>Ga0129308_1000085_pt1 | contig 164332 bp, 131 predicted proteins | sample L827metagenome_FD_94440 | JGI IMG/M metagenome (GOLD analysis project Ga0129308, IMG submission 94440) | Ring-tailed lemur group fecal microbial communities from Wisconsin, USA - L827 metagenome | ecosystem: Host-associated > Mammals > Digestive system > Large intestine > Fecal | place: USA...
ATACGCAAAAAGAATGGATACAGAATGGTAAGTCTAAATTGAATGAAGAGCAGCGAAAATTTGTGTTGAGTGTAAAAGAAGAAGATAATCCAATACTGTTCTTATATCAATTGAAATGAAAAAAAATATTTATATATGTATCTGTGTTTTGGATATTATAATAGCATTTTTGTTAGGCTATTTTATTCAAAGATCAACATTTAAAGATAACGCATCACGTTTTGACGATTATGAAGGTTTATTAGATCAGGTTATGGATGATCAGATTTTATCCTATAAGAATGAAACCCTATGTATCAATGATAATGGATTTATCTCAGGAGAAAATATTCAAGAAATTCCTATAGGAGATTTGAATATATCTACACATACATTGATACTTCGCTATTCTATGTCAAATTGTACAGATTGCATTAATTATATTTTAGATGTTATGAAAAACAACACCCATTTACTTAAGGGTATAGATGTTAATATATTTGGCAATTTTCAATATACGAGAGATGCTTATGTATATAAAAAAGTCAATGATTTGTCTTTTAATGTATATTGTGTAAAGGATTCTATTTTGCCTCTTGATGAGATAAATACTCCTTATCTTTTTCTTTTAAATAAAGACCATAAAGTGTCTCATGTGTTTATTCCCCGGAAAGAAATGCATCAGAATACATTAAATTATTTGAACGTGATTAATGAAATTGTTAAAATGAAATCTAATGATTGATACTGGTAAAAATAAAGTATTAACTTCACTTTTTCAATGCTGTCTTTTGATCATTGTTACTATACTTGTATATTATCCAATTGTTTATAATGATTTTATTTTTTTGTGGGACGATCAATGGCAAGTGTTTTGTGCTACAACAGAAGATGGGTTTAATTGGGATAATATGAAAGTGATATTTACGAAACCTTTTCATAATCAATATTTTCCGGTAAATCAATTTTTTTATATGTTGATTTTTACAATTACAGACAATTATAATCCGTTAGTATTTCATCTTTTTTCTTTGTTTATACATATAATTAATGTTTTGATTGGTTATGTATTATTTGTTCGCTTTTTTCGCTTAAGTGGGCGGGTGCAAAAAGAAACGATGAATATTATTGCATTTGTAACAGCTTTGTTATTTGCTGTTCATCCGTTAAACGTAGAATCTGTTGCTTGGATTAGTGCATCTAAGATATTGATTTATACTATGTTCTATTTGCTTGGTTTGTATTGTTATACAATGTATGTTGAAAATAAGAAAATAATATTTTATAGCTTAACATTGTTGCTTTTTCTATTATCTTTTGGTGGAAAAGAACAAGCTGTTGTATTTCCAATATCCCTATTGTTGATAGACTGGTTGCTAAATAGAAATTTTAAGGATGCAGATCTTTGGATTGAAAAATCTCCTTTTATTTTGGTGGCTTTTTTATTGGGTTTAATAACACTATATGTTTCACATGGAGGATTTTCCTTTGGTGGTCAGGATTATTCGGTGTGGGAACGTGTTGTTTTCTGTTGTTATAGTTTTTTTGAGTATTTGTTCAAATGGCTCTTTCCTGTAAAATTATTATATTTATATCCATTTCCTTTTCTCCCAGGTGAAACAATGCCTATATGGCTTTATCTATACCCTATCTTTTTTATTGTTATAATTGTTTCATTTCGTAAGATATTAATAGGTCATTGGCCACTAATCTTTGGATTATTGTTTTTTTGTGATTAATGTTTTTATGACTTTGCATATTATACCAATGCCACGTTTTGCTATTGTTGCTGATAGATATATTTATCTTTCATCATTAGGACTTTCTTTTATTATGGCATTCTATTTAGTTGAAATGTATCATAAGTTAAAAAATAAGTTTGTGATTTGTTTTTTGTTTAGTGTATACGTACTATGTTTGGGAGTTTATGCAAATTCCCGGACAAGAGTTTGGTATGATTCTGATACATTGAAAAAAGATGTCCGGGAATTTTTGGAAAATAGAAAAAAACAGTCCAATACTTTATCCTCCACAGAAATAGGTCTCTGGAATAAAAATTTAAGTTAATCTAAATGAATGCGAGAAGTAAATACAAATCAGGGCTTTATATGTTAGCTGGAATTTTACTGTTTTCCATATTAATACGTGTTTTTGTTGGTCAGCCTTGCTTTATTCCTTCTTCCAGTATGGAAAATACTATTTACGAAGGAGATTATGTATGGATGTCTAAATTATCGTATGGCGCAATACTCCCTAAATGTTTTGCGGATATTCCTTTACTGAATATTTTTACATGGAATAAATTTTTGAGAGAAGCAGATGAAAAAAATGATTGGGGATATCATCGGATGGTGGGATTAAAAAGACCTTCTATATACGATATTGCTGTTTTTAACTCGGCTAGTAATCCGAAGGTATTGATTGTAAAACGAATAGTTGGACTTCCCGGCGATACGGTTGCTATCGTAAATGGTAATCTCCAAGTAAATGGACGATTTTTGAAACAACCTCCAAAAGTAAAAAGAACTAAGTATGATGAACCTGTTAGTTTTCCTCAAAATACATTATGGACTAATCATAATTATGGACCTATAGTGATACCTTCAGCAAGAGTAAAAATAAATTTGAATAAGGATAATTACTCATGGGTGAAATGGGTTGCAGAAAGAGAAGGATATCAAATATTATTTGATGGTAATAATTTCTATTGTAATGGAGAAAAGATAAGTTGTTATCAATATAAAGAAGATTATTATTTTGTTTTAGGTGACAATCGGAAGAACTCTTTAGATAGTCGTTATAATGGTTTTGTCTCGGAATCTAATTTGGAAGGAACAATAAATTATATTCTGTTTTCAGTAGATAGAGAAGCTTTTCTGGGATTTAGTTTTAGAATTGGACGATTAATCAAAAAAATACAATGATCAAGAAGTTTTGTCATTCTAATCTTATGCTTGTTAAGATATATTTATATATTCCGTAAATTACTTCAACAAAAGTAATTTACGGAATATGTTTTGTGATACTTATTTCTTAGCGAGGAACTTCTTACTCAGCCATTTTCTAACCGGTTCGTCATATAGTTTCAGGCATAGGTAAGCCAAAACTATATTCAATACACAAACACCCAAGACTACCTGCCAAGTCTCTGCGAGCGTGTAAAGTTCTTTGTCGATCAACCAGGCATAGAACAGGTACATCACAGGATAATGTATGATATAAAGAGGAAAAGAAATGTCTCCCAGGAATTTACATATCTTTGTCAACTTGGTATCGGTAGTGGTTCCCGATGCTCCCACCCAGATGAGGATAGGGAAAATCAGGATGATACAAAATGATTCATAAAGTCCGTTCATGGAAATAGGATCTGTCCCTTCCACGAATGGTACAGAGAACAACCCCAGTAATATGATCGAACAGATCCAGAATGCGCCTCTCACCTTGATGGGCTTGAAGTTACGAGACAAAAGCATACCCATAGAAAAGGGGAAGAGCATGCGTAATAATCCGCCTACAAAATTCACGCCATCCAATGTCCACCCGACTCCGATGTTACCGTAACCGGATACGTCGAGGGTGGCGAATGCTGCCAGTGCAGCTCCCATTAAAAAGACGACTACAGTCAATGCCTTAGTAGATAAACGGCGAATGAACAGGGCATAAAGAATATTACCGATATACTCGAAGAACAACGACCAGCTGGGACCGTTCAGTGGGAACATTTCGCCATTTCCTCTGACTTCATAACTGGCTCCCGGTATGGCGGGAATGAAGAACAATGAACAGAGCAGGGATAGCATGACCAAGGAGATAGAGACATGTGTCCCGTCCCATTTTACACTGCCTTGAATCAGGAAAGAGATAACACCCAGAACCGCTCCCATGATAACCATCGGATGAAGACGGATCAAACGGCGTTTAAAGAAATCTTTCATGGTTAGCGTCTTTGACCAGCGGTCGTCATACGCATAACCGATAACGAAACCGGATAGGATAAAGAAGAAATCCACAGCCAGGTAGCCGTGATTGATACTATCGATGGTAGTGCCTCCGGCAAAAGCGTAGCCTTCAAACACGTGATACCATACGACTAAAAGTGCTGCCACTCCTCTTAATCCGTCGAGAAGATCGTAATGAGGTTTACTGTCTGTAAATGCAGCAGAAGAGATGTTTTGCATGATAAGAGTTTGTTATTTAGATTATTATTATTATGTGTAACTTATGAAGCTCCAAAATTATAAAATTTATGCGTCCTAAAATTTGTCCTACGTCAAATAGTACCGGATAAAGATTATTTCTGGGCTCTGATCCGGCTGAGTGTAGATGAGGTTATCCCCAGGTAGGAGGCAATATACCCCAATTGTACACGCTGATACACTTCGGGAAATTGTTGTTTGAATTCCTCAAATCTCTCCTTTGCTGACAAGGTAAGCCGTTCTTTATGTGAGCGGTGCAAACGCCTGTATTCGTTCTGATGAATGACTCTTCCCCAGTTGGCCAGTTCGATATTGGTTTGAAAAAGATGTAGCAAATCGGCCAGTGATATTTGATAGGCTACTACTTCTTCAAGTGTTTCTACAAACTCTTCACTTACCTTATTATAATACAACTCATCCATACTAAAGACAATACTTCCTTCATAGGCGAAAGAGGTGGTTATTTCTTCTCCGTTCACCAACCAGAAGGAGCGGGTCATTCCTTTCTCTATAAAGTAAGCCGATTTACAGAACATATTAGCTTTTATCAGTTGATGCTTTTTAGGGAAATGACATAAAGTGATATGTTCTTTCAATGTTTGTATCGTTGTATCGGAAATTGGATATGAAGAGTTTATCTTGTCAATAATATTTACCATAAGAAATTCTTGATTATTTTCCATCACATGCAAAAATAAAAGGAATAATGCAACATTTCTCCTGTTGGGGAGATATTTTCATAGAAAAGGTGATAAAGTAGATTAATCAATCTAAATAAGAAGGATATTAAACAGACTTCAGACCGTGTTTGATGTATAGCGTTTGGTGCTCCTGTTTATTTAGATTCGTTGCTCTATTTCTATTTGTGGATGAATTATATTTATAAGTAGTTTAATAAAGTTTATGTATGATTGAATTTTATTCAATATAATTTCTATATTTGTCCGGATAACTTTTTAGGAAGGTAATAATATGAAACAGATGAAATTATTATTCAGCGTCTTTTTCTCTTTTGTATTTCTGACTTGTTTCGGGCAGTTGCAACCATTGACCGGTCAGGGAGTGACCTTGAATACTCAAAGCGGAGATATTCATGGAAAACTACTTCTTCCTCCGGGAATGAAGTCTTCTCCTGTTGTTTTATTGATTGCCGGATCAGGCCCGACCGATATGGATGGAAATTCTGCCGTTGGGCAGATGACGAACAATTCTTTGAGATACCTTGCCGAAGATTTGGCAAAGCAGGGGATTGCTTCTCTTCGTTTCGATAAGCGGGGAATAGCTTCCAGTGCTTCGGCAGGAAAGAGAGAGGCAGACCTTCGTTTCGAAGATTATGTGAATGACGTAAAAGGTTGGATCGATTATTTGAAAAAAGATTCGCGTTTTACCGGTATTACGGTGATCGGGCATAGTGAAGGATCGTTGATCGGGATGTTGGCATGCCGTAATAATCCGAAAGTAAAAGCCTTTGTATCGTTAGCCGGAGCGGGGAGACCGGCTTATGAAATAATAGAAAAGCAGTTGTCTTCCCAACCAGAATCGGTCCGGAATATAGTAGTTGCTATCAATGATTCGTTACGGCAGGGCAAATTGGTGGCGAATGTTCCGTTTGGAATGGAAGCGCTGTTCAGGCAATCGGTTCAACCCTATATGATATCGTGGTATAAATATAATCCTCAACAGATAATCAGGGAATTAACGATACCGAGCCTGATCGTGCAGGGTAAAACCGATATACAGGTTCTCGTTGAGGATGCGGAACTGTTGAAAAAGGCTTCTCCTTCGGCAAAGCTTCTTTTAATCGAAAAGATGAACCATGTATTGAAAGATTGTGATACGAACGATCCCCAGAAGCAGATGGCAGTCTATACAAATCCTTCTTTACCGGTTAATGCGGTTTTGCTTTCGTCATTGGGTACGTTTATAAAAGAACAGAAGTGATTATGGGAGAAGTCAGAAAACGTTTGCCGTTACAGTGTCCGGCCTGTGATTCTCCTCTGAGAGTGGGGCGGCTCTTTTGCGAACAATGTGATACGGAGGTTTGCGGGAATTTTGAACTGCCTCTTCTGGCAAGGTTGACCGAGAAGGAGCAGTTATTTATCGTTGATTTTATCAAGTCGAGTGGCAGCTTGAAAGATATGGCGAAGAATATGGGAGTGAGTTATCCTACTGTTAGGAATATATTAGATGATCTGATTGATAAATTAAATAAGATTGAATAGTTATGAAAAGACAATGGTTGAATTTTCTGATTAATCCGTTTGAATGGATTGCCGGTTTTCAGGCGCTGGGGTGGGGGCTTTTAGGAATGGTCGTATCCACGGTTATCAGCTATCTTTCCGGATGGCATTATCATGGTTTATTGCATTTTGGTCCGGCACCGAATCCGGCCTGGTGGTGTTACGCTGTCGAACATCTGGTTGTTTGGATGGTGCCTGCTACTTTGTTTTATCTTGGAGGGTTGATCTTGTCGCGTTCCCGGATCAGGGTGATCGATGTGTTGGGGACAGTTGCTTTTGCCCAGATCCCTTTCATCTTTATGAATTTGTTCAATATGTTGCCTCCGATGCAGAATCTGGCAAAAGTGGATATGAATGTGCCTCCGACAGAATTGTTAGCACAACCTGGTTTCCTGGTAGGAGTATGGCTTTCATTGATCGGAGTTATATTTCTGGTCTGGGTATTGGTCTGGATGTTCAAAGCACTGAAGGTCTCTTGTAATCTGAAAGGGTATTCGTTGGGTATTCTTTACTGTGTAGCTGTGTTTGGTGGTGATATTCTTTGTCGTTACCTGATCGGTCTGTGTTATTAATATTGATGAAAAAATATCTTTTAATCCGTAAATTACTACTATAAGAGTAATTTACGGAGTGCCGGAATATCTTCCGCAATATGATCTGCTCCGGCATCTGAAAGTTCTTTATAATTTCCGAAGCCGTATAAGACGCCGATAGAGTCGATCCCTACGTTTTTGGCTCCGATGATATCGTGTTTCCGATCGCCTATCATCACAACAGACTCCAGATTGATCATTTGGTTGGATTGTAGGATATAGTTGATCACATCTGTTTTTGTGTGAAGGGAGCCATCCAGGCCACTACCGGCAACAAAAGAAAAATAGTCGCTCAACCCGAAATGATCGAGGATACGTTTGGCAAATATTTCCGGCTTGGAAGTAGCCAGTATCACGGTTTTACCGTTTTTTTGTGCATCTGCCAGTAGTTCTTCGATTCCCGGATATAATTCATTTTCCAGAATGCCTTTGTCGGCATATCTTTCCCTGTATTTGGCAACGGCAATGGTTGCCTGTTCATCCGTGAAGTTGTAAAAGTCTTTGAACGAATCCAGAAGAGGCGGTCCGATAAAAGGGGATAATTCCCGTAGGTCGTTTACCTGAATACCAAAATAATTTAATGCATATGCAACGCACCGGGTGATTCCGGTCTCTGAGTCGGTAATGGTACCGTCGAGGTCAAAAAGAAGATATTTATATTGTTTCATTTTATCCTATTTGTATGTTACTTTTCTCTTGATAGAAAAGTAACCAAAAGATCAAGGCTTAACCGGCTTCACTGCTTCGGTGAAAGACTCCGCTGAAAAATCCGAAACTCGCTACGCTCAGACAACGGATTTTTTTTTATCGCTTCGTCTTCCCCCTTCGCGGACGTTCACCCGCTTAGGCCTTTCCCAGGAAGCTTCGCTTCCTCTTAGGATTGCCGACACTGATAATTATATTATAACAGTACTTTCTGTTTTAACAGGCAGTGTCGGCAATCACAAGATGCGGAGTAGCGAGGCAGGTGCAGCCTTGATCTTTTGGTTACTTTTCCATCAAGGGAAATGTAAGTTTAATTATTTTTGAGATGCCCAGACCATTCCGTCCTGTCTGATATGCCATACATTTCCATCTGTGCTGGGTAATGTGATTTCATACATGGAAGGAGTGTTGAACAGGCTGATCTGTTTGGCTTGTTCTGCCGGACATAATTCTTCCGGTTTGAGAGCCGCTACGGATGGAGCATATTCACCGAATGTCGCAGCATACTCATTCTGACGGTAATACAGGTTACGCAGAAGCCACTTCACTTCATCGTTCGGGTCTGTAACAAACGGAGTTTCTCCGGTTCCCGCAACTTTATCGGATATCTGTACAAATCCCCAGTATTCCGGCATGTGGATATTGATCACTCCGGTCGGAGCCCATACCCAGTTATATTCACGTATTTTGTCTTCACCTTTGATAGGGACTTTTACGTACTTGCCATCCTGTACCTCTGTAGTCCATTCAACCCGTGAGAAGTTTGTACGGATATGTTCACCGTCGACAGGCCCTTTTTTACCTCTCGCTACCTGATAGATGGATGACCAGGGGATAAATACTTCTACGCTCCAGGATTTGTCGGTGTCTTTCGGGTTATTTAATGTGCCATCCACGTAGACGGCCGATTTCATACCGGCAAATTCCCAGTTGTTCAATACTTGCGGATTGTCACGGTAGGGTTTGCTCAGGAACAAATCCCACTCTGTGCCTAACGCATTTACCTCGTATTCCAGGTAATTATGTGTATCGTTTGTCGGATTGAGGAATATTTCAAAGTCGTTATCCTGATAGATTACGGCATCATGTTCTGTGATCGTAGCCCATACATGAGGCTCTTCCATCAGGACGGCAAAATACATTCCATTGTCGTCGTAAGTCATTTTAGCTCGTGTCTGCAAAAGTGGTTTGGGGCGTTTGTCTCCTTCGATGTCTACAAAGTCGGTTGTCCAGGGAATAGCATCCCATTCTTCGGAAGACAGTTTACCGTCTATCTTGATCGGAGCCGGAGCTTTGTAGCATACATACGTCGGAGGATTGTAAGGAGCCTGCGGCGTGTAAGTAATCTCTTTTCCTTTCTCTTGTGGCGCTTGTGCACAAGAAAGGAGTAACAATGCTGCCATTGGTGCAGTAAAAACTGTTTTTTTCATTTGTTGTTTAATTTAGTATGTTTATTCTGATTCTCTCTGATTATTTGTTGACTTTTGTATTATTTCGATAGCAGCTCCCAGCCATGTATCTATATCATCCGGATAATGTTGGGCGGTACGTGTATCGCTGCGTTTATGTCCCAGGCGTACGACGACGGCATTCAATTCCGGAATGGCAAAGACATATTGCCCGAGAATTCCTCGCATGTAAGGGATTTCCATACCCTTGTAAGTCAGGTGCCAGAACTGGAAGCCGTAGCAGTGGTTCGTTTCATTGTACTCTTTGATTATCAGATTAGTGTCGGGAGTCGTAGCTTCTTTTATATAGGATTCGGAAACGAGTTGTTTTCCGTTCCAGTTCCCTTTGTTTAAGATCAGTTGTCCGAAGCGGGCGAAGTCGCGGGCATTGCTGTTGAAGCAGCAATATGCTTTTTCGATACCGCCCTTTTTATCCAGACTCCAAAGGGCATCTTCTTCTGCGTTTAGCGGAGTCCATAGTTTTCTTGAAACGTATGAACTGATGTTCTCTCCGGTCGCTTTTTCTACGATAAGGGCGAGTAACTGCGTTACGCCACTCTGATAAATAAAGTGGATGCCAGGTTCTTCGATTTCTTTTATTCCCAAAGCGATCTGTTGCAGATCATCTCCGTAATACAGTTTGGTGGTGGGAGAGAAGGGGGAAGAATAGGCCTCGTCGAAGTCGACACCTGCGCTCATTGTCAGCAAATGGCGTAGCGTCAGTGCTTTGCCATTGTATCCTTTAAATTCCGGATAAAAGTCGTTGACTGGTTGGTCTACATTTTTGATGAAGCCATCGTCTATGGCGCATCCTATAGCCAGCGAGACTATACTTTTAGCCATGGAAAACGAGTTGCTGTGCGATCGGGGAGAGTAATCTTCCCAGTATTGTTCGAAAAGTAAGGCACTGTCTTTGATAATGACAAAGGCTACGGTTCCCAGATCCTCAAAAACAGGCTGGTATTTTTCCGGAACGGATAGTTTGTTGTATGCTTTCGATTCCGGCCAGGATTGCGGGTTACCAGCCTTCACCGTCCGGTTTTCAAAGATCGGATACTGGTCGATCTTCGGGTGCAGATGAATAAGAGCGCGTCGCAGGTAATAATTGGAGGGCAATACCAGATAGCCTCCGATACAACATAGAGCCAGTAGTATTGCCCATCCTGTCTTTTTCATTTATTCTGAATCTTCTTTATACCAACTTGAATACATGTGGTAGTTTTTTGCAATCTTCTGGTTGATCTCTTTGGCTTGTTCCGGATCTACCTTCTTTACGAATTTAGCAGGGACACCGGCATAAATACTACCCGGTTCGACTATGGTCTTACTCAGAACAACCGAGCCGGCAGCTACAATAGCCCCTTCACCGATCACTGCATGGTCGAGTACAACCGATCCCATTCCGATCAGGGCACCGTTGCATATTTTGGCTCCATGTATCGTCACATTATGCCCTACTGAGACATCATCGCCGATCTCTATGGTCGATTTCTCATACAACGTATGTAGTACGGAGCCGTCTTGTATGTTGACTCCGTTTCCTATGCGGATTGAGTTTACGTCGCCCCGGAGAACGGTTCCGAACCAGATGCTGCAACCGTCTCCTATTTCGACATCGCCGATAATAGCGGCGTTGTCTGCTAAAAATGTGTCTTTACCGATTTTCGGGGTAAAGCCTCTTACTGATTTTATTAATGCCATAATTTTATAGTTGTCAACTGTCAATTGATTAAATTTCTGTTGTTTTCTCTTTTAACCACGCCTTTTCATCTTCATTCAGATGTGGGCTTAACAAGTCGTATACCATCTGGTGATATTTGTTTATCCAGGCACGTTCCCTGACTGACAATATCGGGACAATGATCAGTTTTGTGTCTATATAGCATAAAGTGAGTGTGTCGAATCCGTAGAATTTACCGTATTCCGTTTCGCTGTCTTCACGGACAAGCACCATATTCTCTGTCCGGATACCGTATTCTCCGGTCCGGTACATGGCCGGTTCATCACTGATCACCATACCCGGTTTCAGAGGTATGGGATTTGCCTCCATACGGATACTCTGAGGACCTTCATGTACGTTCAGACAATGACCGATCCCGTGACCTGTTCCGTGCAGGTAGTTAATACCTGCATCCCATAATGCTTTCCGGGCGAGAATATCCAGTTGTACGCCTTTCGCTCCTGCAGGGAATTTGCATTTGGCAATTCCGATCGTTCCTTTTAATACACGGGTAAAATCTTTTTTCATTTGCTCCGTCGGTTCTCCCAGGGCGATTGTACGGGTGATATCGGTAGTCCCGTCCAGATATTGGGCGCCGGAGTCTATCAGAAGCATATTGTCCGCTTTTATTTCCGCGTCGGTTTCTGGTGTGGCTGCATAATGGACAATTGCTCCGTGGGCAGCATATCCGCAGATCGTTTCAAAACTGTCCATGATATACTGCGGTTGTTCGGCGCGTAAAGCCGTTAGTTTGTCAGATGCGCTGAGTTCGGTTACTTTTTCTCCTGCAGCTAATTTCTTTTCTAGCCAAATGTAGAAACGGGTCAATGCAATACCGTCTTTTACTACGGCGTTGCGGAATCCTTTTATTTCAGTTTCGTTCTTGATACTTTTCAGGTGGTTTGCCGGTGTGATGTCTTCAACGATGGTGCATCCTTTGGGTAACGCGTTGTAAAGCGACAGGTTTGTTTTTGCCGGGTCGATGAATACGGAACTCTTTTCCGGAAGACGGGAAAGATATTTTTGTATCATCGTATAGTCGGCGAGGACCACTCCTTCTTTTTTTAGATGTTCGGCTACTTCTGCCGTGATCTTTCCGGGATTGATGAAAAGTACACTTTCGTCTTCGGATACAAATGCGTAACTGATTACGACAGGATTGTACGTAACATCTGTCCCGCGTATATTGAATGTCCAGGCAACTTCATCGAGGGCGGCAATGATAAGGCTGTCGGCACCTTGTTTGCGTAATAGGTTGTTGATCTCATCCAGCTTTTCACGAACCGATTTTCCACTCAGTTCTACCGGCATTTCGAATAACGGATTACCGGGGATAGCCGGTCGGTCTTTCCATACAAAGTCGATCAGGTCATAAGATGCTTCCAGTTTGATCCCTTTTCGGTTCAGCGTACTTTCCAGTTGGGCCGCATCGGCAACACTGTAGGTTTGTCCGTCCAGTCCGACCGTTTGCCCGTTCTGCATTTCATGCAGCAGAAAGTCCGGGATTGTCGGAGTTTCCGGTAAGGCCATCTTATATAGTTCGATACCGGAGCCTTCCAGTTGAATACCAGCTTGTAAAAAATAACGGGAATCAGTCCATAGTCCGGCTTTATCGGCCGTTATGACCACTGTACCGGCAGAACCGTCAAAACCTGATATCCATTCACGCGATTTCCAGCGGTCGGCAGGATATTCGCTCAGATGCGGATCTGAACTGGGGATGATGTAAGCATCTATATTTTTTTCTTTCATTGCCTCTCTAAGCGCGGCAATACGTTCCGGAATGTTTGTTTTCATCGCATTATTGTTTTAGTCAACATTACTATTGGCAAAGTTAATAAAATATCGGAGAAACCCTTTTCTTCACTTGGGAAATACCTGTATATTCTGAGCTATAAGTTGGTTTAAAATGAAATTTCATTTGATAACCGTCCTTTATATGACAGTTGTTAAATGATTATTCATTTTAAACCAATGACTTTTACTGAATATTTAATTTGCTATCAAAGGAGTTGGGGGGAAGTATTGGAAGTGAAACCGTTGTTTTGGGTGTATTATTTGTTTTGCGATAAGTATATTTAGATAATATGTAATAGGGGTTTTTGTGCATTGAATGTCTTAAATATAAAGAATGTTACTGACGGGTAGCAGGGCAAGCCAATAAAGAAAAGTGCAGGTCGCATTCGTTTCTATGGCAGAAGGATAGATAATTTTAAAGAAAAATAATATATTTGTTGGACTTTACTTAATCGAATGATCATGAAAAGAATATTGTTTGTTTTGAGTGTAGTGGCTCTGTTTAGTTTGAGCTCCTGTTCTTCGTACTATTATTCTGTTTTGGAATCGAATGATACGATAGGTGAGAAGAATGGTAACAGAGATTTTGTCATAGAAAATGACAGTGTGTTTATTTCTTATTGTTTTTACGGTGAAGATGCACCTATATCTATAACTGTGTACAACAAGATGGATGAGCCACTGTTTGTGGACTGGCAACGTTCTGCCTTGATAATCGACGATGTGGCTACCAGCTATTATCAGGAAAAAGCACCTATTCAGGGGCAGACTGAATCCAGTTATTCCGGAGATGCATATAGGTGGAACAGAAATTACAGCCTAACAGACGGTTATTCCGCAGGCTCGTTTGCCGGGGAGATCGCATTGCCTAAAGGGGTAAGTTTTATTCCTCCGAAGTCGAAAGTAGAATCGACTCCTTTGAGATTGTCGAATTTCCCGTTCGACCGGATTCCGAAAGATCAGTATATCAAGCAGAAATTTGCTAAATCTAATTCCAGTGTGGTAACTGTAAGAGTGAAAAATTTTACAGAGGAAGATACTCCTTTAGCTTTCAGAAGTTATTTGAGTCTTTATACGGCAGATCAGGATAATGGAAAAAGAAAATACTCTACTTTCGAAAGTAGTTTTTATGTTTCCCAATTAATAAAGACCGGAAATGTATCACCGGCTTCTTTCGATGCAGGGAAAAAACAGGCCGGAGACTTTTTCTATGTACATAACGTAAAGGGGGCCGATGCCGGATTGATTGTCGGTGCTGTTGCTATCGGAGCTGCAGGTATTGTCATTGAATCGACGTTAACTCCTAATTCATATTGAATTGCCTGAAGGTTGAGCTGAAAAAACGGAGGATATGAAGAAGTGGATATTTTTAGTTAATGTGTGGGGAACGTTGTTTGTATTAAGCAGCTGTTCTTCTTATTACTATTCGACACTGGCCTCTAATGACCGGTCCGGAAGTTATAATGTCAATAATGACTTTGTGATCGAGAATGACAGCGTGTGCATTATCTATAGTTTTTACGGAGAGGATGGTCCCGTTTCGGTTATTATTCAAAATAAGCTGGATGAGCCTTTATTTGTCGATTGGGAGCGTTCAGCTTTAATAGTAAACGGGAGAGCTACGAGTTATTGTAAGGACGCTGTACCTATTGAAGGAGTTACCGAGTCTTCTTCATATGGGAGTACCTATAACTGGAATCGGCAGTACGGCTCGGTAAGCAGTCGTTCGCGTGGTACTTTCTCCGGAGAGATGCAGGTTCCTAAAGGGATCGAGTTTGTACCGCCCCGTGCCCAGATCGAGTCATCCGATCTGATATTGAATAAATTGGTTTTCGATATAATATCACGTGAAGAGCTGATCGACCAGCGTTTTGCAAAAGCGGACGGTAGTCATGCCCGTTTAAAAGCAAAAAAGTTCAGGGAAACTAATAGTCCTTTACAGTTAAGAAGTTTTCTTGCTTTTTTTACCGGAGGAGAAAATGGACGGGAACGTCATTATTCTTATTATGAGACTTCTTTCTATTTGTCAGAATTGGTAAAAGCGGGTAATCTGGCCCCCTCTAACTTTCAGGCCTGGCGGGATGAGTCCGGGAATTTTTTCTATAATTGCGATTATAGAAGTAGAGGCATCGGATGGATTTGGGGGGCGGTGGCTTTGGGGGCTGCCGGATTGACTACCGTTATATTACTGGCAACAAAAATACCTTCGCTTGATATGCCCGATATGCCTCATTTTTAACTTATGATGAAAAATATAACTGATTTGAAAACTGTCCGTCTCAGTGATGACCTGAATGCTGTCGTGATTCTGGACCAAACCCGGTTGCCTGCTGAAGAGTGTTATTTGGAGCTATCTTCGACAGAGGAAATATGGGATGCGATTTACAAGTTGAAAGTACGTGGTGCGCCTGCTATAGGAGTTGCTGCTGCTTATGGGATATATGTGTGCAGCAGACAGATTCAGGCCGGATCGTTTGATGAATTTTATACGGAGTTTCACCGTATTAAGAATTATCTGGCGGGTGCTCGTCCTACGGCAGTCAATCTGGTCGCCGCTCTGGAGCGGATGGAGAAAGTTGTGCTGAATAATGTTTCGGCAACGGTGCCTGACCTGGTAGAGTTACTGCATGGGGAGGCGATGGCCATTCGTGAGGAAGATGCTGCTGCATGTCGGTGTATCGGTGGATATGGCTTGTCGCTGTTGTGTCCGGGAATGGGGATTCTGACCCATTGTAATGCCGGACATCTGGCTGTTTCCGAATATGGAACGGCGCTGGCACCCATTTATCTGGGAGAGGAGAGAGGCTATGGCTTCAAGGTTTTTGCTGATGAAACCCGTCCGTTGCTGCAGGGAGCACGGCTCACTGCTTATGAATTGCATCGGGCAGGAGTAGATGTTACGCTTATCTGTGATAATATGGCTTCGTCTGTTATGCAGAAAGGGTGGGTGCAAGCTGTTCTTGTCGGTTGCGACCGGATCGCTATGAACGGAGATATTGCCAACAAGGTCGGAACATCAGGAGTGGCAGTCCTTGCTCGTCATTATGGTATTCCGTTTTATGTGCTGGGACCTACATCTACAATTGATAAACAATGTCCGGATGGCAAATCGATCATTATAGAGGAACGTGATCCGGATGAAGTATCCGGAATGTGGTATACACACCGGATGGCGCCGGATGGTATACATATATATAATCCGGCCTTTGATGTGACCCCTCATAAGTTAATTACAGCTATTATTACGGAAAAAGGAATTGCTTATCCTCCGTTTGAAGAGAGTCTAAAGCTGTAGCTGGCAGAGCTTCTGTATGTTAAAGCATTCTTCGAAAAAGAAAAAATGCGAATTATTGCCCGAAAGTTTTGCTAATAACGAAAGAATCAGTAATTTTGCTGCCCATTTTGAGGATATAATTAAAAACAATAAATAATTAAATTATGATCGTAGTTCCATTGAAAGAAGGCGAAAACATCGAGAAAGCGCTTAAGAAATTTAAAAGAAAGTTCGAAAAAACAGGAGTAGTAAAAGAACTGAGAAGTCGTCAGGCTTTTATAAAGCCTTCTGTTGAAAAGAGAAAACAAACTATGCGTGCAGTTTACGTTCAGCAATTGCAGCAGGTAGAAGAATAAAATATCCTGCCAGGCTTGTTTTATTGAATTCTTATTCCTATTTTCGTTGCATAAAAGTTGATGCAACGCAGATATGTTGATAGATTCATTTTTAGATTATCTTCGGTATGAGAGGAACTACTCCAATTATACGATAGAGGCCTATTCGAAAGATTTGCGTCAGTTCGAAGAGTATGTAAAAGTGAATAAGGATAACAGATTTGCTCCGGGTGAAGTCGATGCGGATTTAGTTAGATGTTGGATCGTTTCTTTAATGGACGAAAAAATATCTCCTGTGTCGGTCAATCGGAAATTAAGTTCTTTGAAGTCTTTTTTTAAATTCCTTATGAAGCAGGGAAACATCTCTGTTAATCCATTAAGGTTAATAACCGGACCGAAGACAAAAAAGCCGTTGCCTTATTTCGTAAGAGATAAAGAAATGGAACTGTTGTTGGATGGTGATGGGTTTGATGAGGATTTTGAGGGTGTAAGGGATCGTCTGATACTTGAAATGTTATATGATACGGGTATTCGCCGTTCGGAATTGACCGGAATTCGTAATTCTGATGTTGATTGTGAAACAATGCAGGTACGTGTAACAGGTAAACGTAACAAGCAGCGACTGATTCCATTTGCAGAAGGATTAAAAAACTTAATACAAGCATACACTGAAGTTCGAAATCGTGAAGTTGGTTCGGAGAGCGGGTGGTTTTTTGTAAGAAAAAACGGGGAGCAATTATCGGCAGGTATCGTTTATAATATAGTAAAGAAGAAGTTGTCGGAGATCCCAACATTGGCGAAACGTAGCCCTCATGTATTGAGACATTCGTTTGCAACAAGTATGTTGAATAATGGAGCAGAGCTGAATGCTGTGAAAGAACTGTTAGGACACAGTAGTTTGGCTTCAACCAGCGTTTACACACATACAACCTTTGAGGAATTAAAAAAAGTGTATCATGCTCATCCAAGAGCTAAAAAAGAAGGAGGTTAATTATGGACATTAGAATTCAAGCAATCCATTTTGACGCAACAGCTCAGTTAGAAGCGTTTATTCAGAAAAAAGTTAGTAAGTTGGAGCAATACTTCGACGGCATAATATTAGCAGAAGTAACGTTGAAAGTTGTGAAGCCTGAATCAGCTAAGAATAAAGAAGCTGCTGTACGTTTAAAAATAAAGAATGGCGATTGCTTTGCGGAGAAGGTTAACGACACTTTTGAAGCGTCTATTGACGAATGTGTTGAAGCTTTGGAAAAGCAATTAGTTAAATTCAAGGAAAAAATCAGAGCCAAATAAAAAAAACGGTAGATAAATTTGGTATGTAAGAAATAATATCTAAATTTGCAGCCGTTTCGCCTACCCGACGAAACGGCTTCTTTTAGAAGAAGGTTCGCCTCTTTAGCTCAGTTGGCCAGAGCACGTGATTTGTAATCTCGGGGTCGTTGGTTCGAATCCGACAAGAGGCTCAAAGGAATTGAAAATTAAAAATAGGGGCAGTTACCAGAGTGGCCAAATGGGGCTGACTGTAACTCAGCTGTCTTTCGACTTCGGTGGTTCGAATCCATCACTGCCCACAAATAAGGAACAATCTAAAAAGCAGATTGGTTCGTGAAAGAATTAAAATTGCGGAAGTAGCTCAGTTGATAGAGCATTAGCCTTCCAAGCTGAGGGTCGCGGGTTTGAGCCCCGTCTTCCGCTCTTTTTATTTCGCCTGTGTAGCTCAGCGGTAGAGCACTTCCTTGGTAAGGAAGAGGTCCCGAGTTCAAGTCTCGGCACCGGCTCAGATGATATTTAGAACATGATCATTAATCAAATAAAGAACAATTAAGTTATGGCAAAAGAGAAATTTGACAGATCGAAACCACATGTGAACATTGGTACGATTGGTCACGTTGACCACGGTAAAACAACTTTGACAGCTGCTATCACAACAGTATTGGCAAAGAAAGGTCTTTCAGAACTGCGTTCATTCGATTCTATCGACAATGCTCCTGAAGAAAAAGAAAGAGGTATTACTATTAACACTTCTCACGTAGAGTATCAGACTGCAAATCGTCACTATGCTCACGTAGACTGTCCGGGTCACGCCGACTACGTAAAGAACATGGTAACTGGTGCTGCTCAGATGGACGGTGCTATCATTGTAGTTGCTGCAACTGATGGTCCTATGCCTCAGACTCGCGAACACATCCTGTTGGCTCGTCAGGTAAACGTACCGAGACTGGTTGTATTTATGAACAAATGCGACATGGTTGACGACGAAGAAATGTTGGAATTGGTTGAAATGGAAATGAGAGAACTTCTTTCTTTCTATCAGTTCGATGGTGACAACACTCCGATTATTCGTGGTTCTGCTTTGGGTGCATTGAATGGTGATGCTCAGTGGGAAGATAAAGTAATGGAACTGATGGAAGCTTGCGATACTTGGATTCCGCTGCCTCCGCGTGAAGTTGACAAACCTTTCTTGATGCCGGTTGAAGACGTGTTCTCTATTACAGGTCGTGGTACTGTTGCTACTGGTCGTATTGAAACAGGTATCGTAAAAGTTGGTGAAGAAGTTCAGATCATCGGTCTGGGTGCTGACGGTAAGAAATCTGTTGTAACAGGTGTGGAAATGTTCCGCAAGCTGTTGGATCAGGGTGAAGCTGGTGACAACGTAGGTCTGTTGTTGCGTGGTATCGATAAAAATGAAATCAAACGTGGTATGGTTATCTGTCATCCGGGACAGGTTAAAGAACACTCTCACTTCAAGGCTGAGGTTTATATCCTGAAGAAAGAAGAAGGTGGTCGTCACACTCCGTTCCACAACAAATACCGTCCTCAGTTCTATATCCGTACATTGGACGTAACAGGTGAAATTACTCTTCCGGAAGGAACTGAAATGGTTATGCCTGGTGATAACGTAACAATCGACGTTGAACTGATCTACCCGGTAGCTTGTAACGTAGGTCTTCGTTTCGCTATCCGCGAAGGTGGACGTACAGTAGGTGCTGGTCAGATTACAGAATTGATTGACTAATATTACTACAATATCTGTAGCCAGTCTTTAACAGAGACTGGCTATTTTACGGAAGTAGCTCAGTCGGTAGAGCACTGGTCTCCAAAACCAGGTGTCGGGAGTTCGAGCCTCTCCTTCCGTGCTAAAAATCTATAGATTCGATGAAAAAGATAATTAATTATATTAAGGAATCTTATAACGAACTTGTTTATAAAGTTTCTTGGCCCACTAGAACAGAGCTTTCCAATAGTGCTGTGGTTGTTATGTTTGCTTCCCTTATAATTGCAGCAGTAATCTTTGTTGTAGACTTAGGCTTCGAAAGCGTAATGCGTTTCTTCTACGAGAAAATCTTTTAATCAGTTTTAGATATGTCTGATATCCAAAAGAAATTTTATGTTCTGCGTGCCATTAGTGGTAAGGAGAATAAGGTCAGAGAATATCTCGAGGCTGAGTTGAAGAATACGGATTTGGGTGAATATGTCAACCAGGTTCTGATTCCTACGGAGAAAACTTTTACAGTGCGTAATGGTAAGAAAGTGATGAAAGAAAGAGCTTACTTGCCGGGTTATGTATTGGTAGAAGCAGCATTAGTCGGAGAAGTCGCTCATCGATTAAGAAACATTCCCAATGTGATCGGTTTTCTGGGCGGGTCTGATAACCCGGTTCCGTTGCGTCCTTCTGAAGTGAGTCGTATTTTAGGTACGGTTGACGAATTGCAGGATCAACAGGAAGAACTGGATATCCAGTTTTATGTTGGTGAAAGTGTTAAGATCACCTTTGGACCGTTCAGCGGTTTTACTGGTGTAATCGAAGAAGTCAATGCTGAGAAAAAGAAACTTAAAGTGATGGTAAAAGTCTTCGGACGTAAAACACCGCTTGAGTTGGGTTATATGCAAGTTGAGAAGGAATAATACTTTTGTTACGAAAAGTGTTTTCTTTCTGTTATTGATGTTATATATCTAAATTTTAGAAAAATGGCTAAAGAAGTTGCTGGACAAATCAAATTGCAGATTAAAGGAGGAGCAGCAAACCCTTCTCCCCCAGTAGGACCTGCTTTAGGTTCTAAGGGTATTAATATTATGGAGTTTTGCAAGCAATTTAATGCCAGAACCCAAGACAAGGCTGGTAAGATATTACCTGTGGTAATTACTTACTATGTCGATAAGTCTTTCGACTTTGTCGTTAAAACCCCTCCTGTTGCTATCCAGTTGCTGGAAGCATCCAAACAGAAGAGTGGTTCTGCTGAGCCGAACCGTAAGAAGATTGCTGAAATCTCTTGGGATCAGGTAAAAACTATTGCAGAAGACAAATTAGTCGACTTGAACTGTTTTACTGTTGAAGCTGCCATGCGAATGGTTGCCGGAACAGCTAGAAGTATGGGTATCACTGTTAAAGGGACATTCCCGGGTAATAATTAATAAACTTCAATTGAAATGAGTAAACTGACAAAAAATCAAAAGTTGGCTTTAGGCAAGATTGAAGCTGGGAAAGCATACACATTAAAGGAAGCATCAGCATTAGTAAAAGAAATTACTACTTCTAAGTTTGATGCATCTGTAGATGTAGATGTTCGTTTAGGAGTTGATCCCCGTAAAGCTAACCAAATGGTGAGAGGTGTCGTTTCACTGCCTCACGGAACTGGTAAGCAGGTTCGGGTTCTCGCATTATGTACGCCGGACAAGGAAGCTGAAGCAACTGCTGCTGGAGCTGACTATGTTGGCTTGGATGAGTATATCGATAAGATTAAAGGTGGTTGGACTGATATTGACGTTATCATCACTATGCCTTCAATCATGGGTAAGATCGGTGCTTTAGGTCGTGTATTAGGCCCTCGCGGTTTGATGCCTAACCCTAAGAGCGGTACGGTTACCAATGAGATCGGCAATGCAGTGAAGGAAGTTAAGCAAGGTAAGATCGACTTTAAAGTAGACAAATCCGGTATCGTTCATACATCAATCGGAAAGGTATCTTTCAATGCCGATCAGATTCGTGATAACGCGAAGGAATTTATTTCAACTCTTTTGAAGCTGAAACCGTCTGCAGCTAAAGGTACATATATAAAGAGCATTTATCTTTCAAGTACAATGAGCGCGGGTATTAAAATTGACCCGAAATCAGTTGAAGAAAACTAATTAAAATTATTGCACAATGAAAAAGGAAGATAAAGGCATAGTTATAAGCCAGCTTACAGAAACTGTAAAGGAATATCCTAATTTCTATTTGACTGATATCGAAGCATTGAATGCTGAGAAAACAAGCAAATTGAGAAGGGAATGTTTCAAGCAGGATGTAAAGTTGGTTGTTGTTAAGAACAACTTGCTTAAAAAGGCATTGGAGAATGTAGATGGTGACTTCTCACCGCTGCAGATTGCTTTGAAAGGTAATACAGCTGTTATGTTTTCACAGACAGCAAATGCTCCTGCTCGTCTGATCAAAGAATTTACAAAAGGTGCAAAGAAAGGCGAAATCGCTAAACCGGAATTGAAGGCTGCCTATGTACAGGAAAGTTTCTATATCGGTGCTGAAAACCTGGAAGCCCTTGTAAATATCAAGAGCAAAAACGAACTTATCGGCGATGTTATTGCATTGTTGCAATCTCCGGCGAAGAACGTTATCTCTGCTCTTCAGTCATCAGGACAAACTATCCATGGTCTGTTGAAGACTTTGGAAGAAAGATAATTTATTTAATATTTTACAGTAAACAATCATTTAAATCATACAAAAATGGCAGATTTGAAAGCTTTTGCAGAACAATTAGTAAACCTGACCGTAAAAGAAGTTAGCGAACTGGCTACAATCCTTAAAGAAGAATATGGTATCGAACCTGCAGCTGCAGCTGTTGCTGTTGCTGGTCCTGCTGCTGGTGGCGCTGCTGCTGCAGAAGAGGAAAAAACATCTTTCGATGTTATATTGAAAGCACCGGGTGCTAACAAATTGGCTGTTGTTAAGGCAGTAAAAGAATTGACAGGTCTTGGTTTGAAAGAAGCTAAAGATTTAGTTGATGGTGCTCCTAGCGCAATCAAAGAAGGAATCGCTAAAGCTGATGCTGAAGGATTAAAGAAACAGCTGGAAGAAGCTGGAGCCGAAGTTGAGCTTAAATAGTATTTATAACCTGGTTTCCAGGTGATTTGGTTAAGAGTCTCCCTTAAAGGAGATTCTTAACCTTTTTGTGTCTATAATTTCAATAAGTTCAATAAATTCCTTACTAGATGTCTTCAACAGCTGAAAACCAAAGAGTTAATTTTGCTTCGATTAAGAATCAGTTTCCGTATCCGGACTTTCTCGAAGTTCAATTGAAGTCATTCCAAGACTTTCTTCAACTTGACACACCTCCAGAAAAGAGAAAGAAGGAGGGGTTGTATAAGGTATTTGCGGAGAATTTCCCTATTGCAGATACCAGAAACAACTTTGTGTTGGAGTTCTTAGATTACTATATAGATCCGCCCCGTTATTGCATTGATGAATGTATAGCGCGTGGATTAACCTATAGTGTGCCTTTAAAAGCAAAGTTAAAACTATATTGTACAGACCCGGATCATGAAGATTTTGATACCGTAATTCAGGATGTATATTTAGGCCCTATCCCCTATATGACGGAGAGAGGTACTTTTGTGATAAATGGTGCTGAACGTGTTGTTGTTTCGCAGTTACACCGTTCTCCGGGTGTATTCTTTGGTCAGAGTACACATGCTAACGGAACGAAATTGTATTCAGCACGTATCATTCCGTTTAAAGGTTCGTGGATCGAATTTGCTACAGACATTAATAATGTGATGTATGCTTATATCGACCGTAAAAAGAAATTACCTGTAACTACCCTTTTAAGAGCTATTGGTTTTGAAAGCGATAAAGATATTCTTGAAATCTTTAACCTGGCTGAAGAAGTAAAAGTTTCGAAAGCAAATCTGAAGAAACTGATCGGTCGTAAGCTGGCTGCCCGTGTATTGAAAACCTGGGTGGAGGATTTCGTGGATGAAGATACTGGCGAAGTTGTTTCTATTGAACGTAATGACGTTATCATCGATCGTGAATCGGTTTTGGATAGCGACAGTATTGAAGCTATTCTGGAATCTGGAACACAGAATGTTTTATTACATCGTGAAGATCAGAATCTTTCAGATTATGCAATCATCTATAATACGCTTCAGAAGGACCCGAGTAACTCCGAAAAAGAGGCTGTATTGTATATTTACCGTCAGTTGCGTAATGCAGAACCTGCAGATGAAGCAAGTGCCCGTGAAGTTATACAGAACCTGTTCTTTTCTGAAAAACGTTATGATTTAGGTGAAGTAGGCCGTTACAGAATCAATAAAAAGTTGAACCTTACCACCAGTGATGATGTAAAGGTTTTGACTAAAGAAGATATAATCGAGATCATCAAATATTTGATCGAGTTGATCAACTCGAAAGCGATAGTGGATGATATCGACCACTTGAGTAACCGTCGTGTACGTACCGTAGGTGAACAATTGTACAACCAGTTTGGTATCGGTTTGGCTCGTATGTCGCGTACAGTACGCGAACGTATGAACGTTCGTGACAATGAAGTATTTACTCCGATCGATTTGATTAATGCGAAGACTATTTCTTCTGTCGTTAATTCTTTCTTCGGGACAAATGCCTTGTCACAGTTTATGGACCAGACAAACCCGTTGGCTGAAATTACTCACAAACGTCGTCTGTCTGCCCTTGGACCGGGTGGTTTGTCAAGAGAACGTGCCGGATTCGAAGTTCGTGACGTTCACTATACACACTATGGTCGTCTTTGTCCGATTGAAACTCCTGAAGGACCGAATATCGGTTTGATCTCTTCTTTGTGTGTATATGCAAAGATTAATGATCTGGGATTCATTTCGACTCCGTACCGTAAGGTTGTGAATGGTCAGGTTGACTTTTCCGACGAGAGTCTGCAGTATTATACAGCAGAGGAAGAAGAGGAAATGACTATTGCGCAGGGTAATGCTCCGCTGGACGAAAATGGTAAATTTATTCTTGAAAGAGTAAAGGCTCGTTTCGAAGCAGATTTCCCTGTTGTGCCGCCTTCTGAAATCGACCTGATGGACGTGGCTCCTCAGCAGATCGCTTCAATTGCTGCATCCTTGATTCCGTTCCTGGAACATGATGATGCGAACCGTGCGTTGATGGGGTCTAACATGATGCGCCAGGCAGTTCCTTTGTTGCGTACGGATGCGCCGATTGTCGGTACTGGTATCGAGGCACAGGTTGCCCGCGATTCACGTACACAGATCATGGCCGAACGTGACGGTGAAGTTGTATTTGTAGATGCAACTTGTATCAAGATTAAATATGACCGTACAGAAGATGAAGATTTCGTAAGCTTCGAAGATGCGGTTAAGACATATGTAATTCCGAAGTGGCGTAAGACTAACCAGAGTACTACTGTTGACCTTCGTCCGATCTGCCATCGGGGTCAGCGTGTAAAAACAGGAGATATCCTTACTGAAGGTTATTCTACACAGAATGGAGAACTTGCTTTAGGACGTAATGTGAAAGTGGCTTATATGCCATGGAAGGGTTACAATTATGAGGATGCTATCGTACTGAACGAACGTATGGTTCGTGAAGACTTCTTTACCTCTGTTCACGTGGATGAATATATCCTTGAAGTTCGCGAAACAAAACGTGGTATGGAAGAATTAACGTCTGATATTCCTAACGTAAGCGAAGAAGCGACTAAGGATTTGGATGAAAGAGGTATTGTTCGTGTAGGTGCTCGTATCGAACCGGGTGATATCCTGATCGGTAAAATCACTCCGAAGGGTGAGTCTGATCCTTCTCCTGAAGAAAAATTGCTTCGTGCAATCTTCGGTGATAAAGCTGGAGATGTGAAGGATGCTTCTTTGAAAGCAACTCCGTCTCTTCGCGGTGTTGTTATCGATACGGCTTTATTCTCTAAAGCTGTTAAGAAACGTAAGTCCAGATTGACAGATAAGGCTATTCTTCCGAAGTTGGATGAAGAATACGAAATGAAGATGGCCGACCTGAAAAACCTGCTGGTAGAGAAATTATTGACTCTTACCACTAATAAAGTTTCTCAGGGTGTTAAGGACTATATGAATACTGAAGTGATTGCAAAGGGTGCTAAGTTTACTCGCAAAGCTTTGGAAGACTTGGATTACAATGCTGTTCAGGTTAGTAAATGGACTGCCGATGCTGATAAGAACGAACTTATCAAGCAGGTAATCCTGAACTATCTGAAGAAATATAAAGAACTGGATGCCGAACTGAGACGTAAGAAATTCGATCTTACTATCGGTGATGAACTGCCGACAGGTATCGTTCAGATGGCGAAGGTTTATATTGCTAAGAAACGTAAGATCCAGGTAGGTGATAAGATGGCCGGTCGCCATGGTAACAAAGGTATTGTTTCCAAGATCGTTCGTCAGGAAGATATGCCGTTCCTGGAAGACGGAACTCCGGTTGATATTTGCTTGAACCCGCTGGGTGTGCCTTCTCGTATGAACCTTGGACAGATATTTGAAGCTGTATTAGGTTGGGCTGGTAGAACAATGGGCGTTAAGTTTGCAACTCCGATTTTCGATGGTGCATCTTTGGATGACCTGAACGAAATGACTGACAAGGCGGGTATTCCACGGTATGGTAAATCTTATCTGTATGATGGTGGTACAGGTGAACGTTTCGACCAGCCGGCAACAGTAGGTGTTACTTACTTCCTGAAACTGGGACACATGGTTGATGATAAGATGCACGCTCGTTCAATCGGTCCGTACTCTTTGATTACTCAACAGCCTCTGGGTGGTAAAGCACAGTTTGGTGGTCAGCGTTTTGGAGAGATGGAAGTTTGGGCACTGGAAGCTTTCGGTGCAGCACATGTTCTTCAGGAAATTCTTACAATTAAGTCTGATGACGTTGTAGGACGTTCTAAAGCTTACGAAGCAATTGTAAAAGGTGATCCGATGCCACAACCGGGTATTCCGGAATCTCTGAATGTATTGCTCCATGAGCTGAGAGGTTTAGGTTTAAGCTTTACTCTGGATTAATTCAACAACAATATAAGTAGATGGGTTTCGGCTCATCTACTTTATCTATTGATAACTCTTTATAAATAAACAATATGGCCTTTAGAAAAGAAAACAAGATAAAGAGTAACTTTTCAAAAATAACCATCGGTCTGGCTTCTCCTGAAGAGATTCTTGAAAACTCTAGCGGCGAAGTGTTGAAACCGGAAACGATTAACTATCGTACGTACAAACCTGAACGTGACGGTCTTTTCTGCGAACGTATCTTCGGTCCGATCAAGGATTACGAGTGCCATTGTGGAAAATACAAACGTATCCGTTATAAAGGTATTGTCTGCGATCGTTGCGGGGTAGAAGTTACAGAGAAGAAAGTGCGTCGCGAACGTATGGGACATATCCATTTGGTTGTCCCTGTCGCTCATATCTGGTATTTCCGTTCTCTACCTAACAAAATCGGGTATCTGTTAGGCTTGCCTACCAAGAAACTGGATTCTATCATTTATTATGAACGTTATGTGGTTATTCAGCCGGGTTGTGTAGACACAGTTGCTGAATTAGACCTGCTTTCGGAAGAAGAATACCTGCAGATCCTGGATAACCTGCCAAAGGAAAACCAGATGCTGGAAGATACAGATCCTAACAAGTTCATCGCAAAGATCGGTGCTGAAGCCGTTTATGATTTGCTGGCTCGTCTGGATCTGGATTCTCTGTCTTACGAACTGCGTCACCGTGCAAGTACAGACGGTTCACAGCAACGTAAGAACGAAGCTTTGAAACGTTTGCAGGTAGTTGAATCTTTTCGTGCATCCAGAGGTCGTAACAAACCGGAATGGATGATCGTGAAGGTTGTTCCCGTTATTCCTCCTGAACTGCGTCCGTTGGTTCCGCTGGATGGTGGACGTTTCGCAACCTCCGACTTGAATGATTTGTATCGTCGTGTTATTATCCGTAATAACCGTCTGAAACGATTGATCGATATTAAGGCTCCGGAAGTAATTTTACGTAATGAAAAACGTATGCTTCAGGAAGCTGTAGACTCTCTGTTCGATAACTCTCGTAAATCGAGTGCTGTTAAGACAGACGCTAACCGTCCGTTGAAGTCACTGTCCGACAGTTTGAAAGGTAAACAAGGTCGTTTCCGTCAGAACTTGCTGGGTAAACGTGTAGACTACTCTGCCCGTTCGGTTATTGTTGTTGGTCCTGAATTAAAGATGCATGAGTGCGGTCTGCCGAAGAATATGGCTGCCGAACTTTATAAGCCTTTCGTTATCCGTAAATTGATCGAACGCGGTATCGTAAAAACGGTTAAGTCTGCGAAGAAGATCGTTGACCGTAAAGAACCGGTTGTTTGGGATATCCTGGAATATGTAATGAAAGGTCATCCTGTGTTGCTGAACCGTGCACCGACACTGCACCGTTTGGGTATTCAGGCATTCCAGCCGAAACTGATCGAAGGTAAGGCTATTCAGTTGCACCCGTTGGCTTGTACGGCATTCAACGCCGACTTCGATGGTGACCAGATGGCTGTTCACTTGCCTTTGGGAAATGAGGCTGTATTGGAAGCACAGATGTTGATGCTTGCTTCTCACAACATTTTGAATCCGGCTAACGGTGCACCTATTACCGTTCCTTCTCAGGATATGGTGCTTGGTTTGTATTATATTACAAAACTGCGCCCTGGAACACAAGGTGAAGGTCTGGTATTCTACGGACCGGAAGAGGCAACTATTGCATACAATGAAAAGAAAGTGGATATCCACGCTCCGATCAAAGTGTATGTAGAAGATGTTAATGAAAATGGTGAGATCGTTAAGGTATTAACTGAAACGTCGGTAGGTCGTTTGATGGTAAATGAATTCGTTCCTGCCGAAGTTGGTTATATCAACGAAGTGCTTGGTAAGAAATCTCTTCGTGATATCATTGGTAAGGTAATTAAAACTTGCGGTGTTGCCCGTACTGCTCAATTCCTGGATGATATCAAGAATTTAGGATACTACATGGCATTTAAGGGAGGTTTGTCGTTCAACTTGGCCGACGTACTTATCCCGCCTGAAAAAGATGAACTGGTTAAGGAAGGTTACGATGAAGTAGAACAGATCCTGGCTAACTATAGCATGGGTTTCATTACCTTCAACGAACGTTATAACCAGATTATCGATACCTGGACACATGTCAACAGTAAGTTGTCTAATATCCTGATGAAGCAGTTGACAGCTGATAACGACGGATTCAACTCTGTATACATGATGATGGACTCCGGAGCCCGTGGTTCTAAAGAACAGATCCGTCAGTTGTCTGGTATGCGTGGTTTGATGGCAAAACCCCAGAAGAGTGGTGCTGAAGGTGGTCAGATTATTGAAAACCCAATCCTTTCAAACTTTAAAGAAGGATTGTCTGTGTTGGAGTACTTTATCTCTACTCACGGTGCTCGTAAAGGTTTGGCCGATACCGCTTTGAAGACTGCCGATGCTGGTTACCTGACTCGTCGTCTGGTAGACGTATCGCATGATGTGATCATCAATGAAGAAGACTGTGGTACATTGCGTGGTCTGATTTGTACAGAACTGAAGAATAACGAAGAAGTGATCGCTTCTCTGTATGAACGTATTCTGGGCCGTGTATCGGTACATGATATCCAGCATCCGTTGACTGGTGAACTGATTGTGGCTGCCGGTGAAGAAATTCGCGAAGATGCTGCTAAGATGATTCAGGATTCTCCTATTGAAAGTGTGGAAATCCGTTCGGTACTTACCTGTGAATCCAAGAAAGGTGTTTGTGCTAAGTGTTACGGTCGTAACCTGGCAACAGGCCGCATGGTTCAGAAGGGTGAAGTTGTCGGAGTTATCGCAGCACAGTCTATCGGTGAGCCGGGTACACAGTTGACACTGCGTACATTCCACGTCGGTGGTATTGCTTCTAACATTGCTACAGAAAACAGCATTACATCTAAATATGACGGTATTCTGGAAATTGACGAACTTCGCGCTGTTGAAGCTGACGACGCTACAGCTGGTAAGAAATATCAGGTAGTAGTAAGCCGTTTGGCTGAAATGCGTATCGTCGATCCGAATACAAAGATCGTATTGCTGACTCACAATATACCTTACGGTTCTAAACTGTTCTTCAACAATGGAGACAAGATCAGTAAGGGTGACGTAATTATTGAATGGGATCCGTTCAATGCTGTTATCGTATCGGAAGTTTCCGGTAAGATTGAATTTGAAAGTGTTGTAGAAGGTGTTACTTACAAAGTTGAAAGTGACGAAACTACAGGTTTGAAGGAAAAGATCATCATCGAATCTAAAGATAAGACAAAAGCTCCGGCTGCTCATATCGTAGATGAAAACGGTAATTACCTGAAGAATTATTCGTTACCTCTGGGTGCTCACGTAGTTAAAGAGAACGGTGATCCGGTTAAGGCTGGTGAAGTTCTTGTTAAGATTCCGCGTGCAGTAGGTAAGGCTGGTGATATCACCGGTGGTCTTCCTCGTGTTACCGAGTTGTTTGAAGCTCGTAACCCGTCTAACCCGGCTGTCGTTTCTGAAATCGACGGTGAAGTTGGATTCGGAAAGATCAAACGTGGTAACCGCGAGATCACTGTAACTTCTAAGTTGGGTGAAGTGAAGAAGTACATGGTACCTCTGTCAAAACAGCTTTTGGTTCAGGAAAATGACTATATCCGTGCTGGTATGCCGTTGTCTGATGGTGCTACTACTCCTTCGGATATCCTTGCTATCAAGGGACCGACTGCCGTTCAGGAATATATTGTGAACGAAGTACAGGACGTTTACCGTTTGCAGGGGGTGAAGATCAACGATAAACACTTTGAGGTTATCGTTCGTCAGATGATGCGTAAGGTAGAAGTGGTTGATCCGGGAGATACACGCTTCCTGGAACAGCAGATCGTTGATAAGCTGGAAGTGATGGATGAAAACGATCGTATCTGGGGCAAGAAAGTTGTTATCGATTCGGGAGATTCTCAGACAATGCAGGCAGGTCAGATTGTAACTGCCCGTAAGTTGAGAGATGAAAACAGTATGTTGAAACGTCGTGATATGAAACTTGTAGAAGTTCGTGATGCCGTTCCTGCTACTGCTAACCAGATCCTCCAGGGTATTACACGTGCCGCATTGCAGACTAACAGCTTTATGTCAGCTGCATCATTCCAGGAAACAACAAAGGTATTGAACGAAGCTGCTATCAACGGAAAGGTAGACCGTCTGGAAGGTTTGAAAGAAAACGTTATCTGCGGTCACTTGATTCCGGCTGGTACAGGCCAGAGAGATTTCGACAAGTTGGTTGTCGGTGCTAAAGATGAATTCGAACGCATCTTTGCTAACCGTAAGAATGTTGTTGATTTCAATACAATGGATAAAGATGATGAGTAAAAAGCTTATCTGATAATATAAAAAAGGCTTTCGGTATTTTCCGGGAGCCTTTTTGTTTTTGTTAATTTGCTTAATCTGTATAGATAGCTTACTTTTGTCTGTCGCCTATAATAACTAAATATATAAAGTATCATGAAAAAGATTTTATTGAGTATTCTCTCTGTTTTATTGTTTGCCGGTTTTTTATCGGCTAAGCAACCAGATGTGCCATTAAAGGTAATGACGTTTAATATCCGTATGGATACAAAAGATGACGGAGATAATCAGTGGAGTAACCGGAAGGATCTGGTTGCCAATTTGGTTAAGTTCTATAATACAGATATTTTTGGTGCACAGGAAGTGTTGAATCATCAGTTGAATGATCTTCTGGACCGTTTGCCAGAATATGCATCTGTCGGTGTCGGTAGGGAAGATGGCAAGACAAAGGGCGAGTACGCTCCGATCATTTATAAGAAAGGCCGTTTTGTACTCGAAGACAGCGGTAATTTCTGGTTGGCGGAAGATATGAATGCGGTAGGTAAAAAAGGCTGGGATGCTGCCTGTGAACGTGTTGCTACCTGGGGTATCTTTAAGGATAAAGAATCCGGTAAAAAGTTTTTCTTCCTGAATACTCATCTGGATCATATGGGGAAAGTAGCCCGTCATGAAGGTGCCTCGTTGGTTTTGGAGGAAGCTCATAAGCTCTCTAAGGGATTGCCTGTTATTGTGACAGGTGATTTTAATGCAACTCCGGATGATGACCCTATCAAGGTGTTGACAGATGTAAATGATCCCCGGCATATCACTCATACACGTGAAATAGCAGATTTGAAATATGGTCCGGAATGGACTTTCCATGATTATGGACGAATTCCTTTGGAAAAACGTGAGTGGATTGATTATATTTTCGTAAAAGGCGACATAAAGGTTATGAATAATGGCGTCTTAACAGATACACTCAATCACCTTTATCCGTCCGATCATTGTCCGGTTATTACAACTTTGGTAATAAAATAGAATATATTGGTCTATAGAGAAATGTATATTGGAGTAATTCCATTTATATCTATTTTGTAGATGTTTTATTTTGTTAATTATCGAAGAAATATTAGTTAATAGCTATTTTGTGTTTGGAGGTTTTTTGTACAGTTTGTATCTTTGTAGCGTTCATGATGCAGATATGCGTTTGAACTGAAAAAAAACTTAGCCTAAAAGTCAGGATAATAAATATTAAACACAATAAGGTATTTTTTTTTTACATTGGTCTAAAGAATTGAGAATTAAAAACACAACTGGAAAAGGGCCGCCTGTGAAGGTGGCCCTTTTTATTTGCAATATATTTCATGGATACTTCTTATATCTGTATCTTTGTGCTTGATTAGTTAAACTTAAAACATAAAGAAAAATGGAGAACAATAACAAACCGTCTAACGAGATACAAGTAGAACTGTCTGAAGAAATGGCACAAGGTACTTATGCCAATTTGGCAATTATCTCACATTCAACATCCGAGTTTATATTAGACTTTATCCGTGTGGTTCCGGGAGCTCCGAAAGCACAGGTAAAAAGTCGTGTCATATTGACTCCGGATAATGCCAAACGATTGTTTTTTGCTTTGCAGGATAACCTGGCAAAGTATGAGGAACAGTTGAAAGGTGGTAATAAGACTGCTAACTTCGAAGATTTTATACCGCCGATGGGTGGTGTTCAGGGAGAGGCTTGATTTATAGTATCTTTCCAAAAGAAAAGGGATCGTTTCAATTATCAAGAAACGATCCCTTTTTAATTTTTAAGCATGTGTGTTACTGCACTTTCTTGTTGATAACAATGTGGCTGATGTAACCAAGGATGATAATAGCTAAACCTGCAATAAGGATAGTGTTAGTTACACCTCCGGTAATAGCCGGTACAGCAAGAATGATTACACCGATTAAGAGCACGATTACCCCAAGATTTTTAACTAATTCGTTCATGGTTATAGATGTTTTTATAATTATTTTCTTTTCTACCGCAAATAAAGTAATAATAACCCGATTGCAAAAATATTTTAGAATAAAAATAATGAAACCATCGAATTTAGCTCCTATATTTGTAGTATTAATACAGTTATATATGCTACGAATACTTTACTTGGTTTATTTATGGCTGTTTTTTGTACCTGTCTTTGTGGTGCTTACTATCATTACAGCCTTAACCGTTATTGTTGGTTGTTTATTGGGAGGAGAAAAGATTTTTGCTTATTATCCGGGTATGATCTGGTCACGGCTGACTTGTTATCTGGCACTTTGTCCGGTGAAAGTAAAGGGGCGGGAGAACATAGACCGTAAACAATCATACGTATTTGTGGCGAATCATCAGGGAGCATTTGATATTTTTCTAATTTATGGTTTTCTGGGAGTTCCTATTAAATGGGTTATGAAGGCCGGGATTGGAAAGATTCCTTTTGTCGGTGCTGCCTGTCGGGCTGCCGGATTTATTTTTGTCGATAACTCAACTTCTAAAGCTGCTATCCGTAGTGTGCAGGAAGCCGAACGTTGTTTGAAGAACGGTGCTTCTGTTGTGGTATTCCCGGAAGGTTCACGTACATATACCGGTAAGATGATCCGTTTTAAAAAGGGAGCTTATCAGATGGCACTCGATCAACATTTGCCGATCATACCGATTACGTTGAACGGACCTTTTGATGTGTTACCGATCGGTTCGCTGAATGTGCATCGTCATAAGATGGAGATGGTGATCCATCCTGCTATCCCGACAAACGAAATGGAACCATCTCATAAAGGAATGCAACTATTTGCAGATTATACACAGGAGGTTATAGCTTCCGCTTTATGGAATAAATATAAATGATGTTACTTCCAGGCTTTTAACAGGCCGGTTTTAGTTACACCTAGGCTGAAGCCGACACTTTTCCCTAGCATTGTTCCCGTATCGGCTGCAACAGAACCGGTAAAGAGCCATCCTTTTAACTGAGGGTGCGTGTAATTGATATCTATCAGAGTGGAAGTTCCGTATTTTTTGTTTAAGAAGGGAAAGTAGGAGGTACCCCAACCGTTCATAGCTGTGAATAACACACGGTAGGATAGAAGTGCATTGATATTTCCTTCAGCTCCGATATGCCAGCTTTTAACACGATTGTTCTCAAACCCCAAGGCTCCATCTTTATTATACTCAGGTGCCGGGATTAGTGGAGAACCTATCCCATGGTTGAAATAAGAAAAACCTGTCCGATATTCTCCATTGTTGTAATAATCATCGTTTCCACCTCCGCGTCCGCCTTGCCATTTATCCCGGTCGAATGTAATAAAGTGCATAGGGCCACTTTGGTTCATTGTAACCAGATATTCGCCAACAATTTTATTTAGCCAGGGAATAGTTGGCAAGTCTACTTGTATTCCCCATAGTCCGTCACTCTTATTAGCGAACTCTATGCCTGATTTGTCGTTGAAATAATGCTGGTAATAAAAGTGTCCTCCCCAATCCTTTGTAGTATAACTTAGTTTAAAGTCGTAAGAACCGTAATGGCTGCCTAATACATTGATCTGGTCGGATAATGTTGCGTCTCCTCCCCCTTTTTGGCCGAAAATGACACGTATCAAGTCTTTTAACGACTGGGGTTGTTTGCCTATCTTGTTATCCGTAGATGTCCCTCCCCATTGTGCAAAATGCTGTGCCCCGAAGGTGAAAGACAAAGGAAAATCGTTTCTTGTATCTTTGATACGGAGGAAGAGTGATTTATGATGCCATAATACATTCTTTACATAAGTCTGTTTCGCATTGGCAAAGTCTTGCAAATAATCGGTATCAAATGACCTGCCCATGGCAAAATCTCCTCTAACCTGAAGCAAACCTTTGGTTAGTGGCACCACCGTAAATTCAGGCATACTTAAATTTATTTCAGGAATGGGGCGGGCATTGGGCGATTGGACCATATCGCCCGAACTCAGGTTATGGTCCCACAACGAATTGTAACGTTCTTTGCTACCGATGCTGAGCAATAAACTCCTGTATCCTATTTCCGTATAAGCCTGCTGAATGAATACATTGCGATGGCGTGGTACAGCTGCCACAAGATCGAGGCCTGCCCCCCAGCGAAACTTACTTCCGAAATGCTGATTATGGAATACACCGGCATTTAAGAAACCATTCCCTGCATCCAACGGAACAACTCCATACCGATTGCTTACCATCCAGAACGGAGTATTTGAACCTGTAGCTGCAGAACCGAACAGTTCTGCTTTATAAATAGTGGAATCTTGTTTTTTGTTGATCTGGGAATAACCATGAACCGAAATACAGAGCAAAATTATTCCTGCAAATATAATATGTAAGGCTTTCATTCTATTTATTTTTTGTCCGCAACAAAGGTAATGATAAATATAATGCTACTATTGAAGCTTTTAAAAAAGAAGCTTAAGCATTATAAAAATACAAATATAATTGTATCTTTGTTGTCACGGCTTGATTTACAACGTTTAATATGGATGATAAGCAACTTTTTTTTGAATTTCTTGAACTTGAAAAGTATAGAATTTCATTATCTTTGGGGGAATGCCTGTTAGATTCCAGACCTTTAGGAAGAGGAGAAACCGGCATTGTCTTCAAAGCCCGCATGAATGGAAAGGATGTAGCTTTGAAATTCTTTTTGTTTAGGGGTGACGATTCGGGAAAGGAGATGTGGTTAAATAAGCTTAAAGTCAGATACCTGACAATTTCTCTTCTGGAAACGAGAGATAACATTGTGCAGTATGCTGACTTTGATATTGTAACCATACAAGGGGAAGAGATTCCTGTCCTGGTCATGAAACTATATAAATGTTCATTGGAAGAATATAGGAATATTCTTTCTGTGGATACTTTTCTCAAGCTGTTTCGTTTCTTAACAAATACCGTTCATTTTCTGCATAGCATGGGGATCTGCCACGGAGCAATCAGGCCGTGTAATATCCTGGTGGATGACCATAATGAGTTTGTGTTGACTGATGTCTCCATCATTGAGAACTGCGACTCCGGTTACTCGGATATTACAGCGATAGGAGAAGTATTGCAATGGTACGCCTTTGGCAATACCAGCAGCGATGTAGCGATAAGCAAAGTCTTCCCGTCTTTGAAGCTGTATGACCAGATTGTGGAACGTTGTCTGACACAGGATAACAGCCAACGGTTTCGTTCGGTGGACGAGATATTGTCTTTTGTAGAGATTCAGAAAGAACGCGATCCGAATGAGTTGTTGAAAGAGTTCAGCCTGATTTGCCGGAAGAACTTTCCTAAGGAATTACCGGAGTTTGTCCATTGCTCCGATCAGGCGAAGATCTCAAAGCTATTCTCCGAGTTTGTTTCCAGAAAGGACTTCTTCGGCAGCAATCTGATTTATTTTACGGATGTGGAGCGGAATATCTTTTCACCGCATATCTGTAAGAACGGATATATCAAGTTTGATAACTCCGCTCAGTATAAGGTGCTGGATATCTGGATCCATAGCGACAGTGATATGCGTAATGATTATATCCTCGTTCACCATTCGAATACATTGCCGGAAAAAGTGAACGGCAAGGATGTGTACCGGTGGGCTGTTTACGAAGACCGTACGCAGATCACCTGGGAAGAAGCTATGAACGGCTTCGCGGAAAACGATGGGGATATTGTGGCTCTGGACCGTACCAAGGTCGAGTTTTTCAACCGTATTCCCCGTGAAGGTTATACTTTTATAGCTTTAAACCACCTGCACAGTCTGGCTTCTCCTGCCAATACCGGAACGTTGCGCGATTACTTTTTCCGTTTCAGCTTCAGCTATGTCAACCGTTATATTCTGGAAGATATGAACAATCTGACCAAGCAGCACATTGCCGCTCCGCGAAGGAAATAATCAGAAGTTCTCAGCTGTTATCCAGTCGAATACCGTTCGGTAAGTATAGTCACGGGATGCCTTTTCCGAAAGGATCAGGTCATGAATGCCGTTGGGTATTGTGTCGCGTGTGACATGCTCTCCGAGTTTAGGGGCATACTTTTGAATATCATGCACATCGAGCACGATGTCGGACGACAAATATTCGTTATGCCATTCTTTCGTCTCCGGATAAGATTGGTTGGACGACATCACAAGGATCGGGCAATCCAGCTTCAATCCTTTCCGGACTTTCTGCTGTCCTTCCTGAATCGCCTTTATCCACCCCGCCTTTTTAGGATGTCCGTTAATCATTTTCCAGTTCGTATCGTATTCCCATTCCCCCTTGAATTGTTTCAACAGGCTATGTGCATAAGAGGCGATGCCGTACCCCTGTACGGTCAGATTCGGGAAAAGTCTTCCGATGAATGCCACAGCCGGAATAGCGATTTTCTCCATAAACCAGCCGAAATTCCAGTCGAGGAAAGGACTATTCAGTATCAGTCCGTCGACAGGTAGATGACTATTTTTGCTGTCCAGATACAAAGGTGTGATCAATCCTCCTGTAGAATGCGCCATCAAGAGAATCTTGTCGTTCCCTTCCGAGCGTATGGTTGCCAGTGCCGTATCGATATCTGCAAAATATTCCGTAAGGCTTTTGCAGAAAAACGGATTCTGATTGGGCAGGATGGAACGCCCGTATTTCCTCAAGTCCATCGCATAAAAATTGTAGCCATGTGCATTCACGCTGTCTCCCAGTTGCTTCTGGAAGAAATAATCGTTGTAACCGTGAATATACAATACTGCTTGTTTTACATCGGGCAGTTGGGGCTTTTTTACCAATGTACAGACCACTTTCCCTTCATAATCGTCAGGCATCTGAAACGTACGCCGCAGGTATCCGTCTCCCAATACATCGGGAACGTATTGGGCATATATGCTGATAACCAGAAAAATAAGTAAGGATGTAAAATACAGTTTGCGTCTCATAATTGTTTTCCTTTTATAACCGCGACGGGTATGTCATTGTTTCGGTTACAAAGGTAGGTAAACTATTAGCACAAAAGAACCGGTGTTTTAATCTTTTCCTTATTATTATTTGGAGCCTGTTTAAATTTTAAATATCGAGCTCAAAAGGATATTTCTTCTTATTATCTACAATATCTACCATTTGTTATGTAATATACTGTAAATGACTAGTTTGTTTGATGGTTGTAGATGGTGTTATATCTACAATAGTAAGACTATATCTACCACTATTTACTACTTTACGACTGCTGAATACAACTATCCTACACTTATAAGTTATAACAATTCGCTCTATGTCCACCAACCTGTTACCTGATATGATTTGTTTGTTTTTCTGCCTGGAAAACTTTTGTTTATTCAGTACAAAACTAAAGTTTCTTGCCTAGGAAACTTTAGTTTTCTCCTATAGAAACTTTTTATTCGTCCTTATCCCTTTCTCTATTGAAAAGCAGAATGGCATATAAAGTGGTAGATAACATATAAATATTGTAGATATATTATCATCTACAACCACTGTATAAGATGCTTATTTACAAGGTGTCTATGACATAATTGTAGATGTTGTAGATAGTATAAGCTATTTAAATTCCATTTTTTTGGCTTTAAAGCAGATTAGAAAGGCTTTTTTCGGTTAATATGATTAGTCTTGCTCTTTATTTCATTAAATAAAAGAAATGTGTACTTTTAGGACTTCATTTATAATCATAAAGGGGAGATAGTTATGAGACGTATTTATTATTTGTTGCTGGTTAGCCTGTGTTGCACCAGTTTGTTTGCAAAAACAAAGAAAGCTGTGTATATAATCATTGACGGAGTTCCTGCCGACCAGATCGAGCGGCTTCATACACCGGCCATATTCGATATTGCTTCCAGAGGAGCTTATGCGAGGGCTTACACCGGAGGTGAGATAGGCGGATATTCACAGACTGCAACGATCTCTGCCATCGGTTATACCAATCTGCTGACAGCTACCTGGTTTAATAAACATAACGTAGGAGGTAACTCCGACCTGCAACCCAATTATAACTACTGGACTATCTTCCGGATTGCCAAAGAACAACCCAAAGATTACAAAACAGCCATTTATTCCAGCTGGACAGACAACCGTACCGTCTTGATCGGGGAAGGAAGGAAAGAAACAAACCATTTGAAAATAGATTATGTAAAGGACGGTTACGATCTCGATACGATTCGTTTCCCGAAGAAGGAAAAAGATTTGCATATTTTCGATATAGACGAACAAATCTCGAAGGATGCCGCCGAAGGAATCCGTAAAGATGCCCCTGACCTGAGTTGGGTTTATCTGTGGTATACCGACGACGCGGGACATATTGCCGGAAACGGAGCTTTCTTCGATGAATATGTACGGAAGGCTGACGACCAGGTTGCCCGTATTTGGGAAGCTGTCAAATATCGTGAAGCTAATTTTGATGAAGAATGGATGATCGTAGTAACGACCGACCATGGTCGTGGCGAGAATGGTCACGGACACGGAGGGCAATCCAGGCGCGAACGTACTACCTGGATTTCGACCAACGTTCCGGTAAACAGCCATTTTAAGGCGGGCGGTCTGGCGATCACGGATATTGCCCCCTCTATCTGCCGTTACATGGGATTCGAGGTACCGCAGGCAGTCCTTTGGGAACAGGATGGCATACCGTTCATCGGTAAAACGGATATTTACGATTTGCAGACTTTACCTTATGATAACAGGGTGGAACTCTCCTGGAAATCTTATTTGGGAAATGTCCCCGTTACGGTTTATGCCGCAGCCGATAATAAATTCAAGGAGGGAGGGAAAGACGAATGGATAAAAGTAGCAGAGCTTCCTGCCGGAGCGACGGAATATACAGTCGATCTGCAAACATTGCCGTTTTCGAAATTCTATAAGTTCGTTGTGCTGTCTCCCGGAAATCATTTGAACCGCTGGTTACTGAAATAGAAATATAATATAAGTATTATGAAGAAAACTTTATGTGTCTCGAGTTTATTGCTTTTGACCGGACAGCCGATGATTGCGCAGGAACGTCCGAATATAATCGTCTTTCTGGTAGATGATATGGGATTGATGGATACCTCTTTGCCTTTCTTGACGGATGCAGAGGGGAATCCGGTCCGTTATCCGTTGAACGATTGGTATCAGACACCTAACATGGAGCGCATGGCCCGTCAGGGAATCCGTTTCTCTACTTTTTATGCACAGAGTGTAAGTTCTCCGTCGCGTGCCTCTATTATGACCGGACAAAACTCGACCCGGCACAGAACAACCAACTGGATCAACTCCGAAAGTAATAACAAAACCCCTTTCGGACCCGAAGAATGGAACTGGGAAGGTCTGTCGAAGAGCGATGTCACTTTGCCCCGTGTCCTGCACGATGCCGGATATAAGACGATCCATGTCGGTAAAGCCCATTTCGGATGCCAGAGCAGTGAAGGTGAAAATCCACAGAATATCGGCTTCGACGTAAATATCGCAGGCTCTTCGATCGGGCAGCCGGGTAGTTACTATGGTGAGAATGGCTACGGAAATATAAAAGGGAATAAAAGCCGTGCCGTGCCGGGACTGGAGAAATATCACGGTACGGATGTCTTTCTGAGCGAGGCTTTGACCCTGGAGGCTAACGAACAGATCAATAAGGCCGTGGGAGAGGAGAAACCTTTCTTTTTATATATGTCTCATTATGCTGTTCACGGTCCGTTTGAAGCCGACAAGCGCTTTGCCCGTCATTACGGTTATACGGGAAAACCGAAGGTGGCAGCCGATTTCGCCACCTTGATAGAAGGTATGGATAAATCGCTGGGCGATATTATGGATCATCTGGAAGAACTGGGTATAGCAGAAAATACCTTGATCATGTTCCTGGGAGACAACGGTTCCGACGCTCCTCTTGGCGATGATAAAGGATATACCTCTTCTGCTCCTTTACGGGGAAAGAAAGGAACGGAATATGAGGGCGGCGTCCGTGTCCCGTTCATTGCTTGCTGGGGAAAGCCGGATGCACAAAATCCAAATCAAAAGAAATTACCGATAAAAGCAGGCGCGATCCAGCAGCAACTGGGTACGGTCATGGATCTGTTTCCGACCGTTCTGTCTCTTGCCGGAACTGACAATCCGAAAGGACATACGATCGATGGTGTGGACTTGCGTGTTCAGTTTGAAGGGAAAAAGAACGCTGCCCGCTCGGAGAAAGTATTGATGCATTTTCCTCACGAACATCGTGGAAGTTATTTCACCACCTATATCGATGGCGACTGGAAGCTGATTTACTACTATAATCCTGAAAGGCCGACCGAACCCCGTTACCGTCTATACAACCTGAAGAACGACCCGGGCGAATCGCTCGATCTTTCCCTTCGTGACGGCAATCGGATAAAAGCGATGGTGAAAGCCATGAGTGCCCAGCTCGAAGCAGAAGGGGCGCTTTATCCGGAAGATGCGGAAGGGAATGTGTTGAAACCTTTTTATTAGTAAGCATATATATAATGTATAGGATTTCTTCTCTGTTTTATTCAAATAAAGGAAGAAGTAATGCATAAGTAGGAGAAAAATACCGGACATGATATTGTTTATTCGGAAAAACTCCTTACCTTTGCCCCGCAAATTTAAAGTACTAACAAAAATAAAACAGCGTTTTATGAACAATTACGAAACCGTTTTCATTTTGACTCCCGTTTTGTCTGACGCACAGATGAAGGAAGCGGTAGAAAAATTCACGAACCTCTTGAAAGCAGAAGGTGCTGAAATCGTGAACGAAGAAAATTGGGGATTGCGCAAATTAGCTTATCCTATCGACAAGAAAACAACAGGCTTCTATCAGCTGGTTGAATTCAAGGCAAATCCGGAAACTATCGCTACTTTGGAAGTTAACTTCCGTCGTGACGAACGTGTGATTCGCTTCCTGACTTTCCGCCAGGACAAATATGCAGCAGAATATGCCGCTAAGAGAAGAAATCTGAAATCATCTAAAGAAACAGTAAAGGAGAATTAATCATGGCAGCAACTCAATCAGAAATCAGATATTTAACTCCGCCTTCAGTAGACGTTAAGAAAAAGAAATATTGCCGTTTCAAAAAGAACGGTATCAAGTATATCGATTACAAAGATCCTGAATTCCTGAAGAAATTCCTGAACGAACAGGGTAAAATTCTTCCGCGTCGTATCACTGGTACATCTTTGAAGTTCCAGCGTCGTATCGCTCAGGCTGTAAAAAGAGCTCGTCACTTGGCGTTGCTTCCTTACGTAACCGATTTAATGAAATAATAAAAAGAGAGGAGACAGAATATGCAAGTTATTTTGAAAGAAGATGTAATCAATTTAGGTTACAAAGACGATATCGTAACAGTAAAAGACGGTTACGGACGTAACTTTCTAATCCCCCAGGGTAAGGCAGTAATCGCTTCTGAGTCTGCTAAGAAAGTATTAGCTGAAAACCTGAGACAGCGTGCTCACAAATTGGCTAAGATCAAAGAAGATGCTCAGGCATTGGCTGCTAAGTTGGAAGGCGTTGCATTGACTATCGGTGCAAAGACCAGTTCAACAGGTACAATCTTCGGTTCTGTTACAAATATCCAGGTTGCTGAAGCTTTGGCAAAGGCTGGTTTTGAAGTAGAACGTAAGATTATCTATATCAAAGAAGCTGTTAAGGAAGTTGGTAGCTACAAAGCTATTCTTAAACTTCACAAAGAAGTTTCTGTTGAAATTCCTTTCGAAGTGGTTTCTGAATAATTCAGTAACGATATAAAGTGAAAAGGGCAGTCCTTCGGGATTTGCCCTTTTTTATTTTCCGCCATTTCTCTTTATAAAACCGATTTGTTGTTTTCATGTTATTGGGCTAAATCTGTTTTCTAATATTGGATTCTCTTTGCTGTAAACAAGAGACGGCCAATTATTTATAGAAAAAGACTTCGCTTAATCAGCAAAAAAATGCTACATTTGCCCCGAGTTTGCATAAAAATACTGTAAAATGGCTAGGATGTCTTTTCTATATATTAATCTGCTGATGGTCTTGTTTTTGACCCAGCCTGTACTTCAGGCGAGGGAGAAAACGTTTACTGTCGTGATTGATGCCGGTCATGGCGGAAAGGACCCGGGAGCGAGAGGTACGGTTATCAATGAAAAAGAAATCAATCTTTCGGTAGCTTTGAAACTGGGGGATAAGATATCGGCGAGCCACGATGATGTAAAAGTTATTTATACCCGCAAGACTGATCGTTTTATTGAGTTGGATGAACGTGCAAATATCGCGAACCGGAATAAGGCGGATCTTTTTATTTCTATCCATACAAATTCAGTTAAAAAGGGTAGTACAGCTCGGGGAACGGAAACATATACGTTGGGTTTGGCTCGTACTGATGAAAATCTGGCGGTGGCTATGCGTGAGAATTCGGCAATTTTACTGGAAGATAACTATGAACAAAAGTATGAAGGCTTTGATCCGAATTCTTCTGAATCCTATATTATCTTCGAGTTTATGCAAAATAAGCATATGGAGCAAAGTATTGGTTTTGCCTCGGAGATACAAAAGTGTTTTGTGTCTGCTAAACGGGCTGACAGAGGGGTAAGACAGGCAGGCTTTTTGGTTTTAAGGAAGACGAGTATGCCGAGTGTCTTGGTAGAACTGGGATATATTTCGAATCGCGATGAGGAACATTTTATGAAATCATCGGATGGACAAAATAAACTGGCAAATGCTTTGTTCGATGCATTTACTCGGTATAAAAAAGAATATGACCGAAAGCAAGGAGGAGTATCGGGGAGAAATTCTTCTTCCGGAAGCGTAACGACATCGGTAGAAACTTCTTCTTTTGCAGATGAGCAAGTAGAAGAAGTGGTAGCACCCGGTAGCGAACAGGATATTCTGAATAGAAAGAAGAAGTCTTCCGTCTCTTCACAAAAAAGGCGGAGTACAACTAACGCTGCGAGAACAAAATCAGTCACAACAGGTAAAATTGTCTATAAAGTGCAAATTCTTACCTCGGATAAAAAACTTTCTTCGGGGGCAAAAGTGTTTAAAGGATATAAGAATGTGGATTACTTCGTGGAGAAAGGAATCTATAAATATACTTGTGGTGAAACGACTGATTTTGATTCGATCAGGAAGTTGCGTCGGCAGGTAGCTAAAGATTTTAAAGATGCGTTTATCGTAGCTTTTAAAGATGGCAAAAAGGTGAAATATTAAAGAGAAACATATAATTTAAAGGGATGAAAAGTATATTGACCAAAGAGGCAAAGATCGGACTTGTGAGTATAGTCAGTCTGGCATTGCTTTATTTCGGGATTAATTATCTGAAAGGTATAAATTTATTTAAACCGGTAAATCATTATTTTGTCACATTTCATAATGTAAAAGATGTAACAGTCTCCAGTCCTGTTTTCATTGACGGTTTTAAAGTGGGATTGGTGAGAAGTATTGTTTATGATTATGAGAATACTGATAAAATAACGGTTGAGATCAGCCTTGACGATGAGATGCGGTTGACTTCAGGGAGTTATATAACTATTATAAAGACACTTTTAAGTGGAGGAGAGCTTCATATTCATCTGAATAAATATGTGCAAGATTATTTGAAACCAGGTGCCACAATCGAGGGACGCATGGAGGAGGATATGATGCAGGCTGTACAGGAAAAGATCTTGCCGGGGGTAGAAGTGCTTTTGCCTAAACTGGATTCGATATTGGGCGGCTTACAGGCCTTGATTAATCATCCGGCAATATCTCAGTCTCTGGACCATATTGCGAAGACCACAGGGAACCTGGAGGTTTCTACTCGCCAATTGAATAGTTTGCTGAGTAAAGATGTTCCGGGTATCGTTTCTGACCTGAAAGTAATAACCGGTAATTTTAATGAAGTGAGTTCCGGACTGAAGGAACTGGATCTAGCTACCACAGTTAATTCGATCAATGCTACTTTAGCGAACCTGCAACTAACTACAAACAAGCTGAATCAGAAGGATAATACATTGGGCTTATTGTTGAATGACAGGAGTTTATATAATAATTTGGATAGTACGATGCTGAATGCTTCCAGGTTGTTGCTGGATCTAAAGCAGAATCCGAAAAGATATGTTCATTTTTCTGTTTTTTGACCAAAAAGATGATTAAAGAGTCTAATCTTATTTAGAAATTTTCCAATTAAGGAAAAATATGTATAAACATAATTGTAGGCATGCATAAGGGCTTTAGATAGAGGAAAGTAACTTACTCTATAGGTCCTTTTGCATGGAAAACAGTGGGATAGCGTAGTTAATAAAAGTGCCCCAAAATAAAGGCTTCGTGAATAGATAAGGTTGTAAGTGTCTGTAAATCAGTTTTGTTTTTTATAACTGCTTGAAAGTAAATGGGATATTAAACATTCAAAAGAACCAAATAATTCGGCACTTTTTTTTTACGAATTAATTTCTAAACTTTGTAGTCGGAAAAATAAAAAAGTATAGTTGGGAGAGTAATAAATCATGCAAACTGAATATCAGATATTGTGGAATAAATGCCTTGCTGTCATAAAAGACATCGTACCAGAGGCCGCTTTTAACACATGGTTCATGCCGATCGTCCCGTTATCCTACGAGGATAATAAGTTCACGATCCAGGTACCAAGCCAATTCTTTTATGAATATCTTGAAGAGAAATACGTCAATGTGCTGAAAGTTACATTGTATCGTGTGATCGGTCAAGGTACGATTCTTAACTACCGTGTGATGGTAGATAAGACGACTGGTGGTACGGTAGATTATCCGGCAGAAAATGGTTCAGTAGCTGTAAAGAAAATAACTCCCAAAGATGCAAACAAGGCTCCTAATCCATTTATTCAGACTGCACCGCAGGATTTAGATCCTCAATTGAATCCCAAGTATAACTTTGATAATTATTTTGAAGGAACCAGTAATAAGTTGGTGCGTACAGCGGGCGAAGCCGTTGCTCAGAATCCCGGAAAGACTACATTTAATCCGCTGTTCATTTTCGGACCGTCTGGCGTTGGAAAAACACATTTGTGTCATGCCATAGGAACCCGTATCCGTGAACTCCATCCGGAAAAGAAAGTCTTGTATGTTTCTTCCCACCTGTTTCGTGTACAGTTCACTGATGCAATCCGTAAAAATACGACGAATGACTTTTTGAATTTTTATCAGAATATCGATGTATTGTTGCTGGATGATATCCAGGAATTGATCGGTATGGATAAAACGCAGAATACATTTTTTCATATATTTAATCATCTCCATCAGTTAGGGAAGCAGCTGATCCTTACTTCAGATAAGGCCCCTGTCGACCTGCAAGGCATGGAAGAACGATTGATTACCCGTCTGAAATGGGGGCTTACTGCCGAGTTAAGTCGGCCGGACCTGGATCTGAGAAAGAAGATCCTGAAGAATAAGATCAACCATGACGGTATTGTTATTCCGGATGAGGTATTTAACTTCATAGCGAATAATGTGACGGAAAATGTACGTGATCTGGAAGGTATCCTTGTTTCGTTGATGGCGAACGCTGTTATCAATAATAAGGAAATAGATCTGCCTTTGACTAAGCGTGTCGTCAGTCAGGCAGTTCGTCTGGAAAAGAAGCAGCTTTCTGTTCAGATGATCCAGGAGATAGTTTGTAATTACTTCAATTTGGACCAGGCTGTTATTCAGACCCGTTCTAGAAAACGCGAAATAGTACAGGCTCGTCAGATAACGATGTATCTTGCCAAAAAATATACGGATTGCTCGTTTTCTCACATCGGAAAGATTGTTGGAAAGAAAGATCATGCAACTGTACTGCACGCTTGTAAAACTATCAAGGATCAGATGGAAACGAGTAAATCTTTCCGTTCTTCTGTAGAAGAGATTGAAGTGAAGCTGAGAGGCTAATAGATCATCATATAAAAGAATAAAAAGGATGCTATTTGATATAGCATCCTTTTCTGTTTTGGGAAACTCAGGCATGTATTATGTTTTCTTTTTGGAAAACATTTTTTATAATCGAGGAAAATAATTTGCTGATAATCATGGGGTATACAAATTGAAATGGGAAACTTTGTATTTGTTTCGATTTTAGTTCTTGAATAATTTGGTCAATAAATAAAGTATTCTTAAACTTGCACTATTATTAATACAGTATTTATCGTGAACCATAAAACTTACACATTCGATGAAGCATTTAAAGCTTCACTGGAGTACTTTACAGGCGACGAGCTTGCCGCTAAAGTATGGGTAAACAAGTATGCCTTGAAGGATGCATTCGGGAATATTTATGAGGAATCTCCCGTAGATATGCATCATAGGTTAGCTAATGAAATTGCTCGTGTTGAGAAAAAGTATCCTAATCCGTTATCGGAACAGGAGCTTTATGACCTATTTGATCATTTCCGTTACATCGTTCCTCAGGGAAGTCCGATGACGGGAATTGGCAATGATTATCAGATTGCCTCACTCTCTAATTGTTTCGTTATAGGATTGGATGGAGAAGCGGACTCATATGGTGCAATTATCCGTATCGATGAAGAACAGGTTCAGTTAATGAAGCGCCGCGGAGGTGTAGGACATGACTTGTCTCATATCCGTCCGAAAGGTTCTCCTGTGAAGAACTCAGCATTGACATCGACAGGATTGGTGCCGTTTATGGAACGTTATTCCAATTCAACACGTGAGGTTGCACAGGACGGACGTCGTGGTGCGTTAATGTTAAGTGTATCGATCAAACATCCGGACTCGGAGTCTTTTATCGATGCAAAAATGACAGAAGGTAAAGTAACAGGTGCAAATGTATCTGTAAAGATTGATGATGATTTTATGAATGCTGTGGTTAGCGGCAGTCCGTATAAACAACAATACCCGGTTGATTCGAATGATCCGACAACGGTGAAAGAAATTGATGCTCCGGCTTTGTGGAAGAAAATCATCCATAACGCATGGAAGTCAGCTGAACCCGGTGTATTATTCTGGGATACAATTCTTCGTGAGTCAGTTCCGGATTCGTATGCTGATCTTGGTTTCCGTACGGTTTCTACAAACCCTTGCGGTGAAATACCTCTTTGTCCGTATGATAGCTGCCGTTTGCTGGCCATCAATCTTTATTCTTATGTTGTGAATCCGTTTACAAAAGATGCTTATTTTGACTATGATCTGTTTAAAAAGCATGTAGAACTGGCACAGCGTATTATGGATGACATTATTGATCTGGAATCTGAAAAGATTGAAAAGATCCTGGAAAAGATCGACTCTGATCCGGAATCGATGGAAGTGAAGGAAACTGAACGTCATTTGTGGGAAAAGATCCAGAAGAAGACATTGCAGGGACGTCGTACAGGTGTGGGTATCACAGCAGAGGGCGATATGATTGCAGCTTTGGGGTTGCGTTACGGAACGGAAGAGGCTACGGAATGTGCAGAGAAGATCCAGAAAACATTAGCTTTGGCAGCTTACCGTTCATCGGTAATGATGGCGAAAGAACGGGGGGCTTTCGAAATTTACGATTCAAAGCGTGAAGAGAAAAATCCGTTCATTAACCGTCTGCGTGAGGCTGATCCGGAACTGTACGCCGATATGCTGAAATACGGTCGTCGTAACATTGCCTGTCTGACGATTGCTCCGACTGGTACGACCAGTTTGATGACACAGACAACTTCCGGTATCGAACCTGTATTCCTTCCGGTATATAGACGCCGTCGGAAAGTAAATCCGAATGATGCGGAAGCCCGTGTCGATTTTGTGGATGAAACAGGAGACGCATTTGAAGAATATGTAGTGTTCCATCATAAGTTTGTTACCTGGATGCAGGCCAACGGTTATTCCGTTACTAAGAAATATTCCCAGGAGGAAATTGATGAACTGGTTGCTAAATCACCATACTATAAGGCTACATCGAATGATGTGGACTGGTTGCAGAAAGTCCGCATGCAGGGACGTATCCAGAAATGGGTGGACCATTCTATCAGTGTAACCATCAACTTGCCGGCTGACGTATCGGAAGAATTGGTAGATTCTCTGTATGTTGAAGCATGGAAGTGCGGCTGTAAAGGTTGTACGGTTTATCGTGACGGTTCACGCTCCGGTGTATTGCTGGCAACCGAAAAGAAGAAGAAAGACGATTGCAACTGTATGGAACCACCGGTGATCGTTTCAACACGTCCGCGTGAACTGGAAGCCGATGTGGTTAAATTCCAGAATAATCGTGAGAAGTGGATCGCTTTTGTCGGTTTGCTGAACGGTCGGCCGTATGAGATCTTTACCGGACTTGCAGATGATGATGAGGGTATCATGTTGCCGAAGAATGTTTCTAAGGGAACGATCATCAAAAGCTACGATGAAGATGGAAAGAAGCATTACGATTTCCAGTTCAAAAACAAACGTGGTTATAAGATGACCATCGAAGGCTTGGACGGAAAGTTCGATCCTGAGTTCTGGAACTATGCAAAACTAATCTCCGGAGTATTACGTTACGGTATGCCGATTGACCAGGTTATCAAGCTAGTTCAGGGAATGGAACTGAATAATGAATCGATCAATACCTGGAAGAACGGTGTTGAACGTGCTTTAAAGAAATATCTGCCGAACGGTACGGAGGTAAAAGGACAGATATGTCCGAACTGCGGCCTGGAAACCCTTATCTATCAGGAAGGGTGTCTGATCTGTACAAACTGCGGAGCTTCAAAGTGTGGATAAGTATAACATTACAAATATTTTTATAGGAATGCGGGGAAATCCCCGCATTTTTTATACCTTCGTCTCCGGAACTAAATTTGATACACATGAAAGTCACCTTTAATATAAACTTCCATACCGTTTGGGGTCAGAAGTTATGTGTGGTTGGATCTATTCCCGAGCTTGGCTCATGGGAGCCTGCTTTGGCGAAAGAAATGAACTACAAAGGGGATGGAAACTGGCAGCTTGAGCTGGAACTGGAACTTACATCGCCTCAGCAGACCATAGAATATCGCTACTTTTTAAGTATAAACGACAAACAGATATTTGAAGAGTGGGAGAAAAACCATCAGGTAACATTTGAAGGACATGCCAATCATTATACGCTATATGATTACTGGCAGATACGTCCGGCTAATCTGGCCTTTTACTCTTCGGCTTTTACCAAAAGCCTGTTTGCACATCCCTGTAATACATATGAAAGAGTTGTAAAAAGCGGAAAGAAACTGACCATTAAGATATCTGCCCCCCGTGTTGAGAAATCGCAAAGTGTTGCCATTACCGGGAATCAGGAATGTCTGGGAAACTGGCATCCGGATAAAGCGTTGATACTTAGTTGTGATACATTCCCTGACTGGCACATCGACCTGGATGCGAATGACATCACTTATCCGTTGGAATATAAATTCCTGGTATATGACAATGATAAACATCAACCTTTATACTGGGAGGAAGATGAGAACCGGAAGCTCGACTTGCCTTCACAGGATTTCGGAGAAACGGTTATGATCTCCGGATTGTATTTCCGTGATAATTTACCTTTATGGCGGTGTGCGGGAACAGTTATCCCAGTATTTTCTTTACGTTCCGAACAAGGGTTCGGGGTCGGTGATCTGGGAGACTTGCGGATGCTGGTCGATTGGGCGAAGAAAACCCGCCAGCGTATTATTCAGGTATTGCCTATGAATGATACGACAATGAGTCATACCTGGATGGATTCTTATCCGTATAGTGCCATCTCCGTGTATGCCCTTCATCCGATGTATATCAGCCTGCCACAGATGGGAGAACTGAAGGATGCAGGCCGTGCCGCTTTCTATAAAGCAAAACAAGAGGAACTGAATGCAAAAGACTTCGTAGATTATGAAGTTGCAGTAGGATATAAGCTAGCTTATTGTCGTGAGTTCTTCAGTCAGGAAGGACAGTCTGTTCTGTCGACTCCGGAATATCAGGAGTTTTTTGAACAGAATCAATCCTGGTTGGTTCCTTATGCCGCTTACAGCTATTTGCGTGAAAAGTATGGAACGTCCGACTTTAACAATTGGGATAAGAATGCGACCTATAACAAATCCCAGATACGTGAATTATGTTCGGAAGATAGCGGAGCATATCCGGAAATATCGTTCTATTATTTTCTGCAATATATACTTCATGTACAATTCAAGTCGGCATCCGATTATGCCCGTAAAAACGGTATTGTCCTGAAAGGTGATCTTCCGATCGGAGTGAACCGGACCAGTATCGATGCCTGGACAGAGCCGCAGTATTTCAATATGAACGGCCAGGCCGGAGCACCTCCCGACGACTTCTCTGTGGACGGACAGAACTGGGGATTCCCTACTTATAACTGGAATATCATGGAGAAAGACAATTTCTCCTGGTGGAAGAAACGTTTCCGTAAGTTGAGCGACTATTTCGATTGCTTCCGTATCGACCATATATTAGGTTTCTTCCGTATATGGGAAGTGCCGTTGGATTATATCCAGGGACTTTGCGGTCATTTCAATCCGGCTTTACCTCTTACCGAGGACGAGATAGAACAATATGGTATGGTATTCAACGAAGCCCGGTTTACGACACCGCATATTAACCGGAAGTTCCTGCCCGAACTATTTGGCGATTTAGCAGAAGAAGTGGAAGGTACCTATTTGGCTCAGTCTTCATCCAATCATTTTGTTTTGAAATCGTTCTGCGATACACAACGGAAGATCAATGCATTATTTGCAGGCAAAACGGATGATGTCTCTTTGCGGATAAAGAACGGCTTGTTTGCCATAGCCAATGAAGTTCTGTTTTTGCGTGATCCGCAGGAAAAGGAAAAGTACCATCCCCGTATTTCCGCTAGTCATTCTTATATGTACAGTGAGTTGAATACTTCCGATAAGTATGCATTCGACCAGTTGTATTGGGACTTCTTCTATCACCGTCATAACGATTTCTGGAAAACACAGGCATTTAAGCGCCTGACGCCATTGGTTGGAAGTACCAATATGTTGGTGTGTGGTGAGGATTTGGGTATGATACCTGATTCTGTACCCGATGTCATGAACAAACTTCAGATCCTTAGTCTTGAAATAGAACGGATGCCTAAGAGTCCGCAGAGCGAGTTCACCGATATGCGTAATCTGCCTTATCATTCCGTTTGTACGACATCGACGCATGATATGTCGCCACTCCGGAACTGGTGGAAAGAAGACAGGGAAAAGATACAACGCTATTATAATAATGTATTACATTATGAGGGACAGGCACCGGAAGAGTGTTCGTCGGAAATTGCTTCCCGTATTGTGGCAAATCATCTGGCGACAAACTCCATGCTGACCATTATCCCGTTACAGGATTGGTTTGCCATCGACGATACGGTAAAAAGGAACGATATTGAATCGGAGCGGATCAATGTACCTGCCAATTCCAATCATTATTGGCGTTACCGGATGCATATCCCGCTGGAAAGACTGTTGTCGGAAGATCGGTTTAATGACAAGATAGCAGAATTGATTGCTGCTTCAGGAAGAAAATAAGAACAGGATAAAACAATAAAAAAGCCCGGTAGTAATTTACTGGGCTTTTGTTTTCTTTGTCGTATCGGGTGACATATTACAAACTCCGTTGAAACGGGCATTCGGTTCTATTTCGAGCGACTGTGCAAACACATCCCCTTTGATATTTGCCGTAGCTTTCAGGACTAATTTTTCACTGACACGTACGGAACCTTCTACTTCGCCCAGGATCTCGGCATTGGAAGAGACAATATTACCGATAACTTGTCCTTTCGGTCCGACAACGATCTTGCCGTTACAACTGATATCGCCTTCTACCTGCCCGTCTAATCTGAAATCGGTTTCTGTAATAATATTACCTTTTACGGTTGTTCCGGTGGCAAGAGTGTTATGTAGGCCACCTGCAGAGTTTTCGTCTTTTTGTTTTATTCCCATCATGATACTTTGTTGCTTGAATCGCAAATATAGACTATTTTTTTGCAGAAAGGTTTACTTTATCTACTTTTACAGATAAAATAACGAAAAATGACAGTACAAATAGAGCTGGAGGCCATGAAATTTTACGCTTACCATGGTGTCGCCCCACAGGAGACACGGGTTGGTAATACATTTGTGGTGAACCTTGTTTTAACGGCGCCTCTTGAAAAAGCGGTAGCCGACGATACCCTGGAAGATACGATAAATTATGCCGTTGTCTACGAGGTTGTTAAGAGAGAGATGGCAATTCCATCCAAGCTGATCGAACATGCTGCCGGACGTATCCTGGCGGCATTAAAGGAAACGTTCCCCCAACTTCTTATGATCGAATTGAAACTCTCCAAACTGAATCCTCCTTTTGGCGGAGATGTTTACAGTGCCTCTGTAATTCTTAGAGAGACCTACAGTTAGTTTTGGAGAACTTTCTCTATCTTTGCATGATTAAAGCACAAATAAACAAAACACCATGGCATTTACCAACAACGTAATGATTGTGCGCCACGGATTGATGGCGAAGTTAGTGAAACTTTGGAAAGAGAATCGTCTCCTGGATGAGATTGACCGTTTGCCCATAGAATTAAGTCCCCGTAAATCGAAAGTAATAGGCCGTTGCTGTGTACATAAGGAGCGTGCTGTCTGGAAATACAAGACACTTCCTCTGCTCGGATTCGATATGCAGGATGAAATAGACGAACTGACTCCGTTGTCGGAATATGCCAAACGAGCACTGTTACGTCCGGAAAACAAGAAGGAAAACCTGATGTGCGTTGTCGATGAGGCATGTTCTTCCTGTGTACAGGTAAACTATGAAATTACAAACCTATGCCGTGGTTGTGTGGCGCGTAGCTGTTATATGAACTGTCCGAAAGACGCCATCCAATTCAAGAAGAACGGACAGGCGCGGATAGACCATGATACCTGTATCAGTTGCGGTAAATGCCATCAGAACTGTCCTTACCATGCCATCGTATATATTCCGATCCCTTGTGAAGAAGTTTGTCCGGTGAAAGCGATCAGTAAGGACGAATATGGCGTGGAGCATATCGACGAATCGAAATGTATCTATTGCGGTAAATGTGTGAATGCCTGTCCTTTCGGTGCCATCTTCGAGATATCGCAGGTGTTCGATGTCTTGCAGCGCCTGCGTAATAAGGAACAGATGATTGCCATTGTAGCTCCTTCCATCCTGGCACAATTCAGTGCGCCGGTGGAAAATGTATATGGTGCGATCAAGGCGATGGGATTTACGGAAATTGTAGAAGTAGCCCAGGGAGCGATGGAAACGACCCGTCGGGAAGCAGAAGAGTTGAAGGAGAAACTGGAAGAAGGACAACCCTTTATGACGACCAGTTGCTGTCCTTCCTATGTGCAGTTGGCGGAGAAACATATTCCGGATCTGAAGAAATATATCTCTTCTACCGGTTCTCCCATGTATTATACCGCCCGCATCGTCAAAGAGAAATACCCTAATGCCCAGGTTGTCTTTATCGGTCCGTGCGTAGCCAAGCGCAAGGAGGTGAAGATGGATCCGGCAGTCGATTTCACACTGACATTCGAAGAGATTGGTTCTATTCTGGAAGGACTGGATATCAAGGTAGAAGAAGCAAAACCCTTCTCCGTTCTCTATAATTCTGTGCGTGAAGCGCATGGCTTTGCACAGAGTGGCGGTGTTATCAATGCCGTAAAAGTGTATCTGAAAGAGGAACAGGTGAACGCCGTACAGGTGGCCAACCTGACGAAAAAGAATGTCGCCCTGCTTCGTGCCTATGCCAAAACAGGCAAAGCCCCGGCACAGTTTATCGAAGTCATGGCTTGCGAAGGTGGTTGTGTAACCGGTCCTTGCATTCATGCGGATAAGGTTACGGGACAGAAACAGCTGATCAAAGAACTTACTAAATTCTAAACAACAATGACAAAGAAAATCTTATTCTCATTTTCATTGGCAGGTGCCCTGTTGCTGACGGCATGCGGGCACCGCGAACTACCGGCAATGGGTGACTATTCCGTGCAGGTATTCCATGACACGCCGGTGAAGTTCACACCGGATCAGTATGCCGGTTATAGTGAGCCGGGGCCGGATAGTATCTATCATCTGGTAAACGGACGTATCATTCTGAAGAAGGTCACGTTGCCTGATTATAAGCGCAATGTTTCCGTCAACCTGAAAGTGACGATCGCATCCAACGGCGACCGTTGGGATAAGTCGGGTTCCTGCTTTATCCTGCCGAAAGAGTCAGCGATCAATTTGCTGAATATCGCCAAAGGGGAGAAACAATTTCCGGCTGTAGACAGTACGAAGCTTGAAAATATGATCGGTATCGTCTCCGGTGAAGACTATGAACCGACAGTCGAGCTGATGCGTTTTATGACACCGTTCGGGGTAGGCCATTACAGCAGTCCCGACGACTCGTTGAGCAGCAAACGCAAACCGGTTTATATCGACCAGTGGGCTGACAGCGTAAGCTGGGAGCAGAATATCACCGACTTGTATCCTTTGTTTGAAGGTGGTGCTTATGTCGGTGTCTTTATCGATACCTGGACGGCCGAGGGATATATTGCCAGCGTGACAATCGATGTGGACGAGTCGGATATCACTTGTGATGCTTTGACAAAGAGGCATGTAGAACCGTTAATGAATACGGTTTATTATATCGGTCAGTCTTATCCGGATATCTTTGCCCGCAAAGACGTCTCGACCGGTTTTACTATCCCGGAAGGAGCGAGGAACGTCCGCCTGAAATATATTGTAACCGGGCATGGCGGTCATAACGGTGGTGACGAATTTGTCCAGAAGCAGAACGTTATCTCGGTAGATGGAGAGGAAGTTCTGAACTTCATCCCCTGGCGTAACGATTGCGCTTCTTTCCGCCGTTTCAATCCGGCGACAGGTGTTTGGTTGGAGAAACGTCTGGCTTCTTATATCGGTCCTAAAGGGTATGCCGAAAAAGAGGTGGAAGAGCCGGTTGCTTCTTCCGACTTCTCCCGTTCCAACTGGTGTCCGGGTTCCGATGTCGTTCCCGAAGAAGTGGAACTGACAGATATCCAACCGGGCGAACATACATTGACGGTCAGCATCCCTGAAGCTCAGGAGATAGACGGCAACAAGCTCAACCATTGGCTGGTTTCCGCTTATTTAGTGTGGGATGAATAAACATACGTAGGGGTGGGGATTGCCCGCCCTTCCCGACAATAACGTGACAAATGATAATGGGGCGGGTAAACCCCGCCCCTACATAAACCTATTAAATCATTGTTATTATGGATACCTTACTTCCTTTCGCCCTTTTGTGCTTCACTTCCTTTTTTACACTGACAAACCCGTTGGGTACTATGCCGGTCTTTCTGACCATGACAAACGGAATGAGTGATGACGAACGTAAAACCATCGTCCGCCGTGCCACGATCGTGTCGTTTATCACCTTGATGGTCTTTACCTTCTCCGGACAATTCCTCTTTAAATTCTTTGGTATTTCTACGAATGGTTTCCGTATTGCCGGAGGTATTATTATCTTTACCATCGGATTTGACATGCTGCAGGCACGTTATTCCAAGGCAAAACTCAAAGACGACGAAGTGAAAACGTATGTAAACGATATCTCCGTCACCCCGCTTGCCATCCCGATGCTTTGCGGTCCGGGTGCTATCGCCAACGGGATCATGCTGATGGAAGATGCGAATACATTGATAAAGAAGATCTTGCTGGTTAGCGTGATCGCATCCGTCTACTTTATCACCTTCCTGATCCTTCGGGCATCCACCCGGCTGAATAAGTATATGGGGGAAACAGGCAACAACGTGATGATGCGCTTGATGGGCCTTATCCTGATGGTCATTGCTGTGGAATGTTTTGTAAGCGGATTCAAACCCATAATGATTGACATACTACAACAAGCTAATTTATGATGGAAGGAATACAGGTCATCGGTTTCGATGCCGACGACACGCTTTGGGTGAATGAAACTTATTTCCTGGAGACGGAGCAGAAACTCCGTCTTTTATTGGCCCCTTATGTGGATGGGGATACCGTATCGGCAGAGTTGTTCAGGACGGAAAGTAGGAACATGCCTCTTTATGGCTATGGTGTGAAAGCTTATATCCTTTCTGTGCTGGAAACGGCGATCCGTATTACGGACGGGACAGTCCCGGCAAACGTATTGGAGCAGATTCTTCTTTTGGGAAAAGAACAGCTGTCCAAACCGGTAGAACTTCTGGACGGAGTGGAGGAAACGTTGAATGCCCTTGTGGGTCGTTATCGCCTTATTGTGGTAACGAAAGGCGACCTACTCGATCAGGAGCAAAAGTTACGCCGTTCGGGAATCGAACATCTTTTCCATCATGTGGAGATTATGAGCGATAAGACCGACAGGGAATATCGTCTGTTATTGAAACATCTCGACATACAACCAGAAGAGTTCTTGATGATAGGGAACTCTGTCCGTTCAGATATCCTTCCTCCGTTGGAACTGGGAAGCTATGCCATTCACGTACCTTATCAAACGACCTGGGCGCACGAAAAGGTAGATGAGCCGGTTGTCAGCCCTCGTTTTTTTTCCGTTGATTCTTTATGGGATGTGATATCCTTGCTACCCTAAGCCCGCTTGCCGTTAGCTCTAATCTTTTTCTTTCTTACTATTAATCTTTTTTGTCCGGACTTTTGAGTCTGTAAGGTATGCTTTGCGTAAATGTAACACTATAGTTTCATAAATGTAAGGATGGCCTTACATTTATGAATTCTGCATCTTACTTTTATAAAGATTAGGAGAAAAAGACTTAAAGGTTACTATGTCTCCTCTTATTTGTAGTGAGGAAACGGCTAAAGGTCGGTGAACTTCTTTTTTCCTTTCAGGTAGAAAGAGAGAATAAGGCTGTTGCGCATCAGTTCCGGGATAGTAACCAGTGTTGTTTTAGCAAGGTTCTCTTTCCTTTTGGCAACATAATCCGGCTTCATTTCGAAGAATGCTTTCCGAGCTTCATATACCGCTTTGGCATTCTGAATGTATCCGCATAGCAGAAATTTGGTGGCCGCAATATAATCCAGAAAGAAGCGTGCACGCATCACATGCTTCAGGTCTTTTTCGGAAAGATTCTTGTAAATCATCAGCAGGTTGTTTCGGAAATTGAGGAAGGTCTTCCGGGGACTTTCCACCTGTAAGGTAGCACCTCCAACATGATAAACAACCGATCCGGGGGTACATACCAGTCGATACCCGCGGGAACGTAGTCGCCAGCACATATCGATCTCTTCCTGATGGGCGAAGAAACCGGCATCGAGTCCGCCGACTTCCTTATAGATGGCGGTACGAATAAACAGACAAGCTCCGGTAGCCCAGAGAATATCCGCCTGTGTGTCGTATTGCCCTTCATCTTTTTCTACTACATGCAACACACGACCCCGGCAATAAGGATATCCGTAGATGTCCATATAACCGCCGGCAGCTCCGGCATATTCGAAATACGCTTTGTTGCGCTGTGCCCTGATTTTAGGTTGAGCGGCAACTATTGTCGGATCGGCTTCGAGGGCAGACAATGGAGCATCGAGCCAACTAGGCGTAACTTCTACATCGCTGTTGAGAAGAACGATATACTCGTTATCGATCTGTTTGAGGGCCTGGTTGTAGCCTTCTGCAAATCCATAGTTCTTATCCAGTTGGATAATCCGTACGGACGGGAATTTTTCTTTCAGCATATCGATGGATGCATCCGTAGAACCATTGTCGGCAACAACTACTTCGGCCAGTTCTGACGGACTATAATCGATGACCGACGGAAGGAATTTTTCCATCAGCTTACAACCGTTCCAGTTCAATATAACAATAGCGACTTTTTTAGTTGACAGGTGACAGTTGACAGGTGACAGGTGAGGCCCACTGCTATTTATTTGTCTTGTTGTATGTTGTTTATTCATTTTCAAAGTTCATATTTTATAACTGTCATTTGTCAACTGTCATCTGTCAACTCGTTTGTATTTCCAACGTTTGTGAGTCCAAAGCCAATAAGCAGGATTACGAAGGATCATCTTTTCCGTCATGCGGGCATACGATTCGGTAATCTCGTTTTCGGCAGTTTGCTTGGCATGGGCTGTCATTAACTTCATTTCAACCGTGTAATATCCGCGCTTTACTTTCTGTACATCGAGGAAGATAACCGGCAGGTCCAGTTTTCGTGCGATGCGTTCGGCGCCGTTCAGCATCGGAGTGTCCTGGTTCAGGAAGTTTGTCCAGTAATGCAGGTTCGCCTTGCTTGGTGTCTGGTCTGCAATGAAGATCACGATGTTCTTGCTGTTTTCGCGCTTCAGTGTCATCATGTCGCGTACCGTATCATTCTTTTTCATACCATACGAACCGAAGCGGGTACGGAGAAAGATAAACAGGCGGTCGACTGCCTTATTGTTCAGGGGGCGGTAGATTTGCCATAGTCTGGATTCCGTATATACCAGGCTGGAGGCACTGAACCATTCCCAGTTTCCGTAATGTCCCATCAACATCATAACCGTATTTTGTCCTTCCGCTTGTAGCTTGGTTGCGACTTCGGGGTTTTTGATGTGGGCACGGCGTAACACTTCCTCCGGCGATATGTGCGCCAGTTTGATCGTCTCGACAATATAGTCGGAAAAGTGATGATAGAAGGCTTTCTCCAGTCTGCGAAGTTCTATTTTGGACTTTTCGGGAAAGGAAGCTTCCATATTGCGGCGGACTACCCTTATCCTGTAACGGATTATCCTATAGATAAGTACATACAGGATATCTGACAGTACATATAATATCGGCATGGGCAGGAAAGCATGAACTTTGGCCCATGAATAGATCAATCCGTATTGAATTTTATTCCACATATCAGCTGTTTGTTACTAATTCACAATTCAGTGCGGTACGGTCTTCATTCCAGCCGGTCAGTGTTACCCGTCGGGTTTCGTTTACCAGCGAACCGTCGTAAGGTATCTCTACTTTGATATAATTTTCCGTGAAGCCATGCATCATGCCTCCTTTCCGGGTATGTTCGAACAGAACTTCCGCCTGGCTGCCGATACGGGCATCATAGAAGGCATGTAGTTTCCTGTCGGAAATGTCCAGCAGTTGCTGGCTGCGGGCATGTTTTACTTTCGGGTCTACCGAATGGGCAATTTTCAAAGCCTGTGTTCCCGGACGTTCCGAGTAACTGAACACATGCAGTTGGCTAATGTCCAGGCTGTCGATAAAGCAGCGTGCCTCTTCGAACAACTCGTCTGTTTCTCCGCGGGTACCGACAATCACATCCACACCGATAAAGGCGTGCGGCATGGTCTCCTTGATCTTCTCGATCTTATGGCGGAAGAGAGCTGTGTCGTAACGGCGGCGCATCAGTTTCAGAACTTCATCGCTTCCGCTTTGCAGGGGAATATGGAAGTGAGGGGCAAATCGTTTGCTGGAAGCAACGAAGTCGATCGCTTCGTCCGTGATCAGGTTCGGTTCGATGGAAGAGATGCGGTAACGCACGATACCCTCCACTTCGTCGAGTGCACGGATCAGGTCGATGAATGTTTCACCGGTCGATTTACCGAAGTCACCGATGTTGACTCCCGTCAGTACAATCTCTTTACCTCCTTTGCGGGCTACTTCCTGTGCCTGTTCCACCATGCTGGCGATGGTACCGTTGCGGCTCCGTCCGCGGGCAAAAGGAATGGTACAGTAAGAACAGAAGTAATCGCACCCATCCTGCACTTTCAGGAAATGGCGTGTACGATCGTCTGCCGAGCAGGAAGGGGAGAATGTGCGTATATCTTTCGTTTGTGAGGCGATCACTGCACCGCCTTCTTCTTTTTTCTTCAGGTCGTCCAGATACATTAATATATCCAGTTTCTGTTCGGCACCGAGAACTAGGTCGACACCTTCTATATGGGAAACCTCTTCCGGCTTGAGCTGTGCGTAACAACCCGTTACAACGATAAAGGCTCCCGGATGTTGTTTGCTGATCCGGCGAATGGTCTGGCGGCATTTCTTGTCGGCAAGCTCTGTCACGGAACAGGTATTAACAACACAGATGTCTGCTTTCTCACCCGTGCGGGCTTTGCGTACCCCCTGTTCGGCAAGGACCTTTCCTATCGTGGAGGTCTCTGCGAAGTTGAGCTTGCAGCCCAGGGTATAATAAGCAGCTATTTTGTTTTCAAATACGGTTTTGTCTATCATTGCGATTGAATTATCGCGCAAATTTAGCGAAAATATTCGGATAAAGTTTCTTGCGTAAGGAGTGAGAGACTTCTTTATGATGTGATGAGGTAAGTCTAACAATAAAGATTGTTAAAGGTTGCGAGTGGAACAGGGATTAAGTTGTTTGTCTTTTGAATAGTACGTACATTTCGTACGAAATACCCGTACAAGTGTAAAGGTGTTCGTAGTATTCTATTATAACAAACAGAACGAAATGAAAAAGTTAAATGCAAGTCTGGTAATGATTCTCCTTTCAATGGCAGGATTCACAGGATGCCAGCAGTCCGGTAGCCAACATGACGATCTTATCACAGTGGATGTCAGTGCCAGTTATCCCGAGAAGGAGCTGGTGCTACAGGATTTTATGGATGTGGAATATGTTCCGTTGGAAACGAATGACGAATTTATTACACAAGGCATTGTGGAAGCTATCGGTAAGAAGGTCATAGTAGTAAGGAATATGCGGGACGGGAATATTTTCATTTTTGACAGGGCGACCGGGAAAGGGATAAAGAAGATAAACCGTTTCGGGCAAGGTGCCGAGGAATATTCGGGAATTTATTCTATTATATTGGATGAAGATAACAATGAAATGTTTGTATCAGATTTTTCTGCAAGAAAAATATCGATATATGACCAGTCCGGGAACTACAAGAGAAGTTTTAAATTTGCAGATACCGGCTATTATGACGATATCTTCAATTATGACCGCGATCATTTGCTTACTTATAAAAAGTATTCGACACCGAAAGAAGATGAACAGGCCTGTCATTTAATCATTTCCAAGCAAGACGGAAGTGTCACCCGTGAAATCCGAATCCCTTTTAAAGAATATAAAACACCGGTCATTAGAAAAGATGAACTGACAGTAATGCCTGAATTTCATCTGACATTTCCTAATCAGGATAATTGGTTGCTTGTGAACACCTCGTCAGATACGTTGTACAACTATTCGACTGATGGCAATATGTATCCTATCATTGCGCGGACTCCCTCCATCAATACCATGGAAACGGAAGTCTTTCTTTTCCCGACCGTTATTACCGATCGTTATTATTTTATGAGGACCATGAAAAAAGAGCTTGACTACAAAACGTTTAAAGGATTCCCTGGTACCGATTTGTTTTATGACAAACAGGAAAAGACTCTTTCTCAGTTTACCATGTACAATGGCGATTATTCAAATAAGAGATCGATTTCATTCCTCTTTAAACCCCGCAACTCCGAAATTGCAATCAGCCAGTCTTTGCAGGCTCCTGACCTCGTCGAGGCTTATGAGAAAGGACAGTTGAAAGGTAAACTGAAAGAAATTGCAGCGGGTTTGGATGAGGAAGCCAATCCGGTGATTATGTTGGCAAAGTACAAAAAATAAGAATATAAACCGGCAGATGAATGTAGCGGTTAAGGGTTAAACTCTCCCTATCTGTTGTGTATCTGCCGGATAGTCTGTATTTTTGTACGAAATTTAAGCATCTGTGCTATGATACAAGAGAACTTCATTAAGATATACGAAAACAGTTTCAAGGAAAACTGGTCGTTACCCGCCTTAACAGATTACAGCAAGAACGTCACTTTTACATTTGAAGATGTTGCGAAGGAGATTGCACGCATCCATATTCTGTTTGAGGAATGTCAGATACGTCGGGGGGATAAGATTGCCCTGATTGGTAAAGACAGTGCCCGCTGGTGTATTGTTTATATGGCGGCTGTAACCTATGGTGCGATCATAGTACCGATCCTGCAGGATTTCAATCCGAATGACGTGCATCATATTATCAACCATTCCGAATCGGTGTTCCTGTTTGTCAGCGACCGTATCTGGGATTCGTTGGAAGAAGATAAGATCGAAGAGATACGTGGTGTATTCTCTCTTTCCGATTTCCGTTGCCTGCATCAGCGTGACGGCGAAAGTATCCAGAAGCTGATGAAGTCGATGGATGAAAAGATGGCAGAGAAGTATCCGAACGGATTTTCCAAGAACGATATTAAATATGCGGAACTGGATAACGACAAGGTTGTCCTGTTGAATTATACTTCCGGTACGACCGGTTTCAGTAAAGGCGTTATGCTGACCGGCAATAACCTGGCCGGTAATGTTACTTATGCGAAGACACTGGACCTGTTGTTTCGTGGAGACCGTGAATTGTGTTTCCTTCCGTTGGCTCATGCCTATAGTTGCGCTTTCAATTTCCTGGTACCGATGGCTGTCGGTGCACATGTTTATATGTTGGGAAAGGTACCTTCTCCGAAGATTTTGCTGAAAGCTTTCGAAGAGGTGAAGCCTAATCTGATCCTGACCGTTCCGTTGATTCTGGAAAAGATCTATAAGAAAATGATTCTTCCCCAGTTGAGTAAGACGACGATGAAGCTGGCTCTGAATATCCCTTTGTTGGATTCGCGTATCTATGCGCAGATCCGTAAACATCTCGTGGATGCTATGGGTGGCCGTTTCCGTGAAGTGATTGTCGGCGGGGCTGCCATGAATCAGGAGGTAAGCGATTTCCTGTATAAGATCAAGTTCCCGTTTACGATAGGTTATGGTATGACGGAATGCGGACCGCTGATCAGTTATGACAATAATCGCGAATATGTACTAGGTTCTTGCGGGCAGATACTGAAAGGTATTATGGAGGTACGTATCGATTCTGATGATCCGTATAATACGGTAGGGGAGATTCAGGTTCGTGGTGAGAACGTAATGAAAGGCTATTATAAGAATGAAGAAGCGACTAAAAATGTTTTTACCGAAGACGGCTGGCTTCATACCGGCGACCTGGGAACGATCGACCACGATAATCGTATCTTTATCCGTGGCCGCAGTAAGACAATGATCCTGGGTGCCAGCGGACAGAATATTTATCCGGAAGAGATTGAATCGAAGATAAACAACCTGCCTTTTGTCATGGAAAGTATCGTTATCGAGAAAAACGGTAAGTTGGTGGCTCTGGTTTATCCTGATTATGATACGGTGGACGGAACCGGTATTTCTCATACCGATCTGCCGGTCATTATGGAACAGAACCGGATTGAGTTGAACAAGCAGCTGGCTTCCTATGAAGTGGTATCTGAAATACAGTTATACCCGACCGAGTTTGAGAAGACTCCGAAGAAAAGTATTAAAAGATATTTATACAGTAACTACTAATCTCTATTATTGTTTGTTGATTAACAGTCTCTTGCATTCGTTGCAAAAAATATTTGAAAAAAAAGTCTCTTATGTTGTACAACATATTTGATTAATACATACATTTGCATCGTTTTAAGACAAGAAGATATTATAGACCGTTTAAATTAAAGACAAAATGAAAAAGTTAGTTGCATTTGCTGCTATCGTTGCAGCCGTTTCTTTCACATCTTGTGGTAACAAATCTGCAGAATCGAATGCTGAAGTTGCTGAAACAGAAACTACAGTAGAAGAAACTCCTGCAGTTGTTGAAGAAGAAACAGTAACAGAAGAAGTTGCTCCTGCTGAAGGTGATTCAACTACTGTTGCTACTGAAACAGAAGCTGCTCCTGCTGAATAATATTCAGTAAACAGTTAGAAGGACAGTCTGTATGCTTACACATACAGACTTTTTTTGTTTATAACGGTATATCAATATGAAAAGAAATCTACTCATTATCCCAGTTGTCGCGTTGTTCAGCCATGCGATGTCAGCCCAGAACCCGGTCGACATGAATCTGTTGTTGCAAAATGTAGAAATACAGGGAAAGCGTTTTTCCGGTTTGAACGGGGGAGAGGTCAAACGTCTGCAGGTCGATAAGAACCTGAGTAGTGTGACGGGGACTGTCTCAGAAGCCTTTCGCCAGATGCCTTCGCTGGTCACTGATATTGAAGGGGGAGTGACTTATCGCGGTTCCAGTAAGGCGGAGATGCTGATCAATGGTATTCCTTACGGATTGCTGGAAGAATATAGCGGAGATGTCCTGATCCAGTTGCCTGCTTTGTTCTTCAACCGTATCTCCATGTCTGCCCTGCCCGATATCTCGCTGGTTCCCGACGGTGATGCCGGTGTACTGAATCTTTCTTCAGCCAACTATACGAAATCCGATTCTCCTTTGACGGTTACATTGGGGGCCGGGTTACAGGAGCGGTATAATGTCGGTGCGGTCGTAAATCTGCATCCGGGTAAATTTCATATTGTCGGAAAATATAATTATCGTAAGGAATACCGTGAACGTTCATTCGATAAGACTACATGGACAGAGGCAGGTACGACCCTGATGAACAACAATGCGAAGGCACGTCCCGATGTTCATCTGGCGGATTTGAGCATTGGTTACGATCTGACTTCAAATGACTTGCTGACGGTATATGGACTGTATCATTTAATGGATTACAGCCGTTATGGCGGGATTAATAATAAGGTATTGAATCCGGACGGGACTGTGAAGAATCAGATGACGCGCCACCGCTACAACGACCAGCGCCAGGATGCTTATGCTGTGGAAGCGAGATGGAGTCATCGTTTTGCCAATCCGCTGGACCAGTTGAGTGTGACATTCAATTACAATGATTTTAGTTACGACGAGGATAATCAGTATGAGAATGAAAAGCCGGGCACCGGAAATATCCTGAAGAAAGATAATATGTTCGCCAATCAGGACAAACATAATTATTATTTGTCTGCCGCATTCAGTAAATTGTTTACAAACGACTGGTATTTCAAAGCCGGTTATATCGGACGTATAAAAGATGAAAAGTACAGGACTGAGACGAACGATATCAGTCTGGATGACGATATCTGGACTCCGGTAGATAATAAGACATACGATTATTCTTTCAACCGGAATACTCATTTGCTGTATGCTTCTGTAGATAAGCGATGGAATCGTTTTTCTGCCGAGGCTGGTTTACAGGCGGAGATAAATGCACAGGAGTTTAAGACTTATGTCCCGGAAGTGGATAAGTCGGGGACTTCGGATTCGGAAAGAAGTCATATCCGTTTTCATATTTATCCACGCGTGAAACTATCTTTGCAAACCAGTAAATCCGGTAGCCTGTCGTTGAGTTATCTGCAACGGGTGATCCGTCCTTACGGAGCGGATCTGAATCCTTTCATTCAGTATGGCGACCCGACGCATTTGACACAGGGAAATCCAGACCTGAAAGATGAGTTCATTCATTCTTTGGAGTTGTCTTATTTATTGGTGGCGGATCGTTTCCGTTTCTCTCCGGCTATTTATTACCGGAATAAGTCGAACCGGATCATGGAAGTGGTGAATGATGAGTCTGTCTGGCAGAAAGAGAATATCGGACACAGCCAGTCATTCGGTTTTGAACTGTCTGGCAACTGGAATCCTATCCGTATACTGAATATCGGTTTCTCCGGAAATGTCTATAAAGATGAGATCGACGGGCGTACGGTCGGCTATGATGAAAAGAAATCGATGGTTTGCACGGATTGGAAGGGGAGTGTAAGCATTGCCATAACACCGACCACCGAGTTTCAGTTGGATGGTTTCTTTATTTCGGACCAGTTGACACCGCAGGGAAAAATAAAGAGCCACAGCAGTGTGAATGCCGGATTCTCGCAGTATTTTATGAATCGTAAATTACGTGCTAACTTAAGTATCAATAATATCTTCGACGGTCTGGAGGAGACAACGATTATCGATACGAGCAAAATGCATATGGAGCAAATCCGTAATCGGGATGCCCGGGTTACGTGGTTGACGTTGACTTATGCTTTTTAGGTATATAAAGTATCAGGCGAATAGATTGGTCGTAAGTAAAGTAGCTCCATACCCATTCTATCAGTACCATCAGCTTATTCTTGATCCCCAGGATAGAACGTAAATGAACCAGCATCCACACCATCCAGGCAATAAACCCTTGTAACTTCAGCTTTTTCAGATCGGCGACAGCTTTGTTGCGTCCTACGGTAGCCAGTGTTCCGAGATTTATGTAATGGAAGGCTTTCAATGTCTTCCCCGATTCCAGGCGTTTGAGGTTGTCTGCAAGCAGACTTCCCTGCTGGATAGCTACCTGGGCTACTTGCGGATGACCGTTCGGGTATTCTTCTTCTGTCTGGAAACAAACATCGCCGATAGCAAATACGTTTGTCATCCCTGGCATCTGGTTAAATTCATTGACTGTGATCCGGCCACCCCGGTTCAATGCTTCTTTATCGATATGATCGAAATGCGTGGCGGTCACACCACTGACCCAAACGAGGGTTTGGGTTGTGATAGTGGAGTTGTCGTCCAGTACGACTTTTCCATCCTGATAATCTGTTACCCGTTTATTCAGTATGATGTTTACGCCCATCTCTTTCAGGAATTTCTCTGCGTTCTCGGATGCTTCGGTAGACATTACTCCGAGTAACCTGGGAGAACCTTCTATCAAATAGATATTCATATCCGACTGTTTCAGGTCCGGATAATCCTTCGGCATAACGAATCTTTTCATTTCAGCCAGTACTCCGGATACTTCTACGCCAGTGGCTCCACCACCAACGATAACCACATTCATCAGTGCTTGTTTTTCTTCCGGATCGGTAGAGATTGTAGCCTTTTCAAAGTTTGAAAGCAGGGTGTTCCTTAGTTCGAGAGCTTCCTGGATTGTTTTCATCGGTAGTGCTTTTTCTTCAATAGTCTTGTTACCGAAGAAGTTGGTGATGGTACCGGAGGCTATCACCAGATAGTCGTAGCTCAGTTCACCGATCGATGTCTCGATCAGGTTCCGTTCGGCGATAACGGCTTTCACTTCTGCCATTCGGAAGTAGAAGTCTTTTTGTTTCTGGAATATCTTTCGAAAAGGAAATATGATTGATCCCGGTTCCAGACCGGATGATGCTACCTGATACAATAAGGGCGGGAATTGATGGAAATTGTTCTTGTCTATCAAGACTACCTGGAAGTTGCTTCCTTTCAGTTTATTGGCCAGCTTTAATCCTCCAAAACCACCACCAATAATAACAACCCGTTTCTTATCTGTTTTTGCAATGTTGAAGCCCATGATATTCTATTTTATGTTTTATAATAGAACAATCGGGAACCGGAATAAGTTGATGGTTAAAATAGACGAAGTCTTGATTTAGAAGGTAATTAATCTGTCGTTTTACGGTTTGGAAACCAGATATTGGCGGAACCTTTCAGAAGATTCGGTCCGGTAGTCACCGTTTTCGTCGGCATAAATGAACAGATATTCCAGTTCCGGATGCTGTTGCAGGATTTTGTGGGCTTCTTCCCGGCTCATGGCCATGAAAGCTGTTGCGTAGGCGTCGGCTGTCATGCAATCGTCAGCGATGACGGTGGCACTGAGGATCGGTTGACCGGCTGGATAACCGGTTCGGGGATCGATAGTATGGGCGTATTTCTTTCCGTCTTTGATATAAAAATTACGATAGTCTCCGGAAGTGGCAAGACCATGGCGACCGCATAGCTGTACGATTTCTTGTAACTCCCGATTGACCCCCATTGGATCGTCTTTTGGTCTGGTGATGCCGATATGCCAACATTCCCCTTTCGGGTTCACTCCCTTGACTGTCGTTTCACCACCTATGTCGATCATATAATTTTTAATACCTTTACTGTCGAATAAACGGGCAATGACTTCGCAACTGCAACCATCTCCCAATGAAGAACAATTCAGCAGGATGCGTGGATCATCCTTGATTACTTTCTTTCCTTCCAAACGCACTTTCTGATATCCGACAAAAGCACGTATGCTATCTATCATCGCAGGTGTGACACTGTCATTTTTGCTGAACCCAAATCCCCAAAGGTTGATGTAAGGGGCACAGGTGATATCGTAGATGCCATTGGTCTGTTCGGATACTTCCTTTGCTTTGTTGAATACCTCCACAAAAAGATCGTCCACTTCTATGTCTTTATTCCTGTTGACCTGAGAAATGACCGAGGTTGAATCGAACGGGTTGAGGCAATGGTAATAACGTTGAAGTTCTGCATGGATCTCATCTTCCAGCGACTCGGTATAACAGAATTGAATCTGATAAGGAGTGTGAAGTATTCCTGTTACTTTAAAATACTGTTCAGGTTGTTTGCAACCGATTAATAAGGAGATGATGAAAAAAGACAGACTGGCTGGGAGTAAGTAGGAATGTTTCATGCTTTAGTTGAGATGAATTATATTCCGGATATAACCAGCTACCTCGGTCTTTGTTTGCTTTATCCGGCAGGTTGTGTTTATTAGGTCCAATTATTTATTCATATCACAGTTGTGAAACACAAGAAACTCATCTGTGAAACAGACGGAATCCAACTGTGATATGAAAGAAATCCGGTTGTGAAACGAAATAGAGACTTCGTTTTTCGGGTTATAATCCCATCAATATCTTTTTCAGTACCGTCTGTGCCGAAATTTCGCGATTGGCGGCTTCCGGGATCACGATACTTTGCGGGCTTTCGATCACGTCGTCGGTAACGATCATGTTACGGCGAACCGGCAGACAGTGCATGAAATAAGCATTGTTGGTCAGTGCCATCTTTTCCGTATCGACAGTCCAGGCACGATCTTTACTTAATACCTGACCGTAGTTAGGATCGGTATAAGCGGCCCAGTTTTTGGCATAGATAAAGTCCGCACCTTCGAAGGCCTTCTTCTGATCGTATTCCACACGGGCATTGCCTACGAATTTAGGATCCAGTTCGTAGCCCTCCGGATGGGTAATCACAAATTCATAATCCGTGGCATTCATCCATTCGGCAAAACTGTTGGGAACTGCCTGTGGAAGAGACTTGGGATGCGGAGCCCAGGTCATAACCACTTTCGGACGAGCTGTTTTCTTATATTCCTCGATCGTGATCAGGTCGGCAAAACTTTGCAGCGGATGGCGGGTAGCCGCTTCCATACTGAATACCGGACGACCGGAGTACTTGATAAATTCAGAGATGATTTTTTCGTTGTAATCGTCTTCCTTGTTTTCGAAGCGGGCGAAAGAACGTACACCGATGATGTCGCAGTAGCAACCCATGACCGGAATAGCTTCCAGCAGGTGTTCCGGTTTGTCGCCATCCATGATGACGCCGCGTTCGGTTTCCAGTTTCCATGCTCCCTGGTTCACGTCGAGAACCATCGTGTTCATCCCCAGGTTCATCGCAGCCTTCTGGGTAGAGAGGCGCGTACGCAGGCTGGAGTTGAAGAATATCATTAACAGCGTCTTGTTCTTGCCAAGTTCTGTGAACTGAAAGCGGTCTTTCTTAATTTCGAAAGCTTCGTTAAGCGCCTGCTTCAGGTCGCCTAAATCCTGTACACAAGTGAAATGTCTCATATTATTAATTTAATGATGGATACAAAAATAGGTATTATTTTCGTATTTGCCCGTTTCCTTCGATAATGTATTTATAAGTCGTCAGTTCCGGTAACGCCATCGGTCCGCGGGCATGTAGTTTCTGCGTACTGATACCGATTTCTGCCCCGAAACCGAACTGTGCCCCGTCGGTGAAAGCGGTCGATACATTGGCATAGACACAGGCTGCATCTACCTGTTGCTGGAACAGGCGGATAGCTTCGGATGACTCGCTGACGATACTTTCACTATGTCTTGAACTGTAACGGGCTATATGTTCCAGTGCTTCTTCGAGCGATGCTACGGTACGGATACTCATCTTGTAGTCGAGGAACTCGGTACCGAAGCTGTCGTCGTTGGCCGGTTGCAGCAGTGCTGACGGATATTGTCCCGACAAAGCGGTGAAAGCCTGCTCATCCGCATAGATCGTGACATTGCTATCTTTCAGTTTATCGCAGATAAAAGGAAGATCGTTGAGCCGTTCCTGATGGATGATCAGACAATCCAATGCATTGCAAACACTTACCCGCCGGGTTTTGGCGTTGTTTACGATGGCTTGTCCCTTTTCTTTATCTCCATCTTTGTCAAAATAAGTATGGCAGATACCGGCTCCTGTTTCGATAACCGGCACGCGGGCATTGTCGCGCACGAAATTGATCAGCGAACTGCTGCCACGGGGAATGATAAGGTCTACCAGGCCGACGGCATTCAACAGTTCCGTTGTCGCTTCTCGTTCGGGAGGTAATAAAGTACAAACGGCCGGGTCGATGCCGTGGCGTTCCAACACGGTATGGATGATAGTAACCAATGCATGATTGGAGTCGTCTGCATCAGAACCACCTTTTAGTACACAGGCGTTTGCACTTTTGAAGCATAGAGAGAAAACATCGAATGTGACATTCGGACGTGCTTCGTAGATAACGCCTATCACTCCGAATGGCACCGATACTTTACGGATTGCCATGCCGTTCGGGCGGATGGCTTCACTGATCACATTGCCGAGCGGCGAGGGGAGTGAGGCTACGTTCCGCATGTCTCCGGCAATACCGGCCAGGCGATCGGTGGTCAGTTTCAAACGGTCGTATTTGGGATTGGCCGGGTCCATACGGGCCAGGTCTTTCTCGTTGGCCGTAAGAACTTCCGCCTGTCTGTTTATCAGTTCGTCAGCTGTATCGGTCAGGATACGGTTTATAGCCTCGTCGCTTAACGTGATAAGTTGACGGGATGCGGTAACGCTTTGCTTTAATAACTCTGTTATATTTGTTGACATATTATTTCCTGATATTATCTTTTCCCATGATTAAACATACCTATTAATTAATCCAGATATAAGTAATCGTAGTGAACAAGCGGTTTCAAATCACGTTGGCCGATCAGACCTGTAGCTTCCCGGCTGTCGTATCCGGCACAACCGACTCCGATCTGTTCACCTTCTTCATTAATGATCTTTACAATATCATTCTTTTCGAAGTCCCCGATGATAGCGGTAACGCCCACCAACAACAGGCTGGTAGCCTTGTTTCCGGTTAAGGCCTCTTCCGTACCCTGATTGATGTGTATCTCTCCTTTGGCGAAACCTTCAGAGTGAGCGATCCATTTCTTTACGCTGCTGACTGGTTTGGCTGCCGGTATGAAACGTGTACATACGGTCTGGCTGCTTTTTGCCAATAACGAAGGCAGTATATTTTCTTTTTTGCCATTAGCAATGATCACGGTGATTCCTTCGTCAGCTACTTTCTGCGCGATAGTACATTTCGTCAGCATTCCGCCACGTCCGAAAGAAGACTTGCTGGTTTGCACATATTCTGAAAGATCTTGTTTACCACCGTCAATCTCCCGGATGACCGTTGCTGTCGGATCGGCAGGATTACCGTTATAGATACCGTCGATATTACTCAGGATAATAAGCGCATCCATCCCCATCATGGTAGCGATCAGGCCGGATAGTTCATCATTATCGGTAAACATCAGTTCGGTAACGGATATTGTATCGTTCTCATTGACGATAGGAATCACTTTGTTGTCGAGCATCACCTCCATGCAATGTTTCTGGTTGAGGTAATGCGTGCGGCTACCGAAGTTCTCCTTTGTAGTGAGAACCTGGCCGCAAGCGATCTTATGTTCGCGGAATAACTCAAAGTAGCGGTTGATTAGCTTGGCTTGGCCTACTGCTGAATAGAGTTGGCGGGCAGAGACGGCATCGAGCTTCTTACCGGGTTTCACCTCGCTTCTTCCGGAGGCTACTGCTCCGGAAGATATTAATACCACTTCTACTCCGTTGCGGTGTAACTCCGCAACCTGATCAACCAATGCCGACATACGGGTGACGTCGAGTGAGCCATCCTTTCTTGTCAATACATTACTTCCTATCTTTACTGCTATCCGTGTAAACTGATATGTCATTTTCGTGTAATCTTCTATTTTTTATCTTTATCCCTGATTTCCACACGGCGGATTTTACCGCTGATGGTTTTAGGTAATTCTTCGACAAATTCTACTACACGAGGGTACTTATATGGAGCGGTAACACGCTTAACATGATCCTGTAATTCTTTGATCAATGCTTCGCCCGCTCTCTCCTTATAATCCTTCGCCAGTACAATCGTAGCTTTTACCACCTGTCCGCGAATTTCATCAGGTACACCTGTGATCGCACATTCGACAACAGCAGGGTGTGTCATCAGTGCACTTTCCACTTCGAACGGGCCGATGCGGTAACCGGAGCTTTTGATCACATCGTCGGCACGACCGACAAACCACAGATAACCGTCTTCATCACGCCAGGCAACGTCGCCCGTATAATACATACCGTCGTGCCAGGCTTCATGAGTAAGCTCGGCATCGCGATAATATTCTTTGAACAGACCGATCGGTTTGCCCTGAGTCGTATGAATAACGATTTGTCCCTGTTCTCCATCTTCTGCACGGGTTCCGTCCGGACGGATCAGGTCCACATCGTATTGTGGGTTAGGTACCCCCATAGAACCTGGTTTCGGCTCCATCCATGGGAATGTAGCAACAGTCAGTGTTGTTTCCGTCTGACCGAATCCTTCCATTAATTTAATGCCAGTGAGTTTATAGAATGCTTCGAATACGGCAGGGTTCAGTGCTTCACCGGCAATCGTACAATATTGCAGGGAAGACAGATCGTATTTCGTCATGTCTTCACGGATCAGGAAACGGAAGATCGTAGGAGGTGCACACAAAGAGGTGATCTTGTAATCCTGAATCATCTGTAACATATCGGCAGGAGTGAACTTTTCGTGATCGTAAACGAATACGGTTGCTCCGGCAATCCATTGTCCATATAGTTTTCCCCAAACGGCTTTACCCCAGCCGGTATCGGCAATGGTGAGGTGAAGGCTGTCACGGTGTAGGTTGTGCCAGAAACTACCGGTTACGATATGTCCCAGCGGATATGTGAAATCATGTGCCACCATTTTAGGATTACCTGTTGTACCGGACGTGAAATACATCAATGAAATGTCATCATTGCTGTTCGGGTGAGACGGGCGTATGAATGGTGCGGCATTCTCGATCCCTTTATGGAAATCGTCGAATCCCTCTGGTATTTCCGGACCGACGGATACTAATTTTTCGATAGTCGGAGATTCCGGCAGTGCATCGATAATATGTTTGGTGATAATATCTTCGCCGGCACAAACAATCATTTTTATATCGGCAGCGTTATTACGATAGACAATATCCTTTTTTGTTAACAGGTGGGTTGCCGGAATGACTACAGCGCCTAGCTTATGTAGTGCGATGATCGAAAACCAAAATTCGTAACGACGTTTCAGGATCAACATGACCATATCGCCGTGCCCGATTCCTAAAGACTGGAAATAGGCAGCTGTCTGATCAGTATATTTCTTCAGTTCGGCAAAAGTGAAATCAATATGTTTACCCTGGTCGTTTGTCCAGCACAGGGCTTTTTTGTCGGGCTCTTCTGCAGCCCAAGCATCTACCACGTCATATCCGAAGTTGAAATTTTCGGGTACTTTTATTTTGAAGTTATTTATAAAATCTTCCTGCGACGTAAAGGTCGTCTGATCTAAGAATCTTTCTAACATGACTTTTTAATTTATAAAATGATAGCCAGGAAACTGACCTTCTCTCCATCCAATGCTTTCATACCATGAGGCAGTTCGGAATTAAAATATATGCTGTCTCCTTCTTCCAGGATCAAATCTTTGTTATTGATCTGCAGGAGCATGCGGCCCTTTAATACCAGATTATATTCCTGTCCGGGATGCGAATTCAGATAAATAGGCTCATCTTCCGGTTTCGGGTGAACAGTAACCATGAACGGATCGGCTTTACGTCCGACAAATCCGGCAGCCAGCGATTGGTATTTGTAGGCCTTGGTGCGTTCAACAGTGATACCTTTACCTTTACGGGTAATAAAATAAGAACTCATTTTAGGTTCATCGCCAAACATCAATGTAGTAAGTTCTACACCATATGCTTGTGAAATCTGGTGTAAAAGGCTGACTGAAATATCGACTGTACCACTTTCCAGTTCCAGGTATTGCTCTGGTGTCAGGTTACAGACCTTGGCGATCTCTTCAGGAGTAATCTCCAGTGCGTCCCGCAATCCGGCCAGACGCTCAGCTATCTGTTTTATCTGTTCGTTCATCTCCGTAGATTATTAATATATTTATGTTGCCCCAAAGATATGAATAAAAAGCAAAATGACTAGAAAAATGGGAGATAGAATGTTATTTGGATATTTCCTTTGGAAAAGAGATTGTTAAATCTTATATTTGCTTTGAAGTTCAAGCGATAACGCTTTCTTTACAATAATATTACCTTGAATCAGACTAATAAAGAGTATAATGGGGAGAAATTTTTTTCATGTTTACCTGATTGTTGTTACATGTAGGATATTCATTCTTTTTTTGTATAAAGTACAGAATAAATGTCTAGGGTATATAAATTGTACTCGTTCAACGAATATAACTGAAGTATCTCCCGAAGATCAGCTTGTATATGACACAGTGTGCAAAAAGATTAATAATTTCCTGATAAATGAAAAACACTTTCAGGATAAAAATATAAATATAGCAGAAATGGCACATCAGTGCCATATCAGGAAAGATTTGGTGAATAAAACATTGAAAGCCAAATATGATTTAACTTTTTCAAATTATCTTAGAGAAAAGCGTATTAAATACGCGTGTACTTTATTACTTGATCCATCCAATATGAAGATAGACGTGATTTCAGATGCTTCTGGATTTAAAACAACACGAACTTTTGTCAGGAGTTTTAGGTCTGTGAAAAATGTATCTCCGACCGAATACCGGCATCTTCAAGTATTCAAAAGAAATATGTTTTGTTGACAAATTGTTGACAGACCTGTCGTTTTCGGGTTTGGCATGTGACAAAAATGGCTTTGTCCTTTCTGTATCTTGCTTTTTCTTGTCTGCGTGGAATTTTTGTTATTCATTTGCTGGAAAGAAAAGGTTTAAGAGTTTGATACAAATAATGAAGTGTTGATATACCTTGACTATGAAGAAGAGAAAGAAGAAGTGATTCTTCTTTGGGTAGTCCGATAAAGACGTTTGTCGGACTACTTTTTCTAAAATATTAGTGGGCTATGATTAAGTTTACGTATTTTGTTTGGAGAGAGTTGATCAACTTTATTTTTCCATAGTTTTTGGTTAGTAATAAGGAAGTCCCGGCTTGTGAAAGTCGGGACTTTTGCATATAAAAAAAGGATAACCTTTCGATTATCCTTTTCTTGAGAGCGGAAGACGGGGCTCAAACCCGCGACCCTCAGCTTGGAAGGCTAATGCTCTATCAACTGAGCTACTTCCGCAATTTTGATTGCTTTTGAAAAGTTAGTGGGCAGTGATGGATTCGAACCACCGAAGTCGAAAGACAGCTGAGTTACAGTCAGCCCCATTTGGCCACTCTGGTAACTGCCCCTATTATTTTCAATTGCGATGCAAAGGTACGATAATTTTTGAAACCTGCAAGCGTTTAGTCAGAAAAATGAATCATTTTTAATGCAGTCACTGCTGCTTCATCCCCTTTATTTCCGTACTTGCCGCCTGCACGGTCTTCCGATTGCTGCATGTTGTCAGTAGTTAACAGACCGAAAATGAATGGGATATCATACATCAGGTTTAACTCGGTAATACCTTGTGTAACGCCTGAGCAAACATAATCAAAATGGGGAGTATCACCTCTAACAACACATCCGAGAACAATCACGGCATTTACATCTTTTGTTTCAGCCATACGTTTGGCTCCGAAAGTCAGTTCAAAACTACCCGGTACACGTTTGACATATATGTTTTCCGGTTTTACACCATGTTTTTCCAGCGTGTTACAGGCACCTTCCAGTAGTTTTTCTGTGATGTGCTTATTCCACTCTGCGACTACAATACCGAATGTCATTTCTGAGCCGTCCGGAACGCTGTTGAAGTCGTAATCTGATAAATTTTGATAAGCTGTAGCCATAACTCTATATTTAAAATAAAAGGATGCCTTTTTTGATGAGACATCCTCTTATATAGTTTATATCGTATGATTATATTATTTAGCAGCAGAAGCACGGGCGATATATTTATCGATATCGGCAGCTTCCATTGAGTTGAAATATTTTTCTTTAATCGTAGTATATGCTTTAACAGCATCACTGTACTGTTTCTGGTTTTCGTAAGCAATACCTGCTTTTTTCAGATAAACCGGACTGATCACCTCATTGTCTGCTTTCTTGGCTGCTTTTTCGAAATAGCTGATACCTTCTTTTATGTTACCCATATTTACGTAGCAGTCACCGATCAAACCTATGATAGCCGGAGAAATCATGTTGTCGTCTCCGCTGAATGATTTCAGTTTATCAATAGCCTTTTCCGTATCGCCCATTTTGAAATAGCAGATACCTGCATAGGCTTTTGCCAGATTGCCGGAAGCTGTGCTTCCATATTGATCAATGATTCCTTCAAAGCCGTCGAAATCAGCCCCATTGCCGTTCAATGCCAGATTGAAAGAATCTTTAGCGAAATACTGTTCTCCTTTAAATATAGCAGCGGCTGCTTTCTTTTCCTGCGGAATCAAATAACCGTGTTTAATTCCCAGAACAGCTCCAACAACAAGTGCGATAGCTATAATTCCGTAAATGATCTTTTTTGAATTGTTTTCAATGAACTGTTCCGATCTCGAAACAATCTCTTCTACTTCTAACTCCTTGTTGGTGTCTTTTCCCTTAGTAGCCATAATGTGTTATAGTTATTTATTATTTATCTACTGATTTATGCCAATGGCAATTCAAAGCGCAAAAGTAGTTTTTTTTACTGATATAATCTATACTTAGAAGTATATTTTTTAATTTTGTACGATTAATAAAGTACAGATGATACTCAGAAAGCTTTCTATTCTCAACTACAAAAATATTCTTCAGGCGGAAGTTGTTTTCTCCCCGAAAATGAATTGTTTCTTTGGAAATAACGGGATGGGGAAAACGAACCTGTTGGACGTGATCCATTATCTTTCGTTTTGTAAGAGCCATATAAATACTCTTGACAGTCAGATCATCAACAATGATCAGGATATGTGTGTGATCCAGGGAGAGTATGATTACGAAGGGAGGGCGGAGGATATATTTTGTGCTATCCGTCGCCGTCAGCGAAAACAGTTCAAGCGGAATAAAAAGGAATATGAAAAATTGTCCGAACATATCGGACTATTGCCTTTAGTCATGGTCTCACCTGCTGATTCGGATTTGATCCGTGGTGGAAGTGATGAACGACGCCGATTTCTGGATCTGATCATTTCACAGCAGGATAAGCAATATCTGCATGCTCTGATACAGTATAACAAGGCGTTGCTTCAGCGTAATATGCTTCTTAAGAATCAAAGTACGGATGCTGCTTTGTATGAAGTATTGGAAATGCAGATGAGTATGTATGGAAGAATGGTTTTCGATAAGCGTCAACTGCTGGTAGAGAGTTTCATTCCTATTTTCAATGAATATTATCAGACTATTTGCCGTTCTACCGAACAGGTCGGATTACGCTATATTTCCCAGCTGAAGGATAGAGACTTGACAGAATCATTGGCTGCCAACAGAGAACGTGATCGTATCCTGGGATATACATCCAACGGCGTGCATAAAGATGAACTGGAAATGACACTGAATGAGCAGCTGATCCGCAGAGTAGGTTCTCAGGGACAGAACAAAACTTATCTGATTGCGCTAAAACTGGCCCAGTTCGCTTTTCTTAACCGAAAAGGTCAGACGACTCCCATTTTGCTTTTGGATGATATTTTTGATAAGTTGGATGCAGCTCGTGTTGCCGAGATTATAAAACTGGTTAGCGGTGACAGTTTCGGACAAATATTTATAACTGATACCAACAGGAAATATTTAGATGAAATACTGCAAGCTATGAATCATGATTATGCCTTGTTCAGGGTAGAACAGGGTGAGGTACAACCTATGGAGGATCGTGTATGAAACGGCGGAACACACAAGCTATCGGTGAAGTCCTGAGAGATTTCTTTGAAGATAATACGGAACTTTATGAAAAGATTCTGGAGATCCGGGTGGAACGTGCCTGGAAAGAGGTGCTCGGACCGATGGTTATGCAATATACCCGTAATATATATGTACGCGATCATATATTATATGTATCGCTGACTTCTTCCGTATTAAGGAGTGAGCTTACTTTATGCCGCGAAAGGTTGGTGAAGAGCTTGAATGAATATGCTGGTGCTACTGTTATTCACGATATAATTATCCGGTAATAACTTCTTTTTCTGTAATGATCATATCCATTTTTTTATCGAAAGGTTCAACCGGGATCATTTCCTGTAACTGAAAATCGAAACAGATTCCAATTTTAGGTGCCTGTAAAGTGGATAACAACCGGTCGTAATATCCTTTTCCGCGTCCCATGCGGTTCAATTGGCGATCGAATGCCACACCGGGAACAATGATCAGATCAATATCCGTTTCAGGAATAGTAGTTTTTTGATCGGCAGGTTCCAGAATGCCGAAAACTCCGGGTTTTAAGGAATCTATTCCTTCATAAGGTAATAAACGAAGATCGTCGCCTACTACCAGTGGGAGGAGAAGTTGTTTTTTATCATACCATTTTTCGAGAAAAGTGGCTGTCTGAACTTCCCCGGGGATAGCGTTGTATAATGCGACACAAGAAGCCTGCCGGAAGAGTTCAGTCTCTTCCAGCTGCTTCAGTATTGTTTCAGAAAAATCAAGCAATGTAGTCTTCTCGTACGAACTCTTTAGAGAGGCTATGTATTTTCGAAGGTGTTGCTTGGATTTTTGCAATTCCTTTATCTGCATCTTTTTTCTCTAATGTAGGAATCGATTTTCCTTCGTTTATGATCTGAATGGCACGTAATAAAGTAGGGTCGTCTTTCAGGAAGATCGGATAGAATCCGGCTTCGTCGAAGAAATTCCGTACAATATACGCATGTAACTGGTTTTCGATCAGCTTGCCTGATATATTGATCAGGTTCGGACGTTTCTTGATGCCTTTGGATGCTGCAAAATTGGTGAAATCGTACAACAAAGGTTGAGACTGTAAATATTTGTACAGATCCTGATAATCCGTGAACGATGATAACTTTTCACGATTCTGATCAGAATATTCCAAAGCATACAGATAAAGCGTTCCGCTGTTAACAATGCTGGTGAAATAAGTAGTGATACCGCTCGTATCACGTGGAATGAAGATATCCGGCATGATACCGCCACCGCCATAGACAGTTCGTCCGATCATGGTATGATATTTTTCCGTGTGTGTATTCTTGATACTGTCAGCGGAATCGAATTCACCATGAATGAAACGATTATACAGATCCTGATCGTAGTCTGCGGAATCTCCCAATTTGTAGTCCTTTTGAATACTTCGTCCTGAAGGTGTATAATACCGGGCAATCGTCAGTCTGATTTCTGAACCATCGCTTAGTTTGATGGGCGATTGTACCAACCCTTTTCCATAGGTACGGCGTCCGATGATCAATCCGCGGTCATTATCCTGGATCGCTCCTGAGAAAATTTCACTGGCAGAAGCTGAAAATTCATCTGTCAGGACAACGATAGGAGTCTCTTTGCAAGTACCGGTTCCGTTGGTGTACACATCGTTTCTCGGAAATGCTTTACCTTCTGTGTAAACGATCAGCCGTCCTTCCGGCATAAATTCGTTAACCATATTGATAGCAGCATCCATATAGCCACCGGTATTTCCACGCAGGTCGATGACGAAAGAACTGCATCCCTTTTCTTTCAGTTTGGCGATCGCTGTGATAAATTCGTTATAGGTTGTCCGTCCAAACTTACTAACTTTGATGTAACCGATTCCTTTACTCACCTCATAAGAAACATCCACGGAATTAACCGGAACATCTCCGCGTGTCACATCGAAGTAAAGCAGGTCGGGAGCGCCTCCACGTTTCACACCAAGCTTAACCGTACTGTTCTTCGCTCCGCGTAGTGTGCGCATAATCTTTGCCTGGCTGGTGTTATTCCCGGAATAAATGGAGTCGTTGATCGTGATGATACGGTCGAACGGCAATAATCCAGCCTTTTCGGCCGGACCTTTAGGAATGACGCTGATCACCAGGATGGTATCTGTCTGCATATTGAATGAAACCCCGATGCCACTGAATGAACCTTCCAGGTCTTCGTTTACGATCGTTGCATCTTCGGCAGGGATATAAACGGAGTGGGGGTCTAGTTCACTGAATATTTTAGGAATTGTGCCTTCCACCAACTTACCCATATTCACAGTATCGACATACTGTTCGTCGATAATATCGAGTATGGCATTTATTTTATTCCCGCTGGAAAACATCCGACGTTTGCCATGCTGGGTAAGAGAAAGATAGTTGTTCCCGATAAAGATACCGAGAGCAATACTTGCTGCGATGATAACAGGTAACCAAATAGTCAACCTTCTGTTTTTGTCCATAAAAACGTATATTTTATTCGTTTATATCAATATAATCTATGCTAATACCTGCACGTTGCAATAAATTGCATCCGTCTTCCATCCGATACTTCTCTGAATATACAACACGCTTAATACCTGATTGGATAATCAGTTTGGCGCATTCTATACAAGGTGCCGAAGTAACGTAGATTGTTGCCCCTTTACTGCTGTTTGAAGATGCCGCCACTTTTGTTATGGCATTAGCTTCGGCATGTAACACATAGGGTTTGGTTACATTATTCTCATCTTCACAGATATTTTCAAAACCGGCAGGTGTCCCGTTGTATCCATCGGAAATAATCATTTGGTCCTTAACTATCAGTGCACCGACCTGTCGCCGTTTGCAATATGAATTTTCGGCCCAGACTGCGGCCATTCTCAGATAACGTTTATCTAATTCATATTGCTTTTCTGTTTTTTCGCACATTGTTTACCTGATTTTGTACTTATTATTTTAGCTAGCAAAGGTAAATATAATTGATTTAATTATTGCGTTTTAACAATTTTTACATCGTACCAACCGAACACTGGTGAGGGCATGAATGCGAACACCGGTGATAGGACGAATGCTATCACCGGTGTTCGGTATGGTCATATCACCAGTGAGAGGCAGAGGCCTATTACCGGTGATAAGTTATTTGTCAGAACTTCAGCTTGAATGATTGCTTGTCGATATGGATAATGTAAATGCCTTGCGGCATTTTTTCCGTATGTTTACCGGCTGGCAGATGCAGGGTTTTGTACAGGCGGCCGTCCAAAGTGACGATATGGGTTGTTTCTGTCGTGGTAGTTTGGATGAACAATTGCCTGTCGGCAGACCATACGTGCAAAGCTTCTGTTTCTATCGATTCGTTTGCCGTCGGGTCGTCCTCTTTTACGATGCCGCTCACGGTTACTACCATATTGTTGCGTATGTCTTCGATCGTATAATGTCCGGATACGTCGGGTAGTAGTGTGATGTTGTTGGCTTTCACTATGATGTTGTCGGCGTTGTAGCCTTCTTTCACTGTTACGGTGAAGGCGAAGTTACTGCCTTCCTCGACGGTAGTAGCGCCTATAGCCGTGATGGTGGCACCTTCAACGACCGGTAGGGTGACGGTGTAGGTGTTCGGATCGGGTTCGTCAGGATCAGGTTCATCCGGATCTGTTTTTTTCACGATGCCGCTCACGTTTATTTCCATATTGTTGCGTACGTTTTCGATCGTGTAACGTCCTGTTGCGTCGGGTAGTAGTGTGATGCCGTTGGCTTTCACTGTGATGTTGTCGGCGTTGTAGCCTTCTTTAACTGTTACGGTGAAGGTGAAGTTACTGCCTTCCTCGACGGTAGTAGCGCCTATAGCCGTGATGGTGGCACCTTCAACGGACGGCAGGGTGACGGTGTAGGTGTTCGGATCAGGTTCGTCAGGGTCAGGTTTATCCGGATCTGTTTCTTTCGCGATGCCGCTCACGTTTATTTCCATATTATTGCGTACGTTTTCGATCGTGTAACGCCCTGTTGCGTCGGGTTGTAGTGTGGTGCCATTGGCTTTCACTGTCATGTTGTCGGCGTTGTAACCCTCTTGCACTGTTACGGTGAAGGCGAAGTTACTGCCTTCTTCGACGGTAGTAGAGCCTATAGCCGTGATGGTGGCACCTTCAACGGACGGCAGGGTGACGGTGTAGGTGTTCGGGGCCGGTTCGTCCGGTTTAATGCCGGCAGCTTGGATTACCAGGTTTGAAGTTACCTTATGGATTACGATCTTTCCGCTTTTTTTATCATATGTATAATCCGTGCCTTCTGTCAACGGAGTCGTACCTTTCAGGATGGTGACGGTTTCCGGCAGGCGATAGCTTCCGATTGTGTTTAAGGTAAGCTCGAATTGTGTTCCTTCGCTCACTGTAGCTGGGGAGGCTTTGTCGGACGACAGGTTGGTCAGTTCCTGTCTCACGGTATAGTTGGTTGTGCTTCCGGCCGGATCGAGGATAATATTGGAACCGATGTAAGAATGAGGAACGTTCTTTCCATCCACAAGCGGGGTTATATTAATATAAGCTGTGTTATTGGAGAATACCGTGTTACTTTTGATCTTAAACGAATAAGACTGGTTTTTAGTCAATGTCCCCACTGCAACCGGATTTTCAAGGTATAAATAATTTTTGTCGTATTCGGATACAATCAGTTCGATTTTGTTACCGGCCGCATCGAACAATTGTACTTGATCTTTCGTCATCTCTTGGATATATATCGACAAGCTCAAAGCCTTTCCTGTAAGAGCGTTATCTATATCTGTAAACTTAACGGCAAACGGTATTTCTTCGTCCACGGCTCCTTGTATCGGGTTCGGATCAAGTTCTCCTTTGAGATCTTTAACGAATATCATCTTTTTACCTGTCTGTTCAAGGGCGGGTGAAGAGGCCGATTCGGATTTTACCTGTATTGTGTACGATAATTCACCGGCTTTGTCGGAATATACTTTCAGGTAGTTTACATAATATCCTTCTTCCATATCTTTCGGTGAGAGACGTATATCGAAAGAACCATTCGTAATTGTCACGGGAGTACCTTTACCTCCATCACCTATGGTATAATCCCCATAATAGATGGCGAGATGTCCGTTCCATTGGTTATAATTTGTAATCGTATAATGTAGGATCACATTATCTGTCGGGTTTATGAGCTGATAGGAGATTCCATTTGTATTCAGGTAATTATCTTGTGTGGCATCCAAGCCGGATATTTGCAGGAATGTATCATCAAATTGATTCCACATGATATTTGCGTTCAAGGGTTGTTCCGGATCATCCGGATCATCCGGGTCGGGACCTATTTGTTCGTTGCCTATTCCGAGGGGAACATTGTCTAAACCACGCATCACTTCCCAATTCGTTCCGTCAGGCGAACATAGCAGCGTGACACGTTGCCCATCGGACAGGTCGGTAGAGAGGGTTGTGCTTCTGGTAATGTTACTCCAAGAGCGATATCCTCCCAGATACGCAGTTAAATTCCACGATTGAGGGTCCTTTGGGGGGTGGATGATATTATTATTCTGATCCACTACGCCAAGTTCTATGTAAAAATTATGATCATCCAAGGCGTAATATCTCAAACCGAAACTGACATTTATATTTTTGCCATTTCCGGAGTATTCGGCAGAAAGCAAGTACGGTCTCATGTAATATGTCTCCCCGCTTGTTTGCGGGCGGATATTCAGTATCATACATTGATCTTCGTTATATCCATTCAAAACAGAGAGTACATAGAAGCCGTTTTGATAACCGCCCCATCCCCAATTGATAGAGAATAAATCATTCTCCTTATATCCGTCGCATACGAAAGCATGTCCTCCGTTGCCCCGGCCATCATAGATCACGGGATAACCGGCATCCAGTTCATTTCTTAACATTTGCTTCCATTCTTCCCAACGATAAGACTCTTTGGGGAGAAAACGGATCTCCGGACTATATCCGAACACATCTCTCAAGGCTTTGGCCACACGAATGGTATTGGCTCCACTTTCGGATAAACCATAGTTCATTTCTATATTGGCTCCGCAATGATAAAGAAGAGTAGCAACAGCATTTGCCTCCGTGTCGCTATAAGATGATTCATAAGAGTCAAGCATATTGTTCCAGTCGTATGCGTCATAAGTAATCGTTGCGGATTGTGTACTGCTATTGACTTTATATGTATTTTTAGTCGGGGGATTCACGGCCTTAGCCGGATACTGATGGTGTTTCATGATAATACCCATGGCGGTAGCTACACAGCCGGTAAGGGTATGTTCTCCATTAACCATAGGGGTTTGTAGATTGAAAGGTTCTCCTTGGCTCCATTCGGCTGTACTTATCGTCCTGGCCCGGGTCTGTGGCATCGTCCCGCTCATGTAGCGGTTCCACTCGGCGGAGATTTCCGGGGTGGTTTCGATATCTTGGTTGATCGCCCATGTGATCTGCTCTTGATAAAAAGCCAACATGTCGCGCAGGTTATCCGGCAGGTTATCCGGGTCGAAGCTGCCCTTGTGGGAGTAACCGAGGATGGGGCGTACCCGGTCTTCGCCTGATACGATGGCGAATCCTTTATTACCGGGGAAATTGAATACGAAGTAGTCGGCTGCGCCATCCACTGTCCCGCTGCGCAGGGCGGAGCCGTTCTTTCCTGGAGCAGCTGCATAAACCAGCGATAAATTGGCGGTCGAACGCAAGCCGCCTGTCGCATTTTCTTGTTGAGCTACGCTTTGAGCCACTTGGCGAGCGGTGGCGATGTCGATTCTCTCTGCCCGGATTATCCAAGTCGAGAAGCAGAGGATCAGGATGAGTAAAATTTGCTTTCTCATAGACTTATTTATTTATAGGTGAATATTATTTTGTGTTTATGACACAAGGTGTGCCAAGGTTCAGGCACACCTTGTCGGGAGTCGTAGCAATCGGCAGGTCATTCGATTTCAGGTCTGTCACTGCCGCCACCGCCATTGCCAACCGTCAGCAGGATCGGGAATTGATAAGAGCGGGGTTCTTTGAGCAGCTGATAGTTGCTTCCAGCTTGTGTTGTGATGCTTAGATAGTATTGTCCGTCTGCAAGTAGAGGAATAGAGATAATGATTTGCGATTTGGTGTTGGTCACGATCAACGCCACTTTGATCGGTTCGCCACCAGCTTCAGGAGTGAAGTAAACGCCTACCGACGGGGCGTCGCCTTTTAGCAAAACATTGCTGCCAACGATGATGGCCGGTGCACCAGGGGTCAACTGGCTGTTCTTTTTGTCGGTGGTAGAGTCGGTGATGCTTTCGATCATCGGCCCAACGGTGGCAATGTTGGCATTGATATAGATGTTATCCAGTATTTTCCAGAGGAGTGCGCCGGGGGTGAAGGCGATACCGATTTTGTTGTCGGGCGACTTATAGTCGGTCTTTTTCCCGTCAAACGAGCCTCCGACGTTTGGTAGGAGCTGCCCTACACCGTCTACCACGCTCTTCCCTTCGCTGAGGGCGAGTCTTTTCTCTTCATCGGCCATGGTCAGGATGTTTTCGATGGTTTCCGGCCTGTATTCGGTACGTTTGTTGACGATGCGTTGGGCGATTTCTTTGTTGTGCACTGTTCCGGTGATACGGATTTTACCACTATAGTCACCTTTCTTTTCTGTTAGTACATTGTCGTAGAGGTCGACAGTTAAAATGGTCTTTTCTGTAGCCATATTAATTTAATGTATTTTGCTGGCTGGTTGGACCGGCGTTTCCTTTGAATCGGTTAATACCTTATTTGTAATATAAGGATGAATAACAATAAAGATTTTAGTCCATTCTTTTCAAGAATAAATATTATATAAAGAACTGATTTTTAGATGTAATGAGCTATGTTTAATAGTCGGATAAAAGTCTGGAAGTTTTTTTAGCCGAAGTGAGTATTTTGTAAGAATGCAATAGTACTTTGTATTCCATGAAATTATGTGCTTAAAATAAAAGCATGGGAGAAAGCTAATTGAGTGTATTACAATTTTGCATTTAATAAATAATCGATATCTTTGCTTCGATCTATCGCTTGAATTACCGTTTATCTCTGTGTTTGGCGATATTTTATAACAACTACCTTATATTACAAATAAGGTATTAACAATCAGGCTCCTTTCTTTTTTAATATGCGTTCGATCGAATGAGTGATTTTTGCATTGGCTTGGTCCAATTCGGACTGGTCGAGTTGGTCCAAATAATAACGGGTAGTTTTTTCAGAAGTGTGTCCAAGTGCTTGACTGATGACAGCGACTGGTATGTGCAGTTTGAACGCACCAGTAGCCCAGCTATGGCGGATGACGTATGAGGTGAGACGCACAGGGAGACGGAGAAGAACGCTCAGTTTTTGTAGGTTGGCGTTGTAGTGTAACAGGCATGATTTGTATGCCCCGTGCGTCGTTTTCTCTTTGTCGAGTATCGGGAAAAGGTAGGGAGTGTCGTCTGTTTGGTATTTATCGATCAGTGCACACATGCCTTTGGTGATACGGATGCGGATCTGCGTGCCTGTCTTTTTGCGGTTATAGACGATTTCGTCTCCTATGATATTTTGCTTGTTCAGGTTGGCAAGGTCGATGAATGAAATTCCGCAAGCCAGGTAGGAGAAGACACACAAGTCAGCGGTGAGCGATAAGCCTGATCCTTCGGGTAAGTTCAGTTGGCAGATATTTTCGAATACTTCGGGCGAGACGGCTCGTTTGGCTGTTTTTTCCTTGCGGAGCGACAGGTGGGCGAAAGGGGAAATATAAGGCGTCCGGATGAGATGTTCGCGGATAGCCGTGTTGTACATGGCGCGGAAATTATGGAGGTAGCTTATTATTGAATTGTTTTTCAGATTCTTTTGCGACAATAAAAAGGCATGGAAACGATCGATCAGACCGGGCGTGACTTTATCCAGGGGCAATTGGGTACCGGTGAATTTCTTTATCCAATTGGTGGTTGCACAATAGAGGTCAGCTGTTGAGTATTTCTTGGCGTGACGTTTCCGGTCGATCAACTCTCTGAAATAATTATACAACAGTACGCATTTTGTTCTTTTTTTCATATTCTTTACCCGTAGGCGGAATTAATAAGTTATACAATTTTTGTTGAATAGGTTATGTAAGTTGTCGATATTTAATTTGTTATGCGCGTTAGTCGTCTCGCTTGCATTTTTCGTATGCAAACTATATGTATTATTCGCAGAAGTGATACTTTCTGAGTGCTCCGGAACCAGTTTTCAGGTTGAGATCATTTGCTGATTGCTTTCGGCACGTCCTGTTTTATACTATTTCTTATAAGCAGGGCATCGATGGTCGGCTCCTGTCCGCGGAAGCGTTTATACAATATAGCCGGGTCTTCTGTTCCTCCCTTCGACAGGACGTTTTCACGGAATGACCGGGCTGTTTCACGGTTGAATATCCCGGTTGCCTTGAAAATGGAAAAAGCGTCTGCATCCAGCACTTCTGCCCATTTATATCCGTAATATCCGGCTGCATAACCTCCGGAGAAGATATGACCGAAACTGCTGCTCATCAATGTTCCGGGAACTTCCGGAACAATAACGGTCTGTGCCCATGCCTGCTTCTCGAAAGTGATAACATCCCCTTCAAATGGTTCTGTCCGGGTATGCCATGCCATATCCAGCATACCGAAGCTCAACTGGCGGCAACAGAAATACCCAGTGTTGAAATTGGAAGCATCGACTAGCTTGCGGATAAGCTCCTGCGGTATCTTTCCTCTTGTCTCGTAATGTACGGCAATCTGATCCAGGAATTCTTTTTCCGTCAGCCAGTTTTCCATAAGTTGGGAAGGAAGTTCTACAAAGTCGCGATACACGTTCGTACCGGATAGGCTGGCATATTTTCCTTTGGCGAACATGCCGTGCAGCGCATGCCCGAATTCATGCAGGAGTGTATTCACTTCGTCGAAAGTCAGTAAAGACGGTTTGGTTTCTGTCGGACGCGTAAAGTTCATAACAATGATGATCTGTGGGCGGCTGTCGTTACCGTCGGCTTCGTGGTATTGCTCTTTGATACTGTTCATCCAGGCCCCCGATTGTTTACCGTCGCGTGGATGGAAGTCTGTATACAGGATAGAAAGAAATTTACCATCGGCGTCATATACTTCGTAAGCATCGACTTCCGGATGGTAAACTGGTATTTCCTTGTTTTCCCTGAATGTGATTCCGTACAATTGTGTTGCAAGTCCGAAGACGCCGTTTTTAACATTGTTCAGTTCGAAGTAAGGACGTGTCATTTCGTCATTTACATTGAAACGAATGTCTTTCAGTTTTTCGGAATAATAACTCCAGTCCCAGGGCATAACGGTGATATTTTCTTTCTCAATTCCCATAGCAAAACCCTGAACGGCATTGTATTCATTAATAGCAACCGGTTTATAAGCTTTTAGTAATTGTTCCAACAGTCTATATACGTTGGTCGGTGTTTTAGCCATCGTTCGTTTGAGTGAATATTCTGCATAGGTATTGTGTCCCATGAGCCGGGCTATTTCCAACCGGATGTTGACGATCCGACGAATAATCTCTTTGTTATCATATTCATCCCCTTTATTTCCGACGCTCATATATTCCCGATACATCGCTTCACGCAGAGGGCGTAGAGCCGAATAACGCATGAAGGGAATATAACTGGGGGCAGACAGGTTGAACAGCCAACCTTCTTTCCCTTTTTCCTTTGCCCTATGTGCTGCCGCTTCGCGGATGCTTTCGGGAAGTCCGGTCAGGTCTTTTTCTTCTGTAAGGAGCAGTTCGTATCTGTTTTTGTCTTTCAATGCATTCTGGTCGAAGGTTAGCGTCAAGGTACTTAGCTCTGAACTGAGTTTACGATATTTCTCCTTGTCTTCCGGACTTAAATTTGCTCCGCGTACGCAGAACGATTCGAACGTATCTTCCAGTAATTTTGCATCTTCCGTTGATAAGTTTAGCTGTTCCTTTTGTCCGTAAATATTTTTAATACGTGCGAACAGTTTCTCGTTGAGAAATATATTATTGGAACTTTCCGATAATTTCGGGGAGACTTGTTGTGAAAGATCCATCATTTCATCATTGGCTTCTGCATTAAGCACATTGAAGAATACTGAACTTACTTTTTCAAGTAGCTTGCCACTCCTTTCCAATGCAACGATTGTGTTTTCGAAAGTAGCAGGTTGTTCGTTTTCTGCTATCTCCTGAATTTCTTTTTCCAGTTGTTTGATTCCTTCATCGAATGCAGGTTCGTAATGCTCGATCTTTATGTCGTTGAAAGGAGGTGTTGCAAACGGAGTATTATATTGTTGAAAGAATGGATTATTTACTGTTTGTGTCATATCTCTTATACATTATATATTATATTTCTTGATTATTTCCCTGATATTTCTTTTTAAGGTGCAAATATGGAAAAAATACCTGGGTTATAGAATAATTCCCCTGTAGATTTCCTATTCGATTCGTTATCTGTTTGCCTATCGATAATTGTGGGCAGATTTGTTCATAATTATCGACAAGTTTACCTATAATTGTCGACAGGTTTACCGACAATTATCGACAAGCAATTACAATGTGAAGAAATAGTCTTCATTACATACGATTCTTTGTTTTATAACCCGTAGAATAAATATTTTGTTCTCGTAATCAAGTGTAGTTGTCCGAAAGTAATGAAATTCGAACCTTTTTAGAGCAAGTCTAAGATATTCATAGTGTGGTGTATTTGATGTTTTTAACAACTTTGTATGTGTTTGACAACACATCTCTGGTCGTGCTACATTTTCTAATCGGTTATTTATCAATATCTTCGTTGTTTTAAAAAAATAGAGTTTCTAAATAAATATGAAAGCTAGTTTGTTTTTTTAGTTTTTAAGTGATACATTTGGTCTGGATATCATATCATTTTAATTATATAAGCATAAACTTAAAACCAAATACAAATATGAGTTATCTTAAATTTGACAAAACAGTAATGATAAACCTGGAGGAGTCGTTGACTCGTGAAGTACTCCGAACCAACCGGACGGGGGCTTATCATTGTACGACTGTTGTGGATTGTAATACAAGAAAATACCACGGATTACTCGTTATGCCTGTGCCCGAGATAGACGACGATAACCATGTGCTGCTTTCTTCACTGGATGAAACAGTGATCCAACATGGTGCGGAGTTCAACCTGGGTTTACATAAATACCAAGGGGATAACTTTAGCCCTAAGGGACATAAATATATCCGCGAGTATAGTTCAGATACAGTTCCACGTACACTCTATCGGGTTGGAGGGGTTATTTTTTCAAAGGAAAAAGTATTTTCTTTGTATGAAAACCGCATCATGATCAAGTACACTCTTGAAGACGCCCATTCTGCAACCACCCTCCGTTTCCGCCCTTTCCTTGCTTTTCGTAGCGTAAAATCACTAACCCAGGCTAACGGGAATGTGAATCAGTCGTATACAGAAGTACCCAACGGGATAAAGACTTGCATGTATCATGGATATCCGGAATTATATATGCAGTTCAATAAGAAAGTGAAATTTGTTTATGAACCTTATTGGTATAATGGGATTGAATACCCGAAAGAACAGGAGAGGGGTTATCCGTATAAGGAAGACCTGTATGTTCCCGGTTATTTTGAAATTCCTATCAAAAAGGGAGAATCGATCATATTCAGTGCCGGTGATAGTCCGGTTGCCACTACACGTTTGAAGAGTTTGTACGAAAACGAGGTAAATGCCCGTACGCCGCGTACCAGCTTCTTTAACTGTCTGAAGAACTCGGCACAGCAATTTTATTTCCGTCCGAAAGAAGACGATGCCTATCTGCTGGCCGGTTATCCGTGGTTCAAAGTGCGTGCAAGAGACTTGTTCGTGGCACTTCCCGGTTGTACCCTGTCTATTGCCGACCCGGTGCGTTTTGAAAAGATTATGCACACAGCCATGCCGGCAGTGAGGGCTTATATGGCTGAAAATAAACCGGATGCAGTTATTCGTGAAATAGATGAACCAGATGTGTTCCTGTGGGCTATCTGGGCTATACAACAGTATGCCAGAGAGGCTGGTATAGAACGTGCCAAAGAACTGTATGGAGAATTTGTGAACGAGATATTAGAGTTTATCTCCGGTCAGAAACATCCGGATATGAAGGTGATGGAAAATGGCCTGCTATTTGCCAATGGCCGCGATAAAGCGATTACCTGGATGAACTCGACCATAAACGGTAAACCTGTTGTACCTCGTTCCGGTTATATAGTAGAGTTCAATGCCCTGTGGTATAACGCTCTTTGTTTCTATACAGAATTGATGGGCGGCGTGCCAATCGAAAAATACGATAAGCTGATCAAGGCAATGGATATTTCTTTTCAGGAAACATTCGTGAATGGATATAACTATCTGTTTGATTCGGTGAACGGTTCTATTGTAGACTGGAGTGTACGTCCTAATATGATCTTTGCTGTTTCTGTTCCTTATTCTCCGCTGACGAGAGTTCAGAAACGCAGCGTCGTAGATATCGTAACGAAAGAACTGTTGACACCTAAAGGACTGCGTTCGCTTAGTCCGAAGAGTGAAGGCTACAGACCTTATTATGTCGGTCCGCAATACGAGCGTGATCAGGCTTACCATCAAGGTACGGCATGGCCCTGGTTATTGGGAGCGTATCTGGAAGCTTATCTTCGGGTATTCGGAAAGAGCGGTGTCTCTTTTGCCGAACGTATGTTGATAAGTATGGAGGATGAAATGTCATTGCATTGCATCGGAACTATACCGGAGTTGTTCGATGGTAACCCACCGTTCACCGGTCGTGGTGCTATTTCGTTTGCAATGAATGTGGCCGCTATTCTCAGGGTAGTGGATTTATTGAAGAAGTATAACGCCGAATAAAACAAGTACCAGATGAAAGCATTGATGTTTGGATGGGAATTTCCTCCGCATATCCTGGGAGGATTAGGAACGGCCAGTTATGGACTGACCAGAGGCATGGCTATGCAGCCGGATATGGATATAACATTTTGTATACCGAAACCCTGGGGCGATGAAGACCAGAGTTTTCTTAAAATCATAGGAGTTTGTAATGTCCCGATCGTGTGGCGCGATGTAGACATGGAACATGTGAAAAATCGCTTGTCCAAGTTTATGGACCCACAGAAATATTTTGAATATCGTGACCATATATATGCAGACTTCAGTTATCGTCATGTGAACGACTTGGGGTGTATGGAATTCTCCGGACGTTATCCGGATAATTTACTGGAAGAAATCAATAACTATTCCATTGTAGCCGGTGTAATTGCCCGTACAGAGCAGTACGATATAATACATGCACACGACTGGCTGACTTATCCGGCCGGTATCCATGCAAAGAATGTCAGCGGTAAGCCTTTGGTGATTCATGTGCATGCAACCGATTACGACAGAAGTCGCGGTAATGTGAACCCGGATGTATATGCTATCGAAAAGAACGGTATGGATAATGCCGATCATATTATGACTGTTAGTAACCTGACTCGTCAGACAGTAATTGAAAAATATCATCAGGACCCGTCGAAAGTAACGACCGTTCATAATGCAGTGGAACCGATGAGTCCTGAAATCCTGGCTATCCAGGATAAGAAGGGAGTGAAAGATAAAGTGATCACGTTCCTGGGACGTATCACTATGCAGAAAGGCCCTGAATATTTTGTGGAAGCAGCTGCTAAAGTGTTGGCTAAAGCTCCGAAAACGCGTTTTGTGATGGCTGGTAGCGGTGATATGATGAATAAGATGATCCGTTTGGCGGCTGAACGCAATATTTCCGACCGTTTCCATTTTACCGGATTTATGAAAGGTAAACAAGTATACGAAGTGCTCAAGGCCAGCGATGTATATGTGATGCCTTCTGTATCCGAGCCATTTGGTATTTCTCCGCTTGAGGCCATGCAATGTGGTGTCCCGTCTATTATTTCAAAACAGTCGGGTTGTGCGGAGATTTTGGACTATGCAGTGAAGGTGGATTATTGGGATATTGAAGCGATGGCTGATGCCATGTATTCTATTATTACCTATCCGGCTATGCATGAATTCCTGAAAGTGGAAGGAAAGAAAGAGGTAGATAATATCAAGTGGGAGTATGCCGGACAGAAAGTTCGCCGTATCTATGAACAAGTGATTAATAAATAACGACAAGACAAAAATTAAAACAATTATATTATGAAAACGATCTGCTTTTATTTTCAGATACATCAGCCGTTCCGCCTGAAAAGATACCGTTTCTTTGATATCGGAAACGACCATTATTACTATGATGACTTCCAGAATGAAGAAATTATGCGTCGTATAGCTGAACGTTGCTATTTGCCGGCTAACAAGGCAATCCTGGAAATGATCAAAACAAGTGGCGGCAAATTTAAAGTTGCATTCTCTATTTCCGGTTTGGCTTTGGAGCAGATGGAAATCTATTCTCCGGAGGTGATCGATAGCTTTAAGGAGTTGGCAGCTACAGGTAACGTGGAATTCCTGGCTGAAACATATGCTCACTCATTGGCTTCTTTGGGTGAGAATATCGAAGAATTTCAGGATCAGGTAAAGAAACATAAGCAAAAGATACACGACCTGTTCGGTGTAAAACCGAAAGTGTTCCGTAATACAGAGTTGATCTATTCAGACGATATTTCTGATGCAGTTTATAAGATGGGCTTCAAGGGAATGTTGACTGAAGGTGCAAAACATATTCTGGGATGGAAGAGTCCGAACTATATGTATAGCTCTTGTATACAGCCTCAGTTGAAACTGTTGTTGAAGAACGACCGCTTCAGTGAAGATTTATCTTTACGTTTCAACAACTATAACTGGAATGAATATCCGTTGACTGCAGATAAATATATTTCATGGATCGCGGCTACTCCGGATTCGGAACAGATTATAAACCTGTTTATGAATTATGAAGTGTTGGGTTCTTTAAATCCGGCTGAAACTGGTATATTCGATTTCTTTAAGGCATTGCCTCGTTTCGCAGCTGAGAAGGGAATCGGTTTCTCTACACCATCGGAAGTGTTTGCTTTACTGAAACCGGTTGATTCGATTTCTGTTCCTTATCCGATGTCATGGGTTGATGAAGAAAAAGACTGCAGCTCCTGGTTAGGTAATGTCCTGCAGCAGGAAGCATTCCATAAGATTAACAGCATAAGCGAACGTGTTGGTCTGGTAGAAGAACGTCGTATTAAACAAGACTGGAATTATTTGCAGAGTAGCGATCATTTCTTCTATATGAGTACGAAGCATGGAAATAGCGGTTTTAGCCCGTATGATAATCCGTATGATGCATTCAATAACTATATGAATGTCTTATCTGATTTCATTGCCCGTGTAAATGCTCAGTTCCCGGAAACAATCGAAAACGAAGAACTTAACTCACTTCTTACAACGATTAAGAATCAGGGAGAAGAGATTGAAGATCTTCAGAAAGAGCTTGAAAAGTTGAAAAAGAAAACAACAACGAAGAAGAAGGCGGAAGCATAATTATACCAAAAAGACTGATTCGTAGAGTCAGTCTTTTTTAGTTATTAGTTTAAGCAATAAAAAAGCGGATAATCAAGATGAACTGCATCCCAAAAGTTAGACAAAAAACTTTTAAGGGGCACTTCATCTTGATTATCCGCTTTTTTATATAATATAGAATTTATTACTTGTACTCTGTTGTTGTTACAATAATTTTTGTAGCATCTTCAGATTTAAGTAATTTTACTCCTGAAGGTAATAAATAGTTATTTAATGCAGTTGTATATGGTTGAGATTGTCCGTAATAACTATTTGACTGAGCTGTAATACGTTCAACCGGAACCAAAAGCAATACCATATCTTTATCCGGATTATTCTTTATATGCTCTTGCATTAAATTGGCAATATTCCCGAATGGATAAGACCGACTGCTGGCATTATAGTCTGCACGGAATGCTGTTTTATTATCCTCTATCTTATTATTAACAAAGAATGTTGGCAAAGAATCTTTAGGTAATAATAATAAATTAGCGGGAGCCGGAAGTGCCCATTGCCATTCTTCCTGTGGATACGCTTTCATTGTCAGAGGAATATTATTGATAACCCGGTCTCCTATTCTATCAACGATATCCTGTGCAGGAATGGTTAACTGGGTATATACACCGGCAGGTGTTTTCAGATAAGCTATTGAATCACTCGGTTCCAATAACGGGTTTAAATCCGTATTCTTGAAACGGTTCAACTGTAATACTTCTTTCGTTACATTGAATGTCTCACTTGTAAGTACTGTTGAATCCTGATCCTGACTACCTTTCATATTGAATTTATAATAGATAGAAATGGATGAAAAGCTGATCTGCAAAATATTTCCGCTACCGTATGTATTTGTTACATATAGGCCCTGAAAGAATTTATTGAAATTCTCTTGGCTGCTGAATGTTCCCGGATTCTTGATTGATTCGTCATAAAACTTCTGTCCGAATTCTTTGGGCATCCGGATCGTAATAGTTGGAGTGTAAGTATTATTACCACTATTATCCTTATGAGTTCTGACACTGTCCGGAACTGAGTTGTCATACGCAGTATAAGTCTGCATACCTAACGATTGCGTCATATCGCAATATTCCAGCGGATCGAAGTTTGTATAAAAATCCCTTTCCAGTTCTTTAGTTACCTGATATATCTGAGCACGCATAGGAGCTAATGAATCACCAATCCAGGCACTATTCTGGTATATGATCTTAAAATCGACAGAGTCGATCTGACCGTTGATCGGTTCCTTTTTGAATTTGAAATCATCCGGACAGTAGAACTGGCAGATGTAATCAGATTTCACATTACCGTACAACGGATCATAAAACTCGCCGAGTAGTCCACTAGTAGTTCTTGCATATACCGAATCCATCAGCAAGGTTGTTGCTTGCATCTGGAACGTATCTACATATACGGGCATTTTGTCTCCGTCAGGCTGAATTGTCGAGCCAACCAGATTCAAATCATCACTACACCCACTCAGGATTGTTATTCCCAAGCCCAGGCCAATTAATAAAGGCTTGATATTCATCATTTTTCTCTCACTTATTTAGAATCTAATACGACATCGTAAAATTCGTTGAATGCATCCATATAAGTTTCCGGCGATTGATAAGGAAGGAACGGAGTGTCCTTTTTAGTGGCGATATAATCCAGGATATCCTGATTGATCGTTTCACTCCCTTGTATCACGCCATCTGCCATATCGATAGCCAGTTTAGTCAGGCCGACAAAGCTGGTATCAGCTTTGATGCCTTTCAGGTCACTGTCTTTTGCACCGTCTGTTTTCAGCTTATGGGCCAATTCTTTTCTTAACGGTGAATTAAAGTCATCATTATAAATAGAGTAGACTATTTTTGCATTTTTAAGACATGGATCGTCTGCATACATTCTTTTTATATATAATGCTGTCAGTGCAGACATCCATCCGTGACAATGTATCACATCCGGAATCCAGCGAAGTTTCTTCACTGTTTCCAATACACCACGTACATAGAAGATCGAACGGTCATCGTTATCTTCATATTCATTCCCATTCTCATCGCTAACAGTATGTTTACGCTGGAAGAAGTCTTCATTATCAATGAAGTACACCTGCATGCGTGCGGCCTGAATGGATGCTACCTTGATGATTAGCGGGTGATCCGTATCATCAATGATAAGGTTCATACCTGACAAGCGGATCACTTCGTGCAACTGATTGCGTCGCTCGTTGATATTTCCGAATTTAGGCATGAAAGTTCTGATCTCGCGACCACGCTCCTGAATGCCTTGCGGCAGATTCCTGCATATCGTTGCAATCTCAGATTCGGGAAGGTAGGGTGTTATTTCTTGGGCTATAAACAAGATTTTTTTTGCATCCATTCTGTAAACTAGTTTTATAAAGACGGCACAAAGATAATAAATTTCTTTCATTTACGGTAATTATTTATTTGCTTTGCACCGTCAATAAGCATCTAAAAAAGATGAAAATAGTAAACAGCATCCAAGAATTGAAGCGTTATCTTGCCGAAGAAAGGCAGCATAACAGGAAAATAGGCTTTGTTCCCACCATGGGAGCATTACACAACGGACACCTGAGCCTGGTTAAGCGTTGTGTAGAAGAGAACGATGTATGCGTTGTCAGTATCTTCGTTAATCCGACCCAGTTTAATGACAAAAATGACCTTGCCACTTATCCTCGTACACTGGATAATGACTGTGCATTATTGGAACCGGCCGGTTGTAATTATGTATTTGCTCCTACAGAAGCAGAGATGTATCCCGAACCGGATACACGGATTTTTGACTTTGGAACCGTATCGGCAGTGATGGAAGGTGCTCGCCGTCCGGGACACTTTAATGGCGTTGCCCAGATCGTCAGCAAACTCTTTTATGCCGTGGAACCGGATAATGCTTATTTCGGGGAAAAGGATTTCCAGCAGATCGCCGTGATTCGTGCGATGGTAAAACAGTTGAACATTCCGGTAAAAATTAATGCCTGCCCGATTCTCCGGGAGGCTGACGGACTGGCTTTAAGTAGCCGTAATGTCCGATTAACGCCGGAACAACGTCAAAAAGCGCCCCTGATTGCACGTACGTTAAAAGAAAGTACTAACTTTGCAGCCGGAAAAAGCGTACAGGAGGTGATCGATTATGTAGTGAATACAATCAATGCGGATCCTATTATGCGTGTTGAATACTACGAAATCGTAGATGGATACACGATGGAATCGATTAAAAACTGGTCGGACGCCGATTATGTAGTGGGCTGTATCACCGTTTATTGCGGTGAAGTTCGGTTGATTGATAATATAAAATATAAATAGCTGATAAATAAGGAGATATATCTGTTCGGAAAAAGTCAGGACTTTTGATTATAAAAGTCCCTTATTTTGAAGACAAAAGTCCCTTATTTAAAATGCAAAAGACCCTACTTTTGTTTGAGGGACATTTAATGATAATCAAATTATATAAAAACGATGTTTATAGAGGTAGTTAAATCAAAGATTCACCGGGTGACGGTAACGGAAGCCAATCTGAATTATATCGGTAGCATCACTATCGATGAAGATTTGCTGGATGCCGCCAACCTGATTCCGAATGAAAAGGTGGCTATTGTGAACAATAATAACGGTGAACGTTTTGAAACGTATATCATTAAAGGGGAGCGAGGCTCAGGCGTGATCTGTCTGAACGGAGCGGCAGCCCGAAAGGCCCAGCCTGGAGATATCATCATTATCATGTCATACGCCATGATGGATTTTGAAGAAGCCAAAACATTCAAACCGGCTGTTGTGTTTCCTGATACAGCAACCAATAGACTGATATAGAACATCGGAGCAGCAATTGAAATGTTTTAGAAACAAGAATAAGAAAGCTCACCGGATGTCGGCGGGCTTTTTTTGTGACTTTGTGTTTTCTTATTGAAATTATTAAAGAGTTATGTATACGAACAAACAGATTTGGAATGTCAGTTACCCTATCTTTCTAAGTTTATTGGCACAGAATATTATTAATGTGACCGATACGGCTTTTCTGGGAAGGGTAGGTGAAGTTGAGTTAGGTGCCTCTGCGATGGGGGGACTCTATTATATATGTGTGTTTACTATTGCCTTTGGTTTCAGCACAGGGTCGCAGATCGTGATGGCACGAAGGAATGGCGAACGGTTGTATAAAGATGTAGGGCCGGTCATGATACAGGGGGTGTTTTTCCTGTTGGCATTGGCAACTGTGATGTTTACTCTGTCCCGTTTCTTTGCCAAAGACATTATGCGGGTGATGATCTCTTCCGATACGATCCTGATGGCAACGGAAGAGTTTCTCGACTGGCGTGTGTTCGGTTTCTTTTTCTCTTTTGTGAATGTGATGTTCCGTGCCTTGTTTATAGGTATTACCCGGACAAAGGTGTTGACATTGAACGCTATTGTGATGGCATTAACTAATGTGTTGCTCGACTATCTGTTGATATTCGGAAAAGGTGGTTTCCCGGAAATGGGTATCAAGGGAGCAGCTATCGCTTCGGTGGTGGCAGAAGGTGTGTCGATCGTTTTCTTTTTGGTCTATACCCGTTTGACGGTCGATATAAAGAAATATGCACTGAATCAATTCCGGTCGTTCGATATCAAATTACTAAAGCGTGTGTTGAATATCTCCATATTCACAATGTTGCAGTATTTTATATCGCTGAGTACTTATTTTTTGCTTTTTGTAGCCGTGGAACATCTGGGACAACGGCAGTTGGCAATAGCCAATATTGTCCGTAGTGTGTATATCGTTCTGTTGATTCCGGTCAATTCTTTATCAACCGCAACTAACTCTTTTGTTAGTAATAGTATTGGTGCCGGTCATAAAGACCAGGTTATCCCGATCATTCGCAAGATATCTTATATCTCTTTGAGTATCATGGCTGGCTGTGTTTTTATTGCTTGTATTTTCCCTTCGGCCATATTGTCGATTTATACGAATGACATTACTTTAATAGATGCGTCGGTCCCTTCGCTCTATGTCATCTCCGGTGCGTTGCTGATAGCTGCTGTTGCCAATATCGTATTTAATGGGGTGACAGGCACAGGGAATACCCGTTCGGCTTTTGCGATGGAGGTAGTGACGCTTGTCTTTTATACGTTGTTCATCTATGTAGCAGGGATGCGTTTACATCTTCCGGTGGCGATTTGTTTCCTGACCGAGGTGATTTATTATAGTGGTTTGTTATTGGCTAGTGTAATTTATTTGAAAAAAGCGGCGTGGCAGAATAAAAAGATTTAGAGGATTACATCCTTTTTCTTACCTTTGCATCCTATTACGTTAGAAATTAGAAAGAAAAAAATAAATACACATACAAATTATGTTTGAAAATTTAAGCGAAAGGTTAGACAGATCGTTTAAGCTGTTGAAAGGTGAAGGCAAGATCACCGAGATCAATGTGGCTGAAACACTGAAAGATGTGCGTAAAGCCCTGCTTGATGCTGACGTAAACTACAAGGTGGCTAAGTCATTTACCGATACGGTAAAAGAAAAAGCGTTGGGACAGAACGTACTTACGTCTGTTAAACCCAGCCAGTTAATGGTAAAGATTGTACACGACGAACTGGCCAGCCTGATGGGTGGAACAGCTATCGATATCAATCTGACCGGCTCACCAGCCATTATCCTTATGTCGGGTTTGCAAGGTTCGGGTAAGACCACTTTCTCCGGAAAGTTGGCAAATATGCTGAAAACCAAAAGAAATAAGAAGCCGTTGCTGGCTGCCTGTGACGTTTATCGTCCGGCAGCTATCGAACAGTTGCGTGTAGTCGGCGAACAGGTTGGCGTTCCTGTTTACATGGAACTGGAAAATAAGAATCCGGTAGAGATCGCTATGAACGCAATCCGTGAAGCCCGTGCAAAGGGTAACGATGTCGTGATTGTCGATACTGCCGGTCGTCTGGCTATCGATGAGCAGATGATGAAAGAGATCGCTGCCATCAAGAGCGCTATCCAACCGGACGAAACATTGTTCGTTGTGGACTCCATGACCGGACAGGATGCCGTTAATACTGCAAAGGAATTTAACGAACGCCTGAACTTCGACGGGGTTGTTCTGACTAAGCTCGACGGTGATACCCGTGGTGGTGCCGCTCTTTCTATTCGTACGGTTGTCGATAAACCGATCAAGTTTGTCGGAACCGGTGAAAAGATGGATGCACTCGATACATTCCACCCGGAACGTATGGCCGATCGTATCCTCGGTATGGGTGATATCGTTTCTTTGGTAGAACGTGCACAGGAACAATACGACGAAGAAGAAGCTAAACGCTTACAGAAGAAGATTGCCAAAAACCAGTTCGATTTCAACGACTTTATCGCCCAGATCCAGCAGATCAAGAAGATGGGTAACCTGAAAGAACTCGCTTCCATGATCCCCGGTGTCGGCAAAGCCTTGAAAGATATCGATATCGATGACAATGCCTTCAAGAGTATTGAAGCGATCATTTATTCAATGACTCCGGGCGAACGTGTCAATCCGGCTATCCTGAACGGTTCTCGCCGCCAGCGTATTGCCAAAGGTAGCGGTACGACGGTGCAGGAAGTAAACAAACTGATCAAACAGTTCGACGAAACCCGTAAGATGATGCGTATGCTTACTGCCGCTAAACCGGGAAGTAAGAAATTCCCTTCATTAAAGAGATAAATATTAAAGACATATAGTATGGAAGATAATCATTATCAATTACTGGACGGAAAAGCGGTCTCTGCTCTGATGAAGAAAGAGATGGCTGAAGAAGTCGCCCAGATCAAAGCGGCAGGAGGTAAGATCCCTCATCTGGCAGCCATTCTGGTGGGTCATGACGGAGGTAGCGAAACCTATGTGGCCAGTAAAGTGAAAACCTGTGAAGAGATTGGTTTTAAATCCACATTGATCCGTTATGAAGATGATGTGACCGAAGAAGAATTACTTCGTCGTGTGGATGAACTGAACAATGACTCTGATGTAGACGGTTTTATTGTACAGCTTCCGCTTCCAAAGCATATCTCAGAGCAAAAGATTATTGAGGCGATCGATTATCGTAAAGATGTTGACGGATTCCATCCGATCAATGTGGGACGTATGTCGATCGGTCTTCCTTGTTTTGTCTCCGCTACTCCGGCCGGTATCCTTGAGTTGCTGAAACGCTATGAAATAGAAACCAGCGGTAAGCATTGTGTCGTGCTGGGACGCAGTAATATCGTCGGTAAGCCGATGGCTATGTTGATGATGCAGAAAAGTTATCCGGGTAACTGTACGGTAACGGTTTGCCACAGTCGTTCAAACAACCTGAAAGAAATGTGTCTGAGTGCCGATATCATTATTGTCGCTTTGGGTGTTCCTGAATTCCTGAAGGCCGATATGGTGAAAGAGGGTGCTGTGATCGTTGACGTGGGTACTACCCGCATGCCGAGTAGTGTGACTAAGAGCGGATATAAGCTGACAGGCGATGTGAAGTTTGATGAAGTAGCACCGAAATGCTCTTATATTACTCCGGTTCCGGGAGGTGTCGGTCCTATGACAATCATTTCTTTGATGCGTAATACGCTGTTAGCCGGGAAGAAAGCAATTTACAAGTAAAATATTTGTATTTTTTCTTTGAAAAACGCTTGCAGAATAATAAAAAACATCTATCTTTGCACCGTCTTAAAGAGAAATACTCAAAGAGACTGAAATGGTGAGCGTAGCTCAGTTGGTTAGAGCATCGGATTGTGGTTCCGAGGGTCGTGGGTTCGAATCCCATCGTTCACCCCAGATAGAATAAAAAGCCATCCTGTTAAAGGGGTGGCTTTTTTGTGTTTATCCTATAAATACTCCTAAATACTCCGCCAGAGATTTTCTTCCCTTTTATATAGTAAAAGACTTGGCTAGTGTGAATGTTTTTATACAAACATATGCTATGAAAAACTTGTGTGTCAATATTGTAGGCATAAATGTCAGAATTGTGAATTGATACCAATAAAGGAGTTCTACTTTTGTTGCATAATATTTGAATTACTTAAATTTAGAGATTATGGGAAACACAATAGTAAAATGGACTTTATCTGTGTTTGTAGGAATAGCTTTGATAACCGGAAATGTAAAAGCACAGACAATTATTCTGACAAGTGATCAACAATTGAATGATTTAACAGATCCTGATAAGAAGATAGATAATTCATTAGGATATGATTCTCGGGTGGAAAGTCTTCGTGATGTTTGTAAACGTGGAAAAAGTTATGGTTCAAAAGAACTGATAGTCGCATTTGATGAATTTTTCCGCCAATATCGTACAGATAAAAATACGGAGCGCAATCTGACTCCTGATATGGATGAATATGTTGATAAGATAAGAATTATCAGTGATTTTGTATCTAAGCAGGATATGGGACTATGTCTGAGTTTACTTAGTCCGCTTGAATTAGGTTTGGCTTATAAGAATCAGACAGGGAATAGTGGGCGCTGGCTTGCTTATAAAGTCGGGTTACGGAATCCTAGGACAGGGCAATTCAGTCTGCAGATGTGGCAACAATTGTTTTGGACAAATAATAAAGGACAGACTCCGGTTAAACTTAAAGGTGTAAAGGCTTATGCTTTTAAAGAAAAGGTTGTATCAACCTCTATGCGGTCAGTAAACCCGGAAGATATTGTTTTATTGGAAAATGTAAAATATGAGGTGATTGATTCTATCGGAGTTACGGAGCAAGGAACGATTCCGATGAAGCGCCTGCGTATCTATGGTGATGGTACACAATGTGTAGGTTCTGACCGGGTCATGGTTATGTTGGAATATGAAACTCAGGAAATGGACTATTTTGATCCGGATGCTCCGGGTTTTCTAAATAATTTATTGAAAAAGTACCATGATAAAAAAGTAAATTTGACTTCTCTCTACTCTGATGAAATGCATATTCAACAGGATTGGTTTTATTTTGGTCATCACGAAGAGGGGCAGTTTGCAGAACGTTATTTGACTGAGAATATGGCACGTCGCTATACGGAGAAATATAACCAGAAGTTTGACGATCGTTACATGCTTTATTTTGCTTATGGAGCTCCGATATTTCGTCCAACGACTGATGCTGTTGTTAATATTCAATATGTTTTGGGAGAAACACCGGAGGCGATACATCGTACGTTCTTGCTGCGTGATCGATATTACCGGATGCTGAATGATGATGTTGTCGATTTATTCAGAAATGCAAAAGAGTATGGTGAAAAGTTATTTGGTCATGAATTGAGTACTTCAGCGCATGCTTCGTGGGCTCAAAGTCCGACTATTGATTACTGGAATTGTGAGAAACTTTATAGCAATCGTTATAAATATGAATATACCTCCAATTTTGTTTGGGGCAATACAGTACATCAGGCATCTGCTGCTTGCTACGATTATTTTAAATGGAGTGAATATTTGCAACCGACCGGTAATGATTTTGCAGAAGGTGGATGGAGCGACCGTAATTATTATGGGGCGGCAATGGCTGCGTCTATTGGTGTGATCAATAAATATCCGAATGCTTATGCTGCAGCCTGGGGTATGCCGGATAAGGCTTTGGAGCGTAAAATGGCAGTGAATTATGCCTATGGAGCCAGTCCGAGTGAGCCGATACGCTTGATGACGGGGAATGTGCACCGTGATACTGAGGTATTGATTCTTTATCCGATGAATTTAGTTGCCGTAGAACCACGTTTTGGCAGTTGGATGACACAATATGGATATGCTAATTATCTGACAGCCGATAAGCTGCTTGAAATGGGTTCCGTACAATCGGACGGACATATTCAGGTTGCAGAAAAGAAGTACGGAACATTGGTCGTTATGTTTGAACCATTGCCGGAAAGGGGATTGCTGGATATGATGGAGTCTTTTATTAAAGCAGGAGGAAAAGTCGTTTGGTTCAGTACGCCACCTCTGGTTGACAAGAGTGGGGTAAATTGTATCGATCAATGGCAAAAACTATTTGGAGCTCAATATCATCATGATTGTTATATGGGAGAAATAGCATCCGGAAAAATAATTGATTTTTCAGAAAGTTTGTCTAATGTTCCGGAGCAGGCGATTCTGACAGATTTTATTGTCGACCGTATTTACCCTGTAACACCGGCTTCCAATGCGGAGATTGTAGCTCATTCTGATAAGAAAGTGATTGGGACAATGGTAAAATATCCGAATGGAGGGATTGCTTGTTATTGTGGTTTCCGTCCGAGGGATGATCAATCGGCAAGTTTGGGTTATGAAACCCGTACATTGTTTGAAATACTGAATGCTTGCGGAGCTTATCCTTCTACCGGGAAATTCGCGGTGAATGATAATCCGTCATATCTTTCAAGGACAGGTGATTATTTTGTCTCTTCTTTTCCGAATTCAACGACGATGGTGGTGGCACATTACCGTACACATGCTGAAAGTTGGTTTGGCGGATTTTCAAGAAATCAGGAAGACGATGCAAAAGTATTACTCGAAAATCCTCTTCCATCAGATCGGATAAACCTAAAACAAGCGAAAATAAATGGGCATGAGGTGTCATTTGACGGACGTTTATCGTTAGGGTTTCGTTTGGACGGTCAGCAGTTGATCGCATTCTCCGGACAGCAATGTAGTGAAATTACTATTGATGGAATCTATTATAAATTTGCTGATAGTCCGGTGGATCTTACATTCTCGCCTGTAGATGATAATATGTCCTCTTACCAAATGTATGTGGCTGGTGAAGGTAAAGTAAGTATACCTCTTCCTGAACAGGTGAAAAAAGCAGATGTTCGCTTTAATGGTAAAAAGATCAATTGCTCGGTGATCGGTCGTTATCTTACTATGGCGATTTCACCTGCTTATTCCGGAAAAAAATTAGATGTCGTTTTGAAATGATCGTGTTTTATATTGAAGATAAATAAAAAATATGTTGTTATGAAGTACTATTGGATATTAGGGATAATGTCTTTGTTGTTACTTGTTCCAGCACAGGGACAGGCGCAGGATAAACTTAATTTGTCTGCACAAATGCCGATAATAGCTTGGTATGGTATTAGAGCAAATGAAGCGACAGTTGAACGTTTTAAGGAGTTGAAAGAGGCTGGGTTTACCATAAACTTTAGTGAATATTCGACTATGGAAGAGGTGGAAACAGCACTTGATGCAGCAAATAAAGTTGGCATTCAATTGATAATTGCTTGTCCTGAATTGCGTAAAGAGCCAGAGAAAACTGTTCGGAGGTTTATGAAACATCCGGCTGTTGCCGGGTATTTTTTAAGGGATGAACCTGTTGTAGCTGATTTTGCTGCATTAGCAGCTTGGGCTAAAAGGATACAAGCAGTAGACAACAGTAAATTTTGTTACCTGAATTTATTTCCAACAGGAGGAGAGGAACATTTAAAGTTTTTAGGTGTTCAGAATTACCGGGAATATGTTTCCCGTTTTAATAAAGAAGTTCCTTTACCTTTTCTATCTTTCGACCATTATCCGGTTCTTGGTGATAATGTCTTAAAAGCGGAATGGTATGAAAATCTGGAAGAGTTTTCCGATGAGGCTGCGAGAGTCGGTAAAGATTTCTGGGCGTTTGCTCTTGCGACCAAACATGGACCGTATCCTATTCCGACACAAGCTTCTTTACGGTTACAATTATACAGTGACCTGGTTTATGGAGCTCAGGGATTGCAATATTTTACTTATTGGACGCCGGCAGGTGACTCTTTCTATGATTATCAACATGGACCGATTGGTCTGGATGGTAAACGGACGGAAATTTATGATTTAGTAAAAGAGATGAATGCAGAGATCAAATCAATTGCCGGAATTTTCTTAGGTGCAAAAATTTTATCTGTTAGACATACAGGAAGTGTGATACCAAGAGGAACGAAACGATTGACTAATCTTCCGGAAAAGGTGAAGGTGCTGGATACACATGGATATGGAGCTATTGTTTCGTTGATTGAAAATGGCGATAAAAAATATCTTACTATTGTAAACAGAAGCCTGAAAGATACGATGGAACTTACTTTTTATGCAGATCCGTCCGTAAAACGTGTATTAAAAGATGGTAGTCTTGTTCAGGCTGACACATATACAGCAACCCTGATGATATCTCCGGGAGATATATTGATTTATTTGTTAGAAAAATAGAAAACAGAAAATATATTTATCAAAATTGAAACTTGAAAAATCATTTTTTTAATATTTAATAAAAAAAGAATTTGTTCCTTTGATATTATTAAAATCTATATCACGTATAAATAAATGAGACAGATGGACAGAGACCTAAAAAAGCAGGTTATAACCTGTATGATTGACAAAAAGATTTGTCAATCATACAGGTTATAACCTGTATGATTGACAAAAAGATTTGTCAATCATATTATTCTATAATAAAATCTTGTGTCTGGTTAGTGTTATTAAAAGATTCCATTTTGGTTATCCTGTGTAAATCATCCCTGGTAGTAAGTAGGGAAACAGGATAAATAACTATTCTTTCCCGTCCTGGGAATTTCCATTCAACTTCTTGTGTTTAAAAAAATTCATTCATACGAAGCAAATAATCTGTTTTTGATTCGTGGCAGGATCTTTTTTGTTGTAACTGAAATACTGTCTAGATAAAAAATACTCGCAATTAGTAAATAGAAGTTGTGGATTTTTTTGTCATAAAACAAAATGTATGTAATTGAAAAAAATTAACAAAATATACTGAACTGTTTCGGAAGTGAGTTTTCTCTGTTTGGTTGGGATAGGAGAAACTTATGAATCTCTCAAATACATATATAATGATGTATATGCTTTGTTATCAAACTGCTTATAATTAACAATAAGCTAATCTTTTATGAAAAATGTCAGATTAACAAAATTAGGAGGTAAATCCGCCTTACTGATTACCTCATTGTTGTTAACCCCGCTCTATGGTCATTCCGAAAAATCTTATGTTATACCGGAAGGTCAGGAAAAGACAGGAGTTCTTCAGCAAACATTCCAATTAACAGGGATTGTCTTAGATAAAGACGGTTTCCCGCTTATTGGTGTAAACATCATGGAAAATGCTACCAATGGTGCAATTACTGATGCGGATGGTAGATTTTCCATTAAAGTAACTTCACAGTCCGTATTGCGTGTTTCCTATATTGGATATGTAACGCAAACGATAAAAGTTGGGACTCAGAAAGAACTGTCCATTACATTACTGGAAGATACAGAAACACTTGAAGAGGTGGTAGTGGTTGGGTATGGTTCTCAAAAGAAAGTGTCTGTAACCGGAGCTGTAGCTGCTATACAGACAAAAGAGTTAAAACAAAGTTCTGCAGCAAATTTGTCGACAGCCCTGGCCGGACGTTTACCGGGTTTGACTGCTTTACAGACATCCGGACAACCCGGAGGTGATGATGTTACATTCTATTTGCGTGGTGCAAGTACGACAAATGGAGCAACTCCTCTGATTTTAATAGACGGCGTGCCACGCGACAATATTTCTACACTGGATCCGAATGAGATTGCTTCCGTATCCATTTTAAAAGATGCTTCCGCTACTGCTGTATTCGGTGTTCGTGGGGCTAATGGAGTTATCATGATTACTACACGCCGTGGCGAAGTTGGAAAAACAGAATTAAGTATTTCTGCAGATTATAGTTTGCAGCAATTTACCGCACAAGCGGATCGTATTCACTCCTGGGAGTTTGCCGAGCTACGTAATCAGGCATTTCGTAATGATGGATATTCTGAAGCCGACTTACCTTATACGGACTATATGATTGATATGTATAGGAGTGGTAAAGATCCTGTATTTTATCCGGATAGAGATGTCTATAATGAATTTTTTAAGAAATGGGCTCCTCAAACTCGTGTTAATGTAAATATGAGTGGAGGTACTGAAAAATTAAGCTATTTTATGAATGCGGCTTATTTGGGACAAGGAGGACAGTTCCGTACTGAATCAGAGAAAGATTTAGGATATGATCCAAGTTATAAGTCGGATCGTTATAATTTTCGTGCAAACTTAGATTATAAGGTTGCTTCCAATTTAAAGTTTTCTCTGAATCTGGCATCTTATTTGGAGAAAGTAAATACTCCGCAAACAAAAACTCTTTTTGGAGGCAGCGTTCCCGCTATGATTGAAAATATGAGGGCTTATATTTGGGGAACACCTCCAACAGATCCGGGACCATTGATCGCAGATGGCTATACATTGATAGATGGAACATCTGTTCCGGCTGGTGAGGTTATTAATCAGTCCGGTCAGGATCGTAATACTTACGGGGAAATAAATCGTAGAGGATATCAGCAGGAAACAAATACCAATTTGAATTCCTCTTTAATAGTAGATTGGGGACTGGATTTTATAACGAAAGGACTGAGCACCAAATTTATGATCTCTTTTGATTCAAAAGCCGTGACAACCTTGCAGGGAGTTCGTTCGTATGATGCTTATGGTGTATCGGTCGCTAGAACAGCAGAGGAACAATCTTATTATACAAAAGTAAGAACAAATGAAAATAATGCTATTTCTCTTTCGAAGTCTATGTCGACCAACTATTATATGAATATGCAATATTCGTTGAATTATGCCCGGAAATTTGGGGTACATGATGTAACGGGGATGGCTTTGGTTCAGCGTGATAATTGGCAGGAATATGCAGCGGATCTACCTTATAATATGTTAGGAGTTTCAGCGCGTGCTACTTATGGATATGACTCTCGTTATTTGGCAGAAGTAAATATTGGGTATAATGGTTCCGAGCAATTTGCCAAGGGACATCGTTTTGGCTTTTTCCCTGCTTTTTCTGCAGGCTGGGTTGCGAGTAATGAAAGTTTCCTGAAAGATAATAAGGTTGTTTCTAACTTGAAGTTACGGGCATCTTATGGTAAAGTCGGTAATGATAAATTGGGTAGTACACGTTTCCTGTATATAAGTAACATTACGAGTGGTGGTGGAGTGATACCTTCTTTAGGACGTGGACAAGCCATATCACAAGGGAAATTAGGAAATACCAATTTGAGCTGGGAAATTGCTTATAAACAAAATTATGGCATTGATATTCAATTGTTTAATGAGGTCTCTTTTACGTTTGACTATTTTAAAGAAAAACGTGAAGGTGTTTTGATTTCCCGTGGTACGGTTCCGGAAATTCAGGGAGTAGCCCTTGGCAATTTACCAAAAGTCAATATGGGACGTATCGATAATCATGGATATGAATTAGAAGTAACTTACAATAAGCGATTAAATGATGATTGGTCATTTACGGTAAAGGGGAATTTCGCATATAATAAGAATACCCAACGTTTTATGGATGAAGCACAGAAGACTGCTGATTATGCATATCGCTACAGGAGTACAGGATACAGTATCGGACAGTGCTTCGGATATAAAATAGACTATAGTAACGGTAATGGATATATCAATACACAGGAAGAACTGGACAAAGCTTTGGCTACTTATCAGGTAGGAGGAACTCCTCGTATGGGTGATTTTCTTTATATCGATGTAAATGAAGACGGTGTAATTAATGAGAAGGATCAGGCCCCGATCAAGTATAGTGATATACCTCGTATTACATATGGTTTTTCAGGTTCAGTAAATTGGAGAAATTTTGATTTTTCATTCTTATTTTCCGGTATGGCCAAGGCATCCCGTGTATATACCGGCTGGGGAGCTACAGAATTTGGTTTGGTAGGTTTCTATAGTGATTATCATTTGCAGGCCTGGACTCCTGAACGTTATGCAAATGGTGAAGAAATCAAATACCCGGCTTTGGCATCCTCTCCCGGAACCAGCCAGAAGGCAAATGATTTCTTTATTATGGATCGCTCTTTCTTACGTTTGAAGAATATAGAACTGGGGTATACATTACCTAAAAAGCTTTTGAAGAAAGTCGGAATTAATAGTACACGAATTTATGTAAACGGGAATAACCTATTGACATGGAAAGCCATGAAAACAGATGCAATCGACCCGGAACAAAGTGCAGAGCTAAATTATCCGATTACTAAGATGATGAATTTTGGTATTAATGTGACATTTTAATCATTGAAAGGAGAGTTATATGAAACTAACATATTTCTTAATATCTTCAGTTGTTCTGCTGGGAACATTGAATTCTTGTTCTGATGTCCTGGATGTAGCTCCTGACGGAACGCTCACTATGGAGGAAGTATATGCAGACCCGGATAAAGTAGGGGCTTTATTGAATGCTTGTTATAACAATATTCCTCAAAAGGGGTATGCCTACTGGTTTTTCGATCCTTTATTGACGGCTTGTACTGATGAAGGATGGTCTTCGGAAGAGGTGCAAGGTACAAGTATTCAGGCAATGTATAATGCGAATGAATCGGCTTCATCTCATCCGATAAGAGATATGCACGATGGGCATGGTGCTGCCAATAGTGCTTATTGGACCAGATACTGGCAACAAATACGTCTGTGCAACCAGTTTTTGGAAAATATAGGAACGGCGGCTGTTAACAGTGAAACCGAACGTGCTCGTTTTACTGCCGAGGCACATGTTATGCGCGCATTTTTTTATTCCGAGTTGGTTAAATGGTTTGGGAAAGTTCCCATCGTGGATAAAACGGTGGCGTTTGATGCTGATTTTTCTACATTAAGACGCGAAACGGTATATGATGTGGTTAAATTTATTGTAGAAGATTGTGATGCCGGTCTCAATTCTACAGAACTACCCTGGCGTATCACAACAGAAGACGAAGCTATGCGGGCAACCAAAGCATTGGCTTGGGCTATTAAATCTAAAATGATGTTGTTTGCGGCCAGTCCTTTGTTTAATGAGGGAGAAGATTATTGGGAAGAAGCTTATCAGATGAATAAGCAAGCAGTAGAGGAATTGAAAGAGAATGGGTATGAATTATTTACCACATGTACAAATCCCTCTACATTTGGAACATATGGTGCCGCGGCTTTCCATCAATTGGTTTGTCAGAATGCAGACTATTCAGCAGAACCACGTGATAAAGAAACGATTTGGCAACATCGCGCCGGTGGTGTTTTTGTGTGGCATGTCGGTTATATAGGAAGTGGTATGGATGGTACTTACAAATGCGGAACATGCCCTACTCAAGAGTTGGTCGATGCTTTTGAAACAGCGGATGGTCAACCGATACTCGATTTGTCCGAACCTTATTTGGACGACAAGCATTTACAACCGAACTATAATCCTGCTAATAAATTGTATGATCCTAAAAATCCATATAAAAATCGGGATCCTCGTTTGACTGCAACTGTTTTATGTAATGGTGATTCTTTAATATGGAACAATGGAGAAGTTTTTACAGTAGAAACTTATGTTGATGGTCGACATGGGATCAGTCTGGATCCGTCGGACAGAGCTCATAGTCGTACAGGTTATTATCATCGGAAATTAGTTACTCCGCAGGCTTCCAATACGAATCCGATAAATAATTCAAACTGGAAGTTCTTCCGGTTAGGAGAAATTATCCTGAATTATGCGGAAGCGGCAGCTGAATCGGGACATATAGCAGAGGCAAAAGCAGCTGTAGATGAGATAAGGACCCGTGTAAATATGCCTACTTTACCTGCAGGTTTATCAAAAGATGAAATGATTTTGCGTGTCCGCAATGAGCGGCGTGTTGAATTAGCCTGGGAAGAGATACGATATTTTGATTTGCGTCGTTGGCAGAAGCCGGATGGAAATTTGAATGCTACATGCCGCTGGTTAACAGGAATGAGAATTACAAAAAATAATGATGGCTCATTCAATTACCAACGGTATAACATCTCGTCAAATCCACGTGGTGGATATCAGAATAGAGATTTATTATTGCCATTACCGTTGGACGAGGTGTCCCGTTTGGAGTCGACAACAGGAGTTTCCTGGCAAAATCAGGGATGGTAATATGCTGTATAACTTGAAAAGAATCTAATTATGAGCTACATAAAAAATAAAATATCCATATTGGCAGTTTGTGCTTGCTTGAGTTCTCCGGGAATATTAAGTTGGGCACAGAATGCGGATCCTTCTATTCAATTGAAAGGGTTTGTCATTGATGAGTTTGGAAAGCCGGTTTCCGGAGCTCTTTTAAAGTCGGAAAACGGGAAATGCGAGTATCTGACAAGAGTTGATGGTACGTATGAAATTGATATAAAGGATGGTAGTCGATATATTACGGTTTCATATATCGGTTATGATGATAAAAAGGTTTCAGTTGCAAATCTGGAAGATCAGGAATCTATTCAATTGTCATATGATGCTGAGAAAATGGATGAGATGATCGATTTAGGATATATGTCGTTACCCCGGAAGGCGGTAACCGGAGCTGTTTCCAGAGCTTTGGGGTCCGATTTGGATAAATCTCCTGAATCGAACTTAACAAAAACTTTTGCCGGTCGGTTTACCGGACTGACGACCATAGAAACAAATTCTGAATTATCCCGCGGAGCGTTGAGTTCTTCGTCGACTGGAGTAACGCAACTGATTCGGGGACTTTCGACTATCAACGGACGGGAACCTTTAGTGATTGTGGATGGTATCATTTGTCCTAATACGAATTATACGTATATTACTCCTAAAGAAATAGAATCGATAACTATACTGAAGGATGCTGCGACAACTGCTATTTATGGTATTCAGGGTGCAAATGGTGTAATTTCGATTAAGACCAAGCAGGGACACATCGGAAAAACAAAAGTAGAGGTGAATTTCGACCAGTCATTTCAGCAAATGACGAAAGAACCTCTGTTTATTAATTCTTCTGATTACACAACAATGAGAAATCAGGCTGGATATAATGATGGTTTGGGGGCTTATTCTCAGTTCTCTAAAACAGAGATCGAACAATTTCAGGCTGGAGGCAATGAATTATATCCGAATAATAATTGGTATAAAATGTTTATACGGCCTTTGACTTTAATGTCCAGAGTTGGTGTTAATGTAAAAGGAGGAACCGATAGGGTTCGTTATTTTTCAAATGTGAATTATATGCACCAGCAGTTGCCGTTTAAAACAGCTAATGAAAGTGATTCCAAATATGATCCGACTCCTAAAAATAACTGGTTTAATTTTCGGTCGAATATCGATGTGAAAATAAATGATTATTTAAGTGGCTTCATGCGGTTGTCCGGAAATATTAAAACAGAAAAGACTGCGGGTTATGGAAATGAGACTATTTATAATCATATATTTAATCTGCCGCCGACTATGTATGGTCCGTTGACCCCGGCTGGAGAAGGTCTTAGCAATGGCAATCAGGTCGTAACGCATGATAATGAAAAAACTCCTGTATATGGGATGTTGAACCGTTCGGGTTATATTCAGGCCCTTGTCGCTAATATCAACGCACAGGCCGGGTTGACATTGGATATGGGTTTTCTAACTAAAGGTCTCTCTGTAAGTGGGACAATGGCTTATCAAACGAATTCGGTGAATCAGACGACTACGACTCAGAATTTTGAACGTTATGTTCGTTCAATGGATTTGTCAAAGTTGGATTTTTCATTATTGGGTTCAGATAGCAATACCCCTCTTTCTTACGGAAAAAGTTCCACTTTCTATTATAATTTGAATCTTTTTGCGAATGTAGATTATAAACGTACGTTTGGTGATCATAGTGTTAGTGCTATGGGATATGTTTTTTATTTGCAACAGGAGAAAGAAGTCTCTTCCGGATCCGGTATGTTACCGTATAAGCGTGAAAGTTTGGGACTTACTGCAACCTATGGTTACAAAGACCGTTATTTTGTAAAAGCAGATCTGGGATATTCGGGTTCTGAGCAGTTCCATCCGGATAACCGGTATATCGTGACTCCGGCTATTTCCGGTGCCTGGATTGTTTCTGATGAAGCTTTTATGGAGAACTTGAATTGGTTAAGTAATTTGAAATTAAGAGCTTCGTATGGTATTACGGCAAATGATCAACTGGGAGGAGAACGATTTTTATATCTGGATTATATCGATGTAAACGGAAATGAAGGGTTAAAAGGTAATCCGGATTTGATGGCAGAGAAGATGAAAAAGCAGAATTATGGTTTTGACCTGGGATTGTTCAATGAATTAACCGTTTCGTTTGATTGGTATAAATCTTTATGTGATAATATGCTGGTTAGTAGTGCCGGTCTGGTCCCTGAATATCAGGGAACTGTACTTTCCAACTATCCGAAGACAAATACGGGAAAGATGGAAAATCATGGCTTTGAAATTGAAGCAATGTATGATAAAAAGATAAACGAAGACTGGTCCTTTTACGTGGGGGGCGCTTTCAGTTATAATAAGAATAAAGTTATTAATATTAATGAATCTCCTTATTCAAATGAATATGCTTATCCGTATCGTACAGAAGGGTTTAGTTATGGCCAACAGTGGGGATATCTGATTGATTATAGCAATGGCAATGGTATGTTTAATTTTCAGGAAGAACTTGAAAATAGCGGTTTAAAGTATGCATTTGGAACTCCTCGTGTCGGTGATTTTATTTATCAGGATTTAAACGGTGATAAAATAATTGATGAAAAGGATAAGGCCCCAATCTTGAATACTTCAATTCCGCAGCAGTACTATAGCTTCTCCGGAGGTTTTAAATATAAGGGTTTTGAGGTAAATCTATTATTTCAGGGTGTAGGTAAATTTTCCAGAACGATCAGTGGTGTAGGTGTATATGAATCTGAATATCAAGGTGTATTTACTGATCTTCATTTAAAAGCATGGACTCCTGAGCGTTGGAATAATGGAGAAGAGATTACTTACCCGGCTTTGTCGTTGAAAGCATCTACTAACCATCAGCCGAACAGTTTCTTTATTATGGATGCATCTTACTTGCGTTTAAAAAACGCAGAGATCGCTTATACATTGCCTTTGAATACATCAAAGAAAGTTTTTGCAGAAAAAATCCGTTTTTCTTTAAGCGGACAGAATTTGTTTACGATCGATAATATGCGCTCTAAACATATAGATCCGGAAGTGGCCAACATGGGTACTTTCCAACCGTATAGAGTGTATAATATCGGGGTGAGCTTAACATTTTAAATATAGATATTATGAAGAATCTGATTAATATATTGATAGTTGCCGCTTTCGCGTTGTGTTGTTCTTCCTGTGCAGACTTGGATATAGCTTCCGATGGTCGTGTGTCGTTGAATGATATTTTCAATCGGTACGAACGTACATCTGCTTATTACTCCAATTGCCTGGGATATATGCCTCAGGTTGGATTTACGTATGAAAATACCAATACCCCTTTAGCTTCTTTTTGTGATGAAGCTCATGATGCGAATGACAATCAGGATGGTCCTGTATCCAAATGGTATAAAGGGTATACAACTTCTGAGTATAATCCGTTAACAGCCAGTTATATGGATCCCTGGTCGCATTATTTTGAGGGTATTCGCCGCTGTAATACATTTTTACTTTGTATCGATGATCCGGAAATGGCTACTTATGCTTTTAATGAAGTAGAAAAGAACGGTTGGATTGCAGAGGTCCGTGTTGCACGTGCATTTTATTATTTGCAACTGATAAAACGTTATGGGGAAGTTCCTTTAATTGAGACTCCTTACGAGACAAATCATGATTTCTCAACAGACAAACGTTCCTCTTTTGAAGAATGTGCGGATTTTATTATTGCTGAATGTGATAAAGCTTTGGCTACAGCAGAATCTGAGGGACAATCAGTAGGTTTCCGTTGGCAAATTAATGATAATGAAAGGGGGAAACTGACACGGGCTTTTGCTTGTGCTGTAAAATCTCAGACAGCTTTGTACGCAGCAAGTCCTTTGTGGAATGATAACGGCGCTGGTAAATATACCTGGGAAAAAGCAACAGAAATAACAAAAGAAACTTTAGATCTTTGTTTGAAACATGGTTTTGAGTTGTATAGCCAGGCTCCGGATCCTACAATCGCCCAAAATGCATATGCATATTATTTTATTACCCGGTCGGACCCAAGCCGTTCGTGGGATAAGGAAACTATTTATGAAACGACTTCCTGGCGTACAAATGTTTGGAAATTTGCAGGTACTCCTATCACAAGTGGTATGGAGAAGGCTGGTGCCGGACCTTCGCAGGAATTGATAGATAGTTATGAGATGATTGATGGTACTCAACCTATTTTAGGTTATTCGGATGCTGAACATTTACAACCTATTCTGAATACGGCTTCCTCTTATGATCCGAAAAATCCGTATGCAAATCGTGATCCTCGTTTTTATGCATCGATCTATCATAACGGATCAATCCGTTATTTGGATCAACCGAATGGAGATGTTGTAGAAACATATGTGGGTGGAAATTGTGGTATATCTGATAATGTGACAGATATTCGTTATACCCGTACTGGATATTACATGCGTAAATTCAATAATTTCAAATCCGGAATTGGGCAGGATGCAGATGGGCTTATGCGTATTTTCCGTTTGGGCGAGTTGTATTTGAATTTTGCAGAGGCGGCTTATCAGGCTGTAGGCCCGGATGTTCAGGTCGCTTCAAAAGTAGGGGCAGAAGCATTGTCTGCCAGAGATGCAGTTAATAAGATCAGAACTCGTGCCGGTATGCCGGTTTTATCTGCCGGTATGTCGAAAGAAGCTTTTGAAAAACGTTATAGGAATGAACGGCGTGTGGAATTGGCATTCGAGGAACATCGTTTCTTTGATGTTCGTCGTTGGGAAATTTTAAGTGAAACAGACAATTTTGTGACAGGAATGAAAATTGTAAAAGAAGATGATGGAACTTTCACTTATAATCGAATCAAACTAGCATCCCGCGGAACAAATACTGATAAATATTTGCTTTACCCGATTAAACAAACAGAAGTGGCTAAGATGCTGAAGCATACAGGCGCTAACTGGCAGAATCCGGGATGGTAATTGAGAATATAATTAAAAAAAGCATACAATGAAGAAATATATTCTATTCATAATGTTCATCTCGCTTTTTATATATGGATGCGACGATGATGACAATAATAAGGGAAATATAGATCCTGTCACCAATGTGGAGTGCACACCTTTTATTGGTTCTGTGACATTGAATTGGACGAATCCGACAGAGGCCGATTATTATTATACATTGATTTCTTATCAAAATTCTCAGGGAGAAAATGTGAATAAAAAGGTTAGTAAATATAGTGCTGATACAAGTAATAACGTATCGGTAGTTGTTGGAGGATTTACGGATACGGAAGAACATGAGTTTGTTTTAACCTCTTATGGTTATAGTGGAGCGTCCTCTTCGTCCGTAACGGTGAAAGGCATTACTCTTGGCATAGAGAAGGCTAAAGATTATGTGATTGAAACTGTTGGAATAGAGTCTGCCAGTGGAGGTGCTAAAATTACCTGGACGAATGAGACATTCGTAGGTGTCGACTTAATAGTTTCATATTTAGATAAAAAGAATGTGGAGCAGGTAGTTACGATTAATGCAACTCAAACAGGGGCATATACTGTTACCGGTTTTATTGCTGAAACAAAATTGACGGTTTGTGCAGTGAATCAGTCAGATGGCAGTAAGTCTGTTGAAAGAGAGTTTATGATCACTCCGACCATAGATCCGGATGATATCGTTTATCCGGATGTGGAATATGTCACTTTCCAGGCAAATATGAATGATATGACATTAGTTGCTTCTAATCCGGAAAATTCGAATGAATATACAATTGTTACGACCGGAGGGGATCCTTATATTTATTCAAACGGTTTGTCTGCGGCAAAAGAAGGTTCTACTATGGTGTTCCGATATAAGTCTACTAAGAGTGTTAAACTTCAGATATTCTGGTGTACTTCATCTTCCGGACCGTCTGAAGCCAATTCGACGACGATAGAGTTTCCGGCAGCAGAGGAATGGACAACATTTGAACAAGATTATACAGCAGGAATGGCTACTGTCGGCTGGGGTAGTTCTGGTGATTATATGCGTTGTGATTTCGGCACTAATGCAGATGTGACAATAAACATCAGAAATATACGATTTAAATGATTTTTCGATAAATCTGAATAGTAGAAGAGGGTGTATGCAGATAATTTCCGAAAAAAACTTTGTAGCACCCTCATTTATATCTATGAAAAGTAATTTAAATATATCTTTAGATGTTATTTTCATCAGATATAATAAATCAAGGAATATATGAAATCAAAGAGTGTTTGTTTTTTGTTGTTTTTTATTTCTCTTTTTGAGTTTATGGGATGTACTGAAGGCTATTCCGGAGGTAAAGTGAAAGTGGTGGATTTAAAGTGTCGTGATTTGGTTAACCCGGAAGGGGTTGATGAAGCTGTTCTTAGTTGGCGCATCGAGTCAGAAGAGAATAATGTTACTCAATCTGCCTGGGAAATAGAGATTGCTTCTTCCCGAAAAGACTTAGAGAAGGGAAATACTATTTGGAGTTCAGGGAAGAGGGAATCGGAGCAACAAGTGAATGTTCGTCCGGATGTCGCTGTACTGGAAAAAGGATCGCTTTATTGGTGGCGTTTACGTATTTGGGATGGAAAAGGGCAAGTGACAAGCTGGAGTGAACCAGCATCTTTTTCCCTGGGACTAAATACGTCTGATTGGAAAGCGAAATGGATAACTTCTGTTTGGGAGCAAGATAGTCCGATGCCTTATTTTCGTAAGGTATTTAATACAGAGAAGACCGGAACGAAACTACAGAGAGCTGTTGTTTATTTTTGTGGTTTGGGATGTGGTGATCTTTATTTGAATGGTCAACTCGTCGATAAAAAGAGGATTCTCGATCCTGCTCAAACGAATTATGAACAGTATGCTTTGTATTCAACATTTGATATCACATCCGGATTGGTAAAAGGCGAAAACTGTTTAGGTGTGATGCTCGGCGAAGGTTGGTACGGACAAGACAAGGTCTGGGGGGCCTGGGCGAAGTATGGTGATCCTCTTTTCAGATTGCAAATGGAAATAACTTATGAAGATGGTTCTAAGGAAACGATCGTTTCGGATGAATCCTGGCAATGGATTCCCGGACCAGTATTAAAAGGTAATATTTATGCAGGTGAAGTTTATGATGCAACAAAGGAAATCAAAGACTGGTCAAAGACTGGAATTTTAGCGGATAATTGGAATGAGGCTGTGCTGGCCGAAAGCAATATTCCGATAGATTTATATCCTCAGCTTATAGAACCTATCCGTTTAAAAAATGAGATCAAAGCTGTGAAGAAATGGAAAGATCCTTCCGGTAACTGGGTATTTGATTGTGGAGTGAATATTGCCGGTGTGCCACAAATAAAGGTAAACCAACCCAAAGGGACACATTTGAAAATGCGGATGGGAGAACTTCTTCGTGAGGACGGTTCGGTAGAATATAATACGACTGGCGTATTTGCAACAGGTGTCGTACAAACGGACGAATACATCTGTGCCGGAAATGGGCAGGAGGTTTGGAATCCTCGTTTTACATACCATGGTTATCGTTATTTAGAACTTTCCGGTATGGTGACGGAACCCGAATTGGATTGGATAAAAACGATACTTGTACATACCGATGTTAACAAGAGAGGAGAATTTGAGTGTTCGGATCAACAGATCAATAAGTTGCATGAGCTGGCGATCAGGACAATGCTAAGTAATACGCATGGTCTACCGACAGATTGCCCCCATAGAGAACGATGTGGCTGGTTAGGAGATGCACATGCCGTAGCTCCTTTCGAGAATTATAATTTTGACCTGAATAATTTCTGGATGAAATATATGAAGGACATAAGTTCCACCTCTTCCGTTTTTGAAAAAAATACACTTCATCAAAAGCTTTTCAATACAATCTTCTATTTTGCAGATAAAGCACCGGGAATCCCATATATGATCGCTCCGGGAAAACGTCTTTGCGGGGTTGCTTCTCCAGATTGGGGGACAGCTGTTGTTCAATTACCCTGGTATACTTATTTGTACTTTGGAAATGAGGAACCTTTACGTACATATTATCATGAAATGAAACAATGGGTGGAACATGTGGAACATTTGTCGGTTAACGATACGCTTCCAACTAGACATATTGTACCTTATGGTTTGGGGGATTGGTGTCCGCCGGAAGGAAACAATACGATTGATTGTCCTGTCCCATTAAGTTCTACCGCCTTTCATTATTTAGACGCATCCATTATGGCTAAAACAGCGGCTATATTAGGTAATGATGACGATACTGAATATTTTAACGATTTGAAAAATAAGATAGCTGCAGCTTTTGTTTCTGAATTTTATGACAAAGAAAATAAAACGTTCGGAAGTCAGACTGCTGATGCGATGGCTCTTGATTTTGGGTTGGTTCCAGCAGGAGACGAGAGAGCTGTTTCTGATGCAATAGTCAGAAATATGAAGGAGAAGTATAATAATTTCATGCATACCGGGATCTTTGGTTTGGGACGTATCGGACAAGCCTTATCGCGTTTTGGCAATGGTAAAGCTTCATGGGATATGTTTACTAAAACAGGCGAAAATAGTTTTGCTTATATGTGGACGGATGCAGATGCGACCTCTCTTTGGGAAGTTCTTCCGATAAACAAGAAGAGTAAGGAGGTATGCTTAACCGGATCTTCACTGAATCATCCCATGCAAGGAGGTTATGATACCTGGTTTTATGAAGATATAGCGGGGATACGCCCGGATATATCAGGGCCGGGATTTAAAGTAATACGTTTTGAACCGACAATGACTTCCTTTTTTAATTGGGCGAAGGCATCGATAGATACGTCTTATGGGAAAACAGAAAGCGAATGGTCTCAGAAAAATGATCGGTTGATCTGGAAAATAACATTACCTCCCAATACTTCAGGTATTGTTGCTTTACCCGATAATAAAAAGATAGATGTCAATAAACGTGTTTTTGATAAAGACGATTATCCGCTTATAGAAAACAAGGGAGATGTCTCTTTTTACAGATTTCCGTCAGGAATATACCGGATAGAAATTTATCAGGAAAAGTAACCCGGATTGCTTTTCCTGATAATAATCTTTTGTTACCGAATGAATGCTGGATTCGTTTTTGAATCTTGGATCGGTTTTGTTGTGTCTTATTTTTATAAACTTTGAATTTATAGATTATGAAACTTGTTAATGAACTTTGTATAAACCTGCTTGGTGTTTTAGGATTACTAACGACTTTATCCGGATGTGGAAATCAAAAGGATACTATTCAATCGAATATTGATATTGCTGATTCTTACTGGGATATTTATTCTGATACATGGGTGTCGACCGATGCTTTGGGACGGACTATGCCGAGTCAGGAAGAGGTTGGTAATGTTAAGGATGACAAACGTCGTGTAGTCGGTATTTTTTATATTACATGGCATTCGGATAATTTGGCTAATCTGAAATCTCCTTATCGTGCGGATGTCAGTAAAGTATTGGAAGAGGCTCCGGAAGCCCGTTTGGATGCTAATCATCCGGCATGGACGGAGGGATCCTACCATTGGGGAGAACCGGAGGTTGGCTATTTTCTAAGCCGGGACGAATATGTGATCCGCAAAGATATGTCTATGCTGGCTGATGCTGGTGTGGATGTCTTAGTTATGGATGTAACAAATGCCGTTCGTTACTGGGACGAATGGGAGACTTTATTTACCACCATGCAAAAAATGAAGGCAGAAGGGAATAAAGTTCCTCAATTTTGTTTCTGGGCTTTTAACGGACCGGTAATTTCGGTTGTGCAGGATTTGTATGATAAAGTGTATAAAGAAAATAAATATAAAGATTTATGGTTTTATTGGGGAGATAAACCTTTATTATTATATAATGGAAAACCGGCAATGGATGCCAATGGCGGCGGTGTAAAGAATCCGAACCCTCATTATGATCCGAAAACTTTGACCGATTCTTCGCATCCCCATTATAATGATCCGGACTATACGAATGAGTTCTATACAGATTATACCCGGGAAGTAAAGGATTTCTTTACGCTTAGAACCATGTGGTGGGGATATTATGAATGGGCTGGCGAACGTTTTGTCGGAACAGAAGGAAACTGGAGTTTCGGTTATGATTTGGGTGACGAACGGGTTTGTAGAATGCATCCGTCTGATTTGGTTGCTACTTTTCAGGGGAAAAATGAACAGGCAGCCGTCACTCCCGCCCAGCATCCAACTTCCATTGTTGGAAAATCCTGGACTCGTGATCATAAAGAACCTCGATTAAATGACCATGATATGCCTGAACCAACTTATGTTCCGTGGTTGGGAAAGACAGTGGATGATCCTACTGCGTATGGAATCTATTTTCAGGATCGTTGGGAAGAAGCTTTAAAAAACGATCCTCAGTTTCTGTATTTGAATGATTGGAATGAATGGACTGCCGGAAAATACGGCTCAGGAAAAGCGCCAGGATCGGAATTACCAGGGCCGACGGAATTTCTGGGCCGTAAAAATCCATTTTATTTTGTAGACCAGTATAATGCAGAATTTAACCGTACGATTCAACCGATGAAGGGAGGCTATACGGATAACTACTATATGCAGATGGCACAGAATATCCGTCGATATAAAGGTGTCCGTCCGATACCTGAGAATAAAGGCTATCAAACGATGCCTGTAAATGGACAGTTTGATAAATGGAATAAAGTTAAAGTCGAGTATCGTGATACTAAAGGCGATATAACTCATCGCGATTATAAAGGATATGGTGGAAACCATTATATAAATAACTCCGGAAGGAATGATATTATCTTATCCAAAGTGGCAGTAGATAAAGAAAATATTTATTTCTATGTGGAGACGATGAATAATATGACTCCTTCGACGGATCCGAACTGGATGTTGTTGTTGATTGATGCGGATAATAATTCTTCGACAGGTTGGTATGGCTATGATTATTTAATAAATAAAACGGTGGTAGATGGGAAATCGACCGAGTTGAAACAGTATGACGAAAAGAGTGGGGAATGGCTGACTGTCAGTGTTCTTCCTTATTGTGTAAAAGACAAGTGTCTGGAATTGGCCGTGAATCGTGATGATCTGGGATTGATCGGTGATACTTTAATCTTTGATTTTAAATGGGTTGATAATCCGTCGGAATTGAAAGACCCGATTTCATTGTGTGTGAATGGTGATGCTGCACCGAACCGTAGATTTAATTATCGTTGTATTTGGAAAAAATAATAATATAAAGAATGAAGTATAGTTTAATAACAAGTATCCTTTTGTTTTTTACAACCTTTCTTTCTGCACAAAATGAAGTGAACAGCGATCATTGGTCTGCTACGGATGCTTTGGGGCGAAAGGTTCGGGAGTATAAAGAAACAGGAGATAAGAAGCAAGATAAATACGTTGCAATGTTTTATTGGACTTGGCATCAGGGGGTGGATGATACGACGTATTCCGTGAAAAATATATCTGAAATAGTCCGTCAATATCCGGAAGCAATGTCTTCGTATGAACATCCGGCTTGGGGTAGTAAGAAACCTGGATTTTTTTATTGGGAAGAACCGTTGTTCGGTTATTATCGGACGACAGATACCTGGGTGTTGCGAAAACATGCCGAACTGTTAGCTGATGCAGGAATCGATGTCGTGTTTTTTGATTGTACAAACGGTAGTTTTACTTGGGAGGAATCTTATGAAGCTTTGATGGCAACATGGAGTCAAGCGCAAAAAGATGGTGTCAAAGTCCCTAAGATAGGATTTATGTTACCTTTTGGTCCCGCACCTCATTCCTTAGTGTCTTTACGTCAACTCTATAGGGATATCTATAAACCGGAACGTTATAAAGATTTGTGGTTTATATGGAAAGGGAAGCCATGTATCATGGCTTATCCGGATAATTTGACATCAGAAAAGAACGATCGTGAAATAGCAGACTTTTTCACATTCCGTCCCGGACAGCCTGATTATGTGGATGGCCCGGTACGTCCGGATCAATGGAGCTGGTTGGAAATGTATCCTCAGCATGGTTATGTCTCAGGTGATAGAGGCACTTTTGAGCAAGTAGCAGTAGGTGTGGCTCAAAATGCGAATCCGGTCAGTCGAGGCCATTGTAGTGCATTTAACTTGCCGAATGCTTATGGACGAAATTTTACAGTGAAAAGAGGGTTCGATCCTCGTGTGGATGGTTATCTGTACGGTTGGAATTTTCAGGAACAATGGGATCGGGCATTCGAATTGGATCCCGAACTGGTATTTGTTACTGGTTGGAATGAATATATAGCAGGTATGTGGCAACCGAAAGATGGCTGGACCGGAAAACCTTTTTCTTTTGTGGACCAATATAATTGGAACTGTAGTCGTGATATAGAACCTAATAAAGGATGGGGAGAAAAAGGTGATGTGTATTATCTGCAATTGGTAGACAATGTGCGGAACTTTAAAGGCATGGCAAAACCAGGAAAAGCGTCGCCACCTAAAACAATCAAATTAGGAAAACCGGGGAGCTGGGATGATGTGCAACCTTACTACGCTTCTTACAAGGGAAATACGTTGCATCGGGATTGCCCGGGACGTTATAACACTTATTATAAGAATGTGAGTGGTCGCAATGATATAGTAGGCTCAAAAGTTACCCATGATGAGAAATATATTTATTTCTATGTGGAGACAGCCGATAATCTGACATCCAGCCAGGATCCCAATTGGATGATGTTATTTATCGATACGGATCGTAATAAAAAAACGGGCTGGAATGGTTATGATTATGTGATTAACCATACAAGTCCGGATGGGAAAAACGTGATAATCGAAAAGAGCCGGAAGGATAAGTGGATTTGGGATGCGGTCGGAAAGGGTAAATGTGCAATACATGGAAATATACTGGAGATCGCTATCGAAAAGAAACTGTTGAATTTGACTTCTACTGTCGATATCGAATTTAAATGGTGCGATAATATGCAGAATGAAGGGGATATTATGGATTTCTATGTAAATGGAGATGTGGCCCCTGGCGGACGTTTCAACTTTGTTTATTCAGTCCGGCCCTGATCCGGCTAAGTGATTGCGGGGTGATACCTATATATCCCGCAATCTCTTTCAAAGGGACACTATTGAACAACTCCGGCATCTTTTTTATAAAAGCCAGATACCGGTTCTCTGCCTTGGGACTCGACAGGTCGATAAGCAGATCGTCTTCATTGATGAGTATATTCACCAAAAGCTCCTGCATCCATTTCAGGAAAGCCGGAGATGAATCAGACAGTTTTTGTATGGTACTGTTTCTCATCTCGATGGCTATACTGTCACTGGACGAGCTGATCGTATAGCGGGAAGGATGTCCTCGAAAATATCCCCAGGAAGAAAACACCGTTTCTCCGGGGATGGAGAACCAAAGCGTTTGCTGTTCTCCGTTGCGTTCGATGTACGCCCTCCATACGCCTTTTTGTATAAAGTAGATCGAATCGTCCGTCTTTCCTTCTCCGATAACCGTACTCCCTTTCGGAAAATGTAACGTACGGAGTGTCTGCCGGAGCAGGGTTATTTCCGTTTCTTTCAGTTCACACTGTTTGCTCCGAGGTGATCCATATTGTATTTACCCTGTGACAAGTTGATGGAAGTGAGTATCCCACCTCCCATACCGAACATCAGGCCGAGTCCGGCGATGAACATGAAAATAGGAGCTGAGATATTGACAGCCGCCATGGCGTCACTTCCTATCCCGTTCCCTACGAATATGCCGTCGACTACAGTGAACAGTGCCGATGCGGCCATTCCTAAAATCGTAGGAAAGAGTAGTCTGGTAAATAACTTTCCTACGTCCATTCTTCTAAAATCAAGGCTATCCCTCTGCATATCAATTTGTTTTTAATAATGACGGGCGCAAAGGTAGGACTTTAGATTCCGGATAAACTTACCAATTGGTAATAAATGATATGTGGTAGAAATGAGCAGTTTAGCCTAAAACGTCATCGATAATCGCATACTGTTTTTCGAAGAACAACCGTCTTTCAATACGTCCGCAACCGGAAAGTAATGTGGATATTTTGCAGAGCGACTGGATCCATTCTTTTATTTTTTCAAAACTTTCTACCGAATTGTCGATCATGGAAAAACAGAAGTTGGTCTGGAATAATGCCAGGTGTTTATCTCCCGAGACATAATAGCAACTTGTGAATCCCATATTCATGGACGATACATAAAAGGCTATTTCCGGTGGAGTAGGCATGAAAGGTATATAAGTCCCGTTCAGTGATTTTTCGATTTTGGATAAGATTTCCTTCAGTTCACTTTTGATGTCATCTTTCTCCTGTGTTGTAATGATATGCATCCGGTAGAAATTATATATTTCTTTGGTCAGTGTCCAGATCAGCGAATGATCCCAGATATAGAATACTTTCCGGAATTTATAGACATCATTATACTTCTCTATGATCTGGTTCAGCCGGTAAGGGACTCTCCATTGAGAAAAGTTACTGAACTCTTCGGATTGTACAAAATAGTTTCCCCATTTGAAAAACATGAACTTGGTTATAAGAGGATAATGAATGTAAAACTCCGGGGGTAATATGTTATACACATTTCCGGCTTCCCCCGGTTCATCCCGGTTAATCTCTTCCGCCTGTTTCAGATTGAATTCTATCATATCATACAAGGAGTCCATCGACTGGAGTTTGGAAGGAGATTCAAAAACGAACGGAAGCCATTGAAGTTCGACCTCTTTATACAGCAAACTATCCAGCGAGATATTGAAGGCCCTTGCCAGTATACCCATTTCCCTGACAGAAAAGTTTACTTTTCCTGACATTCTCCGATAGACAGATTCTTTTTCCAGCTTTAGGATATCCGATATCTGGTTTATGAGATTAACCTTTTTAGCCTCTTTTCTGTATAAAACCTCTATGAATACATCATGTAAATTTCTCTTTTTCATAATTATCAGATTTTTGTGGATGTCTGTTTATATCAAAACGAAATCTAGCCTGGCGAAATGTAAGAAAAAAACAGTAAAGAAGAACCGAAAGAAATGGATTAATGACGTTTGTTGCAAACTTTGATAATTGATCTTTTTGTTTTCTCTTTTTTAGAGAAAATGAAAAAATATTTTCTCTAAAAAGTACAAGACTATTTTAGCCTTTCGACTATTCTGTAAGCGGGGGAAAAGAGAAGGCTTACAGATTCCTCCGAAACGTAGAAAAGCTACCGGATAATTGGATAAAGTTGTCTTTCTCAATGTATTTCGGTTGCGTACTTTTGCCTTAGGAAAAAGAATATCCTATGCAAACGCAAAAATTAATATTAGTACTGATAGCTGTTCTGTCTTGTGCAGTAACCAGCGCCCAAAAGATTGCTTTAAAGAACAACCTTTTGATGGATGCCATGGCATCGCCTAACTTTTCACTGGAATTCAAGGCCGGAACCAGAATGACGATCGATATTCCTGCCAGTCTGAATTTATGGAGTTTCAGCGATATGAAGAAATTCAAACATTTTGCCGTGCAACCGGAAGTCCGTCGGTGGCTATGCCAGCCTTTTACGGGACATTTCTGGGGAGTACATGCCCATTATGCCTCCTATAATGTCGGGGGTATCGGGCCTTTTAAGACTATAAAGGACAACCGGTACGAAGGATGGCTGACCGGAGCGGGTGTCAGTTACGGCTATAACTGGATACTGGCTCCCCGCTGGTCGATCGAAGCCACTGTTGGAGTCGGCTACGCTTATCTCTCATATGATAAATATCCGTGCGGGAAATGTCAGCCATTGACCCGCCATCGGACGAAGCATTATTTCGGACCGACGAAGTTTGCTCTGACGCTGGTCTTTCTATTAAAATAATCACATTATGGAAACCTGTAACAACATAAAATTAAGAATCTTTTTCTTAGCGGGGATTGCATCCTGTATTCTCTCTCCCTTCGACGTAAACGCGCAACAGAAAGTGTCCGATGTTCGTGTGGTTGTACGTGACATAAGGCAAGAAAAAGACAGCGTGCGTGCCATACTTGACATCGAAACCATCGGAATATCCGTAACTCCGAGAGAGCAGTTGTATTTCTTCCCGGTCATTCGTTCTGGAGAGAATGAAAAGAAGCTGCTCCCTGTCGTTATCCGTGGTAAAACCCAGCAGGCAGTCGTAAACAGGGTGGAGAAGCTTTCTGGAGAAGTTGAACCTGTTTATGTCTGTTTCAGCATAGGGCGGCGTAAAGCGATCCATGAGAAAATAACATATAGCAGTACAGTACCTCTGGAAGGATGGATGAAAGATGCAAATGTGGCGATGGTACAGGAACGGCGGAACTGCCGGGGTGAATATCATCGTATCTCTACGGAAATAATAGCAGACAGTATCCGGTTCATGGAAAAGCCGGAACGAAGTTTGGTTTATGTGCTTCCGGTCAGGATTCCCGTTCCTCCTCGTGAAGAGATAAAGACCCGGACTGAGACAGGCGAAGCCCTGATAATCTATCGGGTCGGGAATGCCGAGATCGATCCCGGCATGGGGAATAACCGGAATGAACTGGATAAGATACGGCGCAGCCTGGAAGATATAAAGAATGTACAGGATGTCGATATAAATACGATAAAGATATCGGCTTATGCATCTCCCGAGGGAACATGGCAGAACAACTTACGTCTTTCCGAACGTCGTGCCGCCTCTCTCACCGGATGGCTTCGCCGGAATTATGATCTGGAAGGAATCACTCTCTCTTCACAAGGATATGGCGAAGACTGGAAAGGGTTGGGGAAACTGGTTGAAGAAGACCTGGTTATGACAATTACGGAAAAAGAATATGCTCTCGGTGTCATCGGTAAAGAAGAAATGAATGACAGGCGTGAACAGGTTCTGATACAGTATGACGGAGGAAAGAGCTATCGTTATATGCTGACCCGTCTTTTTCCTTTACTTCGCCGTTGTACCTACCGGATCGGTTTTACCGTACCGGAATATTCCATCGAGACGATAAAAGAGGTTTACCAAACCCATCCGAATATGCTTTCATTGTATGAATTCTATTTGCTGGTGAATCAGTATGAACCGGGAAGCCCGCAGTTCAGCGACGTGATTAAAAAAGCGGCTGCGATGTATCCCGAGGAGAAGATCAACCGTCTTTCTATGGCTGTATTCAGTTATTTATCCGGTGATATGAAAGCAGGATTAGAATATCTCATCAGGCTGGAAGACGATCCGGATGCCTGGTTATACTTGTCCGCTTTCCATGCCCGTAACTGCGAATTGGATAAAGCGGAACAATATGCCCGACGGGCAGCGGAGTCAGGAAATACCGATGCGCAAGAACATCTGGTTTTGATTGAAAAATATAAAGTCAAAGAAAAACAGTATCAGGATAAACTGAAAGAATATATCTATATGAACACTAAAAAAACAATAAAATGAAACTCAGATTTATGTTTATGTCAGCCCTGGCGATAGCCTTGCTGACCAACTGTAATGACGACGATGGTTATAAAAATACCGAAGTCTCGAATGCGGATGTCGCTTATCTGTCGATCAGGATCGAGACACATCCGACGACACGTGCTTCCGGAGAAAACCCCGGAGCCGATGAAAGTGACATCAAAAAGCTTTACCTGGTCACATTTGACAATGCCGGGAAAGTGCTGGGCATCCCGTCGACGAGTGCTTATTTCATCGAAATAGATCAGGCGTCATCTACTCCGGGGGCTGTTAAGGTCTCTGCTGATGCCACGAAGCTTTTGGTGATTGCCAACCCGGGAACCCAATTGGCAGGTGTGATCAGCGGTGTAGGGGCAACCTCTACTTTCAATTCGATAAATGCGGCAATTGCCGGAGTGGCAGAAGACGAGGTGACAGATAATATAAAAGATATCAAAAAAGGATTTGCCATGATCAATAGCGGTAATGACGCAGGATTGCCTGAGGGTACGAAAATAACCGACCTGCTTATTGATATCACCGGTAAGATGATCAAACCGAAAGAAGGGGAAAAAGATGAAGACACCAAACTGAGAGCCGAGCTCTCGGACAACCGGGTTGATGTCAGGATTGAACGCCTGGCCTCTAAGGTAGAACTGGGGCTGAAAGATGAGATTAAAACATTTCCCGAAGGCGCGAAATTCGATTTTGAAAGCTGGACACTCGATGTCGTGAACACGACTTTCTTTCCTTGCGCAGATAAGACTATACTGGAGGTGGCACATTCTGGCAGTACTCCGTTTTATGAAAGTAACTTTTACACCCACGACCCTAACTTCGAAGGTGTAGTGGGAGACGGTCTTGCGTTTGCCAGTATCGATCCGGACACGTATGCTCCGGTCTTGCTCGATCCTTATGGTTGGATGGAACCATCTAAATCAAATGAACCGGCTATTGCCTATTGTTTGGAAAATACAATGGCAGCAGCCGAACAAAAGTTCGGTAATGCAAGTCGTATCGTGATAAAAGGTACCTATTACCCTAAAGAGCATACTACTAAAACCGGTGACTGGTTCAATTTCGCAGGTAAAGACTATTATAATCTGAAGGATTTGCAGGATGCTTATGATAAAGCAGAAGATGATTCGAACCTAAAAAAAGTCTGTGATAATATGTATGGAAAGATAAGCGATTTCAAAAAGGGCGTAGATGTCGGTTCCGATTTTATGGATCTTACGGAAAATATGCTGAAAGATATACCTAACGGCGGCGAGTTGATTAAGAACAAGAAAGAGGACGTTGTCCGCTGGTACCAGAACGGTCTGAATTACTATTACTATGAAATCCGGCATGATAATGAGACGGAGAAGGAAATGGATTTCGGCAAATACGGCGTTGTTCGTAACAACTGGTATCAACTGACGCTTGGTTCTGTGAACGGTGCCGGAACTCCGTGGTATCCTGACCCTAATAATCCGGGACCCGGCGATCCTGATCCGGAAGATCCGATCGACCAGTCTGCCGGTTATCTGGGTATAACGGTGAAGACTGCCCCATGGGTTATCTGGGAGAATGAAATAGGCATTTAATGCGGTTTGCAGAAGCGAATGATTTCCCAGGTAGGAAACGCCAGTTCCCTCGGCAGGAAATTGCAGTTTCCCTAGGAGGAAACGCTAGTTCCCCGCGCAGGAAACTCCAGTTCCCTTATAAAAAAATTTCAGGAAACTGCAATCGCTTCTGTTTTAGGATACTATGGTGTTTGGTGAAAAATGGAAATAAAATAGAGAACGATAGAGGCAGGAATATGAATACGAAAGGAACATATCGGTATTTGGTCAGGTCGGTTTTAACAGCTTTGATGCCGTTATTCCTGCTATCTTGTGAGAAGATCAAAGACAATATGGATGATTGCGGTATATATCTCGAATTCATTTATGAGTATAATATGGAGTATGCCGACTCTTTCGAGCCACAGGTCGGTTCGGTCGATATATTTGTCTTCGATGCTGAAGGACGGTATCTGTTTACGAAGCAGTCTCTCCGTGAGGAACTTATCGGACGTAAAAGAATGTTCCTCGGGGACGACCTCTCTTTCGGTAACTATAAGATACTGACTCTCGGAGGACTGTCGGACAGTTTCCGGCTCTCCGATGGCAGCGGTAATACACTGATCCCCGGGCAAACACAGCTGGAAGATATACGATTATCGCTGGTACGCGGATCGGAGATCGTTTCCCATGAATTTCCTCCTGTATGGATAGGCGTAACACAGGACATTCGTTATCAGGCGGATCTGTCGGTATATCAGATACCTCTGGTCAAGGAAACCAATCATTTTGATCTGGTACTGGCGAGAGCGGAAGAAAGTCCGAAAGTTGCAGCCGATACGGAAAATGTTCCTTATACTTTCGAGATCGTGACTCCCGAAGGTGCTGTATATGGACATGATAATAGGCCGAAAAGGAAGGAGACGGTAACATTCCGCCCTTATCTTCTGACGGCAGGCGGTGGAGCGGACGAGTTATCCGAAGCCCATATCAACTCCAACCGGTTGCTTTATATGAAGGATTATGATTACCGGCTTATTGTGCGTAGCACGTCGACCGGAAAAGTCTTATGGGATTACGATCTGATGTATCTGCTGGAACATACGAAACCGGCTTCGCGTCCTGACGGTAGCCTGCTACCCATGCAGGAATATCTTGACCGTCAGAGCGAATGGCATATCGTGGTGCTGTATAAGGAAGAGCCCGGAGGCGATCCCGGCGGATTCATTGCGGTTAAAGTGATTGTGAACGACTGGATAATATGGATCAATGATATTGGTGTCTGACTTTTTGGATAAAGAAAGAATGAAAAAGATATTGAACCAGATAAGTATATCCATAGCAACCATTTTTCTGAATGCTTGCTCTGTGGAGCAGTCGGTGGATGGTGGCGACGGATTGCGGGGACTGATGGCCGTGGAAGTTCTTACGGACGGAGCCCTGGCAGACGATCATATCCATACGGCCCGCTTTATCGTGTTCGATGATGCGTCGGTCTTTCCTTCCGTCGATATCAATAAAATGATGACACTGGAGAATGACGACCGGGATGCTAAAGAGTTCAGGACTACTTTGAAGGTGCATTGCAATCCGGATAAGATGCTGGTCGTGATATTGAATGAACCGGCTACATTGACCGGCTTTCTGGAAACAGTGACTGCTCCCGGAGATTTGGAGACGGTGACATATCTTATGGCTGAAATATTCAATGAAAATCATACGGCAACCCTTACGAAGGGTATTCCCATGACTGCTGCTTCCTATAATATATCCGTTACGGAGGAAAATGACACCGAGAGTAAAGCCGCCAGGGTGGAAATGGAAGTTAAACGTGCCGTGGCGCGGGTCGAACTCTGGCTTAGAACGGAATTGCCGTTTCAGTCGGAGGTTGGCCGATCGACTGCCGTAAACCTTCTGAAGTCGCATGACGAAGGCTGTCTGATGGCTCCTGATGTGACAAGGAATTTCGGATATATGCAGACGGTCGATGCTCCCGATAAAGAGGTGTCCTGGAGTTATACAGACTCCGATCCGTTGAAACTGGCCGATACATTGCAATTTGTCTGTGCTTTTTATACACCGGAAAGAACCTGTTCGGCTCCGGGCGATGCTGATAAACTGATCCTGGATATCCGGGGAATCGGGACCTCCGACGGAACGAGGAATGCCGTATCGACCTTGTCATCTTTCTCTACCGGAGGCGGTCCACCCCAATATATCACCGAGATCAGGCGTAATAATGTCTATAGGATATCAGGAGTTGTCAGGAAGCAGATAGTAGAGTTTGAACAGAAAGTAGTTCCGTGGACGGAAGTCGGACAGGGAGTAATCATCGACCCTCAGTATTTTCTGACCGTGACCCGTGATAATCTCTACTTGCCGGATGATGGTAATAAAACCAGTATTACGGCAACCACCAATTACGACCGAATCGATGACGACAGAGGTTTCCCTTCGGGAATATGCCTGGGAGAAACCAACTATTATGACAAAACGGGACAACCGGAGGAAGATACTCAAAGTAACTTATACGGCTGGTTGTCCGTTACCCTTGGCGGAGTGGCGGGAGAACTTGTGCAGGAAATAGAATTTTCCGTATCCGGAACGCTGAATGAAAATGAAAAAGGTTGCTACGCGACGGTAGAGGTCAAAGCTGGCAACCTGATCAAGGTGATCAAGGTGAAACGTTGACCGGCATACCGATAATACACGATGTAATATGGAACGATATAGTAAATGGCTGACATTAATGAGCGCAACTCTCTTTTTCCTCTTGCTCCACACAACAGCTTGCGTGGATGAGCAGGAGATCGGAGAAGTACATGGAGGATTGGTCTTTATGGAAATGACCGTTCCCGGATTGGAGATACCGACCGTAACGCGTTCCATGGAAGGGAATAAGGGCGAAGCCGTGGTGAAGACAATCGATTTACTGATCTTCGACAAGTCGGCGCCTGCCAGATTGATCCAACATCTTGAAGTGAAAAATTTCTCTCAGAATGAGTCGGGGGATGACTACAAGATCGAGTTTAAACTGGATCTGTTGAAAGATGAAAATGCCGGTTCCGTTGTACTCGTTGCCAATGCAGCCAGGGAAGTGAAAGCGGCGTTACCGGATAATCCGGTCGATACGGAAAAACAGGATTTTCTGGAGGAGCTGGTATTTAAAACATCTGCCGGTAAAGACGACTCTTATAAATGGAATGTGTCGGAGCCGGGATACACTCCGATACCGATGTACGGGGAAACTTCCGTAAGTGGCATTACTCCGGGAATGAGTATTACCGGTGTTGAGCTGATCCGTATGTTGGCACGTATCGATGTGGAGAATAAGGTGAGCAGCGATGTTTTCAATCTACAGGAAATCTATCTGGTCAATTATCATACGGCTGGGTTTATCGCTCCGGCATGGAATGAATTGGACGGAGCTTTATTAAAAGAGTCGGATGAGAAATATCCCTATTCAAGAAACCTGGATCCCCGGATACCGGGTGCAGCCGGTAAGCCGGACGCAACACAGGATGCAGCCATGAAATATACCTATATGCAGGAAGCCGGTTCTGCCGGACCGCTTCTGGCAGGAGAAATATATGCTTATGAAGAACCCAAAGCAGGCTCTGTAGTAGGCGTCTGTTTGATATTGAAAGGGATTTATCAGGGAACGGAATACTATTACCGTGTCAATTTTACTTCTGATAAGACAGATTCGGGAAGTGGTTCCGGCGTTAAGACCGGCGATGATGTCCCTTTATATCGTAATCATAAATATATCGTAACTGTTACGGCGGCTGAAGGGATCGGTTATACGACTTTCGATCAGGCTCTCAGGTCCGCTTCTGTCCTGTCCAACCTGAAGACCTCGATCCTGATCGTGGATATGACGGGGATAAAGAATATCGTTTACGACGGACAGTATTTTATGGGAACGGAAGGTAAGACGGTCGATATACCGTGGAGTGTCGGTAAATTATTGAATCACCGGGTTAGTTCCGATTATTACGGTGACTGGAAAGCGGAAGTAATAGATTCTATGACTACCGGCTGGCTGAAGTTTGCGAATGGCTATGCAAGTGAAAAGGGAACGGACATAAATTCAGGCTTTAAACTCGATCTGGAAAAAGTTGCCTCTCCCTGGACTGGAAATGATTATGTGAGCGGAAAGATCGTATTTACTGCCGGACGTCTTCGGGATACGATGATCGTCCGGAGAGTGGCGATGGCCGATATGTTCGCCCGCAGTAATATTGTCTTCAGTTCCGGTAAGCTGACATTTGCCGTTACCGAAGAAGATAACAATACGATCCCGGCAAATTCGCAGGGTGTGTTCTGTAAATGGGGATCATTGTTCATGTTCGCTCCGGCAGGTATCCCGTACGATCCGGTAAAGCATATTGTTTATTACCCGCCGGAAACTTCGGTAGGGAATTGGGGTGGTGGTCTTGCCGGATGGGATCAGGTTCCTTATGCTCACGATAACTTCGGTTTCGACACACCTCCTCTTACAGAAAAGGAGAAGGTGGATGCTTTCAGGGAATATGAAGATGAAGCTGGTTTTAACGCGAGCGAAGGTATCGGTGATATCTGCCGCTATATCTCATCCAAAGAGGGGTGGGGGGAAGGTAAATGGCGTTTGCCTACCTATCAGGAACTGGATCTGCTTTATGATGAAACGCCGACAAAACCTCAGTTGCCAGCCGGTGGCGATTTTGCGAATGTAACAGCCGACTACAATTTGCATGCCGATAACCACAGGGATGGAAAGTCTCTTCTGAACAGCGGACTGCAATTGGGTGCCAGGGCGTCGGGTTCCATAGTCCCGGACAGGGATAAAAAGACACCTCCTTCGGGAACGGTGTATCTTCCCATGTCAGGACATCGTTATCCGAATGGAGATGGAGATGTTGTCCATATCGGGGCATACGGTTATTATTGGTCTTCAACTCCATACGATGGTATTACTGTCAATTATCCTTTACTCTATCGGAAAGGTCTGGAGTTTTATGATGCCGACCGTTCGTATGCTTTTCCGATCCGTTGTATCAGAGATTATTAACCATTACAAATAATGTACAATGAAAAAGAATATTTACCTTATACTGATAATACTTCTGTCGATGATGTCTACTTTCGGAACGGCTCAAACACGAATAGGAGGTTTCCCTTTTTTCCGTTCTTTTCTGGATGGAATAATGGATGAGGTTGAAAGGCCCGGACCGAATAATCCAACGGCAAAACCGGGAGTAGACAGGAGTAATAAAGCGGATCTTGTCAAGAACCTCGGTTTGCAGCTTACTACCCTTAAAAGTGAAGTAGGAGCATTTTATCTTCCTAACTATCCTTTTACGACCAATGATGGTTTAAAGATTGAGTTTGAATATATGATGTACACGACTCCGGGTTCAACCGGAGGTATAACCGATGGTATTACTATGTTCCTGATGGATGCCGAGAGAGCAGGCGAACTGGAATATGGGGCGGAAGGGGCCGGTTTCGGTTATACCTATAGATGGACCAATAAAACGCTGGAAGGGAATAATATAGAGGGACAACGGATCAAAGGGATTCTCGGTGGATATCTGGCGATTGCTTTGGATCAGAATAATTTTAAAACGGTACGTATGGAAGGACATGAACAGCGGAATGGCGTCTTTTATGATGATGATCCGCGTAAGACTCCCAGCACTAAGCCGGACATGTATAATACATACAGTAATGTGACAATCCGGGGGGCAGCAGGGCCTGATTATAGGGAAGTCGTTTCCCGCCATCCTAGCGGTTCGTTAAGATATCAGTTGTATGAGGGTGATTGGGGATATCCAGTGTTGGCAACAAGGCATACGGGAGGAAGTCGTAGCTCTGAAGATTTGTGGAATCAGGCTGGGTTTATTCTGGCTACGGATACCGGAGGTTATCTGCAAGGTGGTTTCCAGACAGGGAATATAATACCTCCTATATTACAGGGGTTTGACATAGCCGGAGGAGGTACCTTTACCGATCCGGATGAACCGGAATACCGGAAAGCGATTATAAAACTGGAAACGAATCCCGATGTTTCTGTCGGTGGTTTTAAAATTACGGTTGCCATACAACACGGAAATGAGTCGACGACTGTGATCGAGAATTTTACTTTCCCCAAAAAACTTACCTATATTGAAAATGGTTTGCCGGGAGCTATCAATAATGATTTTCCACTTATAGCTACTGTCCCTCCGCGGATTACGTATGAGGTTGAGACGCCGGATGAATTAGTCATTGGTTTTATGGCTGCAACCGGTACGGAAACAAACTATACGAATGTTATTAAGAATCTTCGCATCACTCCTTTGTTCGGAGCTAATACGGCGAACGATGATATAACGGGCCATCGACGCGGACCGGTGACTATAAGACCTTTGGATAATGATTTGGGATATATCGATAGCGGTAGCGGAGTGATAGGTGATAAGGAGTATCTGGATCCTTCCAGTTTCAGGTTCTGGACGGACGAATATACTTGTTTGGGAGACCGGAAATTTGAACATACCGTTGACGGTAAAGGCCGGTGGGTATATGATGAAACAACGGCGGAAGCATTGTTCTTTCCGGAAAAAGGTTATGTGGGCGAAGTTTCTATCATGTACGATATCAAAGGAAAGGAATCTCCTTATGATGGAGAAAAGTTCCGTTCGTCCCTGGCCATTATATCGGTGACGTTAGCTGATGAATATCCTTGAAAAATATATTTTATATCTTTATCTCTTCTCCTCAAAACCAGGGCATAAGTGAGAATTTGTTTAAAAAAGCCATCGTAAGATGGCAAATATTTACTTATTTTATCATTTTCTGAATAAACCATTCCTTTTCATTTTAGTCAAACAGAACAATTGACAAAATGGGAAAAAGATTGATTTAGACAATGATGAAAAAAAAGGTAAGTTTTTTGCTGGCCGGTATGCTTGTATGCATGACATCGGCGATGAATGGAGCAACAATAGACGGAGGAATTAAAGGTACTGTAATGGATGGGGAACTGGGCGGACCGTTGGAGTTCGTAACAGTTCAGGTGAAGGCAAAAGGTTCGGATAAAATTCTGCAAGGTTCTGTTACAGGAAGTGATGGAAATTACAGTATTGGTGGATTGAAGAAAGGGGAATATGTCGTTACCTTTTCTTATATCGGCTATGGGGAAGTCTCCAAAACTATTTCAATCGGTACCGATAGCCAGGTACTCAATTTGGGAGAACTGACACTGGAAGAAGATGCCAACCAGTTAAATGAAGTGGAGATTGTGGCCAAAAGGCCCCAGATGCGTTTTGAGATCGACCGGAAGGTGTTCGATGCAACGCAGGATATAGCTTCCGAAGGAGGTTCTGTCAGTGATCTTTTATCCAGTATTCCTTCCGTGGAAGTTGATAATGAAGGATCTGTTTCATTGCGGGGAAATTCCAGCGTAACGATCTGGATCAATGGCAAAGCCTCAGGATTGACTTCAGATAACCAGGCGGATATTCTGGAAATGATGCCTGCCGGAGATATCAAACAGGTAGAAGTAATAACGAACCCTTCTGCTAAATACAGCCCTGAAGGAACGGCGGGTATTATCAATATCATTTTAAAAGATGACCGCAAACCAGGCTATTACGGAAGTGTAAAGGCGGGAGCCGATACGGATGGTGGTTATCAGGCAAGTGGCAATATCAATTATAGCAGTAGCAAGGTGGATGCTTATGCAAACCTGAACTACCGGAACCGTGAATTTAAAGGGGGCGGCATTACCAGCCGGGAGAATACGACAGATCACAGCTTCCTGGACCAGACGAACGATTCCAAGCGGCAGCATAATAACTGGTTCGGTCGCTTCGGTGCCACCTGGCATATGACCAAAAACGATGACTTGTCGCTTAATGTGACAGGTATGACCGGAGGAGGCGATAATAGTGAAACGATCCATTATATTTCTACCGACAGCCAAAGGAATACACTTTATACCAGCGACCGCACAACGAATGGCGACTCGGATATGAAGATGTATAACCTGGAATTGAATTATGTCCATAAGTTCTCGGACAAAAGTAATATCGACTTGACAGTCAGTAACAATCAATGGAAACGCGATGGAATGGACATTTTCCAGCAATCGACTAAATATGCTGATCCCTCCCAGTCTGCAGATCCTATCTATCAGACCCAGGAGAATGACATAAAAGATAAAACCTGGGAAGTACAGGCTGATTACAGCAATAAGATATCCGATATGGCACGCATCGAAGCCGGTTATAAAGGGACTTTCCAGCGTAATGCCAGTCCGGTAGATACCTATACCGGAACGACTGCCGAAAATATCCAGCAAGATCAGACATTATACAACCGTTTCTTGTATAATCAGGATGTACATGCCCTTTACATGACGTATGGTGGCAAATGGGAGAATCTTAGTTATCAGGCCGGGCTGCGTGGAGAATACTGGCGTGTGGATACCCGTTCGCTGGATTTTGACCAGGAGTTTAACGGCAAACCTTCCGAGAGCTTCGAAAAGGATTATTTTAAACTGTTCCCAAGTGCTTTTATTTCTTATTCTTTACCTAAAAATAATGAATTACAAGTGAATTATACGCGTCGTTTGCGTCGTCCCTGGGGAGGACAGTTAAATTCGTTCCGGAATATATCCGATGCTTCCAATATCTCTTTCGGTAATCCGGAACTGACACCGGAATATTCCCACTCTTTTGAATTGAATTATATCAAGTCATGGGAATCCGGACATACGTTGTCACTCTCCGGTTACTATCGTTCGACAGATGATGTAATTCAGCGTATCCGTTTCCTGAATACAGAAGATAATGTGATGTATACGACCAGTGAGAACGTAGCAAAATCGCAGGCAAGCGGTCTGGAGATCGTCGGTAAAGACAAATTGTTTAAGATACTCGATCTGACGACAACGGTCAATCTTTATTATTCTAAATTGGATGGTTTTACTTATCTTCCGGCAGGTGCATCGACGCCGGTTACCGGAGAAACGGACGAGAGTTTTGCCTGGGATGTTCGTATGATCGCTAATTTGAGTTTGCCGTGGGGAGTGTCTTTGCAGGGGACAGGCAACTACAATTCCAAACGTCTGATGGCGCAAGGATATCGTAAACCGAATTACTCGGTTGATCTCGGCTTGCGTAAGTCTTTCCTGAACGATAAACTGACATTGAGTGTTAATGCCCGTGACCTCTTGGATTCTCGTAAATTCCGTACGATTACCTCCGGTGACGGTTTCTGGCAGGATTCGGAAAACTGGCGTGGCGGCAGACGTGTCGGCTTTACTCTTACTTACAACTTCGGTAATATGAACAAGAAGAAAGATAAGAGCAAGAGCAGGGACAGAAGCGATGATTCAGAAATGTTTGAGATGGAATAATTGCAGTTCACCAATAGAAAGTGACCGTTTGTCAAAAAAAATAGTATAAGTATGTAGAGAGGAATAGCTTTGTACTGTATTTCTGAATCAGGGGTTTAAAATTAAAATAACTCAAATATGCAAAGCACATTCAAAAATTTACTTTACGTTCTGAAGCGTTATAAATTAGCAACGGTCACTAACCTTTTAGGACTTAGTTTTGCTTTTCAGTTATTCATCGTGATATGCATACATGTCAGTCATGAATATAGTTTTGATGCCTCCCTGACAAATCTGGAAAAGATATTTCAGTTGGAAAATATGCGTAATGACGGGATATGGGAGGCTAATTTTTCACGTCCTCAACTTGAACGTTTTATTGCAGCTTCTCCCTATATAGAAGCTGCTGCCGTTACAAATAATCTTGTTTATTCCTCTACACGTTTTGGAGTATCAGCCAGTAAAGGTCCTGATGCCCTGAGCTATATGGAACAAGTGGAACGAATCACTCCGGAATATACAAAAGTTTTTGGTTTTGAGTTAGTAGCCAGAAGTTCGGACTGCTTGAAGCGTCCGGAGGGGAATGATGGTCTCGGAAAGTATGGCAAGAAAACTTTTCGGCAGAGAGAATCCGATCGGTAAACCGGTTTATTTCTCTGAATTTGCTGGGGGTATCGATAGATTTTCCGGAGTTAATGGATATCAAGATGATTGTCGGTAGGCATTTCCGTCCGTCGGATGAGGCTCCTGATAATACACAGGCGGTTTGTATCCTAAGTGAAACAGCAGCGAGGGAGATAGCGTCGCGTTTTACAACCGAGGAACTGGGTGACATATCGGAAATGATAGGGACGGGAAAAGGAAATTGCCGTGCGGAAAGTACTGGGTTCGACAGTCCGGCAGATTTTTTGGATGCTGAACTCGTCTTTTCTCCGGATTGCATTTACTCTTTTGCATAAAAAAAGCAGTCATCTTTTAGATAACTGCTTGATTTTCAGTGGTACCACCAGGAATCGAACCGGGGACACAAGGATTTTCAGTCCTTTGCTCTACCAACTGAGCTATGGTACCGTTTGTTTTGTTTAACGGGTGCAAAGGTAGGGAAAATATGATACACTCCAAATGTTTCTTGAAAAAAATGTCGAAAAAAATGCATTTAAAGAATTTGAAGGGGTGAAAGTAACTTTTTTTGAAAAAAAACGGCAAAAGTATTTGTAGGTTCAAAAATAGTTGTACCTTTGCAGCCGTAATCAAAAACGGGATGTAGCACAGTTGGCTAGCGCGCCACGTTCGGGACGTGGAGGTCGGAAGTTCGAGTCTTCTCATCCCGACTACAGAAGAGGTAAATCAGAAATGATCTACCTCTTTTTTTATTCTTATAAATCGTGGATAAAGAACTTTCGCATTTTGAAATTAGTCATTTCGATGTCCTTTATTTTGACTGATTGTTCTTCTTCAACGATGAATCCGTGTTTCTCAAAGAAGGGACGCGCAGTGAGACTGACTTCTGCAAAAAGAGATGGGAGATGGTTCCGATGTGCGAAATCTTCTGCATGGTCCAGTAAGATCGTAGCGATCCCTTGTCCCTGAAATTGGGGTAAAAGGAACATACTGTGCAAATATCCCTGCTGGTTGAATGACGTAAATCCTGTGATCCGGAAAGATTCGGTTTCTTCTGCAATGATGAATTGAAGATCGCTGCTGAATAACTCCTGCCAGCGTTCGGGTGATGCGCGGTTTATCCAGGCATCTATTTGTTCGGGCGAATAGTTATTGCGGCAGGAGGTTCTGACACATTCTTCGAATACACATCGGAGTTCCGGGAGATCTTTAATCTCAGCCTTTCTTAACCGGACAGGCTTTAATTGCATATGCAGGATCGGATAAGGTTTGCCTTGCCCGTCCGTGGCATCCCGGGCGATCACTTCAAATCCTCTGCTCTGGTAAAAACGCAGAGCTTGCTCGTTCTGTTCGTTTACATCAACTTTACGGATATTCTTTTTCTGTATGGCGTATTCTATCAGTTTCTTTCCATACCCTTTGCCTTGTTGTGCCGGATGAACGAAAAGCATTTCGATCAAATCGTCACTTAACCCCATAAAAGCGACGATTTGTTGGGTTTGTCCGTCTCTTATGAGATGGAGTTCTACTGCCTGGAAGTATTCGTTGCGTATTAAAGGTTTGTAATATTGTATATCATCCTCCGTAAGGAAATGATGTGTGCTCCTAACAGAAGCCTCCCATAGCAGGAGTAATTCGTCGTAATCTTTTGCGGAAGCCATATTCATATTATGTTGATAGTCTTTTGAGCAATTACTGCATAAACCTGTATGGACGGAAATAATACCTCCACATTCCGGACAGGTCCAATATTCTTTCTGTTTTTCTAAAAAGTAATCCATTCCTTTTTCTCTGATCATCTTTAAATTGTTCATGGGCGATTCAGAAAGAGGATATTGATTCATATACCGGTATTCTCTTTCATGTAAGTGTTCGCAAGGATATTGTGGACATTTGTCACAATAATCACCTTGTAGACTCCCCCTGAATTCACAATTGATTATTTTGCAGCGGATGGAACAAAATTCAGGTTTATATTCATTACTGCCGTTACATCCGGGGCACGGATTTTCTCTTTTCAAAGATTCATTGCACAAACTGCAATCCAGGCCGCAAGGGGCAATCATATTTGCTTTGAACATAATTTTTTCGTAAAAGTACGAAATTAATCCACAGAGCGAAAGTCCGATTTTAGTCGATAGAGAGCATATCGGTAACGTATTGAATGGCAGCTTACCGACTAAAAATCAGCTTTCTTTTCAATCCGGATGATTTCTCCGGAGACTGGATGCCGGAATTCCAGAAATTCTGCATGCAAGTAGAGGCGCTCGGCTCCTTTTCCATATAATTCATCACCGATAATAGGGGTGTTGAGACCTTGCGGATGAGAGGCATGCACGCGCAATTGATGTGTCCGGCCGGTAAGCGGATAAAAAGCAATGCGTGTTTGATTATTACTACGGGAAAGGACCTGATATCTTGTCATTGCGGGTTTTCCGTATTTTTTGTTTACGATCTGGTGGGGACGGTCTGACGGATCGAGACAAAGCGGCAAATCTATAATGCCCTCGTCAGCAGTGATCACTCCGTCCAGCAGTGCCGTATAACGTTTCTTTACTGTCCGGTTTTTGAATTGTGCCTGCAGGTTCTGGTGTACTTCTTTCGTTTTTGCAATCAATAAGATTCCGGAAGTAGCCATATCCAGCCTGTGTACGATCATGGGTCCGGTAGCATCGGGATACTGTGTCTTTAATCGTTGATAAACTGAATCGGCATCGGTTTTACCGGGAACGGATAACATTCCTGCCGGTTTATTGATAGCCAGCAGCCAGTCGTCTTCAAACAATATTTCAAGTTCCGTATGGCGGTGCAAGTCTGTCAGTAATGGGTTATCCTCCACATCCAGTCCCTGCAGCATATGTTTCAATATCGGTTCACATTTCCCTTTGCAGGCAGGATAGAAATATCCGTGATGGCGTATTTCCATCTTCGGTGAATTTCCCCACCAAAATTCAGCCATTGCAACAGGTTTCAGTTGGTGCAGGTAGGCATATTGCAAAAGCTTGGGAGCAGCACATTCTCCGGCTCCGGCTGGAGGAACTTTCTGTGCCGTATCTTTAAAGATATCGCATAGGTCTCTTATATCACCTTTACCGTTGACAATCCTGAACTGTTCGAAAAGTTGTTGCTGCAAAGCAGCCGAACGGGTTTTACGTTCTGTTTTCAGCCGTTCGATTTCAGATTCAAATTTCTTTACTTCAGCCTGTATGGCAGCGATACGATTATTCCACTGTTGTTTCAACCGTTTTAATTCTGCTTTCTGGAACTGGCTTTCATGTATCATGGCTGATAGTTCGTTTTCGTTCGGATTGCAGAGCCGCTTTTCTTCACGTCTTAGTTGAGCTTCCTTAAATTTTTCTTTTACCGTGTCTATTGTTTTTGTCGCCAGGGCAACGGTGTCCGCCAGTCTCTGTCTGGTGGTCAGATAATTTTCGTCAGCCTGAAGCCGTTTGATGCGGGCATTTATAGCGGATATACGGTCTTCCTCAATACTGAAGAAACCTTGTGGTTGTTGCAGGTCATAAATGGGAGGAACGAAATAATCATGCAGGTTTTTTCCGGCCAGGATACCGGAAAAGGCGGCGAGATAACCAATCTCACCCGTTGGTGTTCGTACGATCAGGACTCCGAACATTTTTCCCTGTTGCAGGTCGTTTCTCCACTCTTCTTTACTTTGCAGGTATTGCTGCACTTTTTCCGCAGCCATCACACATAAAGGATGAGGCGTGTAATGGAACGGATAAGTGAATTTTTCCGGCAGCCGGATATGGGCGGCAGGAGAAGAGAAACGATGGAACTTACTCATTTTCTTGCCCGGCGTAGTATTTTTTCAGCTTTCTCTTCACTGGAGATGAAACTTAACGATTTGATAATGTCTTCATAGTTTTCGGAATCGACAATGCGTGGAGCTACTATTTCCAGTACTTCCAGTTTATCGTCGTCGAACGTATAGATAGACATAAGGCGTATGCACTGTTTGCAGGTGAAATATTTATTGCTAACCCCCATTTCAAGAAGCTCCAGTTGATCGTCTTTAAACGGTTTCTGTTTTACTTTGTTGTATAGCTGTTGAAATTCCCCGTCGCTTACTGCTCTGGAAGGTTTCCCGTGTCCATTCGGATGAGGAGGTGCTGGCTTTCCGTAATCGATATCGCCCGGAGGATAGACTGCAACGGGAGGATTTGGGTGGCTGTCTCCGTTGAAGGAGTTCATATTACTGACTCTTTCATGAATGAAATCGACGATTATGATCGTTGTTTCTGCTGTCAGAGGATTAACTTTTTTGTATTCCCACTCTTCATACTGTTCATCGAATCGGCGAAAATCAGGATCACCCAACAAACTGACTATTTCTTTTTTTGTCATCCCTTTCTCTATTTTCATAACAGCACTTTTGCCGGTCATATAGCTACCGCAACTACAAAGGACAACTGAGCAAATGACCAGTGACAGTGCTATGAATGTTTTTGTTTTCATGATCTTGAATCTTTATATACGTGAACATTGTTTATTAGTGAAAAACAAATATATAAAGGATTCTCAGATTATGACTTATCTTTAGGAACAAACTTATCGGATATTTGTCATGCCTCCGTCGATCGTGATGTTCTCCCCGTTGATGAAGTCGTTTTCTTCTTGGCAGAGAGTCAGGCATATACGGGCAATATCTTCCGGTTTTCCAACTCTGCCGGAAGGCTGTTGGGCATGATCTTCCGGACGAAGTTGTTCGTAGTCGTGTGTTTGTATCCAACCCGGTGCGATGGAATTGACTGTGATATGCCATGGGGCCAATGACAAGGCGAGTGTGTGGGTTAGCGAACGAACGCCACCTTTGGATGCCGCATATCCTTCACTGCCCGGTTCGTTCATCGGATTACGGGCGGATGATATGTTGATCACCCTGCCGTAAAGATTGGGAGTATCCAATGATTGGCGGTGGATGGCTAGCAGCCGCGATGTGATAAACACCGGTCGCAGGCTTACGGATAAGATTTGGTCAAAATCTTCCACACTTGTTTCCGTGATCGGGGAATAGTCGCTGATACCTGCATTATTGATAATAATATCCAGATCTCCCCAGTCGTCAAAGAGATGTTGCATGCAACTTTCAAGAGCCTCTTTGTCGCTGATGTCAACAGGATAAAAAGTCGTACCTGTTTTTTCAGCAGTCTCTCTTCCTGAAATCTCATTCCGGTCGCAGAAAGCGACCCGGTTGCCTGCCATACGGAATGCCTTGACGATGGCTTTACCGATCCCGTCGGCTCCTCCGGTTACGAAAACTCTTCGCATTTTATGAATAGGACTTGTTTTCTTTTTGCCATAGCTGCTTTTTGCCGAAGAAGTTTTTTTAGCCTGAAATTCTTCATATTTTTTTTCAAGATAATTGTCTGCCATGATGTTATAATATTTATCCGATAAAATAGTTTTTGGGGTTGCCGTGATTGTCTTTTCAAAGGTACGGATAAATTTTTATTCTACATTGAAAAAGAGCTATCCGGCTTCGAAACCGGATCGGACACCTTCTATTATTTTCCGGTATATCCCGGTATTTGGTCGGAGATACACCTAAATGTTTCTTTACATATTTTCCAAAGAAAGATAAGTTGGAGAAATTGAAATCATCCGCAATTTCTTTGATCGATTTATCGGAGTGTTTCAATTGGTATTTTATTTGTTCTATAGCAGAGTCGTTTATCCACTCCTGGGCAGTCCGTCCGCTGACCAGCTTGACAACAAAGGAAAATTTGAAAACATAAGAAGCCCTTTTTATGCCCGTTTCCGGTTCCTCTTCATTCTCCAATTTGGTGTCTGAATACTTGTAGATAGCGGCCATCATATCGCAGAATATGGCTGAAAATAAATAATGTAACACATCTTTTATGAAGGAGATTATGGATATTCAATATCGTGAGGGGACTCTGAAAAACAAAAAAATCAGTACGGTTCATAGTTGGACTATAGTTGCAAGGAGAAAGCTGGAGGATATTTTACTGAGAGAAGGATTATTGGATGCGATTGATGGATTAAATGCAGGCAAAGGTTGTGAACAGTAATTTTAGTAGTATTTTAATATCTACTATGTGAGGAACTGATATAGTAATGAGAGGATAATATCTGGATATAAGTTCAATTTTTCTCCAGATATTTTCTTCTCTATTAATGATGTTTTTACTAATTTATTCCTGTCTTTTACATTAAATATGATTGTTTTGTAATGTTTGAATTAGGGTGTGCAACTTATTGTTATTTAGTTGTTTGTCTGTTTTATTTTCCGATGCACCATGCCTATTGTATTCGGAATGAGGAATTTACGCTTTAAACGCTAGAAAATTGGTAAAACTTGTTTTATCCTTGTGAAAACCAGTATTTTAACACTAATTTCTCCTCATTTCGGTAGAACCAGCAAACTCTGAGTTTTGCCATGAAGTTCACTTCTATTTTTCCCTTTTACAAAGGTACGAAATATACGTGGAATTATCGCCAATTATGTCAACTAAGTTGTGTAGAGTTTCACGTAAATACACAGAAAAGGTTGTATTCTTATAACCATTTTCAGAACATTCTTTGGAGTACTTGCATGTTTTGAATTTGCCGACAAAAGAAAATATAAGGGTTATGTTCGGAATCCTATTGAATGGAGAAACCGTATACTTGATACAGGTATGTGGTTCAATATACTGATTATTCCAGTGGTGGCCATTTGAGCTACTCCTTTTATCTGATGAGAGAATAGTATGGGGTAACGAATCGTGACCTCATATTTTAAATGTGGTGACGCCCTGATTCGGGGCCTCATTCTTGTGTAATTTTTAAGCTCAAATCCAAAGGGGGTATTTTGAAACCACCACCTTGATTTAGGGTATCGGTTTACATACCAAAGGGGGCGCTATTTTAGAGACTCCATAATTATACTACATGATGACGAGAAAGGACAGGTATGAAACGTACTACCTCTTATAGATTCAATTGATTGAGCAAATGTTGTATGGGGTGCCGCGTTTTACGGTCTTCCCTTCAGATGAAAATTCTGAGCCTCAATTCAAGGGGTTGTCAAAACGACGCATCCTTTTCTTTAATTCATTAATAAACAATTATTATAGGGGGTGACCGAAAAGGTCACTCCTTAATAAGAATGGGTAGTTGTTGAAATGACGGCAAGCTATGTCATATAGTCTACAATAATACAGAAGTATGGAATAGCAAATCGCGACATCATTTTTGAAAAGTGATAACGTTGTATTTCGCGGCCCCACTCATGCGAGAGTTGTGATATTATAATTCATGATGGCGTGTTTTAAAACCACTATCTTAATTTAGGGTGTCGATTTAAAATAGCCTTAAAGAATTGCATATGGGTCATCGTTTTGGGGACGCCCCGTTGCAGGGCCTCCCTACTGCTCTATATACTATAAAAGCACCGTCACGATATGCGACCCTAGTTCAAGGCTTAGTGGAATGCAACAGATGAGGTAGCTTGAAAATACCCCATCTTGTGATTAAAGTAGTAATATCACAAAAGAGAAATATCAAAGTGAGATCTCTATTCAAGGGGTAGCCAAAATGGACACCCCTTTGGAGTTAATGGGTGACATATGCATAACAATTTGTTTCTCATTTATCATTATTTGCTAAGGATATACTTTTAAAGTAGCCCCTTACACTTAATAAGTAATCGAACAAAAGAAAAATATCAGAGGCAAAGCCTCTTTCTTCATTTCCCTTTTTTAGAATATAGCTTTACTTTATTATCCGTATATATAGGGTACGACATTAAAGTAAAGTCATTCTTTTTCTTTTGTCTGCAAACCTCTTTATGAATGGAATATGTCATCGTGAATATGTTTAAAAGATGTTTCTTGATATATATTCCAATTCTTTGATAAAATACCTATAGAAATGATGCGTTATAACCAAAACTTTGAGTATATTTGTAGAGGTAACAATAAAAATGACGATATGAGCAACGATATTAATCGCTTGAAAGTGGTGCTTGCAGAGAAAAAACGCACTAATAAATGGCTGGCAGAACAGCTTGGTAAGGACCAGGGAACAGTCTCTAAATGGTGCACCAATACTTTGCAACCTAATCTCGAAACTCTGGTTCAGATTGCTAAAGTTCTCGATGTAGATACTAAGGATTTATTATGGTCCATAAAGTAATTCGATACCATCATGGATAAGAAACAACAAGATGTAGCATACTTTATTGCTTTTAGTATTGAGCAATATAAAAATGCAAAAGGTATAAGTGGCGAAGAAGTAATGCAGCTGTTCAGTAAATATGGCGTACTGGAATACTTGCAGGACTTTTTTGATGTGTTACATACGCAAGGATATCAATGGTTGATAGATGATATTGACCAATTTATCAATGTTAGAAAACAGGAGGAACAACAATGAAAATATATCATGGCAGTGTAGAGCTGGTAGATAAGCCAGAGATCAGAGAACCTAATCGTCGTCTCGATTATGGTGCGGGGTTCTATGCCACTACCTCGTATGAACAAGCGGAACGTTGGGTTCAGCGTAAAATGAGAGAAGGTAAATCAAGAAAAGGTCTTGTCAATGTGTATGAGTTTGATGAAAAGGCAATGAATAGACTGAATACTCTTTCCTTCCCTACGCCAACAGAGGATTGGGTGGATTTTGTGATGATGAATAGAACAAAGCAAGACTATACCCATGATTATGATATTGTATATGGCCCTGTAGCTAACGACCATGTGTATGCTGCATTCGCATTGTATGAAGGCCATGTAATTAGTAAGCAGATGTTAATAGCAGAGTTGCAGACCTATAAGTTGGTTGACCAATATCTTTTTCATACAGAGAAATCACTAGGAAGTATAACATTTATCGAGGCAAAGGAGGTTACACTATGATAGGCGAAATTAATCAAAGTAACATACACCTACTTATACCATCAAAGGTGAGTTGGCTCGCATCAATGCTCTGCGAAAATAAGGCAATGAGCCTTGTTGAAGCTATCAAGAAGATATACTCATCCAAACTATACAAGGATCTTCAGGACGAGAGTACAAAGAAATGGCACCTTGGACCTGTTGATTTGTATCAGGAATTGGTGAATGAAGGATAGATTTCTAAGTGTATTTATCTAATAAATATCGAATAATTTTTGGGACTAACAGCGTAGATGACAATAATGAATCAAAACATTACTTCGTATCAAGCAAAGTATATAGCATATTCGTTAACTCGTAGATTACCGGCTAACGATACTGCTAAATTAACAGCAACCCTGCAAGATGCACGAGTTGACCTAACTCCGCACCAGATAGAGGCTGCTCTTTTTGCTTTTAAATCTCCGCTATCTAAAGGAGCTATATTGGCAGATGAGGTGGGACTAGGTAAAACAATTGAAGCTGGTATTATCCTTTCTCAGCATTGGGCAGAACATCATAGAACTCTTTTGATTATATGTCCAGCAAACTTACGTATGCAGTGGAGCGAAGAGTTGCAAAATAAATTCCATCTGCCGTCTGTTATTCTGGAATCAAAGAGTTTCAATGCTGCTATTGAACAAGGAATTCTAAATCCTTTCAATCAAAATAAAATAATAATCTGTTCCTATCAGTTTGCAAAAACTAAGGCAGCATACCTTAAAGCTACAAATTGGAATCTTGTTGTTATTGACGAAGCACATCGCCTTCGCAATGTGTATAAGCCAACAAATAAAATTTCAAATGTAATAAAAGACGCTCTTGAAAGTCGTAAGAAAATTCTGATGACAGCAACTCCATTACAAAACTCGATATTGGAAATGTATGGTCTGGTTTCAATTATAGATAATTATCTATTTGGAGACTTGAAGAGTTTTAAGGAGCAGTATAACAAGACGTTGGATGAAAATACTTTTAAAGCTCTAAGAAATCGTTTGCAACCAGTTTGTAAGCGAACATTACGCCAGCAAGTATTGGAATATATTCGTTATACTAAACGCATTGCAATTCTTGAAGAGTTCTTTCCAACAAAAGATGAACAGGCTTTATATGAATTAGTGTCTGATTACTTGCAACGACCAGTGTTATATGCTCTTCCCAATAGCCAACGACAGTTGATGACACTTATCCTACGCAAGCTTTTAGCATCTTCAACTTATGCAATCTATGGAACATTCTGTACATTAATTGAAAGGCTTCAGGCAAAATTGGCTCATAATGAAGCTTTGATGAACCCAACCTCATTTATTAATGACTTTGAAAGTGCAGATGATGAGCAAGATGAGTGGATGGACGAGGAAGAAATTGAAGATGAAGATAACCGTCCATTGCATCCACATGAAGTAGATGGAATAAATAAAGAAATTGAAGAGCTGACAGCATTTAAGGAATTAGCGTATAAGATTAAAAAGAATAGTAAGGCTGAGCATTTATTTCTAGCACTTAATAAGGGATTCTCGCAACTAGAACTACTGGGAGCAAATAAAAAAGCATTGATATTTACAGAGTCTCGTAGGACTCAGGAATTTCTCTATAGCCTTTTTGAAGAAAGAGGATATAAGGGTAAGGTCGTATTGTTTAATGGTACAAATTCTGATAAACAATCGACAAAAATTTATAATGATTGGAAAGAAAGAAATTTAGGAAGCGATAAGTTTACGGGGTCTGCTACAGCCGACAAGCGTCAAGCAATTGTTGACTATTTTAGGGAAGAGGCTACAATTATGATTGCAACAGAAGCAGCAGCAGAAGGTATTAATCTACAGTTCTGTTCACTGATTGTTAATTACGATATGCCTTGGAATCCACAACGTATTGAGCAACGTATTGGTCGTTGCCATCGTTATGGACAGCAGTTCGATGTTGTTGTTGTAAACTTCTTGAATAAGGCTAATGAAGCTGATATAAGGGTGTATGAATTGCTTGATCAAAAATTCCAGTTATTTAATGGAATATTTGGCGCAAGTGATGAAGTGTTGGGAAGCATAGGTAATGGAGTTGATTTTGAAAAGCGCATTGCAGAGATTTACAACTCTTGTCGTACAAAAGACGAAATACATAGAGCATTTGATGAATTACAAACAGAATTACAAGCAAGTATTTCTGATAAAATGCTTAATGCACGCTCTTCTCTCTTAGAAAATTTCGATACTGAGGTTGCCGAGAATTTAAAAATAAATTTAGCTACAAATCTCTCAAATCTTGATGTATTTGAAAAGCAGCTATGGTTGATGCTGAAATACAATTTGCAGGCAATGGCCCAGTTCGAAGAGGAACACAAAAGGTTTTATATACCTCATGGCAAACCATTCCATGGTCGTTACTATCTTTCAAATAGTAGGACAGGCAAGAATGTACAAGCTGATAATGAAATTCTCATTAGGGTTGGTCATCCTATGGTACAGTCTATAATTGATGAAAATAAACGTAACTCATTACCTTGCCACGAGGTTGTGTTTAACTATTCACAATCACCCGAAAAGATTTCATATATTGAGCAACAACTTATTGGAAAAAGTGGTTGGATGCACGTGGAATCTCTTGCTATTGATTCGTTTGAACAAGAAGACCATTTGCTCATCAGTTGTTTTACAGATGATGGCATAAGAGTTCCAAATGAAATAGCAGAAAGAGTTTTGATGCTTTATGCCACCGATGATAATGAACTTGTAAAAGTGCCCAATGAGATAATCCATAAATATAATGATGATATAAACGGGAGCAGAATTAACATCATTGATGAGAGTGCTATGCGTAATCAGAACTTCTTTGATGACGAGATGGATAAACTCGATATCTGGGCAGATGACATGAAGCTGAGCCTTGATCGGGAGATTCGAGACCTTGATGCAGAGATAAAACTGCGTAAAGGTGAGGCTAAAAAGCTAACTAAGTTGGCCGACAAATTAGCCATACAACGAGTGATAAAGGACCTAGAAAGCAAAAGAAAAGAGAAACGACAAAATCTTTATGAAGCTCAAGATGAGATAGATGAACGAAAAGAATCATTGATTTCAAAAGTCGAGAAAATGCTTGACCAAAAGGTGGAGCAAAAAGTTTTATTTACATTTAAATGGAGGATCGTATGACATTAGATGAATTAATTTCCGAAGGTAAAACATTTGAAGTAAAAAGGTCTGAACCCAATATGTATTATCAAAATGGCTTTAACGTCATACAGCAACCTGTCTCATATATTGAGCACGGCGATAAATATCTTCTTTGGGTTGAAAACTGCAAGAGATTCCTGATTATTAACTATAAAGATGATATTGCTTATGATAGTTTCGAAACTGCCACTAAGGAGCTACCTAAATCTTCAACTGATATTTATAGATTAGTGGCTATATTGGAATCATTGAAGAGTTTACCGACTAAGTGTATACATAAGAAGAATACTTTAGAATCGTCGGAAAAACTTGTAGTAAATGTTAATCAATCTCAGAATATCAACATTGATATCATTCTTTACGCAATAAAAGAAGAAATTGGCAAAAATGGTATTCAAAGCCTTAAAGATATCAGTGGGGAGACAAAAGAAGAAATAAAGAAGGGAGTAATTGCAAGATTGAAAGATTTTGGAGAAAACACTCTTTCTAATATAGTAGCAAGTATTTTGACCAATCCTGCAATATGGTCACAACTATAAAATTATTTAATATGCAAAAGTTGGAATTGACATGGGTCGGAAAGAATGATCCTCGTGAATATATAGAACCAAGAATTCTCAAACATAACCAAGAGTTTTCATACGGTGATAAAGATACAGAAAACATATTGATACATGGTGACAATCTATTAGCCTTAAAAGCTATAGAGGATAAGTATACAAATAGCATAAAATGTATTTATATTGACCCTCCATATAATACAGGTGAAGCCTTTGATTTATATGACGATAATTTAGAACACTCAATATGGCTTGGTTTAATGCGTCCTCGTCTAGAATTATTGAGACGTCTTTTAACTGAAGATGGCACAATTTGGATTCAGATTGATGATGAGGAACAAGCCTATTTGAAGGTTTTATGTGATGAGGTCTTTGGCAGAAGCAATTTTGTCAACATGGTATCTGTCAATATGAAGAATATAGCCGGAGCTTCTGGTGGTGGTGAGGATAAACGTATTAAAAAGAATTGTGAGTATATTTTGATATATGCAAAGAACTACGATTTAATGCCTTTATTCAATGGTCCTTATATGTATACAGAGATGTCAGAGTTAATACTTCAATATATAGAAGAGGGAAAAAGTTGGAAATATACCACAGTTCTGTTAGATCCGGGGGAAAAGATATATATAGGCTCTACTGTAGATGGTGACGGAAATGAAATAAAAGTATACAAGAGGCTTAATCCTCAAATGATGTCCATTAAGCAAGTGGCAAATAGGGATGGCATCACAGAAAAAGAAGCATATAAGAAGTATGGTATTTCTATTTTTCAAACAACTAATGCTCAATCTTCAATTAGAGCAAGAGTTATGGATTATAGGACAGAAATGGGTATAACAGAGGATTTACTTTCTATAGAATATGTACCCAAAACAGGCAAAAATAAAGGGAAACTGTATGAGCAATTCTATAAAGGTGACAAATGTCGACTATTTGTATGGTTGAAAGATACTTCTGAAGTGATAGATGGAGAACTTTATAAAAAGGATCTTCAAGGAACTTATTGGGATATGAATGCGTGGATGAAGAATCTCACCAAAGAAGGTAAAGTACAATTTCCTAAGGGCAAGAAGCCTGAAAAATTAATTAGTCAAATCTTCAGTATGACCACAAAACCAGGAGATATTGTCTTAGATAGTTTTCTTGGTAGCGGTTCTAGTGCTGCTGTTGCCCATAAAATGGGATTAAAGTATATTGGAATTGAGATGGGAACTCAAGCTTACACTCACTGCTATCCACGATTAAAACTTGTTATTGATGGTCAAGATACAAATGGAATTACAGATGATGTTAACTGGCAAGGTGGTGGTGGCTTCAAATTTTATGAGTTAGCTCCAAGTCTGCTTGAAAAAGACAAATATGGTCAGATGGTTATCAATAAAGAGTATAATGCCAACATGCTTGCAGCTGCAATGGCAAAGCATGAAGGCTTTACTTATGAGCCATCACATGAGTTCTATTGGAAACAAGGCCAAAGTTCAGAACAAGATTTTATCTACACAACAACACAGTTCTTGACTGTTGAAGCATTAGATAGAATACATGACGAAATAGCTGATGGAGAATCGCTTCTTATCTGCTGTACAGCATTCCAAAAGGAATGTCAGTCAGCTCATAGTAATATCTCAATTAAGAAGATACCTAAAATGCTATTGGGAAGATGCGAGTTTGGAAAAGATAATTACAATCTTAATATTATCAACATTCCAGATGTAGAGGAAGATTGTGATAATGAAGAATAAAACTTATCATTATGAATCAGACAACAAACTATATAAAACAACGCCTTTCATTGCGTCAACCCCTAGCTGATGCTTTGGAGGTTGTTGAAAAAATTACTGATACTATCTCTTTAGGTAAAGCATCTGATGAGAATCGTGCGATGTTTCTTGAGCAGGAGCTGAAAAAAGTTCAGACAATAGTTCCATTCTGTAAAGATTTTGAGAGAGATTTTCCATCACTTGCATTCTCTATTGCTACTGGTATTGGTAAAACCAGATTAATGGGTGCTTGCATAGCCTATTTATATCTAAAAAAAGGAATTAGACACTTTTTTGTGCTAGCTCCTAATTTGCCTATATATGAAAAGTTGATTCGTGATTTTGGCGATCCTTCATATGAGAAGTATGTATTCAAGGGCATTGCTGAATTCGTTACTAATGTACCAGTTGTTATTAATGGCGACAACTATGAGCAACGTGGTGGACGTAGTTTGTTTAGCGACACTGAAATACAGATTAATATCTTTAATATTTCAAAATTCAATACGGATAGCAAAGAAAGTCGTAAGGGTGGCGAAAAGATTGCTCCAAAGATGAAGCGCCTTTCTGAGTACTTGGGTGAATCTTATTTTGATTATTTATCAAAGTTAGATGATCTTGTTGTACTTATGGATGAAGCACATAGATACCATGCTGATGCGTCTAAAAAAGCTATTAATGAGCTAAATCCCATTTTAGGCTTGGAAATGACAGCTACCCCTACTGATGAAAAGGGTAAGCCATTCAAAAATATTGTCTATGAGTATAACTTATCTCAGGCTTTAAAGGATGGGTTGTACGTTAAAAATCCAACAGTAGCCAGTAGAAAAAATTTTCAAAAAGGCAGTCTTACTGATGAAGAATTGGATATATTAAAGTTGGAAGATGCTGTCAGCATACATGAACAAACAAAGGTACATTTAGAGCTATACTGTAAACAGAATAATAAAGAATTAGTTAAACCTTTCATATTGGTCATTTGCAAAAATATTGCACATGCACAAGAGACAAAAGAAAGATTAGAAAGTGATGATTTCTTTGAAGGTAAATACAAAGGTAAGGTTTTACAGATTGATAGTTCGACTAAAAAAGATGACGAGGTAGAGGCTCTATTTGTATCATTAGATAAGCCTGATAATATCATAGAGATTGTTGTTCATGTCAATATGCTAAAGGAAGGATGGGATGTAAGTAATCTGTACACAATAGTCCCATTGAGAGCGGCTGATGCCCCTATATTAGTGGAGCAGTCCATTGGTAGAGGCTTGCGCCTTCCTTTTGGAGGAAGAAGAACTGGGGATTCAGAAGTTGATAAACTATCTGTTATAGCCCATGAAAATTTCAATGCTGTAATTGCGGCTGCCAATGATCCTAATTCTGTACTTAATAGAGTTACATTTGTAGAGTATGAGGCTGAGGATATAAAAGAAAAGTCTAAGGTTGTAACGGCTGTTACGCAACAAGAAGTTTCATATTACCAACAGCAACAAAAAGCTAACACTGAACAAGAAAAAAAGGAGGTTAAAGCCAGTATTGATGCCCAGAAAGCAGTATGGGCAGTAATACCTAAATTAAATATTCAAGTTACAGAGCAAGCACAGCTAAATTCCGAAAAAGGATTACAAATAGTGCAAGAAGCTGCTGTTGAGTACATTAAAAAACAGGCTAAACTTTCAAATGATTTATTCGCAGAACAAGAAGCAGAGGAGCAAATCGCACATGTAGAAAAAGTTGTAAAAATGGTCGTAAAGGATTTTGTTCAAAATGTAATTCCAATACCCAGAATGACCATACAGCAAGCTGATACTCACGTAGTATATAACGATTTTGACCTAGACACCTCTATTGGATTTGATTTACCATATCTTCAGCATGAAATTATTCGTGTTGGATTAGTAGATAAGGAGGTTGAAACCCTAAAAGGTCTTTCAAGTGGAGCTTTTGGCAACCCTGTAGAACAAGTTGTTGCAGAACTAATCAATTATGAGGAGATTGATTATGATGAGTGTGCAGATTTGATATTCAAATTAGCCAATCAAGCAACCGATGCTATAAAAGCTAATATGAAAGAAGATGAAGATCCTACACAAGTGGTTCATCAGTTCAAGAAGTTAATAGCATCAAGGATCTATGAACAAATAAAAAGTCATATGAGTCTTGAGTCGAGTGGCTTTATTAAACCCAACATATTGCCATTTGTTGAAATATTACCACAACACATGACCGAGGTTGCTGGATATGGCCGCAAGGATTATAGAGAGACGGTTACTCCAAAATCCGCTGTAAGTAAATATATATTTACAGGATTTATGCGCTCATATTACATTGAAAATAAATTCGATAGTTCTACAGAGCAAGATTTCGCCTATGTGTTGGAAACAGATAAGAGAGTTCTTAAATGGTTGCGACCTGTTAGCAATCAATTTAATATTTATTGGGGCAATGGTGCACATAAGTATGAACCTGATTTTATTGTTGAGACAGACGATTCTATCTTTATGGTTGAAACAAAATCCTCTAGTGACTTAGACGATACGGATGTTCAGGCAAAAAAAGCTAGCGCAGAAGAGTATTGCCGTCAAGCTACTGAGTATAATCTTGAACATGGTGGCAAGAAATGGGAGTATGTATTATTACCTCATCATGCTGTAATTCGAACTAGTTCTTTTGACTTCTTAATGGCGCATGGAGTATAAATGAAAAATCACAAGACAAGCGGGGATGTATAGTTTCCGGAGATTATTGTGTAAATTGGTTGTATAATTTTATTAATTGGATTTGAGTAACAGAATAAAGATGAGCAAGATATCTATACGTTTCTACAATGACAGAGAAGTGCGTGCTGTTTGGGATGACGAACATTCCAAGTGGTGGTTTTCTGCAGTAGATATTGTACGTGCTATAAATGATGAGCCTGATTATGTGAAGGCTGGTAATTACTGGAGGTGGCTAAAGAAGAAAATGATTACTGATGGAGTTCAACTCGTGAGTGTCACTCACGAGTTCAAATTTGAAGCTCCAGATGGAAAGAAACGTGCTGCTGATGCACTTGATAGTGCCTGCGTAGAGGTTTTGGCAAAAAATTATCCGAATAATAGGGCAAACCAATTTCTCGACTGGTTTACATACAGCGATAATACTATAGACGGTCAAAGCAAGAAGAAAGCTTATCAGTTGTTCGAGAGCGGAATCTTAAAGTCGCTTGAGCCAGGTAGCATTAAATGTCTCCAACAAATCCATGCTTATCTTTTCGGCGGCTTGTATGATTTTGCAGGTCAGATTCGCACAAAGAATATCAGTAAGGGTGGATTCACCTTTGCTAACTGCATGTTCTTCCCAGAGGTATTGAATAATATAGAAAAGATACCTGAAACTACCTTTGAGGAAATTGCCGATAAGTATGTGGAGATGAATGTAGCTCATCCTTTCATGGAAGGCAATGATCGATCTACTCGTGTGTGGTTAGATTTAATGTTACGCCAATCTCTTAAGCAGTGTGTAGACTGGAGTAAGATAGACAAAAACGACTACTTGAATGCAATGCAAGAGAGTGTGGCTAACTCGACTCGAATTAAAATGCTTCTTCAGAGTGCCCTCACTGATAAAATTGATGATCGTGAGACATTCATGAAAGGTATAGACTATTCGTATTACTATGAGCAGAATGACTAAATCATTTTTTATTATTCTAATAATGCCACAATATGATCAACTGAATAGTGTAAATAAATTATATCAGTGCCTCTTTGACTCAACAAAACGATAAAAATGTATTAATAATAAAAAATATTAATCATATGGAAGCAATATCAAGCGGAGCTCATTTTTTTAAAGCAGACTTACATATACATAGTTATGGTGAAGGTGGTTCTTACGATGTTGATGATCATCAAATGAATCCTCGAAACATAGTTGACACAGCCATAAGTAAGGGGCTATCTGTTATTAGTATAACAGATCATAACGAAATTATCAATTCTTGTGCTGCTGCTAAATATGCAGAACAGAAAAATATTTTAGTAATTCCTGGGGTAGAATTATCTACGACGCAAGGGCATTTGTTATTGTATTTTGAAATCACTCAGAATCTTCGATCTTTTATTGGTCAAGTAACTATTTCTGCAGACAGAAGAACTTGTCAAACTGGAATTGTGGAGTGTCTTACCAAGGCTCAGCAATATAAGGGTTTTGGAATTCTTGCCCATATTGATGTTGATGCTGGATTTGAACAAACAATAGGGGCGTTTAATCCACAGATGGATGAAATTTTAAAACATGAGAATTTGTTCGGTCTTGAAATTTCCAATAAAGCAAATGCCAAGTGGTATACAGAGGAAGATGATTCAGATAAGGCAGCAGATAGAAAACGTTTGGTAAATCTAAGATTAGAAACTCTTGATAAAGATAGTACTGACAGTTTGCCTAAGCTGATGTCATCAGATGCACATACTATTTTAAAACTTGGTAAAAATATTGATGATGAGGCAAAACTTACTAGGCTAAAAATGGATCACCTCACCTTTGAATCTTTTCGAATAGCTTTGCTAAGTGGTAGTTCAAGAGTTAGAATAGAAAGTGATTTACCAGACATTGTTCCTTGTTTTGATACACTTACTATAGAAGGTGGATTGTTGGATAAACAAAGCATAAAGTTTAGTAACAATCTTACTTGTATAATTGGTGGTAGGGGAACTGGCAAGTCCACTCTTCTAGAATGTGTAAGGACAGGGGCAAATGTTCATACCGAAGCTGCTGTTATCAATACCGAAGTTTGGCCAGATGTCCTCACATTAACATACATTGACGAACAGGGTACAAAGCATTCATTTCGACGTGAAAAAAATATGGAAACAGTAAATTTAGCAGCTGATGATATAGATTGTTGTCCTTTAGAATGGTATGGTCAAGGTGAAACAGCAATGACAATAAAGAAGAGTGAAGAGAGTCCTGTTCATTTGCTAAACTTCCTAAATAGCTTTGTAGATTTATCTACCTTAAATATGCGAGATGAAGAACTTAGAGAACTATTAAGAGAAAATAAGTCTGAGTTAACTCATCTAAGACTGGATATCAAACAGAAAGAAGATGTAATAAAGATAAAGAATAATTTTGATGCACAGCTAAAACATTTGCAGCAAGATAAGGTTAAGGATCTAGTTAATTTTAATCTTTCTTTAGCAAAGGAAAGAGAAATTCGTCAAAGTGTTGTCAAGGAACTTAATGAGCTAATAAAAAAATATGGTATTATCTTATCAGATAAGAGTTTCTTTGAGTGGTTTACAAACTTAGATACGAAAGATATTATTATAGGATCAGAATACATAGAACAAGTAAAAAAAATCGTTGATCAATTTGCAAATATTGTTGCGAACAAACATTCTGAACTAATAGGTGAACTTAATTCAAAGATAAGTGATCTTAAACAATCTATAGAAAGTTGGAAAGCTAAAGATTCAGAATATCAGCAGAAAATAGATACAAAGAGAGCTGAGTTAGAAGCCAAAGGAATTCCTTTTGACCTTGGAAAAATCAATAGAATAATAAATGATAGCATAATATATGCCAAGAAACTTAAGGAAATAGAAGATAAAGAAAAAAATTAAAGGAGAAATTGAAAAAGAGAAGAGAACTTGTTAAAGAACGAATTTCAATATCCTCTAATCGTATAATTCATCATACAACATTTGCAACAAAAACAAGTACTAGTCTTAAGAATAATGTAGATGAGTTTTTTATTACGTTAAAGTATACTGAAGGTAAATATACTACAACATTTAGAGATTTATTATCTGGTCTAACTCAATGGAGAAAAACGAAATTGGATGCTATTCTCAAAAATGTAACACCTTTAGAATTGGCAGGGTTCACTGCTAAAAGGGATTTTTCCTTCATGGATGATATAAAAGATGAAAATAATAATAGGATATTCAGTCAAGAAGATAAGGATGGCTTTTTAGCAAAATGCCTTGAGAATTATAAATATGAGGAGTTTGAAAGCGAATTTTTTGATGATCTTCCGTCAATCACTGTTGCCAAGAAAGTTGTAGATAATACTGGTCACGAAAAATATGTAACTCGCTCCTTATATCAACTATCAATGGGTCAACAGCAGTCAATCTTATTAGCAATTTTATTACAATCGGATAGTAAAAAAACGTTATTAATTGACCAACCCGAAGACAATCTAGATAGTGAATTTATTTACAAGTCAATTGTTCGCAATTTGCGTAAAATTAAGGAACATAGACAAGTTATAATTGTTACTCATAATGCAAATATAGCTGTTCTCGGAGATGCAGAATTAATAATCCCATTAAAGAGCACTCAATCTAATTCAATGATAATGGAACGAGGATCAATCGATAACGAAAAGACAAAGGCACTTTGCTGTGAAATATTGGAAGGTGGGAAACGTGCTTTTAAGAAAAGACAAGAAATTTATAATATATAAATATAAGGATGGTTTTAACGAGGACAAGAACACTAGTCTGTCCTCGTTATTTTTTATACAGGTTTTATCATTGATAATCAATAAAGAAATTTTAATCCATAATCGTCATCGTTTTTTGAGATTAAGCCTCAATCACCAACTGATGTCTATCAAGGTTTCTGAAACTTATCAATCCACTTAGGGACATAATATATCATGGCTGCACCAATAGTGGCAATTCCTATGGTAATTCCTAAACATTCCCAAATCAGGCTGGATTGCAAAAATTGGAGATTGAGTACTACGATGCTGAGCACGAAGGTTGCTAAGGATACCATGCAGACAAAAGAAATATATACAGCCAGAGGGACTATCCCCAATTTTGTGTAAACTCAAAACTACACGAAGAAGGTGTCGAGGCTGTAATTTAAACTGTGTCAGCAAAGCAACCAAATAAAGTATTAACTTTGCTAACACAGTTTTTTTATGAGTGAAGAATTTGATTTTGAAAGTATCAAGAACAAGGCAATCGAGCAGCTCAAGGCTGGCAAGCCATTGTTGGGTAAGGACGGAGCTTTTGCCCCGTTATTGGAGTGCATTTTAAATGCAGCTTTAGAAGGTGAGATGGATGCCCATCTTTGTGAGGATGAACGCATGAGTGGCAACCGTCGTAATGGCAAGATGCAGAAGCAGGTGCAAACTTCTATGGGTGAGGTGACCGTTTCTACCCCCCGTGATCGTAATTCCACCTTCGATCCTCAGTTTATAAAGAAGCGGGAGACCATTCTTGCGGAAGGTGTTGCTGACCGCATAATCGGTCTTTATGCCCTTGGTAATAGTACACGTGAAATAAGCGATTGGATGGAAGAGAATCTTGGTAACCGTGTGTCTGCCGAAACAATCAGCTCCATCACTGACCGGGTACTTCCGGAAATAAAAGCGTGGCGTTCGCGTAGCCTGGACTATATTTATCCGATAGTCTGGATGGATGCCATTCATTATAAAGTCATGGATGAGAGAGGCTGTGCCGTTACCCGTGCAATTTACAACGTGTTGGCTATAGATAAGGACGGTCGTAAGGATTTGCTTGGAATGTACATCTCTAAGAATGAAGGAGCAAACTTCTGGTTGAGTGTGCTGACTGATTTACAGAACCGCGGTGTACGCGACATCCTAATAGCCTGTGTCGATGGTCTGAGGGGCTTCCCGGATGCCATCCAGAGCGTATTCCCTGATACCATAGTGCAACTTTGTATCGTCCATCAGATACGTAACTCCATCAAATACGTTGGCAGTAAACACCAGAAGGAGTTTCTTAAAGACCTGAAACGTGTTTACAGTGCAGTCAGCAAGGATGCCGCTGAAACGGAGCTTCTTGATTTAGATCAGAAATGGGGAGAGAAATATCCTATCGTCATCAAGTCGTGGCAGGACAACTGGGAAAAGCTCACTGAATACTTCCAGTTCACATCCGATATACGTCGTATGATTTATACGACGAATACCGTTGAAGGCTACCACCGGCAAATACGGAAAGTTACAAAAAACAAGGGCGTGTTCCCTAATGACACCGCCCTTGAAAAGCTTGTCTACCTCGCTTATCGCAACATACGCAAGAAATGGACTATGCCACTGGCTAATTGGGGCACCATTGCCCAACAACTGGCGATAAAGTTTGGAGATAGATTTAAGTTGTTGTAATTTTACGCTCGTCGGGAGTGCTGGTGCACCCCCTTGGCGCTGGCCGATCCCCGACCGATGAGCTTGAATGAAAAACAGCGCATGACACAATTTACTTTACGCCCCCAAGGTGAAAAGGATGCCTTCTTTTTTGTTATGCCGCTCTTTTATTATCCATTTTTATTTTAAGACCATCTTTGTTTTTCTCAATTATCTCTTTTCGAGAAGTTATCCTACAGAAATAAGTAAAAAACAAAAGAGAACTGACTTTTTTAGCCAGTTTCCTTAGATTATGTGCAATAGCAACTAGGGTAAACTCTGTTTTTACCTTCTCCAACCCTCTTAATCTAA
>Ga0129308_1000086_pt1 | contig 163571 bp, 152 predicted proteins | sample L827metagenome_FD_94440 | JGI IMG/M metagenome (GOLD analysis project Ga0129308, IMG submission 94440) | Ring-tailed lemur group fecal microbial communities from Wisconsin, USA - L827 metagenome | ecosystem: Host-associated > Mammals > Digestive system > Large intestine > Fecal | place: USA...
AAAAATAAGACAATTGTCTTATTTTTATAGCGCCACCGGCGCGTTGGATTCTTATGAGACGTGCCGACGCGCAAAGCGCGGCGGCTCCCATTAAAATACCTCATTTTAATGGGAGAATAGTATGAAATAATATTTGGCAGGACACACAAGACCTTTGTCATAAGAGGTATTCCGCCGCCAATTACAAGAAGGCCATCCAATGGCAGACAATATCAGTATGATGAAGAAAAACTGGACGATGCCATCACGCGGCTATGTGAGCTTTTCCGGATGTTTTCCAAGCATCCGGGGCGCGCTTTTAACAGAAGCAGAAAAATACCGTTGCGCAAAAGCCTATCTTTTCTGTTGTCTATGGAAGGGGGAACTTTAGCAAAGGGGATGCTGAAGCATTTCGTCTGTTCGGCAGAAACGGCTTTGCGAAAGCGGAAATCTGTACAGAATCCTCAGCAATGAGCACGATTTTGACTATCTGCCCATGAAAAACCGCAAATATGATCCTGCGGTTTTCACCATTTCCGCCTATCTTGGCAAATGACCGGGAATCTGCGGTTTTGGCCCGGAATGTCCCGCTTTTTTGTATATTTTTTCTCTCGCCACGCAAATACTTCTATGTTATAATGAGGTAAAATGTCGTGGTTATGCGCCGAAAACTACATGAACACAGCTTCGATTGTTTTCCGTGCATTGCACGGTTTTCCCGCGGCGGAGGGGGCCGCTTTTTATGGCAAAACATTCGCGAAAGCGCCGCCCGCTGTGGGCGGCTTTGACGCTGCTGCTTCTGGCGGTTCTGGCTGCGCTTTTCGTCCGGTGGGAGAATACAGCCTTGCAGGTCACACAGTTTGCCCCCGCTTTCACCGGCTTACCGAAGGGTTTTGACGGCTGCCGCATCGTGGTGCTTGGGGACCTGCACACCGCCTTCTTTGGCGAGGACAACACGGAGCTTCTGGACGCCGTCCGGGCAGAGGCGCCGGATTATATCTTCTTCGTGGGCGACCTGCTGGACTGCCTGCATGACATTCCGCCGGACTATGCCGCCGAAGTGGCGGACGGTCTCAGCGCCATCGCACCCACCTACTATGTCACCGGCAACCACGAGTGGGCCGTCGGCGGTGTGCCGGAGCTGAAGAAAGCGCTGACAGAGCACGGTGTGACCGTGCTGTCCAACCAGTTCCTGGAATTGGAGCGGAACGGCAGCACCGTCGTTCTGGCGGGCATTGACGACCCCAACGGCTACGCCGACCAGAAAACGCCGGAACAAGTGGCCGCGGAGGTCTACGCCGCCTATGGCGATCCCTTCTGGATCTTGCTGGCCCACCGGAACAACTATTTTCCTGACCGTTACAGTCTGCTGGGAGCCGATTTGGTGGTCTCGGGCCACGGCCACGGCGGCCTGGTGCGCCTGCCCTTTACCGACGGGCTGGTGTCCACGGAGCGGACGTTCTTCCCCTCCTATACGGCTGGGCTTTACGAGAAAAATGACTCCGCCCTGTTCGTCACCCGGGGGCTGGGCAATTCCGGCGCCACGTTTCGGCTGTTCAACCGGCCGGAGATCGCTGTTTTGACGCTGCACTGCGGGTAATGTTTATGATCCCCGCCTTGAAAAAGACCGCGTTGGGGATTTTATGACCGAATTTCACGCCGGACAATTTGATGCCGCCGTCATTGTGGCGTGCCTGCGCCTGAAAAAGCTGGTCGGCCGGACGGACATCATGTTTTTCGCCCCGCCCCCTGAAATACAAAAACGCGGCGGCGCGCCTGTCCGCGCCATTGCGGAATTCCGGGAATTTTTCAAAAAGGAGATGGAGAAACCGTGAGAATGTTTCTGGCTATCCTGGTCTGTAAGCTGGGCCGGTTTGTGGGCAAGCTGGTGGGCAAGGGCAGCTCCATGCCCGGCAAGTTTGCCCTGAAAATCTGCCCGGACATCCTGCGCCGGGTACAGATGCCGCCCCAAATCATCGCCGTCACCGGCTCCAATGGCAAGACCTCCACGGTGGAGATGATCGCCGCCATTCTGCGGGCCGACGGAAAGCACGTGGTCTACAACGAGGAAGGCTCCAACCAGATTGAAGGCGTCACCACCCTGGTGCTGACCCACGCCACTATGGGCGGCAGGGTCAAGGCTGACGTGCTGCTGCTGGAGAGCGACGAGCGGTACGCCAAGTTCAGCTTCCAATTCTTCCACCCCACGAAGTTCGTCATCACCAACCTGTACCGGGACCAGCTGACCCGGAACGGCCACCCGGAGTGGGTCTACGACGCCATTCTGCCCGCCATTCATCCCGAGACGGAGCTGATCCTGAACGCCGACGATCCCCTGTCCAGCTGCTTTGCGGTCGGGCATGACAAGGTGAAGTGGTTCGGTCTGGACAAGTGCTCCGTCTCCGCGGATGCTCCCACCGGCGTCTACCACGACGGCGCCTACTGCCCCGTCTGCAAGGCCCCCATGGTGTACGACTACGCCCACTACAACCACATCGGCGCCTACCGCTGCACGAAATGCGGCCACGCCAAGCCCGCCACGGACTATACCGCCACCGGCGTGGACCTGGAGAACGGAACGCTGACCATCGACGGGGACGTGACCATCCAGCTGGCCTTCCGCAGCATCTATAATGTGTACAACATCCTGGCGGCCTATGCCGCCTGCCGGGAATGCGGCGTGGCGCCGGAGACGGCCTCCGGGGTCATCAACAACTACATCCTGAAAAACGGACGGATGCAGAAGTTTACCCTGGGCCGGCACCACGGCACGCTGCTGACCTCCAAGCATGAGAACAGCATCGCCTACGACACGAACCTGCGCTATGTGGCCTCCACCAAGGCCGACTGCGCCGTTCTGATCATCGTGGACGCCGTCAGCCGGAAGTATTTCACCAGCGAGACCAGCTGGCTGTGGGACATCGACTTCGATCAGCTGAATCGCGGCCATGTCCGGAAAATCATCTTCTCCGGCCGGTACTGCAACGACCTGGCGGAGCGGTTCTCCTTCACCGCCATCTCCCCGGAGGTCTGGTCCGTCCAGCCGGATATCGCCGCTGCCGCGGCGGAGCTGAAGGCCCAGGGCGGCGAGGACCTCTATGTCGTGACCTGCTTCTCCGACCGGGACAAGCTGCTGACGCTGCCGGATGTGAAAAAGGAGGCGCTGTGATGGACATCCGTATCATCCATTTTTATCCCGACCTGATGAGCCTCTACGGCAGCTATGCCAACGTGGCCGTTTTGAAGCGGTATCTGGAGGGACTGGGCAACACCGTAAAGGTGGAGACTGTGCTCCCCGGCCAGGAGGCCGACCTGGCGGGTGCCGACTTCCTGTTCATGGGCGCCGGCACGGAGCGGAGCCAGAAAGCCGCTCTGGCAGATTTTGCCCGGTTCGGCAGCGCTGTGAAGGCCGCCGCTGAAAGCGGCACAGCCATGCTGTTCGCGGGCACCGCCATGGAGCTGCTGGGCAGCACCATCACCGACGACGAGGGCAAGGTGTACGAGGGCATCGGTCTGGCGGCATTTACCTCCGTCCAGGGGAAAAAGCGGTTTGCAGAGGACGTGTACGGTGCCACCGGCCTGTTCCCGGAGCCTGTGGTGGGCTTTATGAACAAGTGCTCCACCGTCTCCGGCGTGGAAACGCCCCTGCTGGACAGCCTGTCCCTGGGCTTTGGCAATGAAGGGGAAAAGACCCCCGAGGGCTTCCACTGGAAGAACGTGTTCGCCTCCGAGCTGACCGGGCCGATTCTGGTGAAGAATCCCCGGCTGCTGGACGCGGTGGCGGAGGCCATCTACCGGCATCGGGGCGAGACGCTGCCGGAGGAACGGCCTGTGGACCGCTGGGCGGAGGACGGTTACGCCGTTACGGCGGAGCAGCTGAAGCTGCGGTGTCAAAGTAAATAAGGGAACGCCCGGGAGCGCAGGCTTCCGGGCGTTTTTCCATCCAGACTGGCGGGGACCCCGCCGCGTCCCGCGGCAGGCGAGCTTCCTTTGGCGGGACGGTTTATCCTTTGCCGCGCCCGGATGCCCTTGAGGCGGATATGCTGATCCGCCTTCTTGCTATGCCCTTTTGGATGAAAAAGTGCATCCAAAGCACGTTTTTGCCTTGGATGCACTGGTTTTGCTGGTTTGCTTCTTGGCGTTGTCCCGTTCTCTCCGTGGCATTGGCCATCTGAGGGGGACCTTTGGGCTGCGCTCCGCAGGGGATGGACGCTCAGCCCTTCAGGGTCTCGGACCAGGCGGCGTACTTGGCGACCTTTTCGTCGCAGGCCTCCTTGGTCTCGCCGTTGGTGAGGATATAGACCTTGACCTTGGGCTCGGTGCCGGAGGGACGGACGATGAGGCTGGTGCCGTCGGCCATCTCATAGCGCAGCACGTTGGAGCCGGACAGCTCCATGGTGGTCCGGGCTCCGGTGGCCACATCCACCACGCTGCCGTCCTTGTAGTCCTTCTGCTCCTTGACGGCCACGCCGGCGATCTCCACCGGGGGCTTCTCCCGCAGGTCGGCCATGAGCTGGGCCATCTTCTTCAAGCCGTCCAGACCGGGCATGACAAGGTTCAGGGTCTTTTCGGCGTAGAAGCCGTACTTCTGGTACAGGTTCTGGAGGGCGTCGTAGAGGGTCATGCCCTGGTCATAGTACCAGGCGGCCATCTCGGTGAGAATGAGGGAGGCGGTGACGGCGTCCTTGTCCCGGACGAAGCTGCCCAGCATGTAGCCGTAGGACTCCTCAAAGGCCATCAGGACGGTGCCCTCGCCGGCCTCCTCCAGCTGGTCCTTCTTCTGGGCCAGGAACTTGAAGCCGGTGAAGGTGTCGAAGCACTTCAAACCGTTGACCTCGGCCACCTTCCGGGCCATCTCGGTGCTGACCAGGGACTTCAGAATGACGCCGTTGTCGGGCAGCTTGCCGGCCCGCTTCCAGGCGCCGATGATGTAGTCGGCCATGAGCACGCCGGTCTGGTTGCCGGAGATGACCTTGAACTCGCCGTTTCCGGTGTTGACCATGATGCCCACCCGGTCAGCGTCGGGGTCGGAGCCCAGGATAAAGTCGGCGCCCTCCCGCTTGGCGATGTCAACGGCCAGATAGAAGCCCTCGGGATTCTCCGGGTTGGGGGAGACCACGGTGGGGAAGTTGCCGTCGATGACCATCTGCTCGGGGACGCAGATGACGTGCTTCATGCCCAGGCGGCGCAGGGCCTCGGGGATGAGCTTGTAGCCGGTGCCGTGGAAGGGGGTGTAGACCATCTTGAACTTGTCGGCCACCTTCTCCACCACGGCCTGGTCGTTGACCTGGGCCATGACGTTGGCCAGGAACTTTTCGTCGGTCTCCTCGCCCATGAGGACGATCTTGCCGGCGGCCACAGCCTGGTCGTAATCCATGGTCTTGATGCTGGTGAAGACGTCCAGCTCCTTCATCTTCTTGGCCACTTCGTCGGCATGCTTGGGGGGCAGCTGGGCGCCGTCCTCCCAGTACACCTTATAGCCGTTGTACTCCTTGGGGTTGTGGCTGGCGGTGACATTGATGCCGGCGATGCAGCCGTACTCCCGGACCGCGAAGGACAGCTCGGGGGTGGGGCGCAGGGACTCAAACAGGCGGACGGGGATGCCGTTGCCCGCCATGACACAGGCGGCCTCCCGGGCGAAGACGTCGGAGTTGTTGCGGCAGTCGTAGCAGACGGCCACGCCCCGGGCGGCGGCCAGGGGGCCCTCGGCCAGGACCACCTCGGCGAAGGCCTGGGTGGCGTGGCGGATGACATGGACGTTCATCCGGTACAGGCCCACGCCCATGGTGCCCCGCAGGCCGGCGGTGCCGAAGGAGAGCTGGTCAAAGAACCGGGACTCGATCTCCTTGTCGTCATTTTTGATGGCCTCCAGTTCGGCCTTCTCCTCGGCGGACAGGGCGGGGCTGGCAAGCCAGGCTTTATAAGTGTCAAGATAGGACATTGGAATCGACCTCCTAATGTGAATAAATAAAGGGATAAAGGATGCTGTCTGCATTATACCATGATACGGGGCAAAGTTCCAGACGAAATTTAGAGAAAATGCACAGAAATGCAGGGGCGTCAGAGGAGGCAGAGCCGTTCCATGTCCCGGGGCATGGGGACCCGGAAGGTGAGCGCCTCTCCGGTGACCGGATGGCGGAGGGTCAGCTCCGCCGAGTGGAGGGCGGGGCGGGCGATCAGCTCCGGAGCTTCGGCGCCGTAGAGAAAATCCCCGGTGAGAGGGTGGCCCAGATGGGCCATGTGGACCCGGATCTGGTGGGTCCGGCCGGTGTCCAGCTCCAGGCGGAGCAGGGCCCGGCCCCCGTATATTCCCAGCGTCTCATAGCGGGTCCGGGCCTCCTTGCCGTCGGAGCGGACCATTTGCTCCACCAGGGAACCGGGGCGCGGCCCAAGAGGCGCGTCCACCACCCCGGCGGCGGGGGAGGGAGCCCCCTCGCATACCGCCAGGTAGACCCGGCGGAAGCCGGGGGTATGGAGCTGGCTTTTCAGAACCTCCTGGGCGTGGGGGTGCTTGGCCACCGCCAACAACCCGGAGGTCCCCCGGTCCAGCCGGTGGACGGGGTGAAAATCCGCCTCGATGCCCTGACAGTCGTAATAATGCAGCAAAAAATTACCGATCGTATCGGAGAAGTGCCCCGGACCGGGGTGGACGGGGATGCCGGGGGCCTTGTTCAGGACGATGATGTCCCCATCCTCGTATACGATGTCCAGGGGACCGGGAGCGGGGACAATGCCGGAGCGCCGCTCCGGGTCGGACAGGCGGACGGACAGTACCTGGCCCGGGCAGGGGACGAACCGGGTGTTTACCCGCCGGCCGTCCACCAGGATGCCGTCCTCCAGCCACTTGATCCGCCGCACCACCGTCCCGGACAGCCCCAGGTGCTTTTTCAGAAGGGTGTCCACCTTGATCTCTGCCAGCTCCGGACCGATGGACAGGTCCAGCCGGCGGATCTGCCGCTGTGCCAAAGCGCCGCCTCCCCTCCGGAAATTTCTTTATCCCTGGTATAACATGGTTCCCCCTGGAAAAGCAAGAAAAATCGGGGGCGCGGCCCCTATGCAACCGGAGGAATTTCCGCTATAATATCTCTCAAAGAAAAGGAGCGCTGCCCATGTTCGGACACAAGAAAGACAAAAAGCCCCAGGCCCCCGCCCGGGAGACCCTGGGTATCTATATCCACATCCCCTTCTGCCGCAGCAAGTGCGACTACTGCGACTTCTACTCCCTGGCGGGGCGGGAGGACCGGATGGACGCCTACCAGAAGGCCCTGCTCTCCCACATCGGGGAGACGGCCCCTCTGGCCCAGGGCATCCCGGTGGACACCATCTACTTCGGCGGGGGCACCCCCAGCTTTTACGGGGACAAGCGGCTGCGGGAGCTGCTGGCCGCCATTCAGAAGCAGTTCCAGGTGGAGAAAAACGCGGAGATCACCCTGGAGGCCAATCCGGACAGCGTGGACTTGAAGGCCCTGCGCCGCCTGCGGAAGGCGGGCTTCAACCGCCTGTCCCTGGGGATGCAGTCGGCCTGCCCCGAGGAGCTGGCCGCCGTCCACCGCCCCCACACCGTCAAGCAGGTGGACGAGGCGGTGGCGGCCGCCAAAAAAGCCCGGTTCAAGAACCTGTCCCTGGACCTGATCTACGGCCTCCCCGGCCAGACCATGGACAGTTGGAAAGCCACGGTGGAGCACGCCCTCTCCCTCATCCCCCAGCACCTGTCCTGCTACGGCCTGAAGGTGGAGGAGGGCACCCCCCTGGCTGCCCGGGTGGCGGCGGGAGAGGTTCTGCCCGACGACGATATGCAGGCCGACCTGTACCTGTGGACGGTGGGCCGGCTCCAGCGGGCGGGCCTGCCCCAGTATGAGATCTCCAATTTCGCCAAGCCCGGGTTCGAGTCCCGGCACAACCTGCGCTACTGGTTGACCCGTCCCTACATCGGCTTCGGACCCGGGGCCCACTCTGACTTCGGCGGCCGGCGGTATTCCTTTACCCGGGACCTGGACGGCTATATTGACGGCGTCCTCCGGGGTGGGAGCATCATCGACAGCGAGGAGCTGATCCCCCAGCGGGAGCGGGGGGGCGAGTACTTGATGCTCCGGCTGCGCACCGCCCGGGGCATCGAGGAGTGGGAGTACCGGGGAAACTATTTTATGGACTTTGCCCCGCTGGAGCGGCGGCTGGAGGAGTTCCAGGCCCAAGGCTGGGCCAGAAAAACAGAGGAAGGCCGCTGGCGGCTGACGCCCAGGGGCTTTCTGGTGTCCAACCAGCTCATTGGGGACCTGCTGGAGCGGCAGGAGCAGGCCAACCTGGCCGATCTGCTGCCCAGGGCCCGGGAGCAGTATGGAAAACGGAAGGATACGGAATAAAAACTGGAAAAATACGCCAAAATACGTCTGAAAAATTCTTCTAAATGGACAGCCGGAGGATAAATTATCCTCCGGCTGTCCATCAAATTGACGATTTGCCGCCCGGCCTGTAAAATTCGTTGCCACGGGGGTATAATGGTGATATAATGTATAAGCCTTACCATGCCCAGAACACGTTGGGCATCTGAAAGACAACATAAACAGGCTGTTTTCAGCCCTTTCCATATAGATGCCGCCCGCTGCGGCTCAAAGAAGGTGCAAGATTTGACCAAGTATCAGATCCGCGGAGGCAAGACCCTCCATGGAACCATCGAGATCAGCGGAGCCAAGAATGCCGCTGTCGCCATTATCCCCGCCGCCCTGATGGTGGACGGGGTCTGCCGCATTGAAAATGTTCCCCAGATCAGTGACGTCACCCTGATCCTCCAGATCCTGCGGGAGCTGGGAGCCGACGTGAGAATGGTGAACCGGACCACGGTGGATGTGGACTGCTCCCACATCCGGAACCGCCAGGTCCCCTATGAGCTGGGCCGGAGGATCCGGGCCAGCTACTATCTGGTGGGCGCCCTGCTGGGCCGCTTCGGCTGGGCCGAGGTGCCCCTGCCCGGGGGCTGCGACCTGGGCGGCCGTCCCATCGACCAGCACATCAAGGGCTTTGTGGCCATGGGGGCCGAGGTGGAGGTCCGCAACGGCCTGATTTACGCCCAGGTGCCCCAGGGCGGACGGCTCACCGGGAACAGCGTCTATCTGGACATCGTGTCCGTGGGAGCCACCATGAACATCATGCTGGCCGCCGCCCTGGCCGACGGCATGACCGTCATTGAGAACGCCGCCAAGGAGCCCCATATCGTGGACCTGGCCAACTTCCTCAACTCCATGGGGGCCAACATCATGGGCGCCGGCACCGACGTCATCAAGATCCGGGGGGTGGAGCGCCTGCGGGGCGGCACCTATTCCATCATCCCCGACCAGATCGAGGCGGGCACCTATATGGCCGCCGTGGCCGCCGCCGGCGGCGAGGTCCTCATCAAAAATGTCATCCCCAAGCATCTGGACTGTATCACCGCCAAGCTGGTGGAGATGGGGGTGGACGTGGAGGAGCAGGACGACGCTGTCCTGGTCCGCCGGAGCGGGCCTCTCAGCCGCACCAACATCAAGACCATGCCCTACCCCGGCTTCCCCACCGATATGCAGTCCCAGATCGGCGCCGTGCTCTGCATGGCCCGGGGGACCAGCGTCATCACCGAGGGGGTCTGGGACAACCGCTACCGCTACGTGGACGAGCTGCGCCGCATGGGCGCCCACATCCAAGTGGACGGCAAGGTGGCCGTCATCGAAGGGGTGGACAAGCTCACCGGAGCCCCCGTCCACGCCTGCGACCTGCGGGCGGGCGCCGCCATGGTCATCGCCGGTCTGGCTGCCCAGGGGGTCACCGAGATCGACGCCATCCACCATATCGAGCGGGGGTATGAGACGCTGGTGGAAAAGCTGTCCGCCGTGGGCGCCGACATCAGGGTGGTCAACGTCCCGGAGGAGGATAGTCAGTCCCAGGTGGGCTGAGACAGGAAGAAATACCGGGGCCTGAGCGCGGCTTGTGGTCACGCTCAGGCCTTTTTGAATGGCTGCGACGGAGTGGATGCCTTTTGTTGACCTTTACCACCCTGGCCAGCGGGTCCAGCGGCAACGCCGCCCTGGTGTCCTGCGGCCGGACCCATATTCTGCTGGACGCGGGGATCTCCGCCCGGCGGATCACCACCGGGCTGCGGAGCCTGGGGGTGGCCCCGGAGGAGCTGTCCGCCGTGTTGGTGACCCATGAGCACCACGACCACATCAACGGCCTGGCGGTGCTGACCAAAAAGCTGCGGGTCCCCATCGTCTCCTCCGCTCCCACCTGCCGGCAGGTCTGTTACAAAGTGCCCTTTGTGGACGACCTGGTCCGGGCCCAGGAGCCGGGCACCGGGGTCCAGCTGGGGGAGCTGTGGGTGGAGTCCTTCTCCACCCCCCACGATGCCGCGGGCAGCGTGGGCTACTCCATCACCGGGGATGGCTGCCGCCTGGTGCTGTGCACCGACCTTGGATACATCACCCCCGAGGTGAAGCAGGCGGTCCGGGGCTGTGACCTGCTGGTGTGCGAGGCCAATCACGACGAGGATTGGGTCCGGTCCGGGCCCTACCCCTACTCCTTAAAGCAGCGCATCCTGGGGGACCGGGGCCACCTGTCCAACGAGGCGGGGGCCGAGCTGGCCGCTCTGGGGGTGGAGTCGGGCGCCCGTACCGTGGTGCTGGCCCACCTGTCCGCCCAAAACAACACCCCCGCCCGGGCCCGGCAGGTGGCCGTCCGCCGTCTGGCCGCCCTGGGCTGCGATCCGGAGCGGGATTTGTCCCTGACGGTGGCGCCCCGAAGCGAGTTGGGTCCCACCTTTGCCCTGGAGCATGGGGCGGGCGTTAAGGCTTTCCGGAGGGAGGCGGCGTTATGCTGAGCGTACATCTCATCTGCGTGGGCAAGCTGAAGGAGAAGTTTTACCTGGACGCCTGCGCGGAGTATATGAAGCGGCTGTCCCCCTACTGCAAGCTGACCTTGACGGAGCTGCCCGAGGTGAAGCTGCCCCAGAACCCCTCCCTGGGGGAGATCACCGCCGCCCTGGACAAGGAGGGGGACGCCATCCGGGCCAAGATCCCGCCCAATTCCAGCGTGGTGGCCCTGTGCGTGGAGGGAAAGCTCCGGTCCAGCGAGGAGCTGGCCGCGCTGGTCCGCACCTGGGAGCACAACGCCGCCAAGCACCTGGTCTTTGTCATCGGGGGCAGCTATGGCCTCCACCCCTCCATCAAGGCGGAGGCCTGGGTCCAGCTGTCCATGTCCCCCATGACCTTCCCCCACCACCTGGCCCGGGTCATGGTGCTGGAGCAGATCTACCGGGCCTTCAAGATCAATGAGGGGTCCTCCTATCATAAATAAGGAAACGGGACTGCCATGGGCAGTCCCGTTTTTTAAACTCCGGTCAGGTCGAAGGGGGGCGTGTACTCCTCTTTGGCGCTGGTCCGCTCCTGGGTAAATCCGGCCAGCCCCAGGTTCTCCATGTACTCCTGAGCGGCGCGCATCTCCCCGGGGCGCAGGCGGCGGTCCAGCTCCGGACAGGCGGACAGGTCCCCCCAGGGGGTGTACTGGCTCATGAGGGAGAACAGCACCGTCCCCGGCGCAAACTCCCCGGCCACCCAGTCCATCACCGCCTTGGCCTGGCTCACCTGGCCGGGGAGGATCAGGTGGCGGATGATGACCCCCTTTTTCAGCAGGCCGTCCCCGTCAAATTGGCAGGGGCCGGTCTGGCGGACCATCTCCCGGATGGCGGCCTGGGCCGTCTCCGGGTAGTCGGCGGCGGCGGAGTACCGCCCGGCGGTGGCCGGGTCCAGATACTTCAGGTCGGGGAGGTAGACGTCCACCAGCCCCTCCAGCCCCTTCAAGATTTCCACCTTGTCATAGCCACCGGAGTTCCACACCGCCGGGACGGACAGGGGGTGCGACTCCAAAAGGGCGCGGACCGCGTGGGTGTAGTGGGTGGGATTGACGAAATTGATGTTGTGGGCCCCCTGGGCGGTCAGTTCGTCGCAGATCTCGGCCAGGCGCTCCAGGGATACCGCTTTACCGAAGTCCCGGTGGCTGATTTTTTCGTTCTGGCAGAAGACGCAGCCCAGGGAGCAGCCGGAGAAGAAGATGGCCCCGGAGCCCCGGGTGCCCGAGATGGGCGGCTCCTCCCACATGTGGAGGGCGGCCCGGGCCAGCACCGGGGCGGAGGGGACCCGGCACCATCCCCGGCCCTCGGTCTCCGTACGGAGCGCCCCACAATTCCGGGGGCAGAGTCGGCAGATCATGGCGAAGGCTCCTTTCTCATGGATGTCAGAACCGCCCCAGGCGGTCTGCGACTTTTTCGGAAAAGCTCTGGAAGGCGTTGGGGAGGGCGTAGGTGTCCCGGAGGGCGGTCCGGTCCGCCCACACCCATCCCCCGGGCAGTTCAGGGCTGTCCAGTTCCCCGGCCAGGGCGGTCATGTGCCACTCGATGTGGGTGAAAATGTGCTTCCCTGTGCCGATCCGCTCCAGCGTCCGGGGCTCCAGCCCCCAGGCGGCGGGCCAGCCGGTCCCGCCGGAGGGCTCGTTGGGGTACTCCCACAGTCCGGCCAGCAGGCCCTTGTCCGGGCGGCGGCGCAGGGCCACCTGGTTTTCGTAAAAGAACAGGTAGACCGTCCGTTCCTCCACCCGCCGGGCCTTCTTGGCCGCTTTCACCGGCAGCTCGCCGGTGCGCCCTTCCAGGAAAGCGCGGCAGAAGGGGGACGCCGGGCATTTGTCACACAGGGGAGCGCCGTTGGGCAGGCAGACGGTGGCCCCCAGCTCCATCATGGCCTGGTTGAAGTCCCCGGGGGCGTCCAGGGGAATGATCTGGGCCAGGGCCTGGGTCACCCTTTTTTTCATGGCGGGGGTGGTGATGTCCCCGCCGTCTCCCCGCACCCGGGCGGTCACCCGCAGGACGTTGCCGTCCACCGCCGGGACGGGGAGGTGAAAGGCGATGGAGGAGATGGCCCCGGCGGTGTAGTCCCCCACCCCGGCCAGGGACCGGATGTCCTCATAAGTATTGGGGAATACCCCGCCGAAGGCCTCCATGATCTGGCGGGCGGCTTTTTGCAGGTTTCGGGCCCGGCTGTAGTAGCCCAGCCCCTGCCAAAGCTTCATCAGCTGGTCCTCGGGGAGGGCGGCCAGGTCGGCCACCGTGGGGGCCGCCTCCAGAAAACGGCGGTAGTAGTCCAGCACCGCCGCCACCCGGGTCTGCTGGAGCATGATCTCTGACACCCAGACCCGGTAGGGGGTAGGGTGGCTGCGCCAGGGCAGCACCCGGGCGTTCTCCCGGTACCACACCAGCAGGGGGATGGGCAGCTGTTCCAGCTCCTTCATGACGGACCTCCTTTTCCCGGAATATTCTCTGATTATAAGCGAAAACCGGCGGTTCCGCAACGGGGAAAATCATAACCGTTTGATAATACCGTGTATAATCAATTTGGGGATGGCATTTCCCAAGGGAAAGTGTTAAAGTTTTAACAGAACAAAGGTTAAAAATTTAACGATATGTCGGCTGCCGCTCTTACCGGCCTGTCGGGAAAGAAAACCTTGGTTCATCATCATTCCTTTTTCATCCATCCTTCCAGATCAAACCAGAGAGAGGCATCCTTATGGATGCCTCTCTCTGGTTTTTTGACAAGAAAACGGAGCTTTGCGGTCATTTCCCGGCGGCGATGATCTCCTCCAGGGCCTCCACCATCTCATAGACCAGACCGTCACAGTGGTCCTTCCGGGCCTCGCCCCGGTCCCGGGAGGCTTTCAGCAGGGTGGCGCAGTCGGTGGCGCCGTGGCGCTCCCGGAACTGGCGCAGAAAGGCGGCGGCCTGCTGGCTGTCATAGCCCATGGCGCCCAAAACCATCATGGCGGCGCTGAGGGTGCCGCAGACGGAGCCGTGGCACATCCCCATGCCGAAGTGGGCGCCCAGGGCGTTGGCCTGTTCCTCCGTGAGTCCCATCTCCGGGGCGAAGGGGACGAGGATGGATTGACAGCAGTTATGGTGTACGCCGGGCCCCTCGTGGCGGATGGCCCATACCTGTTCCATGCGGGTCATAGTGTTCTCTCCTTTTTATTTCACTTTGTCAATGACCATCTGGTCATAGCGCAAATAGTCATAGCCGGCCTTCTGATACATGCGGACGGCGCCGCGGTTGACCTCGTTGACCTCCAGGCGGAAGCGGCGGGCGGAGGGGTACTGTTCCTCGATCCAGGCCATGACCTGAGGCCCCAGTCCACGGCCCCGGAACTCCGGCTTCAGGAAGATCTCCTCCAAAAAGACGCATCGTCCCCCCACCTCAGCGGAGTAGCACTGGGTGATATAGAGGTACCCGGCGGGCTGGCCGTCCATCTGGATGAGGACGCCCCGGAGCAGGTCCTCCCCGTGGTCGGCGGCGTCCCGGAAGGTGCGCTCCAGAATGGCGGGGTCCACCTCGTGGAGGACGGCGTCGGTGTGGTAAAAGTCCCGGACCATGGGCAGGATCAGGTCGTGGTCCCGGAGGGTGATGTCGCGGAAGGTGAGCATAATCAGTCTCCTATCAGTTAAAGATGTCTGGGGTGTCGGAAAAGAGCCGCCGCACCCGGTCCAGTACGGGCCGGTCCTCGGGGCGGGACAGGCCGGGGTCCTCCCGCAGCAGGCGGCGGGCGGCCTCCTGGGCCTGGCTGAGCAGGCGCATGTCCCCCGCCAGGTCGGCCAGCTTCATCTGGGGAAGGCCGTGCTGCCGGCTGCCGAAGAAGTCGCCGGGTCCCCGGAGCTTCAGGTCCTCCTCGGAGATTTTAAAGCCGTCGGTGGTGGAGGCCAGGGTCCTCAGGCGGGCCATGGAGTCGGGATTTTTGGTGGAGGTGACCAGAACGCAGTAGGACTGGTGCTTGCCCCGTCCCACCCGGCCCCGGAGCTGGTGGAGCTGGCTGAGGCCGAAGCGGTCGGCGTTCTCGATGACCATGAGGGAGGCGTTGGGCACGTCCACCCCAACCTCGATGACGGTGGTGGCCACCAGCACCTGGATCTCCCCGGCGGCGAAGGCGGCCATCACGGCCTCCTTCTCCTTGGGGCGCATCTTCCCGTGGAGGATGCCCACCGTCAGGTCGGGGAATACCTCCTTCTGCAGCTTGGCGGCGTAGGTCTTTACCGCCTTCAGGTCCAAGGAGGGGACCTCCTCTCCCGGCAGGGCGGCGCCGGGGTTCTCCTCCACCGCCGGACAGACCAGATAGACCTGCCGCCCCTCCGCCACCTGCTTGCGGACGAAGTTGTACATCCGCGCCCGCTTGTCCTCCCGGATGACGTAGGTCTCCACGGGGGTGCGGCCGGGGGGCAGCTGGTCGATGACGGACACGTCCAGGTCCCCGTAGACGATGAGGGCCAGGGTCCGGGGGATGGGGGTGGCGGACATGACCAGCACATGGGGGGCGGGCATCCCGCCCGTCTCCGATTTTCCGGCCAGAGCGGCTCTTTGGGCCACGCCGAAACGGTGCTGCTCGTCGGCCACAATGAGGGCCAGGCGGCGGAACTCCACCCCGTCGGAGATGAGGGCGTGGGTACCGATGACAAAGTCGATGTCCCCGTGGGCCAGAGCCTGACGGACCCTCTTTTTCTCCGCCGGGGGCAAAGCCCCGGTGAGCAGGCCCACCCGCACGCCGGCGGGGGAGAGAAGGGCGGACAGGGAGCGGTAGTGCTGCTCCGCCAGCACCTCGGTGGGGGCCATGAGGGCGGCCTGATAGCCTTCTTTTGCCGCCAGCCAGGCGGCGTAGGCGGCCACAGCGGTCTTGCCCGAGCCCACGTCTCCCTGGACCAGGCGGTTCATGGGACGGCCCGAGGCCATGTCAAAGGCCACCTCGTCCATCACCCGTCTCTGTGCCCCGGTGGGCTCGAAGGGGAGCAGGATCCGGAAGCTGCGGAAGGGCGGTGTGGGGATGGCGCAGCCCGGTCCGGCGGCCTCCCGCCGGCGCTTGAGAAAGTCCAGCCCCACCGCCAGGTAAAACAGCTCCTCGAAGGTGAGCCGCTCCCGGGCCAGGGTCAGGGCCTCGTCGTTTTCCGGGAAGTGGATGTTCCGGATGGAGAACTCCAGCTCCGCCAGGTTGTGGGCCTGACGGACGGACTGGGGCAGCGTCTCGGGGACGCAGGCGGCGCAGTCCAGGGCCTGCCGGGTGAGGGAGGCCAGCAGATGGTTGGTGATGCCCGCCGTCAGGGGATAGATGGGCATGATGCAGCCGGTGAAGTTCTGCTTGCCCACCCGCTCGAAAATGGGGTTGACCATGGTGCGGCGGCGGCCCTGCTCCTCCACCGTGCCGAAGAAGATGTACTCCTCCCCGGCCCGGAGGGCCTTCTCCACGTAGCCCTGGTTGAAAAAGGTCAGGTGGAGGGTGCCGGTGTGGTCCACCACCTTGAGCTGTACCAGCTCCAGCCCTTTCCGGATGCGGGCCAGCCGGGGGTGCTCCGCGGCCATGGCGGTGATACAGACCCGGCCCTCCAGGGGGGCGTCCCGGATGGTGTACATCTGCCGCCGGTCCTCGTAGTCCCGGGGGTAGTAGGCCAGCAGGTCGGCGGCGGTGGACAGGCCCAGCTTTTCCAGCTTTTTGGCCCGCACCTCCCCCACGCCGGGGAACTGGGTCAGCGGGGTGTTCGGGGTCACGGCCATGGGGGACGCCTCCTTTCCATAAACTTTGAATTATTATTCTACCATATCTTTTGAGGAGAGTAAAGGCGGTCCATTGATTCCCGGCGTGTCCGTGCCGGGTTGCAAAAAGTGCGGACACCAACTATAATCAGGCACAAGAAATAAGATTGAAAGGAGCGTCCATTATGAAGCAGGCGATCCTATATATACATGGAAAAGGCGGCAGCGCGGCAGAAGCGGAGCATTACAAAAGGCTTTGCCCGGAATATGATGTGTTCGGGCTGGATTATCGGTTCTCCACCCCGTGGGAGACAAAGCCCGAGATCATTTCCGGATATGAAAGCCTGAAGGAGAAGTGTGGCTCCGTCATCCTCGTCGCCAACAGTATCGGCGCTTTTTTTGCCATGAATGCTTTGGCCGGACGGCAAATTGAACGGGCGTTATTGATCTCCCCTATTGTCAATATGGAGGGACTCATTTTGGATATGATGCGGTGGGCAAATGTGACGGAAGCGGAGCTGCGGGAAAAACGGGAAATTGAGACCTCTTTTGGAGAGGTCCTGTCATGGGACTATCTTTGCTATGTACGGGAAAATCCCATTGTGTGGACCATACCCACGGATATTCTGTACGCCGGAAAGGATCACCTCACCTCCTACGAGACGGTATCCCGGTTTGCCGGCCAGATCAACGCTTCGCTGACGGTGATGGAACACGGGGAGCACTGGTTTCATACAGAGGAGCAAATGAATTTTTTGGATGGTTGGCTCAAACGCTGTATCTGAATGTCCACCTTTTGCTGGCCTTTTTTGCCGGGGCGTGGTATACTTTTGCCATCACGGAAACTGCTGAATTTACGGAGGTACTTATGTCCTGCAAAGAGGAATTTATTGAGATTTTCAAGACCTGCATCACCCGGGACGGCGCGGACAAGCTGCTGGATTACCTGGAGCACAAGAGCGACTTCTTCACCGCCCCCGCCTCCGCCCGGTACCACGGCGCCTATGAGGGCGGCCTGTGCGAGCACAGCCTGAACGTATACCACTGTCTGGTGGACTATCTCCAGCGGGAGCGGGTCCAGGAGCTGTACGGCCTGGAGTACAGCGAGGAGTCGGTGGCCATCGTGGCCCTGTGCCACGACCTGTGCAAGATCGGCTGCTACAAACGGGGCACCCGGAACGTAAAGGACGAGAACGGCAAGTGGCAGACGGTGCCCACCTACACCTTTGACGATCCCCTGCCCTACGGCCACGGGGAGAAAAGCGTGTACATCACCAACGGCTTCATCCGCCTGACCCGGGAGGAGGCCATGGCCATCCGCTGGCACATGGGCTTCTCGGGCACCGAGGACAGCCGCACCGTGGGCCAGGCCTTCCAGAAGTACCCCCTGGCCTTCGCCCTGGCCACCGCGGACATGGAGGCCTCCTACTTCCTGGAGAACGAGGACAGAATGTAAACAAAGAAAACAAGATACCCCGGCGGCCATCGGCCGCCGGGGTATCATTTTGAAACGGGTCAGCTTTTCTGCTCCATGAGCTCACACAGGGTATCCAGCCGCAGGGCGAACTGGGCGGCGGAGAAGGCCTCCGGGTCCCCCTGGTCCCCGTGGAAGGAGACCACCGGCACCTCCAGCTCCCGGCCCAGCCGCCGCTCAGTCTCCTGGAGGGCGCCGCACCAGGGGCGGCAGCTCCGGTTGTAGTGGACGAGGACCCCCTCCACCCGGTACCGGCGGCACAGCTCCGTCCGCATCTCCAGCCCCCGTTCCAGAGACACCCCGTTGATGGTGCCGCAATAGGCCCGGATCATGCCGTCCAGGTCTTCATAACGGAAGCCCAGGGAGGGGGTGAGGGTGTCGGCCACGATCTGGATGTTTTTCCGGTCCAGCAGGTCCACCACCCGGTCCAGCACCGGCCAGCAGGGCGTGCCCTCCCAGAAGATCCGGCGCTTGGGACCGCCCCCGGGCCGGACAGTCCGGCTCTGCAATTTCCCGGCCAGGGCCTCCAGCCGCTGTTCCGTCTCCTTGGCGCACCGCCCCGTCACCATCAGGGGCATGTAGTCGAACAGCTCCATGTTGCCCAGGGGGGAGGGGGAGGCCAGGGCTGCGTCCATCACCCGCTGCCAGGCCTGGGCGGAGCGGTTGGCCTGACGGCAGACCACCTGAAAACGCAGGGGGTCCCACCGCCGCCCGGTCAGCTCCTCCAGGCCCCGGACCACCTCCGTGATCTGGGCGCGGAGGTAGGCCACCAGGGAGGGGGAGGGCTCCCTGTCCTCCTGGTAGGGAAAATCCAGCAGGAACAGGGGGATGTCCAGGGTCCGGGCCAGAGCCCGGTACCACTGGAGCATCCCGGAGCAGATGTTGTTGCAGCACAGGAGAAAGTCGGGCCGGGGCGGTCCGCCTGCCGCCTGTCCGGCCGCCAGGGCCATCCCCATCCGGACATAGGAGCACAGGTCCCGGCAGTAGCCCATCTCCTCCGCGGCTTGGCACAGGGCGGAACTCTCACCCCTGCAGGAGGCCGCGGCCGCGGCGCTCTCGGGACAAAAGACCGTCAGCCCCAGGGCGGCGGGGATCTCCAGGGGGAATTTGGTGGACATCCATCCCACCCACTCCCGGTCGGAGCCGGCCGGTTGGGCGCGCGCTTCCCGGGCCACGGCTTCAGTCCATGTGGCTGATGTCCCGCATGGCCGCCATGGCGCCGTTCTTGTTCAGGATGAACACCAGCACCGCGGCGATGATGGAGCCGGTCACCGCCACCGTCATAAAGGGCAGGAAATAGGTGAACAGGCCGCAGGCCTTGCCCAGCAGGTACTTGGCGATGGGGTAGGCCATGATGGAGGCCAGGATGCCGGTGCCCACCATCTCGCCCAGGCAGGCGGTCCAGATCTTGGGCCAGCGGCGGTACAGCAGGCCGGCCAGCAGGGCGCCGCACATGCTGCCGGGGAAGGCCATGATGGTGCCGGTGCCCAGCATGTTCCGGATCAGGCTGACGCAGAAGGCCATGCCCACGGAGTACCAGGGACCCAGGAACACGCCGGCGATCACATTGATGACGCTCTGAGTGGGGCAGCAGCGGGTGAAGCCCACGGGGATGGACAGGGTGCCGCCCACAACGCCCACCGCCGCCAGGATGCCGGCCAGGGCGATCTTCTGAATGGTCTTACGGTCAAACATAAAAAAACTCCTTTCAAATGAACGGGGAAAACCGCGTCAAAAGGCAGCGACTCCCCCGCTTCCGGCCCACTGGGCCACAAACAGGGTCCGGAGAGCCCCGCACGGCGGGCCTCCTACGGTTCGGTCGAGGCTTACTGGCCTCCTCTCACGCCGGAACACGGCTTCCCATCGCTGCGTCTCTGGCACGGGCACAGGGCGCTCCCCCTCTGCCCGCTCCCGGTCCAGGACCGGGGCGCCCGCGGTTTTCTCCTCCCTTCGAAAAGAGCTGTGGTTGAAAAAAACGGAGCCGCCCGGTGGGCGGCTCCGTGTCATCACAAGCGCACAGCTATGACTACCTACGGTGGCATTACCCACATCAGGTGGAAGGGTCGAAGCGCATTAGCTTCCTCTCAGCCCGCCTGCGCGAGCTCCCCTGTTTTTCGGATTTATGATACTCCCTTTTTTGCCGCCTGTCAAGGGGCGGCTCCGAAGGGAGAAACAGAATGTCAATCCTGGGCCGGGCAGCCCTTCCTGCGCAGGAAGCGCCCGGGCAGCGCGCCGGTGGGCTGGTGGCCCCGCATGATGACCTGACCGCCGACCACCACGGCCTCGATCCCGTCGCTGAGTAGCTTGGGCTGGGCAAAGGTGGCCCGGTCCATGACGCGCTCGGGGTCAAAGACGGTGATGTCCGCCCAGTTGCCCGCCTTCAACTGGCCGATCCCCTCCAGGCCGTACACCTGGGCGGGCAAAGCGGTCAGCTTGTGGACCGCGGCGGCGATCCCCTCCGGCGCGGTCAGGTCGGCATACCGGCCCAGGTACCGGGTGAAGGAGCCGAACAGCCGGGGGTGGTGCTTCTGGCCCACGGTGATGCCGTCGCTGCATACCATGATGCGGGGAGAGGACAGGGCGGCGGCCACGTTCTCCCCGGACATGCCCTGGAGAATGGCGGCCACCTGGCCCCGCTCCTCCAGGAGCAGGTCGAGGATGAACTCCCCGGGGCTCTTGTTCAGCCGGGCGCCGCCTTCCGTCAGGCTCAGCCCCTCCAGCGCCCGGTTTTTCTCCGACTCCACCGAGGCGATCCGGATGCGGTCATAGCCGATGTTGACCACCCGGTTGTCCCAGCCCTCCATGCCGTTTTGGAAGATGTTCAGGATCTCATTCCGCTTGTCGGGAGACTGCAGAATGGCCAGCAGGCCGTCCATGCCGCCGCTCATGGTCCAGGGCGGCAGGATGACGGTCATGGTGGTGCTGGAGGCGTCGTAGGGGTAGCTGTCGCCGTAGATCTGCAGGCCGGCCTCCGCCTCCTGCTCCATCCGGGCCAGCACCTGCTTCACCTTGCCGTGGTTGGGGCGGCCCACCGCCTTCAGGTGGGAGAGGATCAGCGGCACGCCGGACTGCCGCGCGATGGTGATGGCCTCGTCAACGGCCTCCAGCAGCCGGTTCCCCTCGTTGCGCATGTGGGTGGTGTAGATCCCGCCCCTCTGGGCGCAGACCCGGGCCAGCTGGATCAGCTCCTCCGTGCCGGTGAACACGCCCGGGGCGTACACCAGGCCGGTGGACAGGCCGAAGGCGCCGCTGTCCAGCTCCCGGGCCAGCAGGGCCTTCATTTCCTCCAGCTCGGCCTCTGTGGCCTTGCGGTCCTCAAAGTCCATGGCGTTGATCCGCAGGTTGCCCTGACCCACAAAGGTGCCCTGATTGATGGCCATGCCCCGGCGGAGCACTTCGCGGCGGTAGCCCTCCAGGTCCTGCCAGGGCCAGCGGTCCGTCCGGCCCAGAACAGAGCCGGTGTAATCCCGGATCTCCTGCTCCGCCCGGGGGAGCGCGGGGTAGGCGGAGAGGCCGCACTGTCCGGTCAGCTCTGTGGTCACGCCCTGGGAGGCTTTGGCCAGACAGTCCGGCTCCTGCCACACAGAGAGCTCGGAGTGCGCGTGGACGTCGATAAAGCCGGGGCAGACCACCAGACCTTCGGCGTCCAGCACCTCATGGGCGTCCTGGTCCAGCTTGCCCATGGCGGCGATGCGTCCCCCGACGATACCGATGTCCTGACAGCTGCCCTTGGCGGTCAGGCTGCCGTCGTAGACGGAGCCGTTCCGGATCAGCAGATCAAATTTCATCTTTTTCACATCCCTTTCAGCATGAATACCCATTTGTTTTACTATAGTACATTATAGAACCGAAGTCAACCGCGACACAAGGGCCGCTGGAGGAAAGAACGCCCCCGGCGCGGAGGTGTGGCCGCGCCGGGGGCGTTGTTGGGGCAGGGGGTGGAGAAAGGTCACTCCGCCTCGCTCTGCTCCAGAATGGTCATGAATTCCTGACCGGTGATGGTCTCGTGGTCATAGAGGTATTGGGCCAGGCGGTGGAGCTTGCTCTCATGTTCCGTCAAAATGGACAGGGCCTTCTGCCGCTGGCTCTCCACGATCTCCATCACCTTCTGGTCCAGCCTGGTCTGGGTCTCGGGGGAACAGGTCAGGGAGGCGTCGCCCCCCAGATACTGGTTGGACACCGTCTCGAAGGCCACCATGCCGAACTCATCCGCCATGCCGAACCGGGACACCATGGACCGGGCCAGCTTGGTGGCCTGCTCGATGTCGTTGGAGGCCCCGGTGGTGACGGAGTGGAAGATCAGTTCCTCGGCGGCACGGCCGCCGGTGTAGGTGCAGATCTTGTTCATCAGCTCCTCCTTGGACATGAGGAAGTGGTCCCCGTCATCCACCTGGAGGGTGTAGCCCAGGGCCCCGGAGGTCCGGGGAATAATGGTGATCTTCTGTACCGGGGCAGAGTGGGTCTGCATGGCGGCCACCAGGGCGTGGCCGATCTCATGGTAGGCCACGATCTTCTTCTCCTGGTCGGACAGCACCCGGGTCTTCTTCTGATACCCGGCGATGACCACTTCCACGCTCTCCTGCAGGTCCTCCTGGGTGGCGAACTTCCGCCCGTCCCGGACCGCCCGCAGGGCGGCTTCGTTGACGATGTTGGCCAGCTCCGCGCCGGAGGCCCCGGCGGCCATCTTGGCGATGGGTTCGAAGTCCACGTCCTCCGCCAGACGGATCTTTTTGGCGTGGACCTTCAAAATTTCCACCCGGCCCTGGAGGTCGGGGAGCTCCACAGGGATGCGGCGGTCAAAGCGGCCGGGCCGCAGCAGGGCGGGGTCAAGGGAGTCGGGGCGATTGGTGGCGGCCAGCACCACCACGCCCTTGGAGCCGTCGAAGCCGTCCATCTCGGTCAAAAGCTGGTTCAGGGTCTGCTCCCGCTCGTCGTTGCCAGAGAACTGGCCGTCCCGCTTTTTGCCGATGGTGTCGATCTCGTCGATAAATACGATGCAGGGGGCCTTCTCGTTGGCCTGCTTGAACAGGTCCCGCACCTTGGCGGCGCCCCGGCCCACAAACATCTCCACAAACTCAGAGCCGGCGATGGAGAAGAAGGGGACATTGGCCTCGCCGGCCACAGCCTTGGCCAGCAGGGTCTTGCCGGTGCCCGGAGGGCCCACCAGCAGGGCGCCCTTGGGCAGCTTGGCGCCGATCTCCCGGTACTTTTCCGGGTCATGGAGGAAGTCCACGATCTCATGGAGCAGCTCCTTGGCCTCGTCCTCCCCGGCCACGTCGGCAAACCGGATGCCGGTGGAGGAGGGGACGTACACCTTGGCTCCGGAGCCGCCGCCCATGCCGAACATCATGCCCTCGCCGCCGCCCATGGCCTTCTGCATCTTCCGGTTGATGAAATAGCCGATGAGGAGGAAGGGCAGCAGGGGCAGGACCCACCCCACCAGGATGGAGGTGAGTAGGCCGGGCTGGGTGTCGATCTCCTGGAACTGGGCGCCGCTCTCATACAGACGGTCTACCAGTCCTTGGTCGCTGCTCACCGCCACGGTCTTGTAGATGTTCTCCTCGGCCTTGTCGGTGAAGGTGATCTCGTCCCCTTCAATCTGGACCTGTCCCACGTTTTGGTCATAGGTCATGGACATGAACACGTCATAGGTCACGTTCTGGACCTTTTTTTCCAGAATGGTGGGGAACAGGGTGGCGTTGAGGAGCATCAGGATCAGCAGGGTCATCACATAGTAGTAGATCAGCGGTTTTTTCGAAGGCTTTTTCACTTCTTGCATACGGATCATCCTTTTGACCGCCCTTGCTTCCGGAAGGGCTGAAATGATTAACGGGTTAAATATATCATAGCGGCCGGAAGGGAAAATTCTATGGCAGGATGTGAATAATTTGTGTTGATTTTGTGAACACGGGACGAAAAGCGCCGGACGTCCACCCGTCCGGCGCTGTATGTTCGTGGATCAAATTGTGGGCTGCACCTTCCCCTCCGCGCGGGCCAGCCGGTCCGCGGGGATCAGGTCCCGGAAGAAGGAGATCCGGGGCAGGAGGGTCAGCAGCAGGGAACCCAGTACATAGCAGGCGATCAGCTCCCCCAGGGCCACGGTGGCCCCGTTGAAGGCGAAGGCGGCCCAGAAGCCGGGGCCGAAGCCCACCTCGTACCAGGCGATCATGGCGCCGACAATGAGGCCGTTGCAGACCACCGGCGGCAGGGGGGCCGTCAGGCGGGTGCGGGTTCTGGCCGTCCAGGCGGCGGCCAGGAGAGTGGCCAGGGAGCCAAAAATGATGTCCAGGGGACCCACTGTGCTCATCAGGTTGGTGATCAGGCAGCCCAGGAACAGGCCGGGCACCGTGGCGGGGAACAGAAAGGGCAGGACGCACAGCGCCTCGGAAAAGCGGCATTGGATGGGGCCGTAGGTCAGGCCGAAGATGTTGCCGAAGTAGCTCAGCACCGCGTACAGGGCGGCCACCAGAGCCGCCAGCGTCAGGTCCCGTGTGGTAAATTTGCGCATAAAAAAACCTCCATTTTCTTGTTTAGAGAACGGCGGAGCGCAATGGCTCCCCGAACGAACGCAGGATCCCTTCCATTTTGAAGGGCAAAGACGCGGCGCCGCTGCTCGCAACGGCTCATCGCTTCTGCTTGGTCACGATTCGCCTGCTCCCAACGCTCCCCTTCCCTCCGACTCGGAACACAAACATCTCCGCTCCGCGGCTCTTGGTTTGTATTCCTCGCTCCGGTCCAGGCTCGCTGCTCGCAGCGGCTCATCGCTTCTGCGCTTGGACGAGGTGTGGAAACTCGTCAGGAGGTATCTTACCACAGGAGAGTCCCTTTGTCCAGTGATGATCCGCTCCGGACCGGAGGACATCTTGCCCGCTTTGTGACCGCCCCTTGAACAACAAGAACCAAAAGGACGCCCCGGCGCATGGAATCATGCGCCGGGGGCGTTTCGTGGATCGGAAGATTTTGTAACCGGCAGCTTCGGGGGAGCGGCTTCTCCGGTCAGTGGGAGGGGTCCAGAAAACCGGCGGCCCACTCCAGGTGGTCCTTCAGCGCCGCCGTCAGGGCTTCGCTGTCCCGCTGGCGCAGCAGGGCCAGGATGTGCAGGTGCTGCAGGGTGCTCTCCCGGAGGTCGTGGAGGGCCTCAAAGGAGAGGGCCTGGTAGCATTTCATGTTGGCCGTGTTGTTGCGCATGATGGATTTGATATAGTTATTTTGGCAGCGCTCCACGATCAGTTCGTGCAGCTCCCAGTCCAGCTCGGAAAAGGCCTTGGGGTCCAGGTCGGAGCACTGGCCGCCGGTGCGCTCCAGGAGCTGTTGGAACCGGGCCTCCAGCCGGTCGATCTCCTCGTTGGTGATGCGGTAGACAGAGGTCTTGGCCGCCTGTACCTCCAACAGGCAGCGGACCTCGTACAGGTCGTGGATGTCCTTGGAGGACAGGGGCTTCACATAGGCGCCCACCCCGTTTTTGATCTCCAGCCAATCCTCGCTGGCCAGGGCCCGCAGCGCTTCCCGGATGGGGGTCCGGCTCATGCCCAGGTCGTGGGCCAGCTGGTTTTCACTTAAAATATCGCCGGAGACGATCTTGCCTTCGCAGATCGCTTCCTTGATCTTCTCATAGGCGACCTCGGCCAAGGTCTGCTTGCTGCTGCGTCCGATCATTGTCCATCAACCAACTTTATCTCTAAAGTAAAACAGAAAACACAGGGCAGGACGAAGATGATCGTACCTGCCCTATATAATATCATACCATTTTTAATTGATTTTTGCAACCAAGAAAACCATGGCGTCACAGCATGAGCATCGTAAAGGGTCTCCAGAAGGTGGTCAGCATCAGCACGGCCAGCAGCGCGAGGATAAACCACCACATGTATGGGAGCATCTGGCCCATTTTGATGCCGGAGATCTTCTGGGCTACGAACAGGTCGATGCCGTAGGGAGGCGTGCAGAAGCCGATGGCCAGGTTCATGGTCAGCATGATGCCGAAGGTGACGGCGCTCATCCCCAGGGACTCCACCACGGGCAGCAGAATGGGGGACAGAATGATGGTGGCGGGGATGTTGTCCACCAGACAGCCTACCACCAGCAGGAAGAGGTTGATGAGCAGCAGGAGGATGAACTTGTTGTCGGTGATGGACAGCATGGCTGCGGCCAGCTTCCGGGGGATGCCGGCCAGACTGAGATAGGCGGCGAAGGCGCTGGACAGGCCCACCATGAAGGTGGTGGAGCCGTTGACCACGATGGTGTCCCGCAGGGCTTTGTAAGCGGCGGCGTTATCCAGCTCCCGGTAGACAAAGCGGCCCACGATGAAGGAATAGACCACGCCCACCACGGCGGCCTCGGTGGGGGTGAAGTAGCCGGAGTAGATGCCCCCCAGGATGATGACCGGAGAGAGGATGGCCCAGAAGGCGTCTTTGAAGCTCCGCCACACGTGGCGCGGGTCCAGCTTGCGCTCACCCTTTTTGGACACCTGAAAGCCATGCTTTTTGCACAGGAAGTGGCAGGCGGTCATCAGGGCGATCCCCATGCCCAGCCCAGGGATGACGCCGGCCTTGAACAGGTCGGTGATGGAGGTGCCGGTGGCCACGCCGTAGATGACGAAGGGGACGCTGGGGGGGATGATCACGCCGATGGTGCCGGCGGCGGCGGCGATGGAGGCGCTGAAGCCGTCGTCATAGCCGCGCTTGCGCATCTCCGGGATCATGAAAGAGCCCACCGCCGAGGTGGTGGCCACGGCGGAGCCGGAGATGGCGGCGAAGAACATGCAGGTGACGGTGGTGACCATGCTCAGCCCGCCGGTAATCAGCCCCATGAAGGAGTCGAAGAAATTGATCAGGCGCTTGGCGATGCCGCCGCCGCTCATCAGGTTGCCGGCCAGCATGAAGAAGGGAATGGCCATCAGGGGGAAGGAATCCACGCCGGTGATCGCCTTCTGGGTGATCATCAGCAGGGGGATGGTCCCGTCTCCGGCCACCACGATGGCGATCAGGGTGGCAATGCCGATGGCGTAGCCGATGGGGACCATCAGAAGCAGCAGTACAAAGAAGCTGCCGAACAGGACGAGGGATTCCATGCTATTCCGCGACCTCCTTGGCACACAGAGTTTTGACCTTTACGGCCGTTTTTCCGGTCAGGCGAAGGATCATGAGGAGGGAAGAAACCGGCAGGGCCAGGTACACATAGTACATGGGCATCCGCATGGCGCTGGAGACATTGCCGCGGGCCATCATCTGACGGACCAATTCAAAGCCCTTGACCACCAGGAAACCATTGAAGGCGATCATAATGAGATTGGCGGCTACCTGAATACACTCCTTGATTTTTTGGTTCTTCACAAGGTTGTTGACGATCTCCAGATAGATGTGTTCGTTGTCCCGCTGGGCAATGCTGACGCCCAGCCAGATCTGCCAGATAAAGATGTACCGGGTCAGCTCCTCGCTCCAGGTGATGGAGCTGTTGAAAATAGAGCGCATGATGATCTGTAAAAAAATGATCAGCGTGGTGAACACCAGGCTGGCGCACAGCAGCTTTTCTTCCAGCTGGTCGTAGCCATAGATCAGTTTGTGCAAAAAATGGTTTTCGTTCATGACCGCTCAACTCCTCTCGCAAAGTGGATGGCCGGGCGGAGGACGGGGCCGCCCGGCCGGAAGATCACCGCTGCCGCTCAGCTGTTAAAGGAAGCGGCCAGGTCGAAGATCCCGGTGCCCCAGGCGGCCTTATACTCGTCGTACAGGGGCTGGATGGCGTCCACGAAGGCCTGGTACTGGTCGGCGGTCAGTTCGTTGACCTCCATGCCCTCGGCCTCCAGCTTGCCTACAATGGTCTCGTTGTCCTCCAGCTCGATCCTGCGCTGGTTGGTCACCATGTCGGCGCAGCACTCCTTGACGATGGCCTGGTCCCCGGCGCTCAGGCTGTTCAGCCAGGCCTCGTTGGTCAGGATGGGCAGGAAGTTATGTACGTGCTCGTCCAGGGTCAGGTACTTCTGGACCTGCTGGAAGCCGGAGGCGTAGATCAGGGTGGGGGGGTTTTCCTGGCCCTCCACCACGTTCTGCTGCATGCCGGTATACAGCTCGGAGAAACTCATGGGGGTGGGGTTGGCGCCCAGGACCTCATACATGCGGATGAACACCGGGGAGCTCATGACGCGGATCTTCAGCCCCTTCAGGTCATCGGGTGTGTAGATGGGGCGGACGTTGTTGGTGGTGCAGCGGGGACCGTTGTACAGGTAGCCCAGGGAGACGAAGCCGTGGCCGGCGATCCACTGGTCGATCTGGGCCCCCAGCTCCCCGTCCAGGGCGTTGAAGGCGCTCTGGGCGTCTTGGAACAGGTAGGGCATATCCAGGATGCCGATCTGTTCATTGTAGGCGGTCAGGACGGAGGAGGAGGGGAGGGCCATCTGGATGGTGCCCATGGCCACCGCCTCGCACAGCTCCTCGTCGCCGCCCAGCTCGCCGTTGGGGAAGATCTCCACGGTGATGCGGCCGCCGGTCTTCTCCTCCAACTCGTCTTTGAATTGGAGCAGGGCCTTGTGGGTGGAGCGGTCCTCAGCCTCGATGTGGCCCACCTTCAGGGTCACGGAGGATGCGGTGCCGGAAGAGGAGGCCCCGGAGACGGAAGGGGAAGTGCCGCCGCCGCTGCCGGTTCCGCAGGCGGCCAGCGGCAGGGCCATGGCTGCGGCCAGGATGATGGACAGTGTTTTTTTCATGGTGATTCCTCCAATTTCGCAGTACTGGTTTTCCAGACTCGGATATGGCAGTATATGCGGGCAGGAGGCGGTACATCCATAAAAATCGCCGCCCCCGTTCCAATCTGTGACCGGGGATTGGAACAGGGGCGGCGATATGAAAATTTAAGATTCCGTTACGGGGGAGAGGGAGGGATCAATCCAGGATCTCCACATAGCCCTCGTCGGCGTTGACGGCCACGATGTCGCCGTCCTTCACCGTCTCATAAAACTCGGCGGGCAGACGGTCCACCATGGGGATCTCCATGATGATGGCGCCGGCCACCAGGACGGGGTCGGGGTTCTGCACAATCAGGGCGGCGGGCATGTTGTGGAAACGGTCCAGATGGTACAGGCCGTCCTGCTGGACCACGGAGCTGCCCTTGCCGCCGGGGAAGACCAGGATCTTCTTGGCGATGATGCGGCCCTCCAGGCAGTGGTTTTTCTCCTCCATCATGCCGTCCTCGGGGCGGACCTGGTAGAACATGATGCGGTCCTGGGAAATGATGGCGTCGGACTGGGCCTTGCCATCGGAAATCTTGTGACAGGAAAATCTCTTAGCCATGTTATTTCACCTCTCCAGTCAGCGCGGCCTCGATGCAGGTGTCCAGGTCGCGAATCACAAAGTTGATGCCGCGGCGGCGGGGATAGTAGGCGCACTTGGGGGACTCGGTGATGCCCACCTTGCCCTTCAGGTAGTGCCAGCAGGGCTGATCGGGGCAGGTGTCGGGGATGATCTCGGCGCCGGCGGCGGTCAGGATGTCGGTGATGCCCATGCGGTCGGCCATCTGGCGGCCGTGGCTGGAGACCAGGATGTACATGGGGATGGCCAGCTTCTTGCCCTCAATGTGGCGGGCGATGTACATGGCCTCCTCCAGGGTGAAGTGGGGACAGCCGAACATGGCGAAGTCCACCTTGCCGTCGTGCATCTCGTCGCTGAACTTCTCCTCAAAGTCCTTTAGGTCCTTGTCGGTGATGACCACCTCGCGCTTGGGCTTGCTGCCGCCCAGAGCGGCCTCCAGGGTGGGGGCCTCGGGGGTGAAGCCCACGATGTGGTACATGCCGTAAGCGCCGGAGGTATTCAGCTGGGCGCCCAGGTTGCGCAGGGCCTCGGGGGTGATGACCTTGGGCAGGCCGGTGAAGACGGGGATGCCCTCGCCGATCTTGTCGCCCATCATGCCCAGCAGGTGGTACTCATAGTCGGACTTCATGTTGGCTTCCACATGGACCAGAATGTCGCCCTTCCGGTTCTCATCCAGCAGCAGGCCGTACTCGGGGACGCAGCCGGTGATGGCGGCGCACAGGGCGCTGTTGGCGCTCTCGCGGTTGGAGCGGGCGCCCCAGACGGCGTTCACATAGGGGGTGGCGCTGGACTCGGAGAAGGCGCAGACCTCGCCGAAGTTGGGGACGTTGGTGGCGATATAGGGGGTGCAGTTATAGGACAAAACGGCGCCCAGAGCCCGGTAAGCGTCGTTGGTGCGCTGCATGTGCTCGGCGGAAGGGCCGTCCACGGGATGGGCGCACTCGCCGGTGAAGTGGGCCAGGCAGAAGCCGGGGTTGACGGTGGGGGCGACACGGCACTTGGCGCCGGCCTTGACCAGCTTCTCCGCGAACCACAGGTCGCCGGCCTGGTTGCTCAGGGCCACGTGGGCCCGCTTGATGGGGACCATGCGGGGGGCGTCGAAGCACTCGCCGATGCCCACCTGGATCTTCATGGCGTAGGCGGCGCCTTCGCCGTACTTGCCGTCCAGCATAGCCTTTTGTTCGTCATTTAAAATCACTGTTTGTTCCTCCTTTTAAAACTGATCGTTCCATATATCAACTTTTCGGGGATCCAGGAAACAAGATGCCCGCGGCTGCGGGACACAGGCTGTATACAAGCCCGGCGAAAAAATACACCCCCGCCGGGACGCGCCGAAACAGAGCGCCGCTTCGTCGCTTTGACGCTGCGTCAGCTTGGGAAAGCGGCAGGGGGAAAGGAATGCTCCGTCCAATCAGCGGCAGACCGCGGCGGAGCGGAGGGGCTTCCCGGCCGGCGCCGGTGGGGAGCCGGCCGGGAAACGGGAGAAAAGAGAAGGAAAACGGATTTGGTCAGTCGGCCAGGCTGAGTCTGGGGTCTGCCTCCACGTCGGGGAGCAGGGCCTGGGAGACTTCAATGTACTCCAGGTGCAGGGTATTCTGGATGCGGATGATCTTGGGATCGTCCCGGTCGATGCCCCGGCAGCATTTCAGCGCCACCCGGACGGCGGTGTCCTCGTCCTCCACGGTGCAGGGGATGTTGGCGTCTCCCAGGCAGTTGCAGGCGATGGCGTTGGCGTACATCGCCTCCAGGTCCAGCTGGTCGGCCACCTTGCGGGTGATGACGTCGAACAGCCCCACGCCGATGCCGTTCCCGTGGCTGGCCGGGGTCACGTCGATGAGCACCAGGCGCTGGTATTTGGGGATGTGGAGCACGAAGGTCTTCAGCACGGAGCTGCGGCCCAGAATGTTGGGGTCGAAGCCGGCCCCGGACACGTCCTTACCGATCTCCTTGCAGACGATGACGTCGGCCTCCGGGAGCAGGATGCAGGGCATGTTCCCCCGGGCGATCTGGACCAGCTCCTTTTCACGGGCGATGAAGCGGCTGGCGGGTACGGCCTCCACCTGGAAGGTCTGGTCGTAGGCGTTTTCCAGGATGGCCACGCCGAAGCCGATGGGCGCTTTCTCCAGGATCAGGGAAGCGGTCTCCTCAATAATATGCGCGAACTGCTCCGGATTTTCCTCATGGACGGCGGAACAGCCCTTGTGGTTGCCCAACCCAATGACCAGCATTTTACAAAGGCCGCTCTGGAGGGGGCCCACAAAGTCGGTGTGGAGCTTGACCCGGTTGATGGGGACCACCAGATCGGCCTCAAAGGCGGCGCGGTCAAACCAGACCGGACGTCCGTTGGCGCAGTCTCCCAGGTGGACGGTGTCCACGGTGGTCACCACGGGGACTCCCAGGTTTTCTTCTGTGATCCCATAGCCGGCCAGCACTTCCCGCTGGCCCTCCTCGGTGCCGTTCCCGTGGCTGCCCATGGCGGAGACAATGAAGGGCCGTGCGCCCATGGCTTTCAAAGACTGGACCACGGTCTCCACGATGGCATAGAGGTTGCGGATCCCCCGGCTGCCCACGGCCACGGCGACCTTGGCCCCCGGCTTTACCAGCTGGCGGATCTCCGGTTTTTCCAGCTCTGACCGGGTGGCGCCGGCCACGTCCTCCAGCTTGCGGTCGTCGAATTGCTGACGTACGCGGTACATCCTGGGGAGGGGACGTTCCATATCTTCGGGAAGCAGAATAGGCATGATGATCACTTCCTTACACAAATCAGACTGAACATATATCATAGGCTGTATACAGGTGGATTGTACTACGGAGAACTTTCCATGTCAATGGGAAAACGGGCGGAGACGGAAAAAAATAAATTGAAAAGCCGGACGGACCTTACAAAACGATGCCGTATTTCCGGATGCGGTACTGAAGGCTCTGGCGCAGGATGCCCAGGGTCTCGGCGGTGCGGGAGATGTTGTAGCCGCAGTGCTCCAGGGCCTGGAGGAGGATCTGGTGCTCATAGTCGTCCAGCAGGCTCTGGAGGGTGGCGGTGGAAAAGTCGATGGCTGGGGGAGCGCTGGCGGCGGCGGGGACCGGAGCCGCGGCGCGGTGTTTCAGCAGGTAGGAGGGCAGGTGCTCGGGTCGCATGGTGTCGGAGTCGGCCACGTTCTGGGCGTAGTCCAGCACATGGAACAGCTCCCGGACATTGCCGGGCCAGTTGTAGGCCCGCAGGATGGCGTAAACCTGGGGGTCCACCGCGGTGATGGCGTGGACATACTGGTAGGCGGTGGCGTTCAGATGGTATTGGACCAGCTCCTCCAGGTCCTCCAGATGCTCCCGCAGGGGGGGCAGCTCCAGCATGACCGTGGACAGGCGGTAGAACAGGTCCCGGCGGAACTGGTTGTCGGCGATGGAGCGGAAGGGGTCCTGGTTGCAGGAGGAGATGATGCGCACGTCCAGCTTCAGGTCCTTGCTGCCGCCCACCCGGCGGAAGGTGTTCTCCTGGATGACCCGGAGGATCTTGGACTGCATCCCCAGGCTCATGGAGTTCAGTTCGTCCAAAAACAGGGTGCCGCCGCTGGCTTCCTCGAAATAGCCTGCCTTGTTCTCGCTGCCGGTGAAGCTGCCCTTCTGGGTGCCGAAGAGCAGGCTCTCGATCAGGGTCTCGGGAATGGCGGCGCAGTTGATGGCCAGAAATTTCTTGCCCCGGCGAGAACTGGCCTGATGGATGCTCTGGGCGAAGATCTCCTTGCCGGTGCCTGTCTCGCCCACCAGCAGGATGGAGCTGTCCTGGGGGGCCACCTTTTGTGCGATGGCCACAGATTCCCGGAGCTTGGGGCTGTGGCCGATGACATTGTCAAAGGTGTAGCCGGAGAAAGTGACCTGGGGTCCCCGGGCATCGTAAGATTTCAGGGCCCGGCGGGTCTCCTCCAGACGCTTGATGTTTTTCTGGACGATCTCCTCCGTCTGGTCAAAACTCACTGTGCCCAACAGTTCGCCACCGCGCAAAATGGGGTAGGAGGTATTGGCAGTAGCAATGGGAGTATCATCGCTGGTCTTGAAATGGTCCACCCGGTTGATGACGGGGGAGCAGGTCCGCAGGGCGGTCATGGTGGTGCTAATGTTTTCATCCAGGTTGTACAGGTCCAGCAGGTGGCGGCCCTTGGGATCGACGCCGCTGGGGATATGGGAGATCTCGCGGCTGGCCTTGTTGAAGTAGATGACGCAGGCGTTCTTGTCGTAGATCTGAACGCCCTCGGAGACTTGGTCCAACGCACGGGCAAAAAGATAGGGGCTGAGGTCTTCACGGGCCAGGAACAGGTAAGTCTGATTGTCCGGGGCGGGGAGAATCCGGAAGAAGAAGGTGTCCTTATCCCAGAGAAAGGAGCCGGAATCCGCTCCGTCGGGAAGGGGAAATACGGAACTGGCCTTCCGGCGGCGGGAAACCCAGCTGTCAAATAAGAGGTGGTAGAGTTCTTCGGATTCTTCGTTGCCCCAAGCTACGTTCTGAAAGCGGCCATCGGAGTCCAGGGTGAACAGGATATCGTAAAATTGCATGGGATCGCTCCCCTCTAATGAATGTATTGCAATCAGTGTAGCAGAATTCATGTTTAAAATCAATCTTTGTGCAAAACAATTTTGCTGAATGCAAAATTGTTTTGCGATAAAAGAGAGAGAAATGGGGAAACCACGGACTTTGTGCGGCGCAAAACGTTTCTCCCGAGTGGCGGCAGACGCAATTTTTCGACGCAACTTGACAAATCAAAAGAAAAAATAAAAAATCGAAAAATTTTTTAAAGTTGGCCCGAAGCTTGCTTATATTAAAAGATCGTAGGGCTGGGAACCTGATTCAATACTTGTAATAGGAGATGTAAACTTATGAAAAGCGAGAAAATTACAATCCGCAAACCCGTATTTATTACGATGGCGCTTTTGTATATCGCGATCATCGTGCTGGGCCTTGTGGCCCCGGAGTGGTTCGCCACGGGTGAATCCTTCATCGTGGAATTTACCTGTCTGAATTTCGGCGCTCTCTATGACCTGCTGACCCTGGGCCTGGTGGCATTCTGTGTCTGGGTCATGTTTTCCAAGAAAGTCGGCGATATCCGTATCGGCGGCCAGGACGCCAAGCCTATCATGAGCAAATGGAACTGGTTTGTCATCTCCCTGTGCGGCGGCATTGCTACCGGTATCGTGTTCTGGAGCATTGCCGAGCCCATCACCCACTTCATTGAAGGCATCCCCGGTTTCGCCAACCTCTATGCCCCCGGTACCGAGCAGGGCGCCATGCTGGCCCTGGCTACCACTTACCTCCACTGGGGCATCTCTGAGTACGCTTACTACTGCGTGGCCGGCATCGCCATCGGCGTGGCCGTCTACAACATGAAGCTCCCCTACCGTGTCAGCGCCTGCCTGTATCCCATCCTGGGCAAAAAGGCCATGGGCGTCATCGGCACCGTCGTGGACATCCTGTGCGTGTTCGGCCTGGCCGGCGGCGTCTCCGCCTCCCTGTGTGAGGGCGCGCTGCAGCTGGGCGCCGGCATCGGCATCCTCACCGGCATCACTCCGGGCCGCTTCCTCTGGATCGTGATCCTGGTGGCCGTGGTCATCACCTTCCTGATCTCCAGCTACACCGGCATCGGCAAGGGCGTCCGCTTCCTGTCCGACAAGAACGCCAAGCTGTACATCGGCCTGATGGCCTTCGTGCTGCTGTTTGGCCCCACCGCCTATATCCTGAACAACGCGACCCAGGCCTTCGGCTTCCACATCGAGCACTTCTTCACCCAGTCCACCTACCTGTCCGGCTTTGACGGCGAGATGTGGCCCACCTGGTGGACCATCAACTACTGGAGCTGGATGATCGCCTACGCCCCCCTGATGGGCATTTTCCTGGCCAAGGTGGCCCGTGGCCGCACCCTGCGGGAGTTCACCATCTATAACTTCCTGCTGCCCGGCCTGTTCGGCATCGTCTGGTTCGGCATCTTCGGCTCCTCCGCCATTTTCTATGAGACCAACGGCGGCGGCATCTATCAGAGCATGCTGGATCTGGGCACCGAGTCCGCGGTGTTCGCCTTCTTTGAGAATATTCCCCTCTCCACGGTCCTGGACGTGGTGTTCCTGTTCACGGCCTTCCTGTCCATCGTCACCCTGTGTGATTCCATGACCACCACCATTTCCTCCCTGTCCATCAACGCCCAGAACGCCGCCGTGGCCGAGCCTCCCGCAAAGATCAAGATCTTCTGGGGCGTCACCGTCTCCCTGGTCTGCTTCGTCAACCTGGCCACCGCCAGTACCGTGGGCGCGGTCAGCGGCATCGACGCCACCAAGCAGCTGGCCATCGCCACCGCCTTCCCCCTGCTGTTCGTCATGATCCTGATGCTCATCAGCGGCGTGCTCATGCTGAAGAACTACCACAAGTATGACACCGTGGACCATCCCGAGAACTCCGTGGTGGACAAGGACCTGATCTGCGACTTCGACGAAAACGCCATTATGTAAGTTCTCCGTGTAAAGATGTCTCCTTGCTGTCCGGCCCCGGAAAAACCGCCTGTTTTTCCGGGCCGGACCCATGCTGGGGCCATTCCGTCTTTTGACAAAGCTGGAGGTACGAATCAAGTATCATGAAGAAGATCGAAAAAATCCTGTTGGGCAGCCCCATCACTCTGGAGGAGTTTGTGGCGGTGGCCCGGTTCGGCGCCAAAGTGGAGTTTTCCCCCGCCTACTGTGAGCGGGTGGACCGTTCCAGGACTCTGGTGGAGCGCTGGGTGGCGGAAGAACGGGTGATGTACGGCGTCACCACCGGCTTTGGGGCCCTGTGCACCAAGGCGATCGGCATAGAGGAGACCGCCCAGCTCCAGGAGAACATTATTCTCTCCCACTCCGTCTCCGTGGGAGAGCCCCTCAGCGTCGAGCGGGTCCGGGGCATCATGCTCATGATCCTGCAGAACCTGGGTCAGGGATACAGCGGCGTGCGGCTGTGTGTGCTGGAGCGGTACCGGGACTTCCTGAACCTGGGGCTGACCCCCTGGGCCCCCGGAGACGGCAGCGTGGGCTACCTGTCCCCCGAGGCCCACATGGCCCTGGTCCTGCTGGGCAGGGGCAAGGCCTACTACCAGGGCGAGCTGCTGGAGGGGGGCGAGGCCCTGAAACGGGCCGGCCTGGAGCCCATGGCCCTCAGCTCCAAGGAGGGGCTGGCCCTGGTGTCCGGCACCACCTCCGCCACCGCCATGGCGGCGCTGGCCCTGTATGACCTGGAGAAGGCCGCCAAGTCCGCCGACATCGTGGGCGCGCTGTCCCTGGAGGCCCTGAAGGGCGTGATGAACGCCTTTGACCCCCGGGTCATGTCCGTCCGTCCCCACAAGAACCAGGGGGAGACGGCGGAGAATGTCCGCCGCATCTTGAGCGACTCCGGAATTATCGCCAAGTATCAGGGCAGCCGGGTCCAGGACGCCCTGTCCCTGCGGTGCATCCCCCAGCTCCACGGCGCCGCGAAAAAGACCCTGTCCGACGCCCGGACCACCATTGAGATCGAAATGAACTCCTGCTGTGATAACCCCATTCTCTGGCCGGAGGAGGGCTGCCAGGACGTGATCTCCGCCTGCAACGCCGACTCCTCCTATGTGGGCATGGAGATGGACAGCGCCTGTATCGCCGCAGTGGGTCTGGCCAAGATGTCCGAGCGGCGGAACAACCGGCTTATTGACGAGTCCCTGTCCGGCAACCCCTGGTTCTGCATCAAGGAGCCCGGGCTGAACTCCGGCCTGATGATTCCCCAGTACACCCAGGCGGGCCTGCTCAATGAGATGCGGATGCTGGCCACTCCCTCCACCATTGACAACACCCCCACCTGCGGCAACCAGGAGGACTATGTGGCCATGGGCTACAACGCCTGCAAGAAGGCGGGGGCCATGGCGGAAAAACTGGAGTATGTACTGGCCATTGAACTGCTGTCCGCCTACCAGTCCCAGCAGTTTGTGGAGCCGGAAGTGGAGCGCAGCTCCGCCACCGCCGCCGTTCTGGAGGAGATCGGACGCCATGTGCCCGTCATGGAGCGGGACATGCCCCTCTACCCCCACATCCAGTACCTGAAGGAACTGATCCACTCCGGAGAGCTGATCCGGGTGACGGAGTCTGTCACGGGACCGCTGAACTGACCGGAAGGACGTTCTGCCGCCGTGGAACCATAACATTTATCACACGTTCCCCAAAAAGGGCCGCGCCAACCGGCGCGGCCTGAGGCTGTCGAAAAGACTTTTCGACAGCCTCAGCAAATTTGGAAACATTAAAAAATGTTTCCAAATTTGTATTGATTGAAAAGAAAGGGAACCCTGACGGTTCCCTTTCAAACTATCCTTCCCTCCGAACCCTTGAAGAATCAGGGTTTATCGACAAGCTGGGGCCGCGCCAACCGGCGCGGCCTTTTCATTTTATATATGAGCTTTGCCAGCCCCTGGAGCGGAACATAGAAGAAGGCGGAGACAGCTTGAAGAATCGGGACAGATTTGGTATAATCGACCTGATTTGACAAGGGGGAAAGGTCCATGGAACTGATACAGAGCCAGATACAGCGGCTCAGCCAGCAGCAGCTGCAGAGCGTGGAGCTGCTCCAGATGAGCGCCCAGGAGCTGGAGGCATACCTCCGGGAGCTGTCCCAGGAGAACCCGGTGGTGGAGCTGGAGGAAGCCTCCTCCGCTCCCGTCCAGGAGTCCCCCCGGGAGGAGGAACTGCTGCGCCGCCTGCGCTGGCTGGAGGACAATGACCGCCAGAACCGCTACTACCAGCATGTGGATGAGGACGAGATGGACCCCATGGCCCGGGTCGGCGGGGCGGGGGGTCTGGAGGAGACGCTGATCCGCTTTCTGTCCCGGCAGCTGGACCGGATGGACCTGGGGCAGGAGCTGGACCGGGCGGTCCGGTACCTGGCCGCCTGCCTGGATGGGGACGGCTACCTCCGCTTCCCCCTGGAGGAGCTGGCCGGTCAGACCGGAGCACCGCTGGAGAGGCTGAGAGAGGCCCTGGCCCTGCTCCAGAGCCTGGAGCCCGCGGGGGTGGGGGCTGCCAACCTGTCCCAGTGCCTGGAGCTGCAGCTGCTGCGCATCGGGGAGGAGGGACCGGCCCTGGCCATCGTCCGGGACCACCTGGAGTCCCTGGCCAAGCGCCACTACCGGGCCATCGCCTCCGCCCTGGGGATCACCCAGGAGGAGGTCCGTCAGGCGGAGCGGGTCATCCGGGAGCTGGAGCCCCGCCCCGGCGCCGTCTTTGACCAGCCGGAGCAGGTGGCCTATATCCTGCCTGACGTCTTTGTCACGGAGGAGGAGGGGCAGTTCGTGGCCCGGACCCGGGGAGGAGAGCGCCCGCCCTTCCGCATCAGCGGCTACTACCGGGACCTGCTGGCCCATTCCACGGAGCGGGAGGTACGGGAGTATCTCTCCGGAAAGCTCCGCCAGGCGGAGGGCGTGCTTTGGGCCATCGGCCAGCGGGAGAGCACCCTCCTGCGCTGCGCCCAGTCCATCGCCCGGAACCAGCAGGACTTTTTCCGCTTCGGTCCCCAGGCCCTGGCCCCTATGCGGATGGCCGACGTGGCCCAGGAGCTGGGGGTGCATGAGTCCACCGTCAGCCGGACCATCCGGGAAAAGTACCTCCAGTGCACCCGGGGCGTGTTCCCCATGAGCTACTTTTTCTCCCGCAGCGCCACGGCGGACCAGTCGGGAATGGTAGGCGGTACCGCCGCCCGGGCGCTGCTGAAGCAGCTGCTGGACCGGGAGGACAAGAGCCGTCCCCTGTCCGACCAGAAGCTGTGCGAGGAGATGGAGCGGCACGGCTGCCCCATCTCCCGGCGCACCGTGGCCAAGTACCGGGAGGAGATGAACATCCCCAGCGCCTCGGGACGCAAACAGTGACGTCCGGGGAGAAAGCGATAACAGAATCATAAAATAACGCCCGGGATCTGCCGATCCCGGGCGTTATTTTGCGCATACCCGGCCGGAGCCTGTACCACGGGCGCGGATGTGCGGGGCAACACGTTCCCGCGGCCTCATTCCGGCTGGGCGCGCAGGTTCAAAACGCTTCTGCGCTGGATCAGCTGGGGAACCAGAAGGACATGGTGCTTGTTGGCGGTGGGGCTGTCTAGCCGCTGCATCAGTGTGTTTACTGCGGTCTGGCCCATGGAGTAGGGGTCGTACCGCACGGTGGAGAGGCACAGGCCGGATTCGTCGATATAGGGCGAGTCGTCGAAACAGAGAATGCTCAGGTCCCGGGGGATTTGGAAGCCGTACTCATGGATGGAGTTGACGATGCCCACGGCGATCTGGCAGTCCGCCACGAACAGGGCGGTGTAGGGCATCCCCTCCTGAACCAGCTCGTTGGCGAACTGGCGGCCCCGCTCGATGCTGGATTCGCCGTAGTAGATCTTGTAGTGGTACGGGGCGGGGTTCAGGTCCTTCAGCGCCGCCGCGAAGCCCTGGACGCGGTCTGCCTGGGGGGTGGACTCCTTGTAACTGGCCACGTGGGCGATCTTGGTGTGGCCGTTTTCGATGAGGCAACTGGCGGCGATGTATCCGCCCATGTAGTTGTCGATGCAGACCACGTCGGTCTCCACCGAATGGATATACCGGTTGACGAAGACCACAGGTATTCTGGCGTTTTGGAGCACCGCGGAGAGGGTGGGCCGCTCCATGGCGGTGACCAGGATGACGCCCAGGTAGTTGTTGGCCTCCGCAAACCGGATCTGCTCCTCCTCCACCAGGGAGTCGTAATTGCTGTTGCACACCACCGCCAAAATGCCCAGGCCGGACAGCCGGTCGCAGATACCCTTGATGATCTGGGAAAAGAAATAGTTGGAGATATCGCCGGCAATCACCAGGACGTATTTGTTCTTTTTCCTGGCCGCGTCCGGCAGGCAGGCGATGGGGGGGAGCCCCAGGTTGGTCATGGCGTTTTGAATCTTGGCCAGAGTCCGGGGGGAGACATTCGCGCTCTGGGTGAAGGCGCGGGAGACGGTCGCCCGGGATACCCCGGCCTCTTCCGCGATCTTTTTTTGGTCCACCATCTGTTTCGCCCTCCGCTTTGTTCCGCACTGAGATCAGGTTACCTCTATTCTAGCAAGAAACACACCGGTGTTCAAATAAAGATTTCATAAATTTTGAAATCAGTGAAAAATATTTTTGAAATTGTGAAATCGCATTGAAAAACGGGGGGGCGAAACTTATACTTATTGTACAAGTTATCTAATGCTGGTTCTACGGTAACACAGCGAGGGAGTTTGCAATGAACAACATTTCCAAGATCAGAGAAAAACTGGACCGTGGGGCCCTGTGCTTTGGCACCCACTGCTCCACCACCGACGCCGATTTTTATGAGATGTGCGGTCTGCTGGGCTATGACTACATCTGGATCGACAACGAACACGCGGGTATGACCCAGCCCATGATCAAAAACGCCATCATCGCCACCAACGCGGGCGGATGCGCCGCCTTCGTCCGGGTGCCGGACCACGAGATGGCCCACATCAAGCCCGTCATCGAGTGCGGCCCCGACGGGGTCATCTTCCCAATGGTGAACAGCGCGGAGGAGGCGGCGAAGTGCGTCTCCATCTGTACTTATCCCCCCCGGGGCATCCGGGGGTTCGGGCCCCTGCGGGCCATCGACTACGGAATGAAGAGCTTTGACGAGTACGTGGCCACGGTGGACAAGAGCTTCCTGAAGATCATGCAGTGCGAGCATGTGGAGGCGGTGAAGAATCTGGACGAGATCCTGGAGGTCCCGGGGGTGGACGCCATTATCTGCGGCCCCATGGACCTGTCCGCCTCGGCGGGGAAGCTGGGCCGGTTCGCCGACCCCGTGATGCGGGAGCTGATGCAGACCATCATCGACAAGTGCAAGGCCCACCACAAGCCCTTCGGCCTGTCCTTCGGCGGGGTGGACCTGGACCTGATCAAATTCTGGATCGAACAGGGGGGCAGCCTGCTGTCCCTGGGTACGCCCCAGGACTACTTCCGGGAGATGAGCAAGGACATCGTCCGGCAGGCCCGGGAGATCGAAGCCCAGCGCCCCTGACCCGGAGGGGCGCGGATACAGGCAATTTTTCAATGCAGGTGATCAAACATGAACAACATTTCCAAGATCAGAGAAAAACTGGACCGTGGGGCCCTGTGCTTCGGCACCCACTGCTCCACCACCGACGCGGATTTTTATGAGATGTGCGGTCTGCTGGACTACGATTATGTCTGGATCGACAACGAGCACGCGGGCATGACCCAGCCCATGATCAAAAACGCCATCATCGCTACCAACGGCGGCGGATGTGCCGCCTTCGTCCGGGTGCCGGACCACGAGATGGCCCACATCAAGCCCGTCATCGAGTGCGGCCCCGACGGGGTCATTTTCCCCATGGTGAATACTGCGGAGGCGGCGGCGAAGTGTGTCTCCATCTGTACTTATCCCCCCCGGGGCATCCGGGGGTTCGGCCCCCTGCGGGCCATCGACTACGGCATGAAGAGCTTTGACGAGTATGTGGCCACAGTAGACCGGAGCTTCCTGAAGATCATGCAGTGTGAGCATGCGGAGGCGGTGAAGAATCTGGACGAGATTCTGGAAGTCCCCGGGGTGGACGCCATTATCTGCGGCCCCATGGACCTGTCCGCCTCTGTGGGCAAGATGGGCAAATATTTTGACCCGGAGGTCCTTGAACTGATGCAGGCCATCATCGACAAGTGCAAGGCCCACCACAAGCCCTTCGGCCTGTCCATCGGCGTGGATATGGAGCTGATCAAATTCTGGCTGGACCAGGGCGCCAGTTTCCTGTCCATGGGTACGCCCCAGGACTATTTCCGGGAGATGAGCAAGGACGTTATCCGTCAGGCCCGCGCCATCGAGGCGCAGCGGTGAGGACACATCGGAGGTGATCACATTGCGGGAAAACAGTTTGTTCCTCGGAAAGATCGTTCCCACAGTCAGGAAGTACACAGAGACGGCCATCGACTGGCTCTCGGTGATCCTGCTCAGCGGGATCTTCATTCTGGGCATTGCCCAGGTCTTCTGGAGATGGGTGCTGAACGATCCCATTGTCTGGTCGGAGGAGCTGATCCAGCTGACCTATGTGTGGATCTGCTATCTGGGCTGGACCATCGCGGAGCGGAAGGACTCCCATATCCGGATCACCGCGGTGTGCAACATGCTCCCCCGGAACGCCCAGAAGTGGCTCCAGATTTTCAACCACATTTTGTGCATCGTGTTCTCGGTGCTGATGGTCTATTTCGGCATCAAGCTGGTGGGCGTGGGCGCCAAGCGCACCGCCGTCTCCATCGCCCTGAACTACGCCATCGTATACACCATGGGCCCCATCTGCAATTTTGTGATCATCTGTTACGAGATCGCGGGCCTGATCGAGTGCTTTACCAAGGGACCCAGAGACTACCGGGATAAAGGAGGGGACGAGGAATGACCATTGTACTGATTTTGTTCGTGGTGCTGCTGTTCACCGGCCTGCCCCTGTTCGTCAACCTGGGCCTGACCTCCTTCCTGTACATGTTTCTGACCGGTAACAATCCCATGATCGCGGTCCAGCGGATCACCCAGGCCTCCAACTCCTTCACCATGATCGCCGCCCCCTTCTTTATTCTGATGGGCAACCTGATGAACACCGGCGGCGTCACCAGAAAGATGTTCCGCTTCGCCAACGTCATCGTGGGCACCATCCCCGGCGGCATGGGCCATGCCAACATCCTCTGCTCCGCCCTCTTTGCGGGCATGAGCGGAACGGCCGTGGCGGACGCCGGCGGCCTGGGCAACATCGAGATCGAGGCCATGCGGGACGTGGGCTATGACGACGACTTCTCCTGCGCCGTCACCGCGGCCTCCTCCGTGCTGGGCCCCATCATCCCCCCCTCCCTCCCCATGGTCATCCTGTGCGTCACCGTGGGCGCGTCCGTGGGCCGGTGCTTTGTGGGCGGCGTGATCCCCGGCATCCTGATGGCCGGCGCCCTGTGTTCCCTGGTGGCCTTCTACGCCAATAAGCGCCACTACCCCAGAAATGAAAAGCCCACGCTGGGGATCATCTGGGGCGCGTTCAAGGACGCGTTCCTGGCCCTGATGGCTCCGGTCATCCTCTTCGCCGCCATCTACACCGGCGTGGTGACCACCACCGAGGCCGCCATCATCGCCGCCCTGTACTCCATGATCATCGGCCTGTTCGGCTACCGGGACCTGAAGCTGAAGGACATTCCCAAGATCATGCTGGCCACCTGTGAGACCACCGGCGTGGTCCTCTCCATCGTGATGACGGCCAACATCTTCGGCTATATCCTCACCGTGGCCCAGATCCCCCAGATGATCACCACCGTGCTTACCGGCATCCAGAATAAGTTCCTGTTCCTGCTGGTCATCAACCTCTTCCTGCTGTTCGTGGGCTGCTTCATGGAGGGCACCGCCGCCATCCTGATCCTGGGTCCCATTCTGATCCCGGCCATGGAGGCCATGGGCGTGTCCGAGACCCAGGCGTGCCTGATCATGCTGCTGAACCTGATGATCGGCGTGGTGACCCCGCCGGTGGGCGTGGTCCTTTACGTCACGTCCAACGTGGCCAAGGTGTCGGCCAACCGGGTGATCAAGGCCACCATGCCCTTCCTGATCCCGCTGTTTATCGTTTTGCTGATCGTGACTTATGTTCCGGCGGTCACCAACTGGCTGCCCAACCTGCTGTACGGCGCGCTGTGACGCCCGGACGCTTCTTTCCTCAGGCAGTTCCCGGCTGCCAGGCCGAGACTGAATATAAAAATTCAATGGAGGGACTAAAATGAAAAAGTTACTGGCATTCACTCTGGCTGTGTGCATGAGCCTGTCTCTTGCCGCCTGCGGCCAGAAATCTGCCCCCGCCAGCTCCGGCGGCGCGGCTTCCGCCTCCGCTTCCACCAGTGCGGCTTCCGAGCCCAAGAAGGAAGTTGTGGAACTGAAGTGGGGCTCCGTGCACCCTGAGACCCAGGTGGTCACCCAGATGATGATGCGGGCCATCGAGGAGATCAACGCCAACGCCGAGGGCATCCACATCACCGGCTACCCCAACGGTGTTCTGGGCGGCTCCTCCGACCTGGTGGAGGGCGTTCAGGAGGGCATGGTGGACATCATCACCGAGGGCCCCGCCCAGTTCGCTTCCTGGATCCCCAAGGCCGCCCAGGTGGAGGCCCCCTACCTGTGGCAGAGCGTGGAGCACATGCAGAAGGCTCTGAACGGCGGCTACAAGGACACCCTGAACGAGCTGTTTGAGGACATCGACGTCCGTATCCTGGGCTCCTTCTACTATGGCACCCGCCAGCTGACCACCAACAAGCCCATCACCACCCTGGCCGACCTGAAGGGCATGAAGATCCGTGTCCCCCAGAGCGACCTGTACATCAAGATGATCGAGTCCTGGGGCGCCTCCGCCACTCCCATGAACATCAATGAGCTGTACATGGCCCTGCAGACCGGCACCGTGGACGGCCAGGAGAACCCCTTGACCACCTATGAGAGCTACAAGTTCTACGAGGTCGTGAAGAACGTCATCCTGACCAACCACATCATCTGCCCCAACATGATCTTCATGAACGGCGACGTGTGGAATTCCCTGTCTGACCACGACAAGGAAGTGGTCCAGAAGGCCATCGACAGCGCCGTCGCCTGGCAGGATGAGCAGATCCTCACCGCTGAGCAGACCCTGGCCGACGACCTGAAGCAGTATGGCGTCGAGGTCTATACCCCCGACGATACTATCCGCGAGGCCACCATCCCCTACATCAAGCCCAACATCGAGGACTGGGACTACATCCAGTCTCTGGCCTGATCTGCCGGCGCGGAAAAGACGCCATGAACATTCATATCTGCCGGGTGCGAAAGCACCCGGCAGATGTGCTACCCTCAGGAGCCAAAGGGCAATACAGGTTTCAAGGTGCCGGCGCCGCCGGCAGGCGTGTTGCCCTTTGTCCGCTGAGGGTATCCGCCAGCAGCGCCGCGGGGCGGACCTGTGAACGCCGTTGACGATGACCGGCGGTTTCCGCCGGAACGACACAGAGGAGAATGAACATGACTTTTGATACGCAAACCGCTCTGGAACTGGAACAGACCGTGCTCGGCATCGAACTGGGCTCCACCCGGATCAAAGCCGTCCTCCTGGACCGCCGGCATATTCCCATCGCCTCAGGCGGCTATGAGTGGGAAAACCAGCTGGTGGACGGCCTATGGACCTATTCCATGGAGGCGGTCCACGCCGGGCTCCAGTCCTGCTTCGCGGATCTGAAAAAGAACGTGGAGGAGACATTCGGCGTGCCGCTGACCACCGTGGGCGGGATCGGTGTCTCCGGCATGATGCACGGCTACCTGCCCTTTGACCGGGCGGGAAAGCAGCTGGCGGAGTTCCGCACCTGGCGGAACACCGTCACCGGCCCCGCGGCCAAGGAGCTCACGGAGCTGTTCGGGTTCAACATCCCCCAGCGCTGGTCTGTCGCCCACCTGTATCAGGCCATGCTGAACGGAGAGGAGCACGTCAGGGACATCGGCTACCTGACCACCCTGGCGGGCTATATCCACTGGAAGCTCACGGGCCAAAAGGTCCTGGGCATAGGCGAGGCCTCCGGCATGTTCCCCATCGACAGCGGCACCCTGGATTACGACGGGGAGATGGTCCGCAAATTTGACCTCCATGTCCGGGACAGGAACCTGAACTGGAAGCTGCTGGATATTCTGCCCAAGGTGCTCCCCGCGGGCAGCCCTGCCGGAGTGCTGACCGAGGAGGGCGCCCACTTCCTGGACCCCACCGGGACCCTGCGGCCCGGGATCCCCTGCGCGCCGCCGGAGGGGGACGCGGGCACCGGCATGGCAGCCACCAATTCCGTGCGGGTCCATACGGGCAACGTCTCCGCCGGGACCTCCGACTTTGCCATGCTGGTGGCGGACCACATGCCCGGCGTTCACCGGGAGGTGGACATGGTCACCACCCCTGCCGGCCTGCCCGTGGCCATGGTCCACTGCAACAACTGCACCTCCGACATCAACGCCTGGGTGGGCCTGTTTTCCCAGTTTGCCGACGCCATCGGCGCGCCCCGGGACAAGGGGGAGCTGTTCACCCTGCTCTTCCAGAAAGCCCTGGAGGGAGACGCGGACTGCGGCGGGCTGCTCAGCTATAACTATTTCTCCGGAGAGGGCGTGACAGACCTGGACGAGGGCCGGCCCGTCTTTGCCCGGGAGCAGAACTGCAGCTTTACCCTGGCCAACTTCATGCGCACCCACCTGATGTCCGCCCTGGCCACCCTGAAGATCGGCCTGGATATTCTGACGGCCCAGGAGCAGCTCACCGTGGAGCGGCTCTACGGGCACGGCGGCTTTTTCAAGACCCCCGGTGTGGGCCAGCGGATCCTGTCCGCCGCCGTGGGCGCCCCGGTTTCCGTGATGGAGACGGCGGGAGAGGGCGGCCCCTACGGAATGGCTCTGCTGACGGCCTACATGCTCTGGCGGCAGGAGGGCGAGGGGCTGGAGGACTATCTGGACCACAAGGTCTTTGCCCAGGCCCGATCCTCCACCCTCCAGGCGGACCAGGCCGACATTGACGGCTTCCAGGCGTTTCTGGAGCGGTACAAGAGAGCCTTTGACGTGGAGCGCACAGCCATCCGGACCATGTGAGAGGAAACGATATGCTGGAAGAATTGAAGGAACAAGTTTTGGAGGCCAACCTGCTGCTGCCCAAATACCAACTGGTGACCTTCACCTGGGGCAACGTCTCGGGGATAGACCGAGAGCGGGGCCTGGTGGTCATCAAGCCCTCCGGCGTCCCCTATGAGGGTATGACGGCGGAGGACATGGTGGTGGTGGACCTGGAGGGCCGGGTGGCGGAGGGCAAATGGAGGCCCTCCAGCGACACGGCCACCCACCTGGAGCTGTACAAGGCTTTCACGGCCTGCGGCGGCGTGGTCCACACCCATTCCCGGTGGGCCACCACCTTCGCCCAGGCGGGCCGGGACATCCCGGCCATGGGCACCACCCAGGGAGATTACTTCTACGGGGCCATCCCCTGTACCCGGCCCATGACCGGGGAGGAGATCCGGGGGGAGTATGAGAAGGAAACCGGAAAGGTCATCGTGGAGACCTTCCGGGACAAGGACCCGGCGGCGGTCCCGGGGGTCCTGGTCTTCAGCCATGGCCCCTTCGCCTGGGGCAAGGACCCGCTGGAGGCGGTCCACAACGCCGTGGTTATGGAGGAGGTGGCCTTCATGGACTGGCACGCCATGGTCCTGAATCCGGAGCTGGGTCCCATGCAGCAGACTCTGCTGGACAAACACTACCTGAGAAAGCACGGAAAAAACGCCTACTACGGACAGAACTGACCCGCGGCACGGCAAGCGAAAGGCAGGCATCCCATGGGGATGCCTGCCTTGATTTTTGGGCCGGAGGAGGGGAACTGGTCCGGCCTCAGTACATGGAGTCCACCAGCTGCTTCAAGGTTTCCGTGCCCATATTGGTGCCCAGAGAATATTCCATACCGTTGTCGTACCACACGGCGTTCATATAGTCCAGGTTGCTGAAAATATAGTGGGTCACTCCGCCCCGAAGGTAGATCTCCACCTCCCGGTCGTCCTTTTCGTGGATAGTGTTGACGAGGGAGGTCCGGTAATCCACGTCAAAGCTGATGTGCTGGTCGCCGTTCTGATAGAAGATACCGAAGGAGACGCCGCCGCCGTCGGGCCAGCGGTACAGCAGCTGGTCCGCCACGGTAAAGCCCTCCGGGAAGTCGGGAACGGTCAGCCCTTCCACGCCATACTCCCTCAGCGCCGCTTCCAGCTCCTGGAACTCCTCCGGCAGTTCCTTGGACGGCCGGGAGCTGGGGCGCCAAGCGCCTGCCTGGACGGGGAGAAGGCTGAACTGCTCCGCGGTCCAGTGCGCCACCATCTGGGCAATGCTGGAGTAGCCCAGCACCGGGACGCAGGCCAGGGCAACCAGCAGGGCAGCCGCCACCGCCGCCATCAGCAGCCGCCGGGGAGTACGGCGGCGGAGGGGAACGGAGCCGTTCCGGTCCTGGGGCGGCTGGGCGCTGTACAGCGGCTCCTCCAGTTCCCGGTAAAGGGCGTCAAATTCCCGGCGGGACCGGGCCGCGCTGGGCGGAGCCGCCTCTGGGTCCGCCTGTTCCCGTTCCACCAGAAGGCCCAGGATGTAGTCGGTCATCCCGGCGTCGCCCTCCTCGCCGGACAGCAGCTCGCCCTCAAGGAGGGATTCCAGTTCCTCCGTGCTCAATTGGTTCAGACAGGCATATTTGGTTGGCGCATGTTCGTCGGCCATTTTCTGAACCTCCTTGTGTTGATATATTCCAAAACCTTTGCAAAACGGACAGCTTTTGGTCAGTGTCCGGGAAAAATTTTCGCCAGTTTCTTGCGGGCCCGCTGGACCCGCTTCTGGCAGACGGCCACGGAGAGCCCCGTCTCCTCGGACAGGACCTTATAGCTGGCCTTTTCCAGGGCGAACCGCCGCAACAGACGCAATTCCTCCGGCGTCAGCGCCTCGGCGATCCGGCGTCTGGTCCGGTCCAGGTCTCCCGCCCGGTCCTCCTCCACCTCGGCCAGCGTATCCGGGGCCGCCGGTCCGCCGCCGCCCAGCGCGTCCAGGGATACCAGCCGGCGGGCGTCCCGGGTCCGGTCCCGCAGCACGTGGAGGGATTTGAACCTGACCGTCTGCTGCAGCCACTTTTCCGGCTGCTCACAGGTCATCAGATAGTCGATGTGGAGCAGGGCCTCCAGAAAGGCGTCCTGGGCCACTTCCTCCGCCGGGACCGGGTCCCTCAGCAGGACCAGGGCATACCGCCGCATTTTCAGAAATTGAGCGGCATAGAGCCGCTCAAAGAACAGATCCTGTTCTGTTGGAGTTCGCTCGCCCAAGACCGGCGCACCTCATTTCTGAGTGTTGTGGCCCCCGCGGCCCGGGGGCATGGCAGACCATCTGTGGAAATAGGGAGAAAAAAGCGGAGAAATTTGGAAAATTTGAGAATCCGTGTCCGTTTTTCCAAATGGCTGGAATATATAGACAGAGCGGACCGGAGGTCACTTCTCCAGCTTGAACTTGAGCAGCAGGTAGGGTTCCACCTCCAGCACCGACGCGATGTTGAACAGAAGCTCCAGGGACAGCCCCCGGTTCATGCCCGGGGCCTCCACAGAGGCCAGATGCTGGCGGCTGATCCCCAGCAGCTCCGCCATCTTCTCCTGGGAATAGCCCTTCTTTTTGCGGTAATAGCCGATGGCGTAGGAGAGGTTCTCCATACGCTCCCGGTTGTCAAAGTTCCATTCCAAACGCCTCACCGCCTTACAGATGTAGTTTATCCGAAGGGGGACCTTCCGAAAATAACTTATGACACGGTATTGACGTTTTATACACGACAATATATAATGGAAACACGATTTTGTTGATTTTGAGGGAACGGAACGGCGGCTCCGCGCCGCCCATGGCAAGGAGGTCATGATGAAATTAGCGGAAGACTTCAGACGGATCGCCCGGGAGGCCCTGCGGGGCCGCTGGCCCGTGGCCGTATTGACGGGCTTTGTAGCCGCTTTGATCGGGGCCTCGCGCTACGGCGGGAGCGGCGGGCGTTCCAACCGGATCCAGGTATCCGAAGGGGAGCTGAACGGCTTCCTGCAAAGCCAACTCTGGCGCCAGATCATGCCCCTGGTGGTCGCAATTCTGGTGTTTCTGGTGGTCTGGACCATCGTCACCTTTGTCATTGGCGGCGCGGGCAAGCTGGGCTATGCCAAATTCAACCTGAATCTGGTGGACGGCAGGGAAGCCAAGTTTTCCGACCTGTTCTCCCAGTTTGACCGGCTGTGGGCGGGGTTCTGCATGCAGTTTCTGCGGACGCTCTATCTGTTCCTCTGGACGCTGCTGTTTGTCATCCCCGGGATCATCAAGGAATACAGCTACGCCATGAGCGACTATATTCTGGCGGAGCATCCGGAGATGTCGGCCAATGAGGCGATCACCGAGTCCCGGCGTATCATGGACGGGAACAAGTGGCGGCTGTTTTGTCTGGGCTTCAGCTTCATCGGCTGGGACCTGCTGTGCGCCCTGCCCACCCTGGTCATGGCGTTTTTCGTGACCGGGAGGGCCCTCCGCGGCGGCGCAGGCGTCTCCGCCCTGCTGTGGATCATCCCCCTCGGCATCCCGCTGAGCGCCGGGCGGCTGTTCCTGCGCCCCTACCGGGAGGCCGCCTGGGCGGCCTTCTACCGGGACGTCTCCGGGACGGGGAAGGAGCGCCCCATTGGACTGGCGGAAAACACCTCCGGGGATGCCGGCGGCGGGTATCCCTGGAGTAACGATAGTCCGTAATCAACCAGAAAGAGAAGAATAGGAGGAAATATGGAAGTTATCCTGAAGTTCATCCCGGTGATCGTGATCGCGGTCCTGGTTCTTGTCCTGCTGCTGGTGGGCTATGTGAAGGCGCCCCCCGATCAGGCGTACATCATCTCCGGCCTGAAAAAGGAGGGCAAGATCCTCATCGGCCGGGCGGGCATCCGCATCCCCTTCTTTGAACGGCTGGACCGGCTGTACCTGGGCCAGATGACGGTGGACATCAAAACGGAGCAGTCCGTCCCCACCAACGACTTTATCAACGTCAATGTGGACGCGGTGGCCAAGGTCCGTATCGCCCCCACCTCCGAGGGGATCAAGCTGGCCGCCAAGAACTTTTTGAACAAGCGGGCCGCCGACATCACCATGGACCTCCAGGACTCCCTCCAGGGCAACATGCGTGAGATCATCGGCACCCTGTCCCTGAAAGAGATCAATACGGACCGGGACTCCTTCTCCGACCAGGTGATGCAGAAGGCCTCCAAAGACATGGATAAATTGGGCATAGAGATCCTGTCCTGCAACATCCAGAACGTCACCGATGAAAACGGCCTGATCCGTGACCTGGGCGCCGACAATACCTCCCTCATCAAGAAAAACGCCGCCATCGCCAAGGCTCAGGCCGACCGGGACGTGGCCATTGCCCAGGCGGAGGCCGACAAGGCCGCCAACGAGGCCCGGGTCCTGTCCGACACTCAGATCGCCCAGAAGAACAACGAGCTGGAGATCAAGAAGGCGGAGCTGAAGATCGTCTCCGACACCAAGAAGGCCGAAGCCGACGCCGCCTACACCATTCAGGAGCAGGAACAGCAGAAGAGCATCGAGACCGCCCGGGTCAACGCCCAGATCGCCAAGGCGGAGCGGGACGCCGAGCTGAAGAAGCAGGAGGTGGAGATCGCCAAGCAGAAGCTGGACGCGGAGATCCGGGCCCAGGCGGACGCGGAGCGCTACCGCATGGAGCAGGAGGCCCAGGCCGACCTGTTCAAGCGGCAGAAGGAGGCCGAGGCCAAGCGCTATGAGGAGGAACAGGCCGCCGAAGCCATGAAGAAGGCCGCCGAGGCCGCCAAGTACGCCAAGGAGCAGGAGGCCGCCGGTATCGCGGCGGTGGGCCGCGCGGAGGCCGAAGCCATCCAGGCCAAGGCTCTGGCCGAGGCGGAGGGTATCGACCGCAAGGCGGAGGCCATGAAGAAATACGGGGAGGCCGCCATGGTGGAGATGGTCATGCAGGCCCTGCCCGAGATCGCCCGGAACGTGGCGGAGCCGCTCAGCAAGGTGGATAAGATCACCATGTACGGCGAGGGGAACAGCGCCAAGCTGCTGGCCGACATCATCAACGGCACCACCCAGATCACCGAGGGCTTTACCGAGGGCATGGGCATCGACCTGAAGGCGCTGCTGGCCGGGATGATCGGCGGCAAGGTGGCCGGCGGCGAGGGCGCGACCTCCACGGTGGTCAACATCCACACCGCCGAAGCCTCCGACCCGGCGGAGAAACCGGAAGAATAATACCCCCGCCCGCCGGCATATCATACTGTCTGCCGGATCACCCGCGGAGAGGGCGGCCCACGCGGCCGGGCGCATAAGGGAACAAAGGAGTCGGAACTATGAAACCGGAATATGTCGTCTGGGTGGACCCGAAAAATCAGATCGCCTCCTTCCACCGGGAGGAAGGGTACGACCGGATGGAGTTTACGGAGCGCACCGCCTTCCTGGCCTATCTCATCGGACTGACGGACCAGCGCTTCCGCTTCCAGTAAAACAGGAGCGGGAGCGGCTGCGCCGCGGGAAAACAGAAAAAAAGCCCCGCCGGGATGCGGCTTATGGCATCCCGGCGGGATATTTTGCGCGGCCGGAGAGATTTGGCTGCATAGGGCTGTGAGTTTTTTCAGGTTCGCGGACCGGCCTGAGCCCATATTTGGAAGGATTTCTGAACAGGGGGACGGATTGACAAAGCGGCGCTTTTTTGCCATAATAATGCCATATCTGTGACGGGACACGCCCCGGACAAAGGAGGCCGCTATGGCTTACATCAAATTTACCACCGATTCCGCCGCCGACATCCCCGCCGCCCTGCGGGAGGAGTTGGGCATCCAGGTGCTGCCCTTCCCCATCGCTATAGGGGACAGGGAACTGGCCGACGGCGTCGATTTTACCCCCCAGGAGTTTTATGAGATGCTGCTGGCGGCGCCCCAGATCCCCACCCACGCCCAGCTGACTCCCTATGTGTTCACCCAGTGCTTTGAGGCGGCGTGGCAGGAGGGGTATACCGACCTGATCCACACCTCCATCAACTCCAAGGGCTCCGCTACTTACGGAAACGCCCTCCAGGCCCGGGAGGAGTTCTATGAGGACCACCCCGAGGCCAAAGGGACGTTCCGAATCCATATCATCGACTCCCGCAACTACACCATGAGCTACGGCTGGCCGGTGGCGGAGGGGGCCCGGATGGCCGCCGCCGGAAAGGACGCGGAGGAGATCACGGCCTACATCCAGGATTGGGTGGACCGGGCGCGGGTGATCTTCGCCCCCCTGGACCTGCGCTTTGCCAAAAAGTCCGGACGGATCTCCGCCGCCGCCGCGTTCATGGGGGAGGCCCTGGGCCTGAAGCCCATCATGACCTTTGCCGGCGGCGACTCCAAGATCCTGACCAAGGTGCGGGGGGAGAAAAACGTCATCTCCACCCTGGTGGACCTGTGCCGGAAGGAGCGCCGGGCCGACAGCCCCCTGCTGCTGATCCGGGCGGGGAACGACGAGCAGGCGGACAAACTGGCCCAGGCCTGCCGCCAGGAGCTGGGCAAGGAGCCCGACATGTCCTATTACATCGGCGGCGTCATCGCCATCAACGCCGGTCCTAACCTGGTGGGCCTGCTGTACTGGGCCTGAACCACATCTTGCCTCCGTCCGGAAGGATTCCTTCCGGGCGGTTCTTTTTTTAAAGGGGGACCCATCCAAGTTTTACATTTTATTCATGCTTTTTATGGTAATGTGGGATAGGATACTGAAAAAAACAAAGGCGATGAATGTGATGAGACCTGGACAACTGACCTGGCGGGAGCGGGGCTGGCTGTGGGCCCGGCTGGGGATCCGGCTGGTCCTGACGGTGCTGGCCCTTCTGCTGGTCGTCCGCCTGGGACCGCCGGCGCTGTCCCTGTTCGCGCCCTTCGTGGCCGCCCTGGTGGTGGCCATTCTCCTCAACCCCATGGTCAAGTGGCTCCAGCGGCGGATCGGCTGGTCCCGGCAGACCCTGGCCCTGCTCCTGCTGGTGCTGATCTTCGGTTTGGCCGGGGCGGCGGTGGGCCTGCTGGCCTATGCCGTGGGCAACGAGGTGGCCATGCTGGTCCAGAACTGGGACGGCCTGCTGGCCGGCTTCCAGACGGCCCTGGAGCAGACGGAGGAGATTCTGTCCCAGCTGTGGACCCTGGTGCCGCCCCAGCTGAAGGAGTCCTTCCAGTCGGTGCTGGATGGCCTGGTGGACTGGCTGGGCACCGCTACCCCCGCCCTGCTCAACGGGGTGCTGGACTATACCAAGGACAAGGCCATGGGGGTGCCCTCCTTTGTGGTGGCCCTGGTCATCTTCCTCATGGCCTCCTATTTTCTGACGGCGGACTACCCCTATCTGCGCACCCGGGCCATCCAGAATATGGACGAGGGCCTGCTCCGCTTTCTGGGCCAGGTGCGCGCCGTGGCCCTGGGGGCCTTCGGCGGCTATTTGAAGGCGGAGGTGCTGCTGTCGGTGGGGGTGTTTTTCATCCTGCTGGGGGGATTTTTTGTGATCCGGCAGCCCTACGCCCTGCTGCTGGCCCTGGGGCTGGCGGTGCTGGACTTTATCCCCATCGTGGGTTCGGGGACCGTCATGGTGCCCTGGGCGGTCATCGCCCTGTTCACCCGGGATTTCCGTTCCGCCATCGAGATCATGGTGATCTGGGGGGTGGTGGCCATGTTCCGCCGGGTGATGGAGCCCAAGTTCGTGGGGGACCAGACGGGGCTGTCTCCCATCCTCTCCCTGGTGAGCATCTACGTGGGCATGAAGCTGGCAGGGGTGCTGGGCATGATCCTGGGACCCATTTTGGCCCTGGTGGCGCTTAACCTGGCCGGGATGGGCATGTTCCGGGGCCTGCGCGCCGATCTCACCGCGGCCGCGGAGGACATTGCCGCCATTTTGTCCCAGCGGATCGAACGGCTCTGAGGTCAAAGAAAGTTTCGGGAATGTTCAAAAAGAAATCCCATTTTCTTCATGCTTTCTTCATAATTCCACGTTATGATAGGCACAGTTCAAAGGAAGAACAAAAAATTTGAAGCATGTATTTTGAAGGGAGCACACGATTATGAGCGACTTCAATTTCTATAACAGCGAGAACGACGGATACCGGGGCGGCTTCGGCGATTACACCGACCCCATCCCCACCAGCGGCGGCCCTGTGGCCCCCGACAGCAAGCCTCCCAAGAAGAAGGGGAACGCCAAGCGGATCGCGGCCCTGGTGCTGGCCTGCGCCCTGGTGGGCGGCGGTGCCGGAGTGGGGGGCGCGGCCCTGTACGGCAAGCTGACCCAGCCGGAGAGCAGCACCACCATCTATGAGGAGGAGCGCCCCCAGGTCCAGACCGTGGTCAACAGCAACAAGGGCCAGCCCATGACCCCTGAGGCGCTGTACGCCGCCAACCTGCCCTCCTGCGTGGGCATCACCGTCTCCACCACGTCGGTGAACATCTTCGGCCAGACCACCACCTCCGCCGCCTCCGGCTCCGGTTTCGTGCTGACCCAGGACGGCTACATCGTCACCAACTACCACGTCATTGAGGACGCCGCCAACGACAACTCCGTGGATATCCAGGTGACCTTCGCCAACGGCGACAAATATACCGCCAAGCTGGTGGGGGGCGAGAAGGACAACGACGTGGCGGTCCTGAAGATCGAGGCCGCCGGCCTCACCCCTGTCACTCTGGGGGACAGTGACAAGCTGGTGGTGGGCGAGAGCGTCTACACCATCGGCAACCCCCTGGGCGAGCTGACCTATTCCCTCACCAACGGCATCGTCTCCGCCCTGGACCGGCTGATCTCCACCGGAGACAACGTGACCCTGAACATGCTCCAGACCAACTGCGACATCAACCCGGGCAACTCCGGCGGCCCTCTCTTTGACAGCTACGGCAACGTCATCGGCATCACCACCGCCAAGTATACCCAGTCCTCCTCCGGCGTTTCCGCCGAAGGCCTGGGTTTCGCCATCCCCATCAACGACGTGAAGGACATCATTGCCGACCTGATCGAGCACGGCTACGTCACCGGCAAGCCCTACATGGGCGTCCAGGTCAACACCGTTTCCTCCGAGGCCCAGCGCTACGGCATCCCCGCCGGCGCCGCCGTGGAATATGTGGCCGAGGGCTCCGCGGCTGAGAAGGCGGGCCTCCAGGAAGGGGACATCATCACCGCCATCGACGACACCGCCATCGACTCCCCCTCCGCCCTTACCGCCGCCCTGTCCAGCAACTACAAGGCCGGGGACACCGCCACTCTGACGGTCATCCGTTCCCAGCAGGAGATGAAGCTGACCATCACCTTTGACGAGAAGAACGCCGAGACCGAGGCCAACAACCAGATCCAACAGAACACCCAGCAGGAACAGCAGCAGAGCCAGAACGGCTACTACTACCAGTGGCCCTTTGGAAATTTCCATTGGTAAATAAAACGGAACCGCCCGCAGCCCATGTGGCCGCGGGCGGTTTTTTGCATAACATGACATCTTTTCCGGCGGAGGGATGGACAAACGGGGAAAATACAGTATAATATGTTATCATCAAACAGTTGGAAAGAAACCGTTCTTTCCAATTTGTTGACTGTATGAGGCGGGAAGACCGTCTCCTGATTCGGGGCCGCGCCGGAAAAGGGCGTTGAGACATCGTTTGTTTGGGAGGCCTTGGATCGAAGAAAACGAGATTCATAAGGAAGGAACGACAAAACGATGGAGATCAACGGACAGACAGTAAACGACACGGTGGAGTACGCCCAGCTGGGCCTCTCCCCGGAGCTGATGCGGGCCATTGAAAAGAAGGGCTACGTCCAGGCCACCCCCGTCCAGGCGGGGGCCATCCCCTACTTCATGGAGTGGAAGGACGTCATAGCCAAGGCCCCCACGGGCACGGGCAAGACCTTTGCCTTCGGCATCCCCATGGTGGAGCACATCGACCCGGAGAACGGGGAGGTCCAGGCCCTGGTGCTGGCCCCCACCCGGGAGCTGGCCATCCAGATCCAGGATGAGCTGCGGGACCTGTGCGCCTTCAAGGAGGGTGTGCGGGTGGTGTGCCTCTACGGCGGCCAGCCCATCGACAAGCAGATCACCCAGCTGAAGAAGGCGCCCCAGATCGTGGTGGCCACCCCCGGCCGGCTCATGGACCACATGAAGCGGCGCACCGTCCGCCTGGACAAGGTACAGACTGTGGTGCTGGACGAGGCCGACCGGATGCTGGATATGGGCTTTGTCCGGGACGTGACCCATATCCTGGACAAGATGCCCAAGCGGCGTAATCTGGGCATGTTCTCCGCTACCATCTCCCGGGAGGTGCTGGACATCTCCTGGGTGTACCAGCGGGACCCGGTGGAGATCACCGTCCCTGCCGACCAGGAGAACCGCCCCGACATCGCCCAGTACCGCCTGGACGTGGAGCGCAGCGAGAAGGCGGACACCATGGCCCGGCTGCTGGACATGGGGGACTACGAGCGGGTCATCGCCTTCTGCAACACCAAGAACATGACGGACCGGCTGGCTGGGCTGCTGGGGATGCGGGGCATCTCCGGCCAGGCCATCCACGGCGACATCCAGCAGTCCGCCCGGGAAAAGACCCTGAAAAAGTTCCGGGACGGCCAGATCCGGGTGCTGGTGGCCACCGACGTGGCCGCCCGGGGGCTGGACATCGACGATGTGGACGCGGTGTTCAACTACGACGTCCCTGACGAGAACGAGTATTATATCCACCGCATCGGCCGGACCGGCCGGGCCAAGCGCCACGGCGTGGCTTTTTCCCTGGTGTCCTCTGTCACAGAGAGCATCCGACTGGATGAGATCAAGAAGATCACCGGCAGCGAGATCCGGACGGTCCGCTTCAACGAGCGGGGCGACCTGGTGGCGGCGGTGGAACAATGAGGAGCGCCCCTCGGGTTTTATTATTTTTTAATCTTTTCCCTATGGATTTTTTAGTCTGCCGGGCGTATCCTGTATCCAGAGGAACAAATTGGACCCCACATTTTGGAATAGGAGAGGATCTGTATGGAAAAAAAGAGATTGTACCGCACTGAGGGCAGCTGCAAAATGATCTGCGGCGTCTGCGGCGGTCTGGCGGAGTATTTTGACATCGACCCCACCCTGGTCCGGGTGGGCTGGGTCATCGCGGCCTTCCTGGGCTCCGTGGGCTTCTGGGCCTATCTGATCTGCGCCATCATCATGCCCAAGAAGAGCGACGTGTACCCCGGCTGCTGAGGCAGCATGAAATGGTAAGACCTGGGCGTGCGGGGACTTTGGTCCCCGCACGCTCTTTTTTCTGTCCCGCCATTCAATTTGAACGGTTAACCAAAATGGATTATATAAAGAGGATACAGGGGGAAAACACCCGAAAAAACGGAATTCATTGGTGATGGCATGAAATATTTTATCAGTGAACAGCAGAGAAAACAAATAGGTGGTTCTTGTTACTTTGAGTTTCAAAAGGGGCAAAAAAACAGAAGTTATAATGATGTTTACTGGAAAGAAGATTCATTGTTGCTCCATATGGACATTGTGGATAACCTGGAATTGTTTAAAATAATTCCTAATTTCAATTACTATGGAATTACCATCATTGATAGAGACAAATGGAACATAATTCAAAGAATTGCTGAAAACGAAAATGGCATTATCAGTGAAGTTATTGCGGAACTAAAAAGTTGGGCTGATAAAAATTTTGAAACATTTGATTATTTTGTGATATGCGGTATATAAATTCCGGTTTCTCAGTGTTCGCAAATCAGGTCAAATGTGTAAGGAGGAACATTTTATGGTGACTGTCCGCCCCTCTGTCCCCGCCGACGTCCCCGCCCAGCGGGAGCTGTGGAAGCTGGCCTTCGGGGACCCGGAGCCCTATATCGACAATTTTTACAGCACCTACTACCGCCCCGAGCGGGTGCTGGTGCTGGAGGAGGAGGGCGTGGTCCGCTCCATGACCGCCTGGTTCGACACCGCTTTCCTGGTCCCCGGCCGGGGGGAGTACCGGGCGGCCTATCTGTACGCTGTGGCCACCCACCCCGACTGCCGGGGGAGGGGACTGGCGGGCAGACTGCTGGCGGGAGCGGACGATTATTTCCGCTCCCTAGACATCCCCGCCGTCACTACAGTGCCTGCCGAGCCATCCCTCCACAACTTTTTCGGAGCCAACGGCTTCCGGGAATGCTTCCGCCTTTTTGAGGACAAGCTGTCCCCGAAAGAACTGCCCGCCCCGGCGGGAGAGCCGCTGCTGCGGCCCCTGTCCCTGGGGGAGTACGGGGCCCTGCGGGAAAAGCTGCTGGCGGGCACGGCCCACATCGCCTACCCGGAGGACGCCCTGGCCTATCAGGCGGGGTGCTGCCGCCTGTCCGGCGGGGGCTTGTTCGGAGGGGAGACCCCGGAGGGGGCCGTCTGCCTGTGCGCCGAGGGGGCGGGGGACGGTCTGGTGATCGTGAAAGAGCACCTGGGCAGCCCAAGCGCCAAGCGGCTGTCCCTTCCGGATCTGGCCCGTGTGGCCCCGGCGGAGCGGTGGCTGGTGCGGGAGCCTGTGTCAAACGGGGCCGGCGGCTGGAATTTCGCCATGCTGAAATGGCTGGACCCCGGCATGTCCGCCCGCTGGGATTGGGATTCCACCGCCTATCTGGGTCTGGCTTTTGACTGAAAACTTGCGTTTTGAACAAAAATGGCCGTTCCTTTTTGTGGGAACGGCTATTTTTTGGCTTCCAAAGAGATGCAAAGGGACAAAAATTTACCTGCCACAGCCATTTGATTGTGGCGGCCCCCACAAAAATCCTGCTTTACTCCTCAACTTTTTGTGCTATGATATACATATAGAGAGAGGAACGGAGCCCATTCCGAGAGATTTCCGAAGGTTTCCTCAAAAATGAAGGGGTTCCGTCAAAATCACCCTGCGCTTTATATTTTGAAGGAGGAGATACCAATGAACAAGTACATTGAGCGCGTCCTCGCCGACACCCGTGCCAAGAACGCCAACGAGCCCGAGTTCCTGCAGACCGTTGAGGAGGTCTTCACTTCCCTGGAGCCCGTCATCAACGCCCACCCCGAGTATGAAGAGGTTGCTCTGCTGGAGCGTATGGTCGAGCCCGAGCGCACCATCGAGTTCCGCGTTGTCTGGGAGGACGACAACCATGTTTGGCAGGTCAACCGCGGCTACCGTGTTCAGTACAACGGCGCCCTGGGCCCCTACAAGGGCGGCATCCGCTTTGACCCCTCTGTCAACCTGTCCATCATCAAGTTCCTGGGCTTTGAGCAGACCTTCAAGGACGCTCTGACCGGCCTGCCCATCGGCGGCGCCAAGGGCGGTTCCGACTTCGATCCCCGCGGCAAGAGCGAGACCGAGATCATGCGTTTCTGCCAGGCCTTTATCAGCGAGCTGTACCGCCACATCGGCCAGGACATCGACTGCCCCGCCGGCGACCTGGGCTGCGGCGGCCGTGAGATCAACTACATGTACGGCCAGTACCGCCGCCTGGTGGGCGCTGCCGAGTTCGGCGCTCTGTCCGGCAAGTCCGTGGCTACCGGCGGTTCCCTGATGCGTCCCGAGGCCACCGGCTACGGCGCTGTCTACTATCTGGTCGAGGCTCTGAAGCACGACGGCGAGGACATCAAGGGCAAGCGCATCGCCATGTCCGGCTACGGCAACGTGGGCTGGGGCATCATGAAGAAGGCCACCGAGCTGGGCGCCAAGGTCACTTACTTCGCCGGCCCCGACGGCTACATCCACGATCCCGACGGCGTCTGCACCGAGGAGAAGCTGAACTACATCCTGGAGATGCGCGCCAAGGATCCCGCTCACTGCGCCTCCTATGCCGAGAAGTTCGGCTGCGAGTTCGTGCCCGGTCAGAAGTGCTGGGGCGTCAAGGACGTGGACATCTACATGCCCGCCGCTACCCAGAACGACGTCAACATGGATTGGGCCAAGAAGATCGCTGAGTCCGGCGTGAAGTACTACATCGAGGTCGCCAACATGCCCACCACCAACGACGCTCTGGAGTTCCTGAAGGAGCAGAAGCACATGGTGGTCGCTCCCTCCAAGGCTGTCAACGCCGGCGGCGTGTCCGTCTCCGAGCTGGAGATGGCTCAGAACGCTGAGCGTCTGTACTGGACCGCTGAGGAAGTGGACGCCAAACTGCAGGGCATCATGAAGAACATCTACCAGTCCTCCGTCGAGGTTGCCGAGCGTTATGGCCTGGGCTACGACCTGGTCGCCGGCGCCAACATCGTGGGCTTCCAGCGTGTTGCTGACGCCATGATGGCTCAGGGCATTTTCTAATCGAGACGTCCCAAATACTGCATACATATGGGTCCCGCCGGTTCCGGCGGGACCCATGTTTTTTGGAAGAAGGGCACAGAGGGGGATGCCTCTTATGCAGAAAAGCTACCGGACCTACGTGACTGTTCCGCTGCTGCCCTGGACTGACAGGTTTTTTCGCGGTCCGGACAACCTTACCCTTGCGGCGGAGGACGTCCTATGGTAAAATAATTTGCTGAATCGCGAATTTTTGTAAGGGAGTGGACCCTTTTGTCGAAATATGAATCTGAGATCAAGCGCCGGAGGACCTTCGCCATCATCTCCCACCCGGATGCCGGTAAGACGACCCTGACGGAAAAGTTCCTGCTCTACGGCGGAGCCATCGCCCAGGCCGGCCAGGTCAAGGGCAAGAAGAACACCCGGGCCGCCACCTCCGACTGGATGGAGATCGAGAAGCAGCGCGGCATCTCCGTCACCTCCTCGGTCATGCAGTTCCAGTACGAGGGCTTCTGCATCAACATCCTGGACACCCCTGGCCACCAGGACTTCTCCGAGGACACCTACCGCACCCTCATGGCCGCCGACTCCGCCGTCATGGTCATCGACGCCGCCAAGGGCGTGGAGGCCCAGACCCGGAAGCTGTTCAAGGTGTGCGCCCTGCGGGACATCCCCATCTTCACCTTTATCAACAAGATGGACCGGGAGGCCCGGGACCCCTTTGAGCTGTGTGAGGAGCTGGAGCACGAGCTGGGCATCGACACCTACGCCATGAACTGGCCCATCGGCTGCGGCAAGGAGTTCAAGGGCGTGTATGACCGCCAGAACCGGAAGGTCATTCACTTCACCTCCAACACCAACGCCAAGGCGGCCACTGCCACCGAGATCGAACCCGATGACCCCGCCCTGGCCGATCTCATCGGCGCGGCCAAGCGGGACCAGCTGGTGGACGAGATCGAGCTGCTGGACGGCGCCTCCTGCGATTTCGATGTGGAGCGGGTGCGCCACGGCAAGCTGTCCCCCGTTTTCTTCGGCTCCGCCCTGACCAACTTCGGTGTGGAGCCCTTCCTGGAGGAGTTTTTGCGCATGACCACCGCTCCCCTGCCCCGGAAGGCGGGGGAGGAGGTCATCGACTCCTTCGACGATGACTTTTCCGCCTTTGTCTTTAAGATCCAGGCCAACATGAACAAGGCCCACCGGGACCGCATCGCCTTTATGCGGGTGTGCTCCGGCAAGTTTGAGGCGGACAAGGAGGTCTACCACGTCCAGGGAGGCAAGAAGATCCGCCTGTCCCGGCCCCAGCAGCTGATGGCCGCCGAGCGTGAGATCATCGAGGAGGCCTACGCGGGGGACATCATCGGCGTCTTTGACCCGGGCATCTTCTCCATCGGAGACACCCTGTGCGCCCCCGGCAAGAAGTTCAAATTCGACCCCATCCCCACCTTCGCCCCCGAGCACTTCCAGCGCATCCGCTCCATCGACACCATGAAGCGCAAGCAGTTTTTGAAGGGCGTGGAGCAGATCGCCCAGGAGGGCGCCATCCAGATCTTCAAGACTCCCTACTCCGGCATGGAGGAGGTCATTGTAGGCGTGGTGGGCACCCTGCAGTTCGACGTGCTGGAATACCGTCTGCGCAGCGAGTACAACGTGGAGCTGTACAAGGAGGGCCTGCCCTTTGAATACCTGCGCTGGATCGTGAAAGAGGAGGAGGACGCCCCCGCCCTGAAGGAGGAGGACCTGCTGCTGCCCAACGACGCCAAGCTGGTGGAGGACTACAAGGGCAACCAGCTGCTGCTGTTCGCCTCCCAGTGGTCCATCCAGTGGGTCCAGGACCGGAACAAGGGCCTGAAGCTGGCCGAGTTCGGCGGCGCCAAATTCTGAGGGAGCGGGAACGAAATGAAGCCAAAGCTGATTTTGACCGACCTGGACGGTACCCTGCTGCGAAACGACAAGAGCCTGTCTCCCGCCAACCGGGCGGCCCTGGAACGGGCCGCCGCCCAGGGGGCCCAGGTGGTGATGGCCACCGGCCGGTTTTTCGGCGGCATCCCCCAGGAGCTGCGGGACATGCCCTTTTTGCGCTACTTTATCCTGATGAACGGGGCCAAAGTCTATGACCGGCAGGAGGACAAGGTCCTCTACCGGGCGGAGATCGATCTGGAGACGGCGGAGCGGGTCTTTGACCTGTTTGGCCCGCTGGACGCCACCGTGGACTGCTACCAGAACGACCGGGGCCTGATGGACCGGGCCTACTACGACCGGCTGGACTACTATATCCCCGATCCGGTGTCCCGGGCTCTGACCCTCCGGAGCCGTACCCCCGTGGACCACTTCCGGGAGACGGTGCGTGCCGGCGGAAACACGGTCCAGAAGATCCAGGGGTTTTTCCCCCACCTGGAGCTGCGGCCCCAGGTGATGGAGCGGCTGCGCCGGGAGTTTCCGGAGCTGGTGCTGTCCATCTCCATCGCCTATAACCTGGAGATCAACGCCCCGGACGCCACCAAGGGGGCGGCGCTGCTGGCCCTGTGCCGGGCGCTGTCCATCGACCCGGCAGAGACCGTGGCCTTCGGGGACGGCACCAACGACGTGACCATGCTGGAGCAGGCCGGGGTTGGGGTGGCCATGGCCAACGCCTCCCCGGAGACGCTGGCGGCGGCGGACCTGGTGGCCCTGTCCAACCAGGAGGACGGCGTGGCCAAAGTTTTGGAACAGTGGTTTTAAATGCAAAAAAGGACGCGGAAGCGTCCTTTTTTCATGCCGGTCAGCGGGCGTGCGAAGAAAGCGTCCTGTAGGAACCCCGGCTCAGAGCTGCCGGTACAGGAAATTGATCTTCTGGTAAAGCCGCTCCTTGCTGGGACCGGGGAAAGTCCGGGGCAGGTCCATGCACTGCAGGGCAAGTGTCACCGCCTGATGGACGGAGGGAGGGGTGACTCCGTGGGCCTGGGCGACGGCAGAGAGCATGTTGCGGTCGATGGGATGGCCCTGCCCGGCCAGCTCCAGAATGTCAGTCAGATAGAGAAAGCCCCGGTAGTTGGGGGTCAGCCCTTTGGACCAGAGCAGTTCCTCGATTTTTTCTCGCATTTTACCACCATCCTAATCATCTTATCAATAAGACTAGCATAGTTGCTCTGCTACTGTCAATGATGAAATTACTCATCTTTGATATAGGAGCGACTGGGATGAAATTGTACTGGTATAAGGGAAGATGCAATCTGTCTGGTTCCAAGATTCAGCAATTGCGCACGGAAATGGGGCTTTCACAGGAGCAGCTGGCGGCGAAGATACAGCTGATGGGAATTGAGATCAGTCAGAACTCCATCAGCCGGATCGAGTGCGGCAAACGGGTGGTCCCGGATTTTGAACTGAAATATTTCGCGGAATTTTTCCATAAACCGGTGGAGTGGTTTTTGGAGGAGTAAGCGGCAGAAGACGGCGGGGGCAAGCCCCCGCCCTACAAAAAGCCTGAAGCCTTTCCCGTAGGGGCGGCCCTGTGTGGCCGCCCGGGAGAGTCACCAAAGTGCGTCCCCCGGGATAGAATAAACAGGGGGTGCCCTTTATGACGGAAACACAGAAGCAGGAGCTGTGCGGCCAGCTGCGCACCGCCGACACGTCCCTGGCCTTTCTGGTCCTGCTGATTTTATCCATCTGCCTGTCCTGGCAGGGGACGGCCATCCAGCGGGAGGGGCTGTGCCGGGTGCTGTTGGGGGAGGAGAAGGAGGTCCCCGACGTGTTTCACATCCGGCTGGTGGCCAGCGCCCTGGTCGTCGGCTGTCTGACCTTCTTCTTCGGCCTGGCCCTGGATACCTGGGAGGAGAGCCGCTGCGCCGGCCAGACGGCCCGCCGGTCCGCGGACCTGAACGCCTGGGCCTCCTTGTTTGTCCTGGCCGCCGCCCTGCTCCGGCTGTGCGACCTGGTGCTGGTCCGGCGCCGGCCCGCCCTGGAGGAGGAGATCCTGCCCGAATAAAAAACGTCCGGCCCCTTTATATGGGGGCCGGATGTTTTTTAATGCTGTTCGCCAACCACCGGCAGCAGCTTCTTCCGCCGGGAGAGAAACAGGGTCAGGGTGGTGGCGGAGGCCAGGAAGTCGGCAATGGGCTCCGCCATGTAGATGCCCATGACGCTGCCTGTGAGCCGGGGCAGGATCAGGGCCAGGGGGATGAGCAGGATGACCTTCCGCAGCAGGGCCAGAAACAGGCTGGTTTTGGCCTGGCCCAGGGCCATAAAGGCGCACTGGCAGGCCATCTGCGCCCCGAAGGCCCAGATCCCGCCGAAGAAGATGGGCATGACCCGGCTCACCAGGGCCACCAGCTCCGGGTCGTCGTTGAACAGCCGGGCGAGGGCGCCCGGGAAGCTGGACACCAGCAGAAACGCGAGAATGGTGGCGCTGAGGGTCACAGTCAGCAGCCGCTTGAAGGTGGCCCGGACCCGCTGGTAGTTGCCCGCGCCGTAGTTGTAGCTCATGATAGGCTGGGTGCCCTGGGTGATCCCCTGAATGGGCAGGACCACCATTTGCATCACGCTCTGCATGATGGTCAGGCTGCCCACATACAGGTCGCCGCCGTAGGTCTGGAGTCCGGTGTTCAGCACCACGGTGACCAGACTCTCGGTGGACTGCATGATGAAGGGAGCCACGCCCAGACTGGCGATCCTGCCCACCACGGGTTTGCGGGGCCGCATGTTGGCGGGGCGGACCCGGAGGCCGGAGCGGCGGGAACAGAGGAAGGACAGGACCCAGCTGGCGCTGACCGCCTGGGAGAGGATGGTGGCGGTGGCCGCGCCCCGGACGCCCAGGCCGAAGACGAAGATGAACACCGGGTCCAGCACGATGTTGAGCGCCGCCCCGATGAGCACCGAGCACATGGCTACCAGGGATTTGCCCTGGGCGCTGATGAAGGGGTTCAGTCCCAGGGCCAGCTGGACAAAGACGGTGCCCAGCAGGTAGATGGAGATGTAGTCCAGAGCGTAGCCGATGGTGGCCTCTGAAGCGCCGAAGGCCATGAGGATGGGCCGTTTGAAGGCGGAGAAGGTGACGGTGAGCACCGCCGCCGTGCACAGCAGCATGGTCAGGGAATTGCCCAGGATCCGCTCCGCGCCCTCCCGGTCTCCGGCCCCCAGGCGGATGGAGGCCAGGGGCGCGCCGCCCGCGCCGAAGAAGGCGGCGAAGGCGGAGATGAGCATGAGGATGGGGAAGGTGATGCCCACGCCGGTCAGGGCCAGCTGGCCCACCTCCGGGATATGGCCGATGTAGATCCGGTCCACGATGTTATAGAGCATGTTGATGAGCTGGGCCGCCACCGACGGCACCGCCAGCTTGAACATGAGACGGCCAATGGGGGCGCTGGCCAGGGCCTCCTCGTCCTTGTGAGATTGAGCCAAGCAAAGGTCATCCTTTCTGCAAACGGAAAATGAAGCGTTAAACTATAGTATAGCAGGATCGGAGCCTGGAAAAAAGAGAGAAATTATGAACAAAATACCGCTTTTCCCCGCATAGGCCGCCATTCGGACGGGACGGCGAGCAGACGCAGGAATCCGGTCATCAGAGGCGCCCCATCCCTTGACAAACCTCCGGGGATTGCATAAAATGATTCAAGCCCCCCAAAACGGGCAGAAAGAGAGGCCCATTATGGGAAAATTTGACGGTCTGCTGCTGGTCAGCGACTTTGATGATACTTTGTACGACTCCCACCACCAGGTACCGGAGCGAAACCTGCGGGCCATCGAGTACTTCCGCGCCCAGGGCGGGAAGTTCACCGTGGCCACCGGGCGGGCTCACCGGACCTTCGCGCCCTATGTTCATCTGGTGCCCATTGACGGGCCGGTGGTCCTGTCCAACGGTTCCGCCCTCTACGACTTCGGGGCGGAGCGGATGCTGGAGCAGACATACCTGCCCGCCACGGCCCCGGAGGACCTGGGGGCGGTGTTGGCGCAATTCCCCTCTTTGGCCATTGAGGTCTACCACGGGGAGGATATTTTCGTGTGGAACCCCAACCCCATCACCGACGCCCACATGAAAAAGGTGGGCACGGGCTATGAGGTGCGCCCGGTGGCGGAGATGCCCACCCCCTGGACCAAGGCCATCCTGCAGCAGGAGTACCCCATCCTTCTCCAGGTCCAGAAGTGGCTGCTGGAGCGCTATGGGCAATGGTACGAGGCCATTTTCTCCAACCAGTATTATCTGGAGGTCACCGAGAAGGGGAGCACCAAGGGGGAGATGGCGGTCAAGGCCGCGCGGCTGATGGGGGTGGCCCCCGGACACATGTACTGCGTAGGGGACAACCAGAACGACATCCCCATGCTGGCCCACTCAGCCATCCCATTTGCCCCGGCCAACTGCGCCCAGGAGGTCAAGGACTGGGGGGCGCGGGTGCTTTGCCACTGTGACGAGGGCGTCATCGGCGATATTGTGGACATTCTGGACAAGCTGTATTGATCTGCCCCGGTCAGGAAATACCATTGCTCTGCGCGCTCCGGTAGAGCGCCCCTTTGGGGCCGCCGTCAAAACTTGTAAGGGCCATCGGCGGGGGCAAACCCCCGCCCTACCGAAAATGGCAGGAATCGGTGTTTCGCAGGATTTTCCGGTCAAATGAGAGACCCCGCCGCATGTTGCGGCGGGGTCTTTTGTGTTTTGTTTGGAGTCAGGACAGTCCCAGCAGCTTTTGGGCGTTGCCGCCCAAAATGGCCGACTGTTCCTCCGGGGACAGCGGCAGAGTGCGGAACAGCTCCAATCCCTCTTTTTGGCCACCCCAGGGGCTGTCGGTGCCGAACAGAAGGCGGTGGGCGCCGAATTTCCGCACCATGCGGAGAAACTGCTCCTGTCCCATCAGGGCCAGGTCGCCGGGGCCGTAGTAGCCGTCCCCGTTGGGGGTCATGCTTCCCAGGGAGAAGGAGGTGTCCAGATAGACCTGGGTGTCCGCCAGCAGCTCCTCCACCTGGTCCCAGTTCCGCCAGCCCCCCATGTGAGCCAGGACCAGGGGGACAGGTCCCACCTGGCGCACCGCCCGGAGGATCATCTCAGGGGAGCAGTTCACCTTGTCGGGGAAGCCCACGTCAAGTCCGGCGTGGGTCAGGACCAGAAGCCCCACCTCCGCCGCCCGGTCCAGGATGCGCAGGTACCGGGGGTCGTCGAAATCCACCCCCTGGTAAACCGGGTGCACCTTGATGCCCCGGATGCCCAGTCCGGCGATCCGGGCCAGCTCCTCCTTCCAGTCGGGATAGTCGGGGTGCATGCAGCCGAAGGACACAATGCCCTCGTTCCGCCCCTCCTCGTTGAGGCGGGCGGAGGCGTCGTTGACGTGGGGGACCTGGCGGCTGTTGGTGGCTACGGGCAGGACCACCGACCAGTCCACACCGGCGGCCTTCATGGAGGCGGCCAGCCCGGAGACGGTGCCGTCGGAGAAGGGCTTGGTGTGGGACAGGGACTGGAGCTTTTGAATGGTGGGCGCGGCGATCTTATCGGGGAAGGTATGGGTGTGGAAATCCACGATCATGGAAAACAGTCCTTTCGGGGGATGAAGATGGAAAAGGAAAACCTGTGATACGCTTATTCAGCATACCACAGGTCCCCCTTATTTGGAAAGAGTGGGAGTTGATTATTTGCGCTCGCCCAAGGCCTGGCTCTGGGGGACCAGGACCTTTTCCTCATAGCAGGAGAAGGCGTCGTCCACCAGCTTCTGGTCGGGCTTGGGGGTGACGAGGGACACCACCGGCACGATGATCAGTCCGGCGATCATGCAGAAGGCGCCGGCGTTGATGGGGGACTGGAGCAGGGTGGGGAAGGAGGCGCGGACGAAGATGTTGGCGATCATCACGATGGTGGAGAACAGGAAGCTGACCCAGCAGGCGGCCTTGGTGGCCTTCTTCCAGTACAGGCCGTAGAGGAAGGGAGCCAGGAAGGCGCCGGCCAGAGCGCCCCAGCTGACGCCCATGAGCTGGGCGATGAAGGTGACGCTGGACTTGTACTGGATGATGGCCAGGATGACGGAGATGACGATGAACACCACGATGAGGCAGCGCATGATGAAGACCTGGCGCTTTTCGTCCATGTCCTTGATGACGTGACCCTTCAGCAGGTCCAGGGTGAGGGTGGAGCTGGAGGTCAGCACCAGGGAGGACAGGGTGGACATGGAGGCGGACAGGACCAGAATGACCACCACGGCCAGCAGAAGGTCAGGCAGGCCGGACAGCATGGTGGGGATGACGGAGTCATAGCCGTTGGCGGCGATGTCGATCTTATCGGAGAACAGCCGGCCGAAGCCGCCCAGGAAGTAGCAGCCGCCGGCCACGATGACGGCGAAAAGGGTGGAGATGACGGTGCCGGTGTCGATGGACTTCTCGCTCTTGATGGCGTAGAACTTCTGGACCATCTGAGGCAGGCCCCAGGTGCCCAGGGAGGTGAGGATGACTACGCCCAGCAGGTTGATGGGGTCGGGGCCGAAGAAGGAGGCGAAGACGCCGGGAGCGTCGGAGACGGCGGGGTCGTTGATCTCGGCCAGACCCTTCAGGGCCGCCAGGAAGCCGCCCTGGCTCTGGAGCACCGCGAAGATCACGGCGCAGATGCCGAAGATCATGATGATGCCCTGGATGAAGTCGTTGATGGCGGTGGCCATGTAGCCGCCGGCGATGACGTAGATGCCGGTGAGAATGGCCATGACGATGACGCAGACGGAGTAGTCGATGTCGAAGGCCATGCCGAACAGGCGGGACAGGCCGTTATACAGGCTGGCGGTGTAGGGGATCAGGAAGATGAAGATGATGATGGAGGCGGCGATCTTCAGGGAGGTGGAACCAAACCGCTTGCCGAAGAACTCAGGCATGGTGGCGGAGTTCAGGTGCTGGGTCATGATACGGGTGCGGCGGCCCAGAACGACCCAGGCCAGCAGAGAGCCCAGCAGGGCGTTGCCGATGCCCGCCCAGGTGGCGGCGATGCCGTATTTCCAGCCGAACTGTCCCGCGTAGCCCACGAAGACCACGGCGGAGAAGTAGGAGGTGCCGTAAGCGAAGGCGGTGAGCCAGGGACCGACGGACCGGCCGCCCAGCACGAATCCGTTGACGTCGGTGGCGTTTTTCCGGCAGTACAAGCCGATGCCCACCATGACGCCGAAGAATACCAGCAGCATGACAGCTTTAATGACCATAAGTAACCATTCCTCTCAACACAACAGTTCGTTGCTTTGCTGTGTTGCAGTTTAACGCTAAAAAGCGCCAAAGTCAATAGAAAAATGAAAAAAGAGGAAAAAATTTTACGATATACCACCCTGCGGCGACATATGTCTCTGAACGGCGGCCTATGGGCGAAAAGAAGCCCCGAACCGCGGGGCGGTCCGGGGGCGCGGGTCATGAAGTCAGGGCGTACAGCCCCAGCAGGGCCAGGAGGAACAACAGGTTGGCCCCGGTGAACCAAAGCAGGTACCGGCCCCGGAGGCGGGGGTGGGTCCGGGCGATCTGCTTGTAGGAGATGAGGCTGGCCATGGAGGCGATCAAGGTGCCCAGTCCACCCAGATTGGTGCCCACCAGCAGGGCCCGGCCGTTTTCTGTGAAGCCGGACAGGAGGAGGGCGGCGGGGACATTGCTGATCACCTGGCTGGCCAGCACGGCACATAGGACCTCGTGGCCGGTCAGAAGCTGCTGGAAAAGGGCACGGAAGGCGGGCAGGCGGCCCAGATTGCCCACGAACAGGAAAAAGCCCACAAAGGTGAGCAGGAGGGAATAGTCCACCCCTTTCAGGACGGGACGGTCCGCGCAGAGCAGGAGCAGAAGGACCAGGGCCGCCGGGGACCAGACGGGGATCAGGCCCGCCACCGCGCCCAGACACAGGAGAAACAGGCAGGCGTACATGGACAGCCGGCTCCGGTCCAGGGGAGCATGGGGCGGAAAACAGGGCACCGTCAGGGGCCGGGAGGGCCCTGCAAAGAGAAACAGCCCCAGAAGCAGGGCGGCGGCCAGGGTCAGGGGGAGCATGGTCCGGAAAAACGTCCCCAGGCTCAGCCCGTAGTGGGCGTAGAGGTACAGGTTCTGGGGATTGCCGATGGGGGTGGTCATGCTGCCCAGGTTGGCGGCGATGGTCTGCATCACCACCACGGGAATCAGACGGTCCTCCCGCCCCGCCAGGGCCAGCACCTCCAGGGCGAAGGGGACGAAGGTGATGAGGGCCACGTCGTTGGTCACCGCCATGCTGGTGAAGAAGGGCAGGAAGATGAGCACGCCCTCCAGCTGCCGGGTGGTGGCCGTCCGGGCCAGCAGGTCCTCCCCCAGGCGGCGGAACAGGCCCAGCCGCTGGAGCCCCGCCATGACGGCCATGAGGGAGAACAGCAGCATCAGGGTATCAAAGTCGATGTAATCCCGGTAGCCCCCGTCCGGGGGCACCAGGGCCACAGAGGCCAGGGCCAGCACCCAGGCCACGGTCAAAACCGTCTCTTGCTTCAGAAAACGTAACACTTTTCCCATTCTTTCACCGCCTTTCCCGGTGGGATATGGTAGCACAAGGGGAGGAAAAATGCAATGCTCTCCCCAATGGGGAAAACAGCGCCGCCCCGGACCGGGCGGCGCTGTCCAGCTTGTCAATAAGCCCTGATTCTCTAAGGATTCGGAGGGAAGGATAGTTTGAAAGGGAACCGTCAGGGTTCCCTTTCTTTTCAATCAGTACAAATTTGAAAACATTTTTTATGTTTTCAAATTTGTTCAGGCTGTCGAAAAAGCTTTTTCGACAGCCTGAACAGCGCCGCCCCGGACCGGGCGGCGCTGTCCAGCTTGTCAATAAACCCTGATTCTCTAAGGATTCGGAGGGAAGGATAGTTTGAAAGGGAACCGTCAGGGTTCCCTTTCTTTTCAATCAGTACAAATTTGAAAACATTTTTTCATGTTCTCAAATTTGCTCAGGCTGTCGAAAAAGCTTTTTCGACAGCCTGAACAGCGCCGTCCCGGACCGGGCGGCGCTGTCTCCGAAGGTCACATTTCGTCCTCGTCGATGACCTGGGCCTTGATGAGGTTGGTAGAGCCGCTCCGGCCCAGGGGGACCCCGGCGGTGATGACCACGGTGTCCCCGTTTTTCACCAGCCCCTCCTTCCGGGCCACCTCGGCGGACAGGGAGAAGATGCGGTCGGTGGAGTTGACCTCCCCGGTGAGGAAGGGGATGACCCCCCAGCAGATGGCCAGCTGGCGGCGGACCTTCTCCTGCATGGTCAGGGCGGCCACGGGGCAGGCGGGGCGGAACCGGCAGATCATCCGGGCGGTGCGGCCAGAGCTGGTGGCGGCCAGAATGGCCCGGGCGTTCAGGTCCATGGCGGTGAGGCAGCAGGTGTGGGTGATGGCGTCGTTGATGTTGGAGGCGGGCGTGATGCGCTGCTTCTGGAACTGGCGCCAGTAGTCGATGGACTGTTCCGCCTCGGTGACGATGCCCGCCATGGCGGTGAGGGCCTCCAGGGGGTACTTGCCCCCGGCGGTCTCGCCGGAGAGCATGACGCAGCTGGTGCCGTCAAAGACGGCGTTGGCCACGTCGGACACCTCCGCCCGGGTGGGCCGGGGATTGCGCATCATGGAGTCCAGCATCTGGGTGGCGGTGATGACGGGCTTGCCCGCCTGGAGCCCCTTGCGGATCATCTGCTTTTGCAGAATGGGGACCTTGGCGGCGGGGATCTCCACCCCCAGGTCGCCCCGGGCCACCATGATGCCGTCGGCGGCGGCCAGGATCTCGTCCACATTGTCCACGCCCTCCTGGTTCTCGATCTTGGCGATGATCTTCACGGCGCCGCCGCCGCAGTCGTGAAGCACATGGCGGACGGCCTCCACGTCGGCGGCCCGGCGGACGAAGGAGGCAGCGATATAGTCGAAGTCGTTTTCCACGCCGAAGCGGATGTCGGCCACATCCTTCTCAGTGAGGGCGGGCAGCTGGATGTGGACCCCGGGGATGTTGAGGGACTTGTTGGCGGACAGGGTGCCCCCGTTCTCCACGGTGCAGAGGATGTCATGGCCCTGGATCCGGTCCACCCGGATGGCCACCAGGCCGTCATCAATGAGCACCTGCTGGCCCGGGGCCAGCTCCTGATGGAGCTTGGGATAGGTGACGGACACCCGGGTCTGGTCCCCTGTGACCTCGTCGGTGGTCAGGGTGAAGGGGGCGCCCGCCTCCAGGGTGACAGTCTTGTCAGAGAAGCTCTTGATGCGGATCTCGGGCCCCTTGGTGTCCAGAATGGTGGCCACCGGCCGGCCCATGGTGTCCCGGACGGACTTGAGCCGGTTCAGCCGGGCCAAGTGCTCCGGGTGGCTGCCGTGGGAGAAGTTGAACCGGGCCGCGTCCATGCCCGCGCGGATGAGGGCGCGGATCATGTCCTCGCTGTCCACGGCGGGGCCCAGGGTGCAGATGATCTTGGTTTTTCTCATGGCGTTTGTTCCTCCTGTGGGAATCACATTTCACTTATTCTATCTCGTTGACGCCCTTATGATACAGGAAAAACATCGGTTTGGATAGGTGTGAAATCCATAAAATTCTCACCCGGGAGACAAGACCTCTCAGAAAAAATCCCGGGAAACAAAGAAACCCTCCGGCGGGCAGCCGGAGGGCGGGGATGGGGAGGGGTTCAGCCCACAAGGAGGCGGCGAAGGTAGGAGAGCAGGCCGATGGATTCCAGAAACAGCACGGCCATCATCACCGGGGTGGCGTAGCGGATCATAAAGGTGTACAGGGCCTTGCGGCGGAAGGGGTGGCCGCTGGATTCCATCTCCTCCACGATCCACTTGGGCTTGATGATCCAGCCCACCAGGATGCAGGTGAGAAGGGAGATCAGGGGCATGAGGAAGCTGTTGCTGATATAGTCCACCACGTCCAGCAGCTGCTGGGCCTGGGCCCCGGTGGGCAGGTCCACTTCGAAATAGAGGACGTTGTAGCCCAGGCAGATGACGGTGGCGGCCGCGGCGGAGACCAGGCCGATGGCCAGGGTGGTCTTTTTCCGGGAGGTGTGGAACAGCTCCATGCAGTTGGCCACCAGTGTCTCCATGATGGAGACGTTGGAGGTGAGGGCGGCAAAGACCACCATCAGGAAGAACACCAGCCCCACCACGGCCCCCAGAGGCCCCATGGACTCAAAGACCTTGGGCAGGGAGATGAACATGAGGCTGGGGCCGGAGGACATGCCCTCGGTGCCGAAAAAGACGTATACGGCGGGAATGATCATCAGGCCCGCCAAAAAGGCTACCAGGGTGTCGAAAAATTCGATCTGTCCCAGGGAGCGGCTGAGGTTCACATCCTTTTTCACATAGGAGCCGTAGGTGATCATGATGCCCATGGACACGCTGAGGGAGAAGAAGATCTGGCTCATGGCGTCCAGAAGGATGCCCAGGAACCGGGAGAGGGTGAGTCCCTCCAGGTTGGGGGTCAGGTAGACGGCCAGACCCTGAAGGCCGGTGCGCAGGGAGGTCCCGTCGCTGTGGCGCAGGGTCAGGGAGAACAGGGCGATGCCCACCACCATCAGGATCAGGCCGGGCATGACGATCCGGGAGAACTTCTCAATGCCCTTCTCCACCCCGCGGTAGACGATGAAGGTGGTGACGGCCAGGAAGGCCAGCATGAACAGGACAGGGGCGAACTGGGAGGTGATAAAGGAGACGAAGTACCCGTCCCGGGCGGCGTCGGCCCCGCGGAAGGTGAGGTAGGTCACCAGGTATTTGGAGATCCAGCCGCCGATGACGGAGTAGTAGGTCATGATAAGGGCGGGGACCAGAAAGGTGAGACAGCCCAGGAAGGACCACCGCCGGTCCATGGCGGCGAAGGCCCGCATGGCGTTCTGCTGGGTGCGGCGCCCGATGGCCACGTCGGTGGTCAGCAGGGTGAAGCCAAAGGTGAAGACCAGAACGATATACAGGATCAGGAACAGGCCCCCGCCGTCCTTGGCGGCCAAATAGGGAAAGCGCCAGATGTTGCCCACCCCAACCGCGCTCCCCGCCGCGGCCAGCACAAAGCCCAGCGAACCGCTGAAGCTGCTTTTTTTCTTCATGACTGACAAGACTCCTTATCATAAGCTCTGCGCAAAAACCCGTGAAAAGGCAAAAGAAAGGGACCTGGACGTCAGGTCCCGACGAAGCCGCCCCGCAAAGGGCAGCATCAGAGATTCTAGGGGATAACCGGGGATTTGTCAATACAAAATCCGCTTTTCGGGCGGAAAAGGGCGGCTTTACAGGGAGGACGAGACAAGCGCCGGAGGCGGCGGCCTCCGGCGCTTGGATGGAGCGGTATGTTTATTTGTAGGAGTCGGCCAGGGCCTGGAACTTGGGCAGGGCCCGCTGGATCATCTCGGTCTGGACACAGTAGGCCAGGCGGAAGTGTCCGGGGGCGCCGAAGCCGGAGCCGGGGACCAGCAGCAGGTCGAACTGCTTGGCCCGCTCGCTGAAGGCCATGTCGTCGGGCTCCAGAGAACGGGGGAACAGGTAGAAGGCGCCGCCGGGCTCGGCCACATGGTAGCCCATCTCCCGCAGGGAGGACACCAGCAGCTGGCAGTTGCGCTCGTACACCTTCAGGTCGGAGGTCATGTCGCAGCACAGGGAGGTGACCTGCTGGAACAGGCTGGGGGCGTTCACATAGCCCAGGGAGCGGCCCGCTCCCGCCACGGCGGCGTAGACCTGGGCGGCGTCGGTGACCTGGCCGGGGACCAGGACGTAGCCCAGACGCTCACCGGGAAGGGACAGGGACTTGGAGAAGGAGTAGCACACGATGGTGTCCTTGTAGATGTGGGGGACCCAGGGGACCTCGAAGCCCTGGAACACGATCTCCCGGTAGGGCTCGTCGGAGACCAGGTAGATGGGGTGGCCGTACTCCGCCTCCTTGGCGGTGAGGACGGCGGCCAGCTTTTCCAGGGTCTCCCGGGAGTAGACCACGCCGGAGGGGTTGTTGGGGGTGTTGATGACCACGCCCTTGGTATGGGGGGTCAGGGCCTTCTCAAAGGCGTCGAAGTCGATCTGGAAGTGCTCGATCTCCGGGGGGATCAGCACCATCTTGGCCCCCGCGCCCTCGATGAATACCTTATACTCGGGGAAATAGGGGGCGAAAACGATGAACTCGTCGCCCGGGCAGGTCAGGCCGTTGAAGACGCAGCACAGGGAGGCGGCGGCGCCCACGGTGATGTAGAACTGGTCGGCGGTGTAGTCCCCGCCGAAGCGGCGGTTCAGGGAGTCGGCGAAGCGCTGGCGGGCGGCGGCGTCGCCCTGGGCGCTGGTGTAGCAGTGGATGACGTCGGGATTTTCCTTCAAAATGCGGATGGCGGTCTCATTCACCGCGTCGGGGGCGGGGACGCTGGGATTGCCCAGGGAGAAGTCATAGACGTTTTCCGGGCCCACCACAGCGGCGCGCTGCTTGCCATACTCAAACAGCTCGCGGATCACGGAGCGGGCGGTGCCCAGCCCCAGCATACGTTCAGAAACCATAGGGAGCGACCTCCTTGTTTATCATTAAAAATCATAAAACCGCGTTGGCGGTCATATCCGTAGAGTGGGACAGGGCCTGGAGTTGCTGTCCCCTTTCAAAATATTATAGCACGGCGCTTTTTTGAAGTAAAGTAAATTCGTCGGACAGGCGGTCCCTTTTCTTGGCCGGCTCATCACCGGAAAAACAGGGCGGAAGGGGCGGCCCCGGAAGGCGCCGGGGCTGCGGTTCGGCGAGATTTCGCAAAAAAGAAGGAAAAAACTTCCAAATTGACAAAAACGGAAAAAGAGAGAACGAAGAATTGGCGGAAATCCACAAATAATTGGGGGGAATCACTATTTACAAAGGGTGTCTGTCCAGATATAATCTAGCTTACGAACTTTTGAGACCGGTCTCAGGAAGGAGGGGAACCGAATGATCGTCGCGGAAGGAAAATCCATATTGGACCAGGTGTCTTACGGGCGGCTCCGGTTTCTCCGCCGCCGCCATCCGGAGCTGGCGGAGTATTCCTCCAGAACCAGCGAGGAGGAGTGCGACCGCTTCCGGACGGCCCAGGGCCGGGCGGTGCTGGAGCTGGAGGCCTTTTACGACCGGGCGTCCCGGCAGGTGGGGATGGAGATCGCCTCGGTCTTTTTGGTCCACTCCATGCTGCTGGAGGACCGGGACTTTGTGGATACGGTGCTGACCACCATCCGGGACCGGGGGACCACGGCGGAGTTTGCCGTCAAGACCACGGGGGAGCGGCTGGCCAACGCCTTTTCCGCCATGGACAGCCTGTACATGCAGGCACGGGCGGCGGATATTCGGGACATCGCCCGGCGGATGGTGCGGCTGCTGCTGGGGTGGCGCCCCATGGACCCCATGCGCGGCGGGCCGGCCATTCTGGTGGCGGACGAGTTCCTCCCCAGCGAGGTGATGGATCTGGACAACCGGAAGCTGCTGGGGCTGATCGCCCGGCAGGGAAGTGTGGACAGCCACACCGCCATGCTGCTGCGGGCCTACCGGATCCCCGCCATGGCGGAGGTGGACCTGGACCCCTGCTGGGACGGCCACCGGGCCCTGCTGGACGGGTTTGACCACCGGCTGTATCTGGACCCGGATGGGGAGCTGCTGGATGCCCTGCGGGTGAAGTATCAGGACGGCGGAAAACCTGTGGGATGCGGCATAAAAGAGCCGCTGCCCCTGTGAAGCATGGCCTGATTGGAACCGGGAAGGCCCGTTTGCAGTAAAATAAAGGGAAAAAAGCGGGAAGAGGGCGGATGCGCTCTTGACGGAATTTGATTTCCCGGCTATAATGATATGGCCTTCCTATGGTGTGCTAGTGTGGCTCAGGGGTAGAGCAGCTCACTCGTAATGAGCAGGCCGTGGGTTCGATTCCCACCACTAGCTCCACGTCGTCGCGGACTTCATATCGTTCGCGACGACTTTTTATTTTAAAAAGTCATCTCTCACTCATTCCGTCGCTCCTCCTCTCCAAACCGAACCCGCTGCGCTGGGCTTCGGTTTGGCTTTGGGTGCTGGCCTGGAAGGGGCAGCATTTTTACTGGTTTGATGCTGCACGTCGTCGCGGACTTCATATCGTTCGCGACGACTTTTTATTATAAAAAGTCATCTCTCACTCATTCCGTCGCTCCTCCTCTCCAAACCGAACCCGCTGGGCTGGGCTTCGGTTTGGTTTTGGACGCTAGCCTGGAAGGGGCAGCATTTTTACTGGTTTGATGCTGCACGTCGTCGCGGACTACATATCGTTCGCGACGACTTTTTATTTTAAAAAGTCATCTCTCACTCATTCCGTCGCTCCTCCTCTCCAAACCGAACCCGCTGCGCTGGGCTTCGGTTTGGTTTTGGACGCTGGCCTGGAAGGGGCAGCGCTTTTGGGGCAAAGAGCGTGAAACGCCATGCCCGCCCGCGGCCTGCCGCATAATACGCCCCCTTGCCCGGCAAACTAAGCCGGACAAGGGGGCGTTTTTTTGAACGAGAAGGGAAAGTACCTTCTGGCCGGGGCGCTGGCGGGGCTGACCAACGGCTTTTTCGGGGGCGGAGGCGGCTCGGTGCTGGTGCCCCTCCTCACCCGGTACTGCAAGCTGGACCAGCGGCGGGCCTTTGCCACCTCGGTGGCGGTGATCCTGCCCCTGTGCGTCCTCTCGGCGGCCATCTACTTTTACAGGGGAGGGGTGGACCTGGCGGATGCCCTCCCCTATCTGTTGGGCGGGGCCGCGGGGGGCTGGGCCGGGGGAAAGTGGTTCAAGGGGATGAATATGGTTTGGCTGCGGCGGGTTTTCGGCCTGCTGCTGATCTATGGGGGAGCGAGGTGCTTTCTGTGATGAAGGAGTGGCTGCTGCCCCTGGCGGTGGGGGCGGCCACAGGGGTGCTGTCCGGCTTCGGGGTGGGGGGCGGCACCCTGCTGCTGGTCTATATGACCGCCTTCGCCGGGGTGGACCAGCGGCTGGCCCAGGGGATCAACCTGCTCTATTTCCTCCCCGCCGGGCTCATGGCCCTCCCCGCCCACATCAAAAATAGCTGCATCGAGAAAAAAGCGCTGGCGCCTGCCATCGGAGCGGGGCTGCTGTGCGCCGCTCTGGCCGCCTGGGCGGCCACCGCCGCGGAGGTGGAGCTGCTGCGGAAATGCTTCGGCGGATTTCTGGTTCTGGTGGGGATCACAGAACTGTTTGGAAAAAGGAGGTAAGGGCGTACAACGTGCGCCCTTACCTCCTTTCCTTGCAGGGCCGGGGCTTGCCCCGGCCGCCATGAATGGTCACGCGGATTTTGAGGATGTACGTTCCCGGCGGAACAGCAGGGACCAGAAGGCCACCACCCCGATCCAGCCCAGGCCGGTGGCCAGGGCCACGGCGGGCAGGCCCAGCTTGGGCGCCAGCAGCCAGGACAAGATGACCCGGAGGGTGATGTGCCCTGTGGCGCCGATGACAGGGATGTTCACGCGGCCACGGCCCTGAAAATAGCCCGCCAGGCCGCTGCCCAGGAAGTTGAACAGATAGAAGCAGGCCACCAGGCGCATATAGCCCACTGCCGGCCCCAGACTGTCCGCGCTGTTTTCCGGCAGCACCAGCTTCAGCGCGGGTACCGCCCCCGCCAGCATCAGTGCGGACATAAAGAGTCCAAGGGCGGCCAGCAGCCGCTGCCCGGTAAAGAAACCCTCCCGGACCCGTTTTTGGTCTCCCGCCCCGGTGTTTTGGCCGGTGAAGACGGACACGGCGGTGTGGCCGCTGTCCCCGAAGGAGTTGGCGAAGCCCTCGATGCGGGTGGCGGCGGTGTAGGCGGAGATGGCGCCGGTGCCCAGGCTGTTCACCGTCCCCTGGACCAGCAGCTTGCCGATGTACAGGTTACACATGTGGAGGGCGGACACCAGGCTGAAATGGGCGGTGCGGCGGAGGAGGGGGCCGTCGTAGGCCATGTCCTCCCGGTGGAACATGAGCTGGGGGAAGCGCCGGGCCAGATAGGTCAGGCACAGCAGAGCGGCCAGGGCCTGAGCCAGCACGGTGGCCCAGGCGGCTCCCGCCACCCCCATCCCCAACCCCACGATGAAAGCCAGGTCCAGAGTCAGGTTGGTCCCCATGGAGACCATCAGAAAGACCAGGGCCGCCCCGGTACTGCCCACCGCCCGGAGGACGGCGGAACCCAGGTGAAAGGCGAAGGCGGCCAGGAACCCCAGAAAGATGATGTGCAGGTAGTCCGCGGCGAAGCCCCGGATAGCGGCGGGGGTCCGGAGCAGGACCAGCAGGGGGGAGAGGAGGAGCAGGGCGGCCGCCGTCAGCCCCAGGGTGAGCAGTCCGCCGAACAGGGAGGTGAGAAAAAAGTCCCGGCGGAAAGCGGGGCCGTCTCCCGCTCCGTGGAGCTGGGCCAGGAGGACGCCCGCGCCGGAGCACCCCCCGCTGATGAGAAAGAGAAACAGGTTCATTACCGACCCGGCCACCCCCACGGCGGCAAAGGCTCCGTCCCCCACGAAGCGGCCCACGATGACGGCGTCAATGGTATTGTAGAGCTGCTGCAGGATGTTTCCGGCCAGAAGGGGGAGGGCCAGGGCGATGAGCTGGCGGCGGATGGGGCCGCGGGTCAGGTCGGCGGCTGCGGTCATGTTGGGACCTCCTCAGGTTTGGTAGGCCCAGTATACCGGAGGAAAGCAGCCCTTGTAAAATGCCGGTTTTACCGTTAAAATATAACGTATCAATTATATTTAGGGGGACGGATATGACGCAGCAGGAGATCGAGGTGTTCCTGGCCGTGGTCCGGACGGGCAGCGTGTCCGGGGCGGCCCAGGCGCTGTACATCACACAGCCGGCGGTGAGCCGGCACATCCGTGCCCTGGAGCGGGAACTGGGCTGTCCCCTCCTGGTCCGGGGGCGGGGCGTGCGCCGGGTGGAGCTTACCGACCAGGGGCGGGACTTCATCCAGGTGGCGGAGAAATGGCGGCAGGTGTGGCAGGAGGCCAGGGAGGTGGCGGGCCGGGACCGGGCGCGGACGCTGAACGTGGCCTCGGTGGGCAGCGTCAGCACCTATCTGCTGCCCCCGGTGTTCCGGGCCTTTCTGGAGGAGGCCCCGGGCCGGGCCCTGACCTTCCACAACTACCACTCCCAGGAGGCCTATGGCTATGTGGCCGAGGGGCTGGTGGACCTGGCCCTGATCTCCGATGACATGTACCACCCCCAGGTGGAGACCATCCCCGCCTTCCGGGAGCCTATGGTGCTGGTCACCGGACCGGGCAGTCCCCTGCCCCCCAAGGTCCACCCCTCCCAGCTGGACCCGGCCCGGGAGCTGCGCCTGCCCTGGAACCCGGAATACGACCTCTGGCACTCCTTCTGGTTTTCCGGCGGGGCCCAGCCCCGGGCGGTACTGGACCAGATGTCCCTGCTGGAGGACTTTTTCCGCTGGCGGGAGGGTTGGGCGGACAGCTGGGCCATCGCGCCCGCCATGGTGGCCCAGGCCCTGGGCGCGCGCACCGGGGCGGAAGTCAGGCCCCTGGAGGAGGGTCCGCCCGACGAGATCATCTATTATCTCCTGGGCCGGCGGCGGAAGCCGGAGCTGACCCGGGCCTTCCTGGCCTGCCTGGACCGGGAGCTGGCCCGCCGCCCCCAGCTGGAATCCTATTTGAAATAATTTTTCATTTGTCCTGGCCGGCTATATCCGGTATGATGGAAAAGAGGTCCCGCGCCAAAGCCTGAGCGGGACGAAAGGAGAAGGCATATGTGGTTTGACCAAGCGGTGGTTTACCAGATCTATCCCCTGGGCCTGTGCGGGGCCCCCGCGGACAACGACGGCAATCCCCAGCCCCGCATCCTGCGCCTGCTGGACTGGGTGGACCATATCAAAAGGACGGGAGCGGACACGGTGCTCCTCAACCCGGTGTTTGACAGCGACCACCACGGCTACGACACCCGGGACTATTTTCGGGTGGACCCCCGGCTGGGCACCAACGAAGACCTGGCCCAGGTGTGCCGGGCCTTCCATGACGCGGGGCTGCGGGTGATGCTGGACGGGGTGTTCAACCATGTGGGCCGGGGCTTCTGGGCCTTCCGGGATGTACGGGAGAAGAAGTGGGACAGTCCCTATCAAGATTGGTTCCACATCAGCTTCGACGGAAACACCGACCGGAACGACGGCTTCTGGTACGAGTCCTGGGAGGGCCATAACGAGCTGGTGAAGCTGAACCTGTGGAACCCGGCGGTGGTGGACCACCAGTTTCAGGCCATCCGGTCCTGGGTGGACCAGTTCGGCATCGACGGCCTGCGGCTGGACGTGGCCTACTGCCTGCCCCCGGAGTACCTGAAGCAGCTGCGGGCTTTCACCAGCAGCCTGAAGCCCGGCTTCGTCCTCATGGGGGAGACCCTCCACGGGGATTATAACCGCTGGATGGGCCCGGAGCTGTGCCACAGCGTCACCAACTACGAGTGCTACAAGGGCCTGTGGTCCAGCTTCAACTCCCTGAACCTCTTTGAGATCTGCCACTCCCTGGCCCGGCAGTTCGGGCCGGAGCAGTGGACCCTGTACAAGGGGGCGCACCTGTTGTCCTTTCTGGATAACCACGACGTGACCCGCATTGCCACCCAGCTCAGCGACCCCAACCATCTGCCTCTGGCCTACGCCCTGCTTTTCGGAATGCCCGGGGTGCCCGCCCTCTATTACGGCAGCGAGTGGGGCGTCCGGGGAGACAAGCGGGAGGGGGACGGCGCCCTGCGCCCCGCCCTGGAACGCCCAGAGTGGAACCAACTGACGGACTGGATCGCCAGACTGGCCGCCGCCCGCAAAAACAGCCCCGCTCTGTGCCGGGGAGCCTACCGGAACGTGATGCTCACCAACAAGCAGGCCATCTTTGAGCGGAGGACGGAGGAGGAGCGGGTGCTGGTGGCTGTCAACATCGACAGCCAGCCCTATTGGGCCCACTTTGACGCGGGCTGCGGCGCCGCTGTGGACCTGATCTCCGGCGCGCCCCATGACTTCGGCGGGGGCAGCGAGCTGCCGCCCTACAGCGCGTTTTTCTGGAAAATGGAGCGGTGAGTAAAACCACGCAAAAATTTATTCTGTGCGGTTTTTCGGAAGTGGATAGGGTGTTTTAATGGCAGTTCGTCCCAGGAGATAGTCCATGCTGACTTGGTAGAGACGCGCCAGCAAAATCAGCGCGTCGATTGGAAAATCTGAAATTCCAGTTTCGTAGCGAGAATAGGTGTTTTGCGTTATGTTTAGGTACTTCGCGATTTCTTTTTGCGTATAGCGATGTTCAAGCCGCAGCATGCGGACGCGGTCTAATTTCATGTTGTGATGTTTCATCGGTATCACCCGGGATCTATCATATACGGCCCGGGGAAGCGTATGTTTGTTTTATCTGGAATTGGGATATTTTATTGCTGTGGTATGCGTACATGATGAAATAAAAAGCGGAAGGCAGATGCCTTCCGCTTTTTATTTGTTTGATGCCCGCCGCCCCGCCAAAGCCTCGTAGTGTCCGCTGAGGGCCAAAAGCTGTTCCACCTGCCCGGGAGACAGCTCCACGCCCCCGCCCAGCTGGCTGACCTGGGCGTAAATTTTGGCGGTCTGCTCCACAGTCTCCATCCGGTCGAAGGCGGTCCACAGGTCCTTGCCCCAGGTCAGGGCCCCGTGGTTGGCCAGCAGCACTGCGCTGTGGCCGGCCACATAGGGCAGGATGCTGTCGGGCACCTCATGGGTGGAGGGGAGGGAGAAGGGGGCCACCGGAACCTCCCCCAGGCCGCTGATGGTCTCGGTGAGGTACTTCTGGGACAGGGGGCGGCGGCAGATGGCGAAGGCGGTGGATACCGGCGGGTGGGCGTGGACCACGGCCCCCACGTCGGGCCGCTCCCGGTAGACCAGCAGGTGCATGGCCATCTCCGAGGAGGGCCAGCGGTCCCCCTCCAGCACCTGGCCGTCCAGACCGCAAACCACCAGCATGTCCGGCTCTATCCGGCCCTTGGACACCCCGGAGGGTGTGATGAGTACCCGGTCTCCCTCCAGGCGCAGGGACACGTTGCCGTCGTGGCCCACCACATAGCCCCGGTCATACAGCAGGCGGCACACCTGACACAGCTCCTGACGATGATCCTTCATGCCCACCGCTCCCTTTGAAAAAATTACAGGAAGATCTTGCTCTCCGCCCGCCGTCCGGCGTACTGGTCCTCCAGCTCATGCTGGTGGTAGAGGTAGCCCTCATGGTCAAAATACTTGGCGCCACGTGGGCACTTCTTCACGCAGGCGCAGCACTTGATGCACTTGCCCACCACACTGGACACGTCCTGGGGATCGATGGACCCCATGGGGCAGATGCGGGCGCAGAGGCCGCACTTGACGCACTTGGCGGGGTCGGTGACGGGCTTGGCCTTGAGGAAGTCGCGGATGGGCTCCCCGTGGCGGTCCCGGGGGGTGTAGTAGGGGCGGATGGGGTCGCAGCCCTCCACCTCCACCGCCTGGGCGGGCGCTTTGGTCAGGGCTTTTACCTTGACGGCGGTCCGGTCCGCCAGCTGCTGGACCAGCGCCATGTCATCCCCGTCAGGCCGTCCGGCCCCCAGCACCGTGGAGAAGGAGTGCTCGCCCACGAAGGCGCCGGCGGCCACGGGGCAGAAGCCGTTGTCCCGGGCCACGTTCCGCAGCTCCATCAGGCCGTCGTCAAAGTTCCGGTTGCCGTACAGTACCACGGGGACGGCCAAGGCCCCGCCGCCGTGGATGCGGTCCCGGACGTAGGGCAGGATCAGGTTGGGCACCCGTCCGGCATAGACGGGGACGCCCAGCACCACCAGGTCCCCGGGGCCGAAAGTCAGGTCCTCCTCCCGGGCCTTGGGCAGATTGAAGCTGTACTCCTGCCAGCTGGCCCCCAGCTGCTCCGCCAGAGACTTGGACAGGGCGGTGACCACCTTTTGGGTGGTCCCGGTGGCGCTGAACCAGACAGACCACACAGTTTTGATCTCCATAAGTAGTTTTCCTCCCTAATATTGCGTTTTGTATTTCGACGGTTTGAATCACAGGTCGTAGAGCACCACCTGGGTGTCCGCGACGAATTGCTCCTTGAGGGCGGCGATCTTGGCCATATGGGGCTGGGTCAGGTGGACCTTCTGGGCCTCCCGGCTGGTCCACTTCTCCATAAGGAGCAGGCTGTCCTCGTCTCCCACAGGCAGAAAGTAGTCGTACTGGAGGCAGCCCGCCTCCCGGCGGACCTCCTCCTGAACGCCGCAGGCGGCGATCCCGGCCAGGAAACCGGCCCGCCCTCCGGGCTTCATGGTATAGGTGACATTGATCCCCAACATCATCAATTCCTCCTCTGTTTCATCAAAATGTGCCTCAGCCTCTCATCCGCTTGAAATCCAGGTATCCCTCCAGGATCAGGGAGGCGGCCACGGCGTCCACTGTCTTTTTCCGCTTTTTGGCGTTTTTTCCCGCCTCAAAGAGGATGCGGTGGGCGTCCACCGTGGTTCGCCGCTCGTCCCACAGCACCACCTTCAGGCCGGTGGCCTCCTCCACCTTTCCGGCGAAGGCCCGGTACAGCTCCGCCCGGGGCCCCTCGGTGCCGTCCATGTTCCGGGGGAAGCCCATGACCAGCTCGTCCACCTGGTTCTCCCGGACCATCCGGGCCAGCTCTGAGAGGACGACCTCCTCCTTCCGGCTGTGGATGGTGGTGGCGCTGCCCGCCAGAAACCCGGTGGGGTCGGAGAGGGCGACCCCGGTATGGGCGTCTCCGTAGTCGATGGCCATGATCTTCATGGGCGTCACGTCCTTTCTGTGACACCATCATACAGGAAAACAAAACAAATTACAATCAATTTTGCGCCGCGGCGGGAAAGAAAGGGCCAAAAAGAAAATGTTCCCTTGGGATAAAGCCCGCGTTTTTGGAAAAGCTATCCCCGTAAGCCAAACCAAGGAGGTAATCTGATATGGTGATGGACAGAATCGCCCTGACCCTGCTGATCATCGGCGGCCTGAACTGGGGCTGCGTGGGCCTGTTCCAGTTTGACCTGGTGGCCTTCGCCTGCGGCGGCTCGGGCAGCATGATCAGCCGGGTGGTCTACACCCTGGTGGGCCTGTCCGCCGTGTGGTGTGTCTCTCTGCTCTTCCGGGACAAGGACCCGGTGGAGGAGCGGAACTGACTGGAAAACAGGACCGGGAGACCGGAGAACAAAGGACGCCGCGGGATTTTACATTCCGGGGCGTCCTCTTTTTACATAAAAACGGGATTTTACAAAGAGTTAACACAGCGGCTGTTTCGCATTTTACATAGGGTTTTTATACTGGGCACCGTAGACCAAAACAGAATCCAATGACGAAAAAGGAGTACTTAAAATGAAAAAACTGACTTGTCTGGGCCTGTCCGTGGTCATGGCCCTGTCCCTGCTGGCCGGCTGCGGCGGCAGCGGAAACAACACCGCTTCCAACACCACTGCCAATACCAACACCAGCGCCAGCCAACCCGCTTCCACCCCCGACAACACCAAGCTCAGCGGCACCATCTCCACCAACGGTTCCACCTCCATGGAGAAGGTCATCCTGACCCTGAACGAGCAGTTCGGCATCGACAACCCCGACGTGAAGGTCTCCTATGATCCCACCGGCTCCGGCACCGGCATCGAGGCCGCCAAGAACGGCACCGCCGACATCGGCCTGGCCTCTCGCGGCCTGAAGGACGAGGAGAAGGCCGCCGGCCTGAAGGAGACTGTCCTGGCCCTGGACGGCATCGCCGTCATTGTCAACGCCCAGTCCAACCTGGAGGACCTGACCGTGGAGCAGATCGCCCAGATCTTCACCGGCGAGATCACCAACTGGTCTGAGCTGGGCGGCACCGACGGCGAGATCGCCTGCATCGGCCGCGAGGGCGGCTCCGGCACCCGGGACGGCTTCGAGTCCATCACCAAGACCACCGACAAGTGTGTGCTGGCCCAGGAATTGACCTCCACCGGCGCCGTCATCGAGGCGGTGAAGAACAATCCCCAGGCCATCGGCTACGCCTCCCTCTCCTCCGTGGAGGGCAAGGACGGCATCAAGGCCCTCACCGTGAATGGCACCGCCTGCACCGAGGACACGGTCCTGGACGGGACCTACGCCATCCAGCGCCCCTTCGTCCTGGTCACCAAGGAAAATGAGGCCCTGAGCGATGTGGCCCAGGCCTACTTTGACTGGGCGACCTCCTCCGCCGCTTCCGAGCTGATCCGCTCCGCCGGCGCCGTCCCCGTGGCCTGACCCGATGACCCGATACCAAGCCCCCGCCCCACACCGGGACGGGGGCTATTCCCCTAGGATCAAGGGACCATAGAAAGGAGATCTCCCAGTGGAAAGCGAGAAGATCATGGAAAGACCTGCCCCGGCTCCCGCCGCCGCCCCCGCGGGCGGAGACGTGGGAAGCCGCCTGCGCCGGGGCCGGGAGGCCATGGAGTTTGGCTTCCAGACCCTGTTTTTGCTGTGCGGCTTCGTGTCGGTGGCCTGCGTGCTTTTTATCTGCCTCTATCTCATCATCTCCGGCCTGCCCGCCATCCTGGAGATCGGCGTCACCGATTTCCTGTTCGGCACCGAGTGGGCCGGCAAGCAGGATAAGTTCGGCATCCTGCCCTTTATTCTCACCTCCGTGGCAGGCACTGCCGGAGCGGTACTGGTAGGGGTGCCGGTGGGCGTCCTCACCGCCCTGTTTCTGGCCAAGGTGGCGCCCCCCAAGGTGGCCCGGGTCATCCGCACCGCCGTGGAGCTTCTGGCCGGCATCCCCTCCATCGTCTACGGCCTGGTGGGTATGATCGTGCTGGTCCCCGCCATCCAGCGGGCCTTCAAGCTGTCCTCCGGCGCCTGCCTGCTGGCGGCCATCGTGGTGCTGGCCATCATGATCCTGCCCTCCATCATCAACGTGGCCGAGACCTCCCTCCGGGCGGTACCCCGGGAGTATGAGGAGGCCAGCCTGGCCCTGGGTGCCACCCATATCGAGACCATCTTCCGGGTGTCCCTCCCCGCCGCCCGCTCCGGCGTGGCCACCGCCATCGTCCTGGGGGTGGGCCGGGCCATCGGCGAGGCCATGGCCATCATCATGGTGTCCGGCAACGTGCCCAATATGCCCGGCGGCCTGTTCACCTCGGTGCGCTTTCTCACCACCGCCATCGCCTCCGAGATGTCCTACGCCGCGGTGGGCTCCCTGTGGCAGCAGGCCCTGTACTCCGTGGGCCTGGTCCTGTTCCTGTTTATCATGCTCATCAACGTGATCCTCAATGTCTTCATCAAAAACAAAAAGGAGGGGTGAGAGATGGAACTGCTTTCCCTGCGCCGCCGCCTCTATGACCGGGGGCTGCGGGCCCTTCTGTACCTGTGCGGGGTCCTGGTGTGTGCCCTGCTGGTCTTTCTCATCGGCTACATCTTTGTCCGGGGCCTGCCCCGGGTCACCTGGGAGCTGGTGTCCACCCAGAGCAGCATGATCCGGGGGACCATCGGCATCCTGCCCCACATCGCCAGCACCCTGTACATCATCCTGGTGACCATGGTCATCGTCCTGCCCCTGGGGGTGGGGGCCGCCATCTACCTGACGGAGTACGCCTCCAACCGGAAGCTGGCCGCCATCATCGAGTTCGCCGCCGAGACCCTGACCGGTATCCCCTCCATCATCTTCGGCCTCGTGGGCATGATGATCTTCATCCAGACCTGCGGCCTGAAGGCCGGCGTGCTGGCGGGCAGCTTGACCCTGGTGGTCATGATCCTGCCCACCATCATCCGCACCACCCAGGAATCTTTGAAAACCGTGCCCCAGAACTACCGGGAGGGGGCCCTGGGCCTGGGCGCGGGCAAGTGGCACATGATCCGTACCGTGGTGCTGCCCAACGCCGTGGACGGCATCGTCACCGGCTGTATCCTGGCCATTGGCCGCATCGTGGGGGAGTCCGCCGCCCTGCTGTTCACCGCCGGCTTCGGCACGGTGCTGTACAGCTTTAAAGAGGCGCTGACCAACTCCTCCGCCACTCTGACTCTGGCCCTGTACCTCTATGCCAACGAGCGGGGGGAGACCGACGTGGCCTTCGCCATCGCCGCCATCCTCATGGTCCTGACCCTGGTCATCAACATGGCCGCCAAGCTGGCGGGCAGCAAGCTGAAGCAGAAGTGAATGTCCGTGTGCCGATCCAGGTAGGGCGGGGGCTTGCCCACGCCGCAAGGGTTTTCCTGGAGCGTCCGATTGCGTGGGGCCGCGGCTTGTCGTGACTCTGCGAGTCTGGACTGCCCCCTGTGTCTTGTCCTCCGCCAAAGGCAAGGGCAGAGCCCTTGCCCTGCATGACATGGAGTTCAGATTCCATAGGGGCAATAAACTGAAAATTTTTCCACAAACCGAAAAAGGAGTTTGACGATATGGAAGAAGCCATTCTCTCGGCCCGGGGGTTGAATCTCTATTACGGGGAGAACCACGCGCTGAAAGACATTATGATCGACATTCCGGAGCGGCGGATCACCGCCCTCATCGGCCCCTCGGGCTGCGGCAAGTCCACCTTTTTACGCACCATCAACCGGATGAACGACCTGATCCCCGGGGTGAAGATCAGCGGTTCCTTTACCTACCGGGGGGAGGAGATCTACGCCCCCGGCCGGGACGTGACCAGCCTGCGCCGCCACATCGGCATGGTGTTCCAGAAGCCCAACCCCTTCCCCATGTCCATCTACGACAACGTGGCCTACGGACCCCGGACCCACGGCATCCGGAACAAGGTGAAGCTGGATGAACTGGTGGAGGAGTCCCTGCGGGGGGCGGCCATCTGGGACGAGGTGAAGGACCGGCTGAAGAAGTCGGCCCTGGGCCTGTCCGGCGGCCAGCAGCAGCGGCTGTGCATCGCCCGGGCCCTGGCGGTGAAGCCCGACGTGCTCCTGATGGACGAGGCCACCTCCGCCCTGGACCCCATTTCCACTTCTAAAATTGAGGACCTTGCGGCGGAGCTGAAAAAGGATTACACTATTATCATGGTGACCCATAACATGCAGCAAGCCGCCCGTATCTCGGACCATACGGCCTTCTTCCTCCTGGGTGAGCTGGTGGAGTTCGGCGAGACTGAGCAGATCTTCTCCATGCCCCGGGACAAGCGGACCGAGGACTATATCACGGGGAGGTTTGGCTGATATGAGAAACACCTTTCAGGAGCAGCTGGAGCAGCTGAACGTGGAACTGATCCGGATGGGCGCGCTGTGCGAGGAGGCCATCTCCGACGCCACCAAGGCCTATCTGGAGGGAGACCGGGAACTGGGCCGGCAGGCCTGCCGCCTGGAGCAGGAGATCGACAACAAGGAGCGGGACATCGAGAGCCAGTGCATGAAGCTCCTCCTCCGGCAGCAGCCGGTGGCCCGGGACCTGCGGGCCGTGTCCGCCGCCATGCGCATGATCTCTGACATGGAGCGCATCGGGGACCAGGCCCTGGACATCGCGGAGATCGCCCGGGACATGGCCCCCAACCGGCTGGGCAGCCGGACCCCCATGGAGGAGATGGCCCGGGAGGCCATCGGCATGGTCACCGACAGCGTGGACTCCTTTGTCCGGGGGGACCTGAATCTGGCCCACGGGGTCATCGCCCGGGACGATAAGGTAGACCGGCTGTTCCTCCAGATGCGGGAGGAGCTCACCAGCCTGATCGCCGCGGGGGAGGACGGCTCGGTGTGCCTGGATATGCTGATGGTGGCCAAGTATTTCGAGCGCATCGGCGACCACGCCTGCAACATCGCCCAGTGGGTGGAGTACGCCCTGACCGGGCAGTATGAAGAGGATTGAGCGCCGCCCGGACGGTTCCCGCAGCGGACGTCAGGGCCCGGCAAAATAAGCGGCTGTCCGGCCCGGGGCGGACGGAGCGGAATGGAGTTTGTGAGGACGAGATGATCTATATTCTGGAGGACGATGCCAGCATCCGCAAGCTGGTGGTCTATACCTTGAACAGCCAGGGAATGGAGGCGGAGGGCTTTGAGCGGCCCTCCCAGTTCTGGAGCGCGCTGGAGCAGAAAAAGCCCGAGCTGGTCCTGCTGGACATCATGCTGCCCGAGGAGGACGGCCTCCAGGTGCTCAAGCGGCTCCGGGCCGATCCCAATACCCGGAAGCTGCCCGTTTTGATGCTCACCGCCAAAAGCACAGAGTACGACAAGGTGCTGGGCCTGGACCAGGGGGCGGACGACTATATCACCAAGCCCTTCGGCATGATGGAGCTGATGGCCCGCATCCGCACCGCCCTGCGCCACGCGGGCCACGACCAGGAGGAGAAGGGCGCCGTCTACCAGGTGGGAGAGCTGTATGTGGACCCCGGACGGCACATCGTCCGGGACGGGGACCGGGCGGTCACCCTGACGCTGAAGGAGTTTCAGTTGCTGTGCCTGCTGCTGGAGCGGCGAGGGACGGTCTTCACCCGGGACCAGCTGCTCAACACCATCTGGGGCTACGAGTTCGACGGGGCCAGCCGCACCGTGGACGTCCATATCCGCACCCTGCGCCAGAAGCTGGGGGCCTCCGGCAACTGCATCGAGACGGTGCGGGGCATCGGTTACAAGATCGCCGGGGAGTGAACACGGCGGATCAAGTTTCGTTTCGCTGCCCATGGAAGGGGAACCCGATGTGATGTAGGGCAAGGGCTCTGCCCTTGCCTTTGAGCAATGACCAGGCGCAAAGGACAGCCTGGGCCGCGGCGTCACGGCAAGTCGTGCCCCGATCAAATCGGACGTTCCGGGAAAACCTTTGCGGCGGGGACAAGCCCCGCCCTGCACGGGGTTCAGATTCCATGGGGTGATAAACGAAAATTTACCCTACAATATCTCAAAAAAGGAGCCTGTTATGACAGCGAAAATATTTCGAAACTCCATGGCGGTGGGGATCTCGGTGTTCCTGCTGTCGGTGGCCCTGTTCATGGGGGTGCTGTACCAGTATTTCGGCGGCCAGCTCACCGACGAGCTGGAGAACGAGGCCTGGCTGGTGGCGCGGGGCGTGGAGCTCCAGGGCATGGAATATCTGGAGGGGCTGAACTCCTCCAGCCGCATCACCTGGGTGGACCGGGACGGCACCGTCCTCTACGACAACATGGCGGACCCGGCCACCATGGAGAACCACGCCGGCCGGGCGGAGATCCAGGACGCCATGCGGGGCAGCCAGGGGACGTCGGTGCGCGACTCCAGCACCCTGGCGGAAAAGACCTTCTATGTGGCCCGCCGTCTGGAGGACGGGACGGTCATCCGTCTGGCCAGCGCCCAGTACACCATTGTGGTGCTGCTGCTGTCCATGGTCCAGCCTCTGATGATCATTTTGGTGGCGGCGCTGGTCCTGGCGGCGGTGTTGGCCCACCGGCTGGCCAAGGGGATCATCCGGCCCATTCTGGACCTGGACCTGGAGCACCCGGAGGACTGCGACACCTATGACGAGCTGGCCCCCCTCCTGACCCGGATCCGCCGTCAGAACGACACCATCCGGCAGCAGATGGACCTGCTGCGCCAGCGCCAGCAGGAGTTCGCCGCCCTGACGGAGAACATGTCTGAGGGCTTTGTGCTGCTGGACCGGAAGGGCCATATCCTATCCTATAACAGCGGGGCCCTGCGGCTTCTGGGGACTGTCGCGCCGGCGGAGGAGGCCAATGTCCTGACTCTGGACCGCAGCGACGCCTTCCGCCGGGTGGTGGAGCAGGCCCTGGCCGGGAACCGGAACCAGGGCCGGCTGGAGCGGAGCGGGCGGTGCGTCCAGGTCATGGCCGACCCGGTGTCCCACGACGGCCAGGCGGCGGGCGCGGTGCTGGTGCTGGTGGACGTGACCGAGCGGGAGCAGGGGGAGCAGATGCGGCGGGAGTTTACCGCCAACGTCTCCCACGAGCTGAAAACTCCCCTGACCGCCATCTCCGGCATGGCGGAGATCATCAAAAACGGCATGGTGGAGCCGGAGGACATCACGGGCTTTGCCGGCGACATCTATAAGGAGAGCCAGCGGCTGATCGCCCTGGTGGAGGACATCATCCACCTGTCCCGGCTGGACGAGGGCGCCCCCAACCTCCAGCGGGAGGATGTGGACCTGATGGCGCTGGCCAAGAGCGCGGAGCAGCGGCTGGAGCCCCTGGCCAAAAAGGCGGGCGTCACCATTATGGTGGCGGGAGCGCCCTTCACTGTCCACGGTGTACGGGCGGTTCTGGATGAGATGATCTATAACCTGTGCGACAACGCGGTCAAATACAACCGGCCCGGCGGCACCGTGGCCGTGTCCGTCTCCCCGGCGCCCGGGGGAAAGGGCGGGGAAGTGACGGTGTCCGATACCGGCATCGGCATCCCGGCCCAGGACCAGGAGCGGGTGTTTGAGCGCTTTTACCGGGTGGACAAGAGCCACTCCAAGGAGATCGGCGGCACCGGGCTGGGGCTGTCCATCGTCAAGCACGGAGCGGCCCTCCACGACGCCCAGGTGGAACTGACCAGCACCCTGGGCCAGGGCACCTCGGTGAAGCTGATCTTTGCCCGGTGATACATCTTTTGCAGGGTTCCGGGCCGAGGTGCGGCCCGGAACTTTTTTGTGCCGGACGGGCCATGGACCGTTGCAAGCCCCCCTTTCAAAAACGGATCTTCCCCGGCCTCTGTGCCGTGCCTGAGCCTCCCGCGGTCCAATGGGCTCCGGGAGGGATTTTTTTGGCTGTTTTGGAAAATATAAAATCAAAATACGGGGAACATTTGCGGAGCAACGCCGTCTATTGGGAAGAACGCGCAACGCGAAAAAGGAGGATATTGTCCATGAAGAAGATTTTGACCGCCGCCCTGGCGCTGGCGCTGACCCTGACCGCCCTGTCCGGCTGCGCCGGCAAGCCCGCCGCCGCTCCCGCCAGAACGCCTGAGGAACTGACCCAGATCTACGCCGACGCCATCACCCAGAACGGCGGGGAGATGGTGGAGTACAACCCTGTGATCTCCGAGGTGAAGGAGGATGACATGTCCGCCATGATCCTGGAGAGCCTGGGACTGAACGCGGAGGACTTGGAGGCCTTTGGCATCAGCATGTCCATGATGAACGTCAAGGCCTACGGCATCGCCGCCGTTATGCCCGCCGAGGGCAAAGAGGGCGCGGTGAGAGAGGCCTTGCAGGGCTTTATCGATAACCAGCGGCAGAGCTTTGAGCAGTACCTGGCTGACCAGTATGAGATCGCCAAGAGCGCCAAGCTGGAGACGCTGGCCGACGGCACTGTCCTCATGGTCATGTGTGAAAATTCCGGCGCGGTCTATGAGGCCATCAAGGGCTCCATTGAGGGCTGATGCCCGGCATGCAGTGAAACAGAAAAATAGGAAAAAGGCGGAGACGTCCGGCTGGGACGCCTCCGCCTTTTTCCGCGCAACGGGCTATCATACAGCCGGAATGAATATAATGTGTATAAATTAAATGAATATTCAAATAATATTCATTCTGTGAAAATTATAAGGGAACAGAAGGGGAAGAATTTGCATAATTATGCGAATCGGCGCTTGCATTTCCTTCCAAAGCGTGGTAGACTGATGCCACGATAGCAAGGGAGAACATGTCGGGATGGGCCGGATGGGCCGATCCGGCCTGTCCGGCCCGTGATTTTATGGAGGAATGCATCATGTCTGAGATCAAAAAAGTCGTGCTCGCCTATTCCGGCGGCCTGGATACATCCATCATCATCCCCTGGCTGAAGGAGAACTACAACAACCCCGAGATCATCGCCGTCTCCGGCGACGTGGGCCAGGGCACCGAGCTGGACGGCCTGGAGGAGAAGGCCATCAAGACCGGCGCTTCCAAGCTGTACATCGAGGACCTGACCGACGAGATGGTGGACGAGGTCATCATCCCCTCCATGATGATGGGGGCCAAGTATGAGGACTACCTGCTGGGCACCGCCTTTGCCCGGCCCATCATTGCCAAGCGGCTGGTGGAGATCGCCAAGAAGGAGGGCGCCGACGCCATCTGCCACGGCTGCACCGGCAAGGGCAACGACCAGGTCCGGTTCGAGCTGGCCATCAAGCGCTTCGCCCCTGAGATGAAGATCATCGCCCCCTGGCGGGAGTGGTCCATCAAGGGCCGTGACGAGGAGATCGACTACGCCGAGGCCCACAACGTCCCCCTGAAGATCAGCCGGGAGACCAACTACTCCAAAGACAAGAACCTGTGGCACCTGTCCCATGAGGGCCTGGACCTGGAGGACCCCGCCAACGAGCCCCAGTACGACAAGCCCGGCTTCCTGGAGATGGGCGTGTCCCCCGCCATGGCCCCCGACGCCCCCACCTACGTCACCCTGGACTTTGAGAAGGGCTGGCCCGTGGCCATCGACGGCGAGAAGATGAAGGCCAGCGACATCATCCGCAAGCTCAACGACCTGGGCGGCGCCAACGGCATCGGCCTGCTGGACATTGTGGAGAACCGTCTGGTGGGCATGAAGGACCGGGGCGTTTACGAGACTCCGGGCGGCACCATCCTGTACCGGGCCCATGAGGTGCTGGAGATGATCACCCTGGACAAGGACACCAAGCATATGAAGAGCAAGCTGGCAGTGGACTTCGCCGACCTGGTGTACAACGGCAAGTGGTTCACCCCCCTGCGGGAGGCCCTCACCGCCTTCGCCGTGGACACCCAGAAGCACGTCACCGGCACCGTGAAGCTGAAGCTGTACAAGGGCAACATCATCTCCTCCTCCGTCACCTCCCCCGAGACTCTGTACTCCGAGAACCTGGTGACCTTCGAGGAGAGCGACTACGACCAGAAGGACTCCAAGGGCTTCATCAACCTGTGGGGCCTGCCCGATACCGTCCAGGCGCTGCGGGACCAGGGCAAGCTGAAATAAGAACATCTGGGTCGGGCGGGGGCTTGCCCCCGCCGTCCCTGTATTACGAACAAGCGGCGGGGGCGAGCCCCCGCCCTACCATACCAGTTTAGGAGCGGATAGTATGAAACTCTGGGCAGGTCGCTTCCAAAAGGAAACGGATACCTTAGTCAACGATTTTAACTCCTCCATCGGCTTTGACGCCCGGCTGTACAAGCAGGACATCACCGGCTCCATGGCCCATGCCGCCATGCTGGGCAAGCAGGGCATCATTGAGGAGCATGAGGCCGAGAAGATTATCGAGGGCCTGAAGGCCATCCTGGCGGACATTGAGGACGGCAAAGTGGAGTTCTCCCTGGACAACGAGGACATCCACATGAACATCGAGGCCATGCTCACCCAGCGCATCGGCGACGCGGGCAAGCGCCTCCACACCGCCCGGTCCCGGAACGACCAGGTGGCGGTGGACACCCGGCTGTACACCAAGGAGGAGATCCCTGTCATCATCAAGCAGGTGCTGGACCTGGAGGAAGTGCTGGTCAAGAAGGCCAAGGCCAACCTGGACACCGTCATGCCCGGCTACACCCACCTCCAGCGTGCCCAGCCCACCACCTTCGCCCACTACATGATGGCCTACGCCAACATGTTCAAGCGGGACGTCACCCGCCTGGAGGACTGCCTGGAGCGGCTGGACGAGTGCCCCCTGGGGGCCGGCGCCCTGGCTACCTCCACCTACCCCGTGGACCGGTTCGCCACCGCCCAGGCCCTGGGCTTCCGAAAGCCCACCGACAACTCCATGGACTCCGTCTCCGACCGGGACTACGCCATCGAGCTGCTGTCCGACCTGTCCATCCTGATGATGCACCTGTCCCGGTTCTCCGAGGAGATCGTGCTGTGGTGCTCCTGGGAGTTCAAGTATGTGGACCTGGACGACGCCTACTCCACCGGCTCCTCCATCATGCCCCAGAAGAAGAACCCCGACGTGGCCGAGCTGGTCCGGGGCAAGACGGGCCGGGTGTACGGCTCTCTGGTCACCCTGCTCACCGTCATGAAGTCCCTGCCTCTGGCCTATAACAAGGACATGCAGGAGGACAAGGAGGCCCTGTTCGACGCCATCGACACGGTGGAGCTGTGCCTGCCCGTGTTCGCCGCCATGGTGGACACCCTGACGGTCCGGCCCAAGAACATGGCCAAGGCGGCCGCCGGAGGCTTCATCAACGCCACCGACTGCGCCGACTACCTGACCAAGAAGGGCCTGCCCTTCCGGGAGGCCTACATGATCGTGGGCCGTCTGGTCAATATGTGCATCAAGACCGGAGATACCCTGGATACCTTGACCCTGAAGGATTTCCGGGCCATCTCCAACCTGTTTGACGAGGATGTGTACGACGCGCTGGCCCTGAAGACCTGCGTCAACGGGCGGAAGGTCTACGGCGGCCCCGCAAAGGAATCTGTCCAGAAGCAGATCGCGCTGATCGAGGACTTTGTGGCGGCCCGGAAATAAACCGTTGCAAAAAGTCCTTCCCCATATCATAATAAAAACAACAAGATTGCCCGAAGCCTTTCCAAATCGGGGAGGGCTGGCCAGAGAAGAACAGAAACCAGGTGTGCAATATGAACAAACCCAAGGTGTATATCGACGGTAAGGAGGGCACCACCGGCCTTCAAATTTACGAGCGGTTGGGGAACCGCGATGACATCGAGCTGCTCCTCATCGACGAGGACAAGCGGAAGGACGCCCAGGAGCGCAAAAAGTTCCTCAACGCCGCCGATCTTGTCTTTTTGTGTCTGCCAGACGCCGCCGCTATTGAAGCGGTGTCCCTCATCGACGATCCCAAGACCCGGGTCATCGACGCCTCCACTGCCCACCGCACCGCCGACGGCTGGGTGTACGGCTTTGCCGAGCTGCTGCCCGGCCAGCGCCAGCGCATCCGCTTTGCCAGCCGGGTGGCCAACCCCGGCTGTCACGCCACCGGCTTCCTCTCCACGGCGGCCCCCCTGGTGGAGCTGGGGGTACTGCCCAAGGACTACCCCGTGACCTGCTTCTCCATGACCGGATACTCCGGCGGGGGCAAGAAGCTCATTGCCGAGTACGAGGCACCCGAACGCAGCGTCCTGCTGGATTCCCCCAATATCTACGCCACCGGTCTGAAGCACAAGCACCTGCCCGAGATGCAGAAGGTGGCGGGCCTGGACCAGCCCCCGGTGTTCGCCCCCATCCTGGGGGATGTGTACAAGGGCATGGCCACCACCATTCTGCTCCAGAACCGGCTGCTGAAGGGCACCCCCACCGCCCAGGACATCTGTGAGATGCTGGCCTCCTACTACGACGGACAGCAGCTGGTCCGGGTGGCGCCCTTCGGAGGCAGCGCCCCCCGCCTGGCCACCAACGCCCTGGCGGGCAAGGACTATCTGGAGATCACCGTCACCGGCCACGAGGGGCAGACCATGCTCACCGCCCAGTTTGACAATCTGGGCAAGGGCGCCTCGGGCGCGGCCGTCCAGAACATGAACATCATGCTGGGCTTCCAGGAGACGGCTGGCCTGAATCTGTAAGCGCAGGGGCGGCCCGCGGCCGCCCATTGGAATCAGACGGCGGCCCGGGGCCGCTCATACAACTTGCGAGGAGACGACCGATATGTTAAAGGAAATTTCCGGCGGCGTGTGTGCCGCCCAGGGCTTTGCCGCCTCCGGCGTCCACTGCGGCGTCAAGGCGGGCAGCAGCCCGGATAAGAACGACCTGGCCCTGATCTTGTCGGAGAAGGAGTGCACCGCCGCCGCCACCTACACCCTGAACCGGGTGAAGGCGGCCCCCCTGTACGTCACCATGGACCACTTGGAGAACGGGGTGGCCTGGGGCGTGGTGGCCAACAGCGGCAACGCCAACGCCTGCTGCCCCATGAGCCATGAGAACGCCGAGGCCATGTGCGCCGCCGCCGCCGCCGCCACCGGCCGGGAGCCGGAGGACTTTGTGGTGGCCTCCACCGGCGTCATCGGCCAGACCATCAACATCGCCGCCATCCAGGCGGGGATGCCCGCCGCCGCCGCCGCCCTGAACGGGAACGGCTCCGACGCCGCGGCCCACGCCATCATGACCACCGACACGGTGAAGAAGGAACTCGCCGTCTCCCTGACCATCGGGGGCAAGGAGGTCAAGCTGGGGGCCATCGCCAAGGGCTCCGGCATGATCCACCCCAACATGGGCACCATGCTGGCCTTTATCACCACCGACTGCGCCATCACCCATGAGATGCTGGAGGACGCCCTCCGGGAGGTGGTGTCCAAGACCTTCAACCGGGTCACCGTGGACGGGGACACCTCCACCAACGACACCTGCGTGGTGCTGGCCAACGGCATGGCGGGCAACCCCCTCATCGAGTGGAAGGATGAGGACTACGAAACCTTCAAGGCCGCCCTGGACCATGTGTGCCGCACCCTCTCCCGGGCCATCGCCGGGGACGGCGAGGGCGCCAGCCGGCTGATCACCTGCAAGATGGTGGGGGCCCGCAGCGAGGAGAGCGCCGAGCGGCTGGCCAAGGCCGTGGTGGGCTCCTCCCTGGTGAAGGCGGCCATGTTTGGGGCCGACGCCAACTGGGGCCGGGTGCTGTGCGCCATGGGCTACTCCAAGGCTCCCTTCCGTCCCGAGCATGTGGACGTGTCCTTCCAGTCCTGCGCCGGGGAGATCCTGGTGTGTAAGCAGGGCGAGCAGGTGAACTTTGACGAGGACAAGGCCAAGGAGATCCTGTCCCAGAAGGAAGTGGTCATCGCCGTCAGCCTGAACGAGGGCGAGGAGTCCGCCGAGTGCTGGGGCTGCGATCTGACCTACGACTATGTGAAGATCAACGGCGACTACCGGACTTGATCAAATTCCGTCATACTGCGTTGCGGGAACCGCGGCGGTTCGGTTACATACAGCAAGTATGCTCCCTCGCCGCCAGAACCCCGCGCCTTGTCTGACGAAATTTTCTCCGCGTCCGGCGGACCGACAAACAAAATAAAAAGGGGGAGCTACCTATGTCCTTCAACGAGGTGGACCGGGCCCAGGTACTGGCCGAGGCCCTGCCCTACATCCAGAAATACTACGGCAAGACCATTGTGGTGAAATACGGCGGCAACGCCATGGTGTCCGAGGAGCTGCGCCGGGCAGTCATCTCCGACATCATCCTGCTGAACCTGGTGGGCATCCATGTGGTGGTGGTCCACGGGGGCGGCCCGGAGATCAGCGAGATGCTCAAGAAGGTGGGCAAGGAGTCCAAATTTGTGGACGGCCTGCGCTACACCGACCAGGAGACCATGGACATCGTCCAGCAGGTGCTGTGCGGCCGGGTGAACAAGGACCTGGTGGCCACCCTGAACCGCCTGGGCGGCCGGGCCTTAGGCCTGTGCGGCGTGGACGGCGCCATGCTCCGGGCCAGGAAGCTGGACGAGAAGTACGGCATGGTGGGCGAGATCACCCGTGTGGACCCCCGGCCCGTGGTGGACGCCCTGGAGCGGGGCTATATCCCCGTGATCTCCACCGTGGCCCAGGGGGAGGACGCCGACACCTCCTACAACATCAACGCCGACACCGCCGCCGCCAAGCTGGCCGTGGCGCTGAAGGCGGAGAAGCTGCTCCTCCTCACCGACGTCCGGGGCCTGCTCCGCGACCCCAAGGACGAGTCCACCCTGATTTCTGAACTCCAGCTCTCCTATGTCCCCGCCCTGGTGCGGGAGGGCGTGATCTCCGGCGGCATGATCCCCAAGGTGGACTGCTGCGTGGAGGCGGTGCGCTCCGGCGTCAAGTCGGCCACCATTCTGGACGGCCGGGTGGCCCACTCTATCCTTATCGAGCTGCTGTCCGACGCGGGCATCGGCACCATGCTGGTCAACTGAGGGCGGCTGTGCCGCGGCATGCCGCTTTTGCAGATAAAGGAGAATCAAACATGACTTTTGAAGAGATCAAGGCTCTGGACGAGCAATATGTAATGCACTCCTACGGCCGGTTCCCCGTGGCCATCGACCACGGCAAGGGCGCCACCCTCTGGGACACGGAGGGCAAGGAGTATATCGACTTCACCGCCGGCATCGGCGTCACCTCCCTGGGCCACGGGAACCAGGGCTGGGTGGAGGCGGTGACGGCCCAGGCGGCCAAGCTGGGCCACATCTCCAACCTGTTTTACGCCGAGCCCTACGCCAAGGTGGCGCAGAAGCTGTGCGCCCGGACCGGGATGTCCAACGCGATGTTCTCCAACTCCGGGGCCGAGGCCAACGAGGCCATGATCAAGCTGGCCCGCAAGTACTCCTACGACAAGTACGGCAAGGGCCGGGGCACCATCATCACCCTTCACAACTCCTTCCACGGCCGTACCATCACCACCCTGGCCGCCACCGGGCAGGATAAGTTCCACGACTACTTCTTCCCCTTCACCGAGGGCTTCCGCTATGCCGACGCCAACGACCTGGACAGCGTGGAGGCGGTGGCGGGCCATGACGTCTGCGGCGTCATGATGGAGCTGATCCAGGGTGAGGGCGGCGTGCTGCCTCTGGACCAGGAGTTCGTCCAAAAGGTGGCCGACCTGTGCGCCAAGCGGGACTGGCTGCTCCTCATCGACGAGGTCCAGAGCGGCGTGGGCCGCCCCGGCACCCTCTTTGCCTTCCAGCAGTACGGCATCCAGCCCGACGTGGTGTCCTTCGCCAAAGGCATCGCCGGCGGCCTGCCCTTCGGCGGCGTGCTGGCCAATGAGAAGTGCCGGAACGTCTTCACCCCCGGCACCCACGGGACAACCTTCGGCGGAAACCCTGTGGCCGCCGCCGCGGCCTGCTACGTGCTGGACACCCTGGATGACAGCTTCCTGGCCCAGGTCAAGGAGAAGGGCGACTATCTCCGCGGCCAGATCGAGGCCATGGACCTGCCCTGCTTGGGCGCTGTCCGGGGCATGGGCCTGATGCTGGGTATCGAGGTCAAGGGGGATAAGAGCAACAAGGAACTGGCCGCCAAGCTGGTGGACAGCGGCCTGCTGATCCTCACCGCCGGTCCCGGCCTGCGGCTGCTGCCTCCCCTGGTCATCACCAAGGAGGAGATGGACAAGGGCCTGGCCATCATGAAGGCGGCTCTGGCGTAACGGAACCACAAGCCCCTATGCGGAATGCGCAGCGGGCATTGCAAGGGCGTTTTGAGGAAACAGGATGGAACATGCCTGAGTCCTGCATTTTGAATTCTGCGTTTGGCAGGGGGTTATGAAATGACAAAGGATTTATTGAAGCTGCTGGACCTGTCCAAGGAGGACATTATCAAGATCCTGAACACGGCGGACCAGCTGAAGTACGACCAGAAGCACCGCATCCCCCACGACTATCTCCGGGGCAAGACCCTGGCCATGATCTTTGAGAAGAACTCCACCCGTACCCGGGTGTCCTTTGAGACGGGCATGTTCCAGTTGGGCGGCCACGCCCTGTTCCTGTCCGGCAAGGAGAGCCAGATCGGCCGGGGCGAGCCGGTGCAGGACACCGCCCGGGTGCTGGACCGGTACTGCGACGGCATCATGATCCGCACCTTCGCCCAGGAGGAAGTGGAGAATCTGGCCCAAAACACCAAGATCCCCATTATCAACGGGCTGACGGATTTCTGCCATCCCTGTCAGGTACTGGCAGACCTGATGACCATCCGGGAGCACAAGGCTATCCTGGAGGGCCTGAAGATGTGCTACATCGGCGACGGCAACAACATGGCCAACTCCCTGATCGTGGGCGGCCTGAAGTGCGGAATGGAGGTGGCGGTGGCCTGCCCCGAGGGCTATGACCCCGATCCCCGGGTGCTGGAGTTTGTCAAGAGCGATCCCGCCTTCAAATTCTCCCTCCACCGCACCCCAAAGGAGGCCGCCGTGGGCGCCGACGTGGTGTTCACCGACGTGTGGGCATCCATGGGCCAGGAGGAGGAGCGGGCCATCCGCGCCAAGGCCTTCGCCGGCTACCAGGTCAACGAGGAGCTGATGGCTCTGACCAACCCCGAGTGCATGGTGCAGCACTGCCTGCCCGCCCACCGGGGGGAGGAGATCACCGCCGAGGTCTTTGAGGCCCACGCCGGCGAGATCTTTGACGAGGCGGAGAACCGCCTCCACGCCCAGAAGGCGGTCATGTACCTGCTGATGAAGGACGACGAAGCGTAAGGAGAAAGAAGACGGGACCGCCTGCGGGCGGTCCCGTCTTTCTGTTTTGACGAAAAAATACCACTACACCTTATAGTAAAATGATTATATTGCATAAAACAGCTTGCATAACAGATGGTACGTGATATAATACTATGGTGTTAAGAAATCGTGAAGAAGAAAGGGGGAGGGGGAATATTGGGGAGCTTCACGGTTTTGGATGCGGGCGTTTGCTCCGGCAAGGGCCCAATGTTGTAAGGAGGGAAAGTAAATGACAGAGAAGAAATCAAACCGAACTGCCGCAGCGGCAAAGTTTATTCTGTGCAGTGCTCTGGGTATCTTCATGTTCTTTATCAGCGTGACCTACAATGGAAAAAGCACGATCCCCCTGGACCATCTGACCACCATCATCCGCGGACTGTTGGGGGACTACCAGAAGTATGTGGTTCTGGTGGTCATCGCGGTGGGCGCGATCATGCCTTTTGCAAAAAAGACATGGAACAAGAGCACCCAGAACATCGTGTTCTCCGTATTTAAAGTGATCGGCCTGATCTGCGCCATCATGTATGTGTTTGGCCTGGGCCCCGCCGAGCTCCACGAGAATCCGGACCTGTTCCCCTTCCTGTTCGTGACCCTGTGCTGCTCCCTGTGCTTCCTGATCCCCATCGGCGCGGTATTTCTGTCCTTCCTGACGGACTACGGCCTGATGGAGTTTGTGGCCGTCTTTCTCCAGCCCGTGATGCGTAAGGTCTGGAAGACTCCCGGCCGCTCCGCCATTGACGCCGTGGCCTCCTTCGTGGGCAGCTACTCCCTGGCGCTGCTCATCACCGACCGCCTGTACCAGGAGGGCCGCTACAACAAGAAGGAAGCCTTTATCATCGCCACCGGCTTCTCCACCGTGTCCACCACCTTCATGGTGGTGGTGGCCAAGACCCTGAACCTGATGGACCGCTGGAATTTCTACTTCTGGTCCACCCTGGTCATCACCTTTGTGGTCACCGCCATTGTGGCCCGTATCTATCCCACCTCCAAGGTGCCCAACGAGTACATGGAGGGCGTGACGCCCCAGCCCGAGGAGGTCGTGACCAAGGACCGGTTCAAGGTAGCTGTGGACGACGCCCTGACCGCCGCGGAGAACTCCGGTTCCATCGCCGCCAATGTGTGGCGCAACACCAAGGACGGCCTGCGGATGGTCAGCAATATCCTGCCCACCATCATGTCCATCGGCCTGCTGGGCATGCTGATCGCCCTGTTCACCCCCGTGTTTGACATCATCGGCTACATTTTCTACCCCTTCACCGCCGTGGTCCAGCTGCCTGAGGCTCTGGTGGCCGCCCAGGCCCTGGCGACTACCATCGCCGAGATGTTCCTGCCTGCCGCCTTCGTGGTGGAGGCAGCCCTCGCCACCCGCTATGTGGTTGCCGTGGTCTGCATCTCCGAGCTGCTGTTCTTCTCCGCCGTGATCCCCTGTATCCTGTCCACCAAGATCCCCGTGACCATCCCCCAGATCCTGGTCCTGTGGGTGGAGCGCGTCATCCTGTCCATCCTGCTGGCCGGCGCCGTGGCACTGGTCCTGCTGTAACAAAATGCCATAAAAACGCCGGAGGCGGACCATCAGTCCGCCTCCGGCGCTTTCTTTTCTCTTACAAAAGAGCCAGATCCTGGATCAGTGCGTCGATGTCCTCGTCCCGGGTGGACCAGCCGGTGCAGAAGCGGACAGCGGTGCGGTCCGTGCCCACCTTGCACCAGAAGCAGCTGCTGTACTTCTGATTCAGAGCTTCCAGGGCCCGGTCCGGGATCACCGGAAACTGCTGGTTGGTGGGGGTGGGGAGGAGCAGCTCCCAGCCCTTGTCCAGGAAGGCCTTTTGCAGCCGCTGGGCCTGAGCCACCGCCTTTTGACCGATCCCCCGGTAGAGGCCGTCCTCCAGCAGGGCCTCGAATTGGACCCCCAGCAGTCGGCCCTTGGCCAGCATGCCACCCCGCTGCTTGATGAGGTAGCGGAAGTCGGCCTTCAGGGCGCCGTTGGTGATAACCACCGCCTCTCCGAACAGGAGGCCCGCCTTGGTGCCGCCCAGGTAGAACACGTCGCACAGCCGGGCCAGGTCGGGGAGGGTCACCTCGGAGGCGGCCAGACCGTAGACCAGCCGGGCCCCGTCCACAAAGAGCATCAGATGGTACTGGTCGCAGACCTGCCGGATGGCCTCCAGCTCCTCCAGGGTGTAGAGGGTGCCCATCTCAGTGGGGTGGGAGAGGTAGACCATGCCGGGCTGGACCTTGTGCTCCACCGAGGGGTCCTCATAGTGGGCTCTGCACAGCTCCGCCACCTGGCAGGCGGTGAGTTTGCCGTCCTGGGTGGGGACGGGGAGGATCTTGTGGCCGGTGGCCTCCACCGCCCCGGTTTCGTGGTCGTTGATGTGGCCCATCTGGGTGCAGACCATCCCCTGGTGGGGGCGCAGGGCGGCGGCGATCACCGTCATGTTGGTCTGGGTGCCGCCCACCAGAAAGTGGACGTCGGCCTGGGGAGCTTGGCACAGGTCCCGGAGCAGCTGGGCGGCCCGGGCGCAGTGGCTGTCCACGCCGTAGCCGGGACACTCCTCCCGGTTGGTGGCCACCAGCTTCTCCAGCACCTTGGGATGGGCACCGGTGGCGTAGTCACATTCAAAGCGGATCATGGGGTTCGACCTCCCGTTGTTTTGTGTGGTTAAAGCCATTGTACTCCAAAGGGGCCGCCGGGTAAAGAGGAGAAAACCGGCGGCATAAAAAGCGCCGCAGGCGGCTGCCTGCGGCGCTTTGGCGGAACGATCGGTTCAGACCGGATCAGGCCAGGGCCTTCTTGGCGGTCTCGGTGAGCTGGGTGAAGGCGGCCTTGTCGTTGACGGCCAGCTCGGCCAGCATCTTGCGGTTGATGACGATGCCGGACTTCTTCAGGCCGTTCATGAAGGTGGAGTAGTTCATGCCGTTGAGCTTGCAGGCGGCATTGATCCGGGTGATCCACAGCTGACGGAAGTCGCGCTTCTTCAGCTTGCGGCCGGTATAGGCGTAAACACCGGACTTCATGACGGCCTGATTGGCCATCTTGTAGTGCTTGGACTTGGAACCCCAGTAGCCCTTGGCCAGCTTGAGGATCTTGTTTCTTCTCTTGCGCGTCATCATCGCGCCTTTCACACGTGCCATAGTTGATTCCCTCCCTCTCTTACTTGTACAGGATCATGCGCTTGATGGCGGCCTCATTGGTCTTGTCGGCATAGGTGGTGCCGCGCAGAGCCCGCTTCAGCTTGGTGGTCTTGCCGTGGCCGTTCAGCAGGTGGCGCTTCTTGGTCATGGCGCGCTTGACCTTGCCGGTCTTGGTGAGGGAGAAACGCTTCTTGGCGCCGCTATGAGTCTTGATCTTGATCTTCGGCATAACAGAGAACTCCTTTACTTACTTTTTCGCATCCTTTGCGGGCTTGGGGGACAGGAAGATGGACATGTGCCGGCCCTCCAACTTGGGGCTCTTGTCCATCACGGCGACCTCGCCGCACTCCTCAGCAAATTTCAGCAGCAGGTCCTGGCCGATGTTGGTGTGGGCCATCTCACGGCCGCGGAAGCGGACGGTGACCTTGCAGCGGTTGCCTTCGGACAAAAACTTTTGGGCGTTGCGCAGCTTCACATTGAAGTCGTTGACGTCGATGCTGGGGGACATCCGGACCTCTTTGATCTCCACCACGCGCTGGTTCTTGCGGGCTTCCTTCTCGCGCTTGGTCTGCTCGAACCGGTACTTGCCGTAATCCATGAGCTTGCACACGGGGGGCACGGCGTTGGGAGAGATCTTCACCAGATCCAGGCTCCGTTCCTCGGCCAGGCGCAGAGCCTCCTGGGAGGACATGATGCCCAGCTGTTCGCCGGACTCAGAGATCAGGCGGACCTCCTTATCCCGGATTTCTTCGTTGGTTTGATGACCTGTGTTAGCGATGGGAAAGCACCTCCAAACAAAAATAAATACGGCGGCCGGCAGGCCCCCGCATCACAGCAAAACAACGCCGGAATCCCGGCGGATGTTATTCCATGTTGACCCTTTGGCTCTGGCCTGGGGTGAGGACGGGGAACCGTACCTGCTTTGTTTTACCGAGAAATCATACCACGCCCCAGGGGCGTTGTCAAGGGGAAAAAACCAGGAAATCACGCTTTTTTCCGGCGAAAAGGGGCCGCCGGGGACCGACTGCCGGAGATAAAAGAAGGGGATTACTTTACATAACGATGGCGTGGAAAAAAGTATACACGGAGTTATTCACAATTTCCACATGGTTTTCCACACTGTTTGTGGAAAACAGTGGGAAGAAACCGGGAAAATAGGGGGCTCAGAACCTGAATGTATAAAATCTATGTAAAATCAAAGGAGCATTCAAGTTACATAACGCAGAAAAGGGGGCTGGCACGATTACCCGGAGGGCTCATCCCGGCGGGATGCGGGGAAAGGCGGGGACGCGGGACAAAGCCGGCCCCGCCGGGGAAAAGCCCCGGCGGCAGCGGGGCCTTATCCCAGAGAAATGTCCCGGGTGGCGTAGGCGTTGAGGTCCAGTCCGGCCACATGGCCGGCCAGGTACTCGTAGTAGCCCTGGCAGCCGATCATGGCCCCGTTGTCCCCGCAGTATTTCAGCTCCGGGAGAAACAGCTTGTCCCCACTGGCGGCGCAGGCGGCCTGGAGGTCGGCGCGGATGCGGCGGTTGGCGGCCACCCCTCCAGCCACCGCCACCTTGCCGTAGCCCAGGCGGCGGGCAGCGGCCATGGCTCGGGGGACCAGGGATTCGCTCACCGCCCGGCCGAAGCTGGCGGCGAAGGAGGGAAGGTCCAGGGCCTCCCCTTTCTGCTGGGCGTTGTGGATCAGATTCAGGCTGGCGGTCTTGAGGCCGGAGAAGGACATGTCCAGCTCATGGCCCGCCACATGGGCCCGGGGCAGCTCATATTTGCCGTCGTCGCCCCCGTCGGACAGGCGGTCCATGGGTCCGCCGCCGGGGTAGCCGATGCCCAGCACCCGAGCCACCTTGTCGAAGCACTCTCCGGCAGCGTCATCCCGGGTGCTTCCCAGTACCGCCATCTCGGTGTAGGACCGGACGTCCACAATGGCGGTGGTGCCGCCGGAGACGCACAGGCAGACGAAGGGGGGCTCCAGGTCCGGGTGGGTCAGGTAGTTGGCGGCAATGTGGCCCCGGACGTGGTGGACGGGGATGAGAGGCAGGTCCAGAGCCATGGCCGCCCCCTTGGCAAAGTTGACCCCCACCAGCACCGCGCCGATGAGGCCGGGGGCGTAGGTCACCGCCACGGCGTCCAGGTCGGCCTTGGTCAGCCCAGCCTGCAGGAGGGCCTGGTCGGCCAGACCGGTCACCGCTTCCACATGCTTCCGGGAGGCGATCTCCGGGACCACGCCGCCGTAGATGGTGTGCATCTCGATCTGGGAGGCCACACAGTTGGACAGCACGGTCCGGCCGTCTTGGACAACCGCGGCGGCGGTCTCATCACAGGAGGACTCAATGGCGAGAATATTCATGAAAAAGCACCTGCTTTCCGTATATCGTCAGGTTTTATGGGCGCCGCGGGCAAGGCGTGCCCTGGGTAGGCTTTACCAACAGGGGATGAGAGGGCAAGAACCTTCGCAAAGGTCACTCCTCAATCCAATCTCCCGGCGGGTTGGGCCTCTCGCCCGGAACCAGGGGGATCTGAATAAAGCGTTGGTAGATATGGGGCGGCATGTGGCCCCGGTAGATTTTCCGGTGGACCTCCAGCAGCTCCCCGGCGGTCACGTCCTCCCGGCCCCGGATCAGGGTCTGGTAGTGGACGCCGAACAGGGCGCAGTCGTAGCCGCCGTAGCGGAAGCCGTTGCGGAGGTAGAAATTCAGCCGCCGCCGGCGCAGCGCCTCACCGTCGGGGCTGCCGTTTTCCGGGGCCTCGGCCTCGCCGAAGATCCCCCGGTACTCCTTGTAATAATCGGCCAGCAGATCCAGCATGGCGGCCCCCAGACCGCGGCTGCGCTTGCCTTCCAGGGTGCCCAGATAGTCCAGCAGGGCGAATGGAACGCCCGGTTCCAGCCACAGCAGGGCGTAACCCAGCAGCTCCTCCCCCTCATACAGCCCCAGGGCCTGATAGCGGCCCTGGGCCATCAGGGACAGCATGGCCTTCAGAGGTTTGAGCTCCTCCGGGGGGAAGTCCTGTTTCAGCTCCGTCTCATACAGCCAGGCCAGCTGGCCGGCGGTGAGTTCATGGAGCCTCATGGTGGAACTCCCGGGTCATGATGACCGCGTCCTCACGGGGACGCTGGTAGTAGCCGGGCCGCAGGCCGGCCTGCTGGAAGCCGAATTTTTCGTACAGGGCGATGGCCGGGAGGTTGGACTTGCGGACCTCCAGGGTGAGGAAGGCCAGATTGACCGCCCCAAAGCGGCAGTACACGTCCAGCAGAGCGGAGGCCACCCCGTGGCGGCGGGCGGCCTCCTCCACGGCGATGTTGTCGATATAGCCCTCGTCCACGATGACGTGGAGTCCGGCGTAGCCCAGGATGCTGCCGTCCTCCGCCTCAGCCACGATGAAGCTGGCCTGGGAGTCAAAAAGGGCGTCCTCCAGCATGTTCTCCGTCCAGGGGGTGGAGAAGCACTCCCGCTCCAGCGCGGCGATCTGGGGGATGTGGCTGCGGTCCATGGGCACGATCTCGTAATACATAAGCACACTCCTTTTAAGGGGTAAACACAACTTTTCATACTATCATACACCAAAAATCCCCCTTCGTAAATACAAAGGGGGAGAAAAAGAAGGCCGGGGTCATGCTGGATCGAGGCCAAACGGCGCTATCCGGAGCCACCGTCCCGCCGGTAAAACCGGCAGAATCCCCACACCGCCCAGGCCAGCGCCGCGCCCGCCGCCGGGGAGATGGACCCCAGCAGGAGGATGACCCCGAACAGGCTCTCGCCGAAGCCGGGCCGCTGGGCGTAGTAAACCCCCAGCGCGGCCATGGCCGCCGCCAGACACAGGGGGAGGGGCCGCAGGAGCTTCCGCCGGTCCATCCGGCACAGCAGAAGCTGGAGGCAAAACGCCGGAAGGGTGGGAAGGAACAGCAGCCAGGAGATGTCCCAGAACCAGAACCCCACGCACAGGGCCAGGGACAAAAGCAGGACGGTCAGAAGGATCAGGTTGGCGCGGTTTTTCCAAAAGGTCATAAAAAAGCCTCCCTTCCGGTACGGCGGAACAATTTTTCCTTGTCCCCAGTGTATCAGAAGGGAAGCGTGTTTGCAATGGGATCAGGACGGACGGTTATTTTGTGAGGATAGGCGGCAGGGCTCAGGCCTCCCGCTCTGTCAGAAAAGGAATAAAATCCTTGATCAGCAGCGCATAGGTGGGGAGAAAGACCAGAGCGGCCAGGATGCCCGCGCCTTTTCGGCGGCGGGCCGGGACGCTCAGCCCGATCAGGACTCCCAATGCCCCCAGGCAGAGCTTGACCAGGGCGAAGTCCTTCCAGGTGGACTGGGCGGCATAGCGGTCTGCCCGTTGTATCAGGAATCGGAAGGGACACATAGAGATGACCTCCTTTTCAATGATCACACTTGGGAAACTCTCTTTCGGGGGCGCGACTTGTCAAAAGCAATATAGTCTCTTGCGGACAGGAGGCGAAACGAAGTTTCGCAGAAAGTTCTTTTGCTGACTTTTCTTTCCAAGAAAAGTCAGTGGGCGGAGGCCCAGCTCTTGCCGGCGGCGGTGTCGGCCAACAGGGCCACGGGGAGGGAGGCCACCGCCTCCATCTCCTCCTTCACCAATTTGCACACCGTCTCGGCTTCGGCCTCGGGGCACTCCACGATGAGCTCGTCGTGGACCTGGAGGACCAGCTTCCCTTCCAGCCCCTCAGCGGCCAGACGGTCCCGGACCCGGATCATGGCCAGCTTGATGATGTCGGCGGCGGTGCCCTGGATGGGGGCGTTGAGGGCCACCCGCTCCCCGAAGGACCGGGTGTTGAAGTTGGAGGACTTCAGCTCCGGCACCCAGCGGCGGCGCCCGAAGAGGGTGGACACGTAGCCGTCCGCCTTGGCCCGGGCCACCACGGCGTCCATGTAGGAACGGACCCCGGCGTAATGGGTGAAATATTTCTCCATATACTCCTTGGCCTCGGCCACCGTCACATGGATGTCCTGGGACAGGGAGAAGGGGGAGATGCCGTAGACGATGCCGAAGTTCACCGCCTTGGCGGAGCGGCGCATGAGGGGGGTGACCTCCTCCGCCGGGACGCCGAAGACCTGGGAGGCGGTGATGGTGTGGATGTCCGCGCCGGAGTTGAAGCCGTCGATCATGGCCTGGTCCCCGGCCATGCAGGCCAGCAGCCGCAGCTCGATCTGGGAGTAGTCCGCGTCCACCAGCACCTTGCCCGGAGGGGCCACGAACATCTTCCGCAGCTCCGCCCCCAGCTCTGTGCGCACCGGGATGTTCTGGAGGTTGGGCTCCACGGAGCTGAGCCGGCCGGTGGCTGTGACGGTGTTCTGGAAGGAGGTGTGGATGCGGCCGTCGGGGGCGATGACCTTGCCCAGACCGTCCACATAGGTGGACTTCAGCTTGGTCAGCTGGCGGTAGTCCAGGATCTCCTCAATGATAGGGTGCTGTCCCCGCAGCTTGTCCAGCACCTCCGCGTTGGTGGAGTAGCCCGTCTTGGTCTTCTTCACCGGGGGCAGGCCCAGCTGGTCAAAGAGAATGTGGCCCAGCTGCTGGGTAGAGTTGATGTTGAAGGTGGAACCGGCCAGCTCGTAGATTTTGGCCTGGGCGGCGTCAATGCGGCCGGAGAGCATTTCACCGAAGGACACCAGCGCCCCCCGGTCGATGAGGAACCCGGCCACCTCCATCTCGGCCAGCACCTGGCACAGGGGCAGCTCCACCTCCCGGTACAGCTTCATCATGCCCAACTCCTCCAGCCGCCGGGAGAGGGTGTCCCGCAGGGCGCCGATGAGGGCGCAGTGGGACAGCAGGGCGGCGGTGGGGGCCACCGGGTCGGCCAGGGGGCCGAAGGCCCCCTCGTCCAGATAGTCGCTGGCCTTGGGGAACTGGTGGTTGTAGTAGGTCAGCCCCAGCTTTTCCAGGTCGTAGCTGCCGTCGGTGGGGGCCAGCAGGTAGGCGGCCACCTCGGTGTCGAAGACGAAGCCGCCGGGGGCGATGCCCTCCTCCAGCAGGGCGCGGCACAGGGCCTTGACCCCGTGGCCCGCTTTTTTGATGCCGGGGGCGAACAGCCCCTTCAAAAAGTCGTTGTAGCAGTCCAGCCTGCCGGCGAAAAACAGGGCGGCGTGACTCTCCTGCTCCGACAGCCAGCACTCCACGCACACCACGTCCAGGGAGGGCAGGGCCAGTACATCCACGCAGTCCTTTTCCCGCCACAGGGCCAGCAGCTCCTCCATCCGGGTCCGGTCGGTGACCGTCTCGCTGGAGCATGTGCACGCAAAGGTCTGCTCCTCCGCGGGCTGGACCTCCCCCTGGGGGGCGGTGAGGTGGTATTTGTCGATGAGCTTGGCGAACTCCAGGTCCAGAAACAGCTGGTACAGCTTGCCGTTGTCCGGCTCCCGGCGCAGGTTGTTCTCCGGGACAAATTCCACGGGGGCGTCGGTGCGGATGGTGGCCAGGTCGTAAGACATCCGGGCATCCCCCTCTCCCTCGGCCAGTTTTTTGACGATGCCGGGCTTGGCAGGCTCGCCGGGGGCCATCTCAGGGGCGGGCATGGCGGCGTAGAGGGCGTCCAGGGAGTCATACCGGCGAATCAGGGCCATGGCCGTCTTTTCCCCCACCCCCTTGACGCCGGGGATGTTGTCGGAGGCGTCACCCATGAGGGCCTTCAGGTCGATGATGTGGATGGGGTCAAAGCCGTACTCCTCCCGGAATGCGTCCGGGGTCATGTTCCGGGTGGTGGTGCGGCCCATGCGGGTGGATACCAGCTTGACGGTGGTGCGGTCGTTGATGAGCTGGAGGGAGTCCTTGTCCCCGGTTACCACCACCGTGTCCCATCCGGCGGCGGCGTCCTTCACCGAGATGGTGCCCAGCAGGTCGTCGGCCTCCCAGCCGTCCAGCTCGTACATGGGGATGTTCATGGCGCGCAGTACGTCCTTCAAAATAGGCATCTGGCTGGCCAGCTCGTCGGGCATCTTTTTCCGGGTGGCCTTGTACCCGTCGTAGGCCAGGTGGCGGAAGGTGGGAGCCTTCCGGTCGAAGGTGACGCACAGGGCGTCGGGCTTCTCCTCCTCCAGCAGCTTGTTCAGAATGTTGAGAAAGCCGAAAATAGCGTTGGTGGGCTGGCCCGCCCGGGTGGTGAGATTCTGGCTCACGCCGTAAAAGGCCCGGTTGACGATGGAGTTGCCGTCCAGTACCATGAGTCGTTTCATGTTGGGATACCCCCGTTCTCCGGCCTGGGGCCGGGTGTCGATCTGTAGGTTCCAGTATAGCAGTCTTTCCACCCCAGGGCAAGAAAAACCGGGAGCCTTACGGCTCCCGGCGGAGATCACAGTGCTTTCATGGCGGACCGCGCCGTTTTCACCAGGTATTCCATGGCTTCCGCGGGATATTTGCCGATGGCGGTCTCTCCGGTGAGCATGAGGGAGGAGGCGCCGTCCAGCACGCCGTTGTAGATGTCCAGCACCTCGGCCCGGGTGGGGATGGGGCGCTGCTCCATGGACCAGAGCAGCTGGGTCACCAGACAGAAGGGCTTGCCGGCCTCCCGGCACCGGCGGGCGATGTCCTTCTGGATCGCGGGCAGCTCCCACAGGGGCATGGAGTTGCCCAGATCCCCCCGGGCGATGCAGATCTGGTCGGCGGAGGCCATGATCTCGTCCAGCAGCCTGACTCCTTGGCGGCTCTCCACCTTGGCCATGATCCGGACAGAACCCAGTCCCCGGCGGTCCAGCTCGGCGCGCAGGGCGTCCACGTCGGCCCGGCTGCGGACAAAGGGCTGGAGGACGTGGGTCACTCCCATCTTTCCGGCCAGGTCCAGGTTTTCCAGGTCGGCCCGGGTGAGGGTGGGGACGTCGGGCTGTACGCCCAGAATGGTCAGGCTCTTTCGGCTGTGCAGCACGCCCCCCCGGAGCACCCGGCACAGCAGAACGGAGGAGGAGGTCTGGAGCACCTTCAGCAGCAGGGCGCTGTCATCCAGAGAGATCTGGTCCCCCTTGTGGGTGCTGCGGAGGACCGCCTCGGGCACCGGGATGCCGCCGTCCCCCAGAAGCAGCTCGCCCCCCTCCTTGAGCTGGATGGGCCGAGGCAGCCGCCCCACCCGCAGCTCCGGCCCCTGGAGGTCGATGATGAGCCGGGCGTCCACTCCGGCCCGCTTGGCGGCGGGACGGAAGACCTGGTTCAGAATGGGGGCGCAGGTGGCGAGACTGGTATGGGAGAGGTTGAGACGGATGCCTGTCATCCCGGCCCGAAACATCCGGTCCAGAATGTCTCTGGTCTGGCAGGCTACTCCCAGGGTGCCATAAAAGTCCATGGCGGCGGTTCCTCCTCATGCTGATTCTCTGTATCTATTATGCCGCCGGCGGGGTGGGGAAGTCAATATAAAAAGCGGCAGCCCGGGACGGGCTGCCGCAAAAATTTGAAGCAGGTTCAGGCGGCCTGGCGCTTCTTCATGTAGAACAGGAAGCCCAGGGTCAGTACCACGCCCACAGGCAGAGCGAGGATGCCGGGCAGGCCGCTGCTGGCCAGCAGGCCGGCCAGGATATAGGACAGACCGGAGATCACGGCACAGGAGATGGCGTAGGGCAGCTGGGTGGACACGTGGTTCACGTGGTCGCACTGGGCGCCGGCGGAGGCCATGATGGTGGTGTCGGAGATGGGGGAACAGTGGTCGCCGCAGACGGCGCCGGCCATACAGGCGGAGATGCAGATGATGGCCAGGGGGTTGTCCATGGAGAACACGTTCTGGACGATGGGGATGAGGATGCCGAAGGTGCCCCAGCTGGTGCCGGTGGCGAAGGCCAGCAGGCAGCCGATGACGAAGACGATGACGGGCAGCAGCATCTGGACCCCGGTGGCGGAGGTGCGGACGAAGTCACGGACAAAGAACTTGGCGCCCAGGGAGTCGGTCATCCCCTTCAGGGACCAGGCGAAGGTGAGGATCAGGATGGCGGGGACCATGGCTTTGAAGCCCTCGGGGATGCAGCCCATCATCTCCTTGAAGGTCATGGACTTGCGGATGAAGTAATACAGGAAGGCGAAGACCAGACCGAAGGCGGAGCCCAGCATCAGGCCCACGGAGGCGTCGGAGTTGGAGAAGGCGTCGATGAAGCTCTCGCCGGAGAAGAAGTCGCCGGAGTAGATCATGCCCACGACGCAGCAGATGACCAGCACCACGATGGGCAGCACCAGGTCCATGACGGTGCCCTTGCTCTCGTCGATCTCCTCATCCAGCATGGCGTAGGGGTTGGAGCCGGAGAACAGGTCGCCCTTCTCCTGGGCGTTCTTCTCGAATTTGCCCATGGGGCCGAAATCCACGTTCAGGATCACCAGACCAATCATCATGACGATGGTCAGCAGGGCGTAGAAATTGTAGGGGATGGCGCGGATGAACAGGTTCAGGCCCTGGCCCTCCTCGGCGAAGCCGGCCACGGCGGCGGCCCAGGAGGAGATGGGGGCGATGATGCAGATGGGGGCGGCGGTGGCGTCGATCAGGTAGGCCAGCTTGGCCCGGGAGACGTTGTGCTTGTCGGTGATGGGACGCATGACGCTGCCCACGGTGAGGCAGTTGAAGTAGTCGTCGATGAAGATCAGGCAGCCCAGCACGATGGAGGCCAGCTGGGCGCCGGCCCGGGTCTTGATGTTCTTCTGGGCCCAGCGGCCGAAGGCGGCGGAGCCGCCCGCCTTGTTCATCAGGCACACCATGGTGCCCAGGATGACCAGGAAAATCAGGATGCCCACGTTGTAGCTGTCGGACAGGGAGGCTACGATGCCGTCGCTGAACACATGCAGGATGGTCCCCTCAAAGGAGAAGTTGGAGTACAGCAGGCCGCCCACCAGGATGCCGATGAACAGGGAGGAGTAGACCTCCTTGGTGATCAGGGCCAGGGCGATGGCGATGACGGGGGGCAGCAGGGACATGGCGGTGTTGTAGAACTGGCTGGGGGACTGGATATAGCCGGTACCCTCGCAGGTGTCGCAGGGGACAGCCTCGCAGTCCTCAGACAAAACAACACCCACGGCCCCGCAGTCGGGACACTCGATCATTTTGGTGCCGGATTCCTCGGTGGGATCGGCGGCAAAGGCGGTGGTGGCCAGAGCCAGAACCATCATGAGGACCAGGATGGCGCGGACGGGCCAGGATCTTCTCGCTCTCATTTTTATATTCCCTCCACTTGTTTTTTGGGGACACGCCCCTGTTTGCGCAAACAAAAAGCCATGGCCGCACTGAGCGCCCATGGCAAAGACCGGACGTCCCCGCACACAGACCGGGGACCTCTGGATAGCGCTCCACTGGTTCGTGACAGTCCGCGGAATGTTTTCCCGCGGCCCAGGTCCTCCGGCCCAGGCAGGCCGGAATACCTTCGGCGGTACACCCTCTCCCGGGAAGCGGCTGCCTGGCCTTGCCTCCCGGTACGCATGAGTACCGCGCCTCTATCCGATAATCATTTGGAATTGCAAGTATCCTATCATGGCCTTGCAGGAAAGTCAATACTATTTCGGGGGAAAATGTGGAGAAAACAGATTTTTCCTCACTGAGCCATGAAAAACGTGTAAGTTCCTGTGGCGACCACCACATTTTGGTCGTTGGTCAGCACCACCTGGATCACCGACAGGGTGCGGCCCATCTTCTTGGGCGTGGCCTCGCAGATGATCTTGGGGCCGGTGGCGGGGCGCAGAAATTCCAGGGTGCAGTTGGCGGTGACGCAGCTGCCCCCTTTGGAGCAGGCGCAGCAGCCGCCTACCGTGTCCGCCAGGGTGGCCAGGGCGCCGCCGTGGACGTTGCCGTGGGGGTTGATGCTGTTGGGGCCTACGGTCAGCTCGCCCCGGGCGTAGCCGGGCTCCACTTCGGTAAGCAGGATGCCGTTTTCGTAGGAAAATTGATGGGGGGTGTTGACGGAATGAACGATATAATCGCTGTGTTCTTCGGGGGCCATTCTATTCTCTCCTTTACTGTCCCTGGGGGAAACCGTTGTCAAAGCGGGATTCTAACACAGTTTTCAGACAAAAGCAAGGCCCTTTTCCCCTTTCCCTGTGAAATGCATAAGATAAAGAGAGGCGACCCGTGAACCTGAAAGGAGGAAAAACAATGGAACAGCAAGTGGACCTGTCCGCCTTGGACGGACATCAAATCGATCCCGAGACGTTTCGCAGAGTGTGGGCCAGGGTGATGCCTGACCAGCGGGACAGCCCTCTGGTCCTCTCGCCCCCAACTCCGGCCGTCCGGAGCGGGAACGGGACGGCAGAAAAGAAGCGGCCCGGGCTCCGGGAACACCAAAATGCCGGAACACCGCCCGGAGAACCAAAGAAGGCCGCGCCCAAGGCGGAGGACCCGGAGCGGATGGAGCGGCTCATGGATCTGGCCCGGGAGGGGGCCGAGGGGACCGGCGCCCTGGCCCGGAGAATGGGGAACCGGGGCCGGGAGATGGCGGGGATCGCGGAGGACCACCGCCGGGCCCTGGGGCGGCTGGCCGCCGCCTATTTTCTGATGACAGGGCGGCGCAGGCATGCCCGGGGCGGCGCCCCCGCGGGAAACCGGGACCTGGGGACCGAGCTGCGGGAGCGGTTCCTGTGGGAAAAACGGTGGGAACAGGCCTGCCGGGAGGCGGCGGAGGGGACGGGGGACCCGGCGCTGGAGGAGCTGTGCCGGGAGCTGGCCCGGGACGCCTCCCTCCACCAGCGGGCCATCCGGACCACGCTGGAGCGGATGTGGGGCGGAACGGTTGACGGTACCCGCCGCAATGGGGTAAACTGAAAGAAAAAGGTCCCGGCACAGCCGGGACCGGAAACGGGGAAACATCATGGGGGAGTCCAGAACGTTTTATTACCCGTCCAGCGACGGGGTCCATACCGTCCACGCCTTGGAGTGGCTGCCCCAGGACCGGCCCCGGGCGGTGGTCCAGATCGTCCACGGCATCGCGGAGTACATTGGCCGGTACGGCCATGTGGCCCGTTTCCTCAGTGAGCGGGGCGTCCTGGTCTGCGGGGAGGACCACCTGGGCCACGGGGAGACCGCCTCGGACGGGGTTTACGGCTACTTTGGCCCGAAGGACGGCTGGGACCATGTGTCCCGGGACGTCCGCCGGCTGCGGGAGCTCCAGGGGGAGAAGTACCCGGGGGTGCCCTATGTGATCCTGGGCCACTCCATGGGCTCCTTCCTGGCCCGGACCTACCTGATCCGCTGGCCCGGAACGGTGGACGGGGCGGTGCTGTCGGGCACCGGCCAGGAACCGGCTCAATTGGTGGCCTTCGGCAAGGCTATGGCGGGGGCACTGTGCCGCCTCCGGGGGGACACCTACGTCAGTCCCCTGGTCACCGCCATGTCCCTGGGGGCCTATAACCGGAAGTTCAAGCCCAACCGCACCCCCGCCGACTGGATCAGCCGGGATGAGGCGGTGGTGGACGCCTACCGGAAGGACCCCCTGTGCGCCTTTGTGCCCACGGTGGGCATGTTCCGGGACATGATGGGGGGACTCCAGTTCATAGCCGGGAAGGAAAATCTGGCCCGGATGGAGAAGGAAACACCCGTCTATTTCCTCTCCGGGGACCAGGATCCCGTGGGCGGTATGGGAGAGGGCGTGAAGCGGGTGGTCGGGATGTTCCGGGAGGCGGGCTGCCGGGACGTGACCCTCAAGCTGTACCCGGAGGGCCGCCACGAGATGTTCAACGAGCTCAACCGCCGGGAGGTCATGGAGGACCTGATGGCCTGGCTGGAGGAAAAGGTGATCCATTAAAAAAACGGCGGAGCGCGATGCGCTCCGCCGCTTTGATTACGCTTCGGGCTCGGATTTGTCCTCACCGGGGTCCTGGGGAGCCTCGGGCGGCTGGGGCTGCTCCGGCTCCGCGGAGGGCTCCTCCGGGGACTGGGGAGAGGCCGCGCCGCCGGTCCCATCCTCCCCGGCTCCTTCCGGAGCGGGGGGCTTGATCTCCTCGCTGACGATGTGGATGTGCTTGGCGGGGGCCTCGATGCCCTCGGGCTGGGAGGGACGGAAGGAACCCTGGACCTTCTGGCGGGTGGAGGCGTAGGCGTCCTCCACCAGGGCGGGGTCCCGGCCCTCGATGATGGCCACCATCTCGCCGCCGGTGATAGTCTCCTTGTCCAGCAGGTAGGCCACCACCTTGTGCATGTCCTCCAGGTTCTCCTGGATGACCTTCACCGCGTCCTGATAGCACACGTCCAGGATGGCCTTCACCGCCTTATCCATGACGGCGGCGGTGTCCTGGGCGCAATCCAGACCGTAGCCTCCGTCCAGATACTGGCTGCGGACGGAGCCCAGGGCCATCATGCCGAACTCCTCGCTCATGCCGAACATGGCCACCATGTTCCGGGCGATGTTGGTGGCCTCCTGGATGTCCTGGGAGGCGCCGTTGGTCATGGTGTTCAGCACCACCTGCTCGGCGGCCCGGCCGCCCATGGAGACGGAGATCTTGGCCATCAGCTCTTCCTTGGTGCGCAGGTTGGTCTTATCCTCCTCGGGCATCAGCAGGGTGTAGCCCAGGGAGCCCTCGGTGTGGGGGACGATGGTGATCTTCTGCACCGGCTCGGCGTTTTTCTGCTTGTAGGCCACCATAGCGTGGCCCACCTCGTGGTAGGCCACCAGCTTGCGCTCGAAGGCGGTGAGGACGGAATTTTTCTTCTCGCTGCCGGCGATGACGAACTCGAAGGAGGCCAGCAGGTCCTCCTGGGTCACCAGCTGGCGGCCCTTGCGGACGGCCCGGAGGGCGGCCTCGTTGACCAGGTTGGCCAGGTCGGCGCCCACGCAGCCGGCGGTGGCCAGGGCGATCTTCTTCAGGTCCACGTCCTCGGCCAGCTTGATCTTCCGGGTATGGACCTGGAGGGTGGCCAGACGGCCGGCCAGGTTGGGCCGGTCGATGGTGATGCGCCGGTCGAACCGGCCGGGACGGAGCAGGGCTTTGTCCAGCACCTCGGGGCGGTTGGTGGCGCCCAGGACGATGACGCCCTTGCCGGGGTCGAAGCCGTCCAGCTCGGCCAGCAGCTGGTTCAGGGTCTGTTCCCGCTCGTCGTTGCCGCCCATGCGGTTGTCACGGGACTTGCCGATGGTGTCGATCTCGTCGATGAAGATGATGCAGGGGGCCATCTTGCTGGCCTCTTTGAACAGGTCGCGGACACGGGACGCGCCCACGCCCACGAACATCTCCACAAAGTCGGAGCCGCTGATGGAGAAGAAGGGGACCCCGGCCTCGCCGGCCACGGCTTTGGCCAGCAGGGTCTTGCCGGTGCCCGGAGGGCCCACCAGCAGGGCGCCCTTGGGCAGCTTGGCGCCGATCTCGGTGTATTTCTGGGGGTTGTGGAGGATGTCGATGATCTCCTGGAGGGACTCCTTGGCCTCGTCCTGTCCGGCCACGTCCCGGAAGGTGACCCCGGTCTTTTTCTCCACATAGACCTTGGCGTTGGCCTTGCCCACGCCGCCCAGACCGCCCATGCCGCCCTTGCCGCCGATGCCCCGGAACAGGAACAGCATCAGGCCCACCATGATGAGCATGGGCAGGACGGTGCTGATGAGCAGGGACATAATGTAGGCGGAGTTGTCCACGGGGTCGGTCTCATAGGTCACGCCGTGCTCCGTCATCAGGTTGAGGATGTCCTTGTCAGAGACCGGGGGCGGGGTGGTCACATACTCCACCTCGCCGGTGTTCTGGACCTGGAGCCAAAAGAGGGCGCTGTCGGTCTGGGGCGCCTGGTCCTGGGACAAGTAGGACTTGGCCTCCTCCTCCTTGCCCTCCTTGAGGGTAATGACGTATTTGCTGCTGTCCATGTTGACGGACTCCACCAGATCAGCCACCACCCACTGGCGGAAGGTGGAGTATTCCACCTGGACCTCGTTGGCGCTGTCGTAAGAGGAGGTGCAGCTTTTCAGCAGCATGGTGCCCACCAACGCCCAGAGGATGATGGTGATGAGGCCCACCATGTTCTTTTTGTTGTTGCCCTTGTCTGGTTTCAAAGGAGAGTACCTCCATAATCGTTCATTTTGTGATCCCGCGGGATACATCAAAGTGTATCATACCACGACCGCACTTCAAAAACAAGAAATTCCGCTGTAAACTTTCTGTGAAGGGCTGAAAGTTTCCTGAAAACAAAATCAGGGGCGGGGCAATTTGCCGCTTCCCTCTCCGGAGAAAATATGATATACTGAATCCTATCTGTCAAACACCCTTGGATCGGAGGAGATTCCATGAATAAAAGACCGCCCCTGCGCCATTCCGCCCCTGTGGAGACGGAGAATGACGGGATCATCGAGGGCCGCAACGCGGTGATCGAGGCCCTGCGGGCCGGCGTGACCATCGATAAGATCTTCATTATGAAGGGGGAGACCGACGCCACCCTGGGCCACATCGCCTCCACCGCCCGGGAGGCGGGCATCGTGGTGGTGGACGCCGACCGCCGGAAGCTGGACGGCATGAGCCGCACCCACTCCCACCAGGGGGTCATCGCCCAGGCCGCCGTCCGGGAGTACGCCACCGTGGATGACATCCTCAACGCCGCCCGGGCAAAAGGGGAGAACCCCCTGATCGTGATATGTGACGAGCTGTCCGACCCCCACAACCTGGGGGCGGTCATCCGTACCGCCGACGCCGCCGGGGCCCACGGGGTCATCATCCCCAAGCGCCGCTCCGCCGGCCTGACCGCCGTGGTGGCCAAGACCTCCGCCGGGGCCGTGGCCCACGTGCCCGTGGCCCGGGTGCCCAACATCACCGCCCTGCTCAAGGAGCTGAAGGAGGAAGGGATCTGGGTCTTCGGCACCGCCGCCGGGGGGACCACCTCCCTGTACCAGGCCGATTTGAAGGGGCCTGCCGCCATCGTCATCGGCAGCGAGGGGGACGGCATGAGCCGCCTGGTGGCGGAGAATTGCGACTTCACCGTTTCCATCCCTATGTTCGGGAAGATCAACTCCCTCAACGCCTCCGCCGCCGCGGCGGTGCTGCTGTATGAGGCGGTGCGCCAGAGAACCGGGGGATAAATATTAGTTCGTTTATTAGTGTGTGTCGGGGCCGCGTCTCAAGGCTCCCTTCGCAAATGACACCTCCTTTTGCGAAAGGAGGCTTTGGCGCCTGCCTTCGACAGCTCTTGAAACCTAAAATTTACGACTATAGATCACCATACTGATGACACGCCGAGGATACCGCACATGAGCGACCGCAAGGAGAAACAATTGAATAACGACGACCTGAACGAGGTCAAGTCGCTCATCGGAGACGCCAAGGGGGACGACTTCTCCCTGGATGATATTCTGGCGGAGTTCGGTTCCGGCAGGCCAGTGGGCCGGGGCGCGGTCCCTGTGGCTCCCGTGGTCCCGGCGGAGAAGGAGGAGACGCCCGACCTGCCCTGGCCGGAGCCGCCCCGCACCCGGGACCGGAAAAACAAGGTGGTGGACTTCCCCGGAAGAACGGCTGTGCCGGAGGGTATGCCCCCGGAAGCGGCGGAGGAGGACGCCCCCCCGGAGGAGGACCTCCTGGAGGAAGAACCGCCGGACGGGGAGGCGGAGGACGAGGATCTGGGGGAGGACCGGGTCATCGGGTTCCCCGAGGAGGAGAGCGTCCTGACCGCCTTTTTAAAGGATGTGAGCCAGAAGGCGGACGACTACGCCGACCAGATGTTTGAGGAGGACGAGCGCACCGATCCGGAGGAGGTCCGGCGTCTGGAGCGCCTCATCCCCGGCACCGACCGGGAGGAGGAGCCGGAGGAGGACATCCGCCGGTACCGCCGCCCCCGCCGGCCCGATCCGCCGCCCCCGGACGTGCCCCCCAAGGAACTGGCCCGGGCCTACGGACAGGGGCTGAAGGGGATGCGCCTGCGGGTCATTTTCCTGTTCCTGCTGTCCGTGGCCGCCCTGGTCCAGCTGCTGGTGCCGGCGGTGGGGCTGGTTTGGCTGCCCCCCCTGGACGACGGACGGCTCCAGAACGCCGCGGCCGCGGGGCTGATGGCCCTGGGGCTGCTGCTGGGGATCGACGAGGCCCTGAACGGCCTGAGACGGGCCTTCCGGGGCAAGGTGGGGATGGATACCCTCACCGCCCTGTCCGCCCTGTTCACCCTGGCCGACGGGGTCATGCTGACCCTGCTGCCCAATGAGACGGGCCGTCTGCCCTACACGGTGGTGGCCCTGACGGGGCTGTGGCTCAGTCTTCACGGTACTTATCACAAAAAATGCGGCCTGCGCCTGTCCTGCCGGACGGCCGCCGCCGCCGCCGAACCCTACCGGGTGACCCTGGACGAGGGAAAGTGGAACGGCCGGGACACCTACGCCAAGTGGTCGGGCACCGCCGAGGGCTTCGGCAGCCAGATCCAGAGCGACGACGGGGCCCAGCGGATCTTCCGGCGGGTCTGTCCTCTGCTGCTGCTGGGCGACCTGCTGCTGGCCCTGCTGGCCACCGTGGCCGCCGGACGCCCGGAGAACCTGGTATGGGGGCTGTCCGCCCTGTTTACCGCCACCGCCGCCTTTGGCGGCTCCCTGGCCTACGGCCGCTCCTTCCACAAGGTGGCCCGCCGCCTGGTCCAGAGCGGCGCCGCCCTGGCGGGCTGGCCCGGCGTGGCCGGCTCCAAGCGGGGGGACCGGGTGCTCATCACCGATACCGACCTGTTTCCCCCGGGCTATGTGGAGATGAACGGCTACAAGGTGCTGGGAGACTTCCCCATGGAGCGGGTGGTGGCCTATACGGCCACCCTGATCCGGGATTCCGGCAGCGGCCTGGCCAAGCTGTTCCACGACCAGCTCCGGGCCCTGGGCGGCCTGATGCGCAGCGCCGACCGGCTGTGCTGCTATGAGGGAGGAGGCCTGTCCGCCAACATCCGGGGCGACCAGGTCCTGGTGGGCTCCGCCGCCTTCATGAATTTGATGGACATTACCCTGCCCGTGGGCCTGAACGTGAAAAACGCGGTGTTCTGCGCCATCAACGGGGAGCTGGCGGGTATCTTTGCCCTGAGCTACGTCCTGCCCGACACCGTGTTCCCCTCCCTGGAGGAGCTGATGCGGGAGAAGGTGGGGCCGGTGCTGGCCACCCGGGACTTCAATCTGATCCCCGCCATGCTCCACCAGCGGTTCAAGCTGGCGGCGGACAAGATGGACTTTCCCCCGGTGGAGCGCCGCCGGGAGCTGTCCGATCCGGACCAGCCCCATGGGGAGATCCTCACCGCCCTGCTGTGCCGGGAGGGCCTGTTCCCCTTTGCCGAATCCATCACCGCCGCCCGGCGGCTGCGCCGGGCCACCCGGATGGGGGCTGTGCTGTGCTGCTTGGCCTCCGGGTTGGGGATGCTGCTGTGCGCCTATCTGGTGTCTGTGCCGGCCTATGGCTCCCTGTCCCCCTTGAACCTGTTGGTCTATATGCTGACCTGGCTGGGGCCGGTGTGGTTCCTGTCCGGCTGGGTCCACCGGTTCTGATCGGAAACAAAAAACCTCCGGAAGCTGGCTTCCGGAGGTTTTTGTATGCAGACAGGGGCCGCTCAGCGGAATTTCCATACCAGCCAGCCCAGCAGGACCGCCTGGAGGACCAGCAGCAGGGGGAAGCCGAAGCGGAAATACCAGTGCTTGGTCTTGTGCCGGAAGGTCCGCATCCCCAGGACCCCGCCCAGGGCGCCGCCCAAAAGGGCGGGGAGGAACAGGGCCTTTTCCGAAATGCGCCAGCTGCCCCGCTTGGCCCGGCGCTTGTCCGCCCCCATGACCAGGAACGCGGCCAAATTCACCAGCAGCAGGTACAGCCCCAGCAGCTGCCACAGTTCTTTGGACACCGGATCACCTCCTCGGGGTCGGGTTTGGACACAGTGTACTCCGCCGGGCGGAAAAAGACAAGAAAAATCTGTCTTCCGGAAACCTTCATGGAAATTTCATGGACTTTTTGTTCGCTCCATGGTAAAATATAACGATCGCGGCCGGAATCATCCGGCCGGAGCAACCAACGACCATGGAGTGAACGGATTGAAGACGGAAATTTTAGGCGTACAGTTTGATAACCTGACCCAGCAGGAGGCCGCCCAGCAGGGGTCCGAGCTGCTGGCGGAGGATCAATTTCATTATGTGGTCACCCCCAACCCGGAATTTCTTCTGGCGGCGGAGCGGGACCGGGAGTTTCTGGACGTGCTCAATGGGGCGGACCTGGTGCTGCCCGACGGCATTGGGGTGGTCTATTCCGCCAAGATTTTGGGTACACCGTTAAAAGAGCGGGTGCCCGGCATCGAGTTTGCGGAGGCGATGCTGGCCTGCCTCAACGGGCGGAAGGGCCGGCTCTACCTGCTGGGGGCCAAGCCCGGCGTGGCCCAGGAGGCGGGCCGCCGCATCCTGGAGCGGTATCCGGACATTGTCCTGTGCGGCACCCACGACGGCTACTTCAAGGATGACGAGGCCGTGCTGCTGGAGGTGGCCGCCGCCCAGCCCGACCTGCTGTTCGTCTGCCTGGGCGCCCCCAAGCAGGAGAAGTGGATGGCCCGCTGGGGCCGCCACACGGGAGCCCGGCTGGCCATCGGCCTGGGGGGCTGTCTGGACGTGTTCGCCGGCAATGTGGAGCGGGCCCCCGAGTCCTGGCAGAAGCTGGGCCTGGAGTGGGCCTACCGGCTGAAAAAGGAACCCAAGCGCATCGGCCGCATGGCCAAGCTGCCCCTGGTGCTGGTGAAGGCCGCCGGGGAGCGGGTCAAGGGGGGCAGGGGCTGATGGCCGGAAAGCTCATCGTCTTTGAGGGCACCGACGGCTCGGGCAAGTCCACCCAGTTCCGGGCCCTGTGCCAGCGGCTGGACGGTATGGGGAAGGAGTACCAAAAGCTGGTCTTCCCCCAGTACAGCGAGCCCTCCTCCGCCCTGATCCGCATGTACCTGGGGGGCGAGTTTGGGAAAAATCCCGCCGACGTGAACCCATACGCGGCCTCCGCCTTCTACGCCGTGGACCGGTACGCCTCCCTGAAAAAGGTGTGGGGGGACTGGTATGAGGCGGGGGGACTGGTCCTCACAGACCGCTATACCACCTCCAACGCCGTCCACCAAGCGGTGAAGTGCGCCCCGGCGGACCGCCCCGCCTTTCTGCGGTGGCTGGACGACTTTGAACACAACAAAATGGGCCTGCCCCGGCCCGATCTGGTCCTCTATCTGGACATGCCCACGGACAAGGCCGTGGAGCTGCTCCGGAGCCGGGAGGCGGCCACCCACACCCAGGCCGACATCCACGAACTGGACACCGGCTATCTGGCCGCCTGCCGGGAGAGCGCCCTCCAGGCTGCCCAGGTGCTGGGCTGGAAAACGGTCTCCTGTCTGGACGAGGGGGGCGCCCTGCGCTCCATCGGGGACATCCACGAGGAGATCTGGTCTTTGGCGGCTCCCCTGCTGTGAGCCGTTCCGGGAAAGGAGATTGGTATGGTCTATATCCTGCTGGCCCCCGGCTTTGAGGAGGCGGAGGCCCTGGTCCCCGCCGACCTGCTGCGCCGGGCGGGCATCGAAGTGGCCCTCACCGCCCTGGAGGGGGAGGAAGTGACCGGCGGTCACCAGATCACCGTCCGGGCCGACCTGTCCCTGGACCGGGTGGACCTGGACCGGGCGGACATGGTGGTCCTGCCCGGCGGCGGGGTTGGGGTCCAGAACCTGGGCCGGTCCGCCGCGGTGGAGGGCCTGGTCCGGGAGGCCGCGGCCCGGGGCATCCCCCTGGCCGCCATCTGCGCCGCTCCCACCCTCCTGGGCCGCTGGGGCCTGCTGGAGGGAAAACGGGCAGTCTGCTACCCCGGAATGGAGGACCAACTGACCGGGGCCCGGGTGTGCCGGGATTCCGGCGCGGTGGAGGACGTCAAGCTGGTCACAGGCCGGGCAGCCGGTTCCGCCTTTGACTTTGGACTGAAATTGGTGGAGGTCCTGTCCGGCACGGACAAGGCCCGGGAGGTGCGCCATGCCGTTCACTATAGCTGAGGAGAAAAAGCAGCTGCGCCAGCAGGTGCGCAAAGAGCTGGCCGCCCTGACGTCCCAGGAGCTGCGGGCCAGCGATGACGCCCTGTTCGCCAGATTTCTGGCCCTGCCCCAGGTGCGGGAGGCCAAGACCATCTTCGCCTTCTGGGGCATCCCCGGCAAGGAGCCCGAGACCGGACGGCTGGTGGAGGCCCTGACGGCCCAGGGCAAGCGGGTGGGTCTGCCCCGGATGCTGCCGGAGCACCAGATGGAGGTCCGGCTGTATGACCCGGCCATCCCCATGAACTCAGCGGCCTTCGGTATTCAGGAGCCCAGCACCGACTGCCTCCTGATCCCCAAGGAGGAGATCGACCTGATCCTGGTCCCCGCGGTGTGCTATGACCGGCAGGGCTACCGTCTGGGCTTCGGCGGCGGCTACTACGACCGCTGGCTGGAGCATTTCGGCGGCTTCCGGGTGGGCCTGTGCCGCCGGGCCGTCCTCCGGGACAAGGTGCCCACCGAGGCCCACGACAGCCGGGTGGACCTGCTGCTCACCGAGGACGAGAGCCTGTCCTGAGCGCGGCAAAAAAAGAGCGGGACCGGAGTCCCGCCCTTGCCCGGACTTACTCAGCAGCAGCCGCAGTTGTTGTCACAGCCGCAGTTGTTGTCGCAGTCGTTGCGGCCCCAGTTATTGTTGTTGCAGCCGCCCCAGTTCCCGCCGCCGCAGCAGCAGAACAGGATGATGATCAGGATGATGATCCACAGGCAGCCGCAGCCGCCGCCGCCCCAATTGTTGTTTCCACAGCACATGTAGTTTCACCTCACTTGATTTGCGGAGCCTTCGTTCCGCGATTCTGTACTATTCTATGGATACCCCCTGTCCCGGGTGACGGGAAGGGGGCGTGTTAGGAGTTGACCCTATGGCATCAGAACGAAGAAGCGATACGAGACGGGACCGCCGGGAGGACCGGACCGCGGAGCGCCGCCCCGCACGCAGGCGCCGCCGTTCCGCAGGAGCGGTGGTGGGATTTGCGGCCATCTATGTAATCATAGTCGTCGGCGTTTCCATCCTTCTGGCCTGCGTGGGCTGGATCGCCGCCAACGACGTGCTGGCCCTGAACAAAGAGGCGAAGGAGACCACCGTGACCATCACCAAGGAGGACTCCTTCGACGACGTGGCCAAGCTGCTGGAAAAAGAGGGCCTGATCGAGTATAAGTCCCTGTTCAAGCTCTTTGCCTCCATCACCGGAGGCAAGGAGAAAGTGGCCCCCGGCACCTACACCCTGAACACCGACATGGACTACCGGGCCCTGCTGTCCGGCATGAGCATCAACTCCTCCACCAAGGCGGAGGTGACCGTCACCATCCCCGAGGGCTATTCCCTGGCCCAGGTCTTCCAGCTGCTGGAGGACAAGGGCGTGTCCACCGTGGAGGAGCTGACGGAGGTGGCCGCGGAGCACGACTACAACTTCTCCTTCCTGAAGGATATTCCCCTGGGGGACGCCAACCGACTGGAGGGCTTCCTCTATCCCGACACCTACCAGTTCAATACCCCCCACAGCGCCCTGTACGCCATCAACAAGATGCTGGTCAACTTTGACCAGAAGTATTCCGACGAGCTGCGCGCCAAGGTGGCGGAGAGCGGCTACTCCGTCCGGGAGCTGCTGACCATCGCCTCCCTCATCGAGAAGGAGACCGACGGAACCGACCGGACCAGGATCGCCTCGGTCATCTATAACCGCCTGAACAATCCCAACGCCGGCACCGTGGGCTTCCTCCAGATCGACGCCACCCTGGCCTATATCAACGGCGGAAAGGTGCCCACCGAGGCGGACAAGGCGATCGACTCCCCTTACAACACCTACAAGTACAAGGGCCTGCCCCCGGGACCTATCGCCAACCCCGGCCTGGCGTCCATCCAGGCGGCCCTGAATCCGGAGAAAACGGACTACTTCTACTACGCCCTGGGGGACGACAACGTCCACCACTTCTTCAAAAATTACGACGAGATGCAGCGGTTCCTGGCGTCTCAGGAGCGGTACAAGAAATAAAAAACACACACAGGGCAAGGGCGGCTGCCCTTGCCCTGTGTCCCTGTCAGGAGGGAACGAGATCATGAGAGACAAGCCTATCGAGCTGCTGGCCCCCGCCGGGGACGTGGAGCGGCTGCGGATGGCGGTGGCCTACGGGGCCGACGCCGTCTATCTGGCGGGGACTATGTACGGCATGCGCTCCTTCGCCGGCAATTTCACCCCGGAGGAGCTGGCGGAGGCGGTGAAGCTGTGCCGGGCCCATGGGGTCCGGGTCCATGTCACCTGCAACACCATGCCCCGGAACGGGGAGATCGCCCGGCTGCCGGAGTGGCTGGAGTACCTGAACGACCTGGGGGTGGACGCCCTGATCCTGGCTGACGTGGGGGTGCTGTCCCTGGCCAAGAAGTACGCTCCCCGGGTCCAGTGCCATATCTCCACCCAGGCCAGCATCGTCAATTACGTCACCGCCCGGGCATGGTACGACCTGGGAGCCAGCCGGGTCATCCTGGCCCGGGAGCTGTCCCTGGAGGAGATCCGGGAGATCCGGGCCAAGACCCCCAGGGAGCTGGAGCTGGAGGCCTTTGCCCACGGGGCCATGTGCGTCAGCTACTCGGGGCGGTGCCTGCTGTCCAACTACATGACGGGCCGGGACTCCAACCGGGGGGCCTGCGCCCAGCCCTGCCGCTATAAGTACGCCCTGGTGGAGGAAAAGCGCCCCGGGGAGTATTTCCCCATCACCGAGGACGAGCGGGGCACCTACATCATGAACTCCAAGGACATGTGCATGATCGACCATGTGCCCGAGCTGATGGAGGCGGGATTGGACTCCCTGAAGCTGGAGGGGCGGGCCAAATCGGCCTACTACGCCGCCATCGTCACCGGGGCCTACCGCCACGCCATTGACGCGGCGGCGGCGGGGGAGCCCCTGGACCCGGTGTGGCGGGACGAGGTGGAGCATATCAGCCACCGGCACTACTCCACCGGCTTTTTCTACGGCCAGCCCGGCCAGTTCACCGAGGACTCCCGGTATATCCGGGACTGGCAGATCGTGGCCAAGGTCCAGTCCTGCGATGAGACCGGGAGAGCGGTGCTGACGCTGAACAACAAGTTCGCCCTGGGGGACGAGCTGGAGCTGGTGGGCCCCGATGTCCGGCCCCAGACCCTGCGGGCGGAGGCCCTGTGGGACCGGGAGGGCAACCCCCTGGAGGAGGTCCGCAAGCCCCAGATGGAGTTTGTCATGGACCTGCCCCGGCCAGTGCCGCCCCTGTCCCTCCTGCGCAGGCAGGCCGATTTGACACCCTGAGGAGGCGCGTGTATGATACCGACCTATGAGCAGATGGGGGACTGGCTGGAGGAGATCGCCCAGGACTTCCCCGAGGCCTTTTTTGAGGAGCTGGATGGGGGCATCCAGCTGGAGGAGGCGGCCCTCCCCGACCCGGACTTTCCACCGGGGGAGATGTACATCATGGGGGAGTACGTCCACGACATGCTGGGCCGGTATATCCTGCTGTACTACGGCTCCTTCGCCGCCCTGCTGGGGGAGGAGGACGAGGAGACCTGGAAGGACGAAATCTTCGCCACCGTGGCCCATGAGTTCACCCACCACATGGAGGAGACGGCGGGCCTCCACGCCCTGGATGACAAGGATCTGGAGTTTTTGAAGCAGGCGCTGGAGGAGTATGGGGAGGAGTAACGTTCTGGAGGTGTGTTCCCATGGCGGATAGACCTGTGATCCGGGGACGCTTTGCCCCCAGTCCCAGCGGGCGGATGCACCTGGGCAATGTGTGGTCCTGCCTGCTGGCCTGGCTGTCCGCCCGGAGCGCCGGGGGCGGGATGGTCCTGCGGCTGGAGGACTTGGACCCGGACCGCTGTAAAATGGAATACTGCGACCAGGTGATGCGGGACCTGGAGTGGCTGGGCCTGGACTGGGACGGCCAGCCCATGTACCAGAGCAGGCGGACCGAAGCCTACGCGGAGGCATTCCGCTCACTGGAGCGGCAGGGCCTGGTCTACCCCTGCTACTGTACCCGGGCGGAGCGGCTGGCCGCCTCCGCCCCCCACCGCTCCGACGGCGGGACGGTGTACGACGGCCGGTGCCGCCGCCTGTCCCCAGTGGAGCGGGAGGCGCTCGCCAGGACCCGCCGGCCGGCCTGGCGGGTCCAGGTACCGGAAAAAACCATTACATTCCGCGATTTATTGCAGGGAGAATACAAAGAGGAGTTGCACCGGGACTGCGGGGACTTTATCCTCCGCCGGTCCGACGGGGTGTACGCCTACCAGCTGGCGGTGGTGGTGGACGACGGGGCCATGGGGGTCACCCAGGTGGTCCGGGGGAGCGACCTGCTGGACTCCACCCCCCGGCAGCTGTGGCTCCAGGAGGTGCTGGGCCTGCCCCATCCGGCCTACGGCCATGTCCCCCTGCTTCTGGCCCCCGACGGCCGCCGCCTGGCCAAGCGGGACCGGGACCTGGAGCTGGGCCAGCTCCGGGAGACATATACTGCCCCCGAGCTGGTGGGCCGTCTGGCCTTTGCCGCCGGGCTCCTTCCGGAGTACGCTCCGGTCACACCCCGGGAGCTGCTGCCCCTGTTCAACTGGGACAAGGTGCCCCGGGGAGATATGGTGTTTTCCCTGCCGACAGATGGAAACGGCCCGGAAATATAAAAGATACCCCCGCCTGTTGGAAGCAGACGGGGGTGTATTTTTATAAAGGTCACACTGATTTAATGGGATTGGCTCTGGGCACATTCGGCGGCGTACTCTCCCCGGAAGTACTGGAGGAAAATGGCGCTGGAGATCAGGAAGGACAGCAGGTCGCAGGTGGCCTGGGTGGCCACCAGACCGGACAGGCCGAACAGGTGGGACAGGAGGAAGACCAGGGGGATGCACAGCCCCTGGCGGCAGACGGCCAGGATGGTGGCCCGCCAGGACTTGCCCAGAGATTGGAAAAACATGTTGGAAAAGACGGCGATGGCCCCCAGAGGCAGGGTGAAGCACTGGAACCGGAGGGCCCGGACGCCGATCTCGATGACCAGGGGGTCGTCCCGGAAGAAGGTGATGATGGGGGTGGTGAACAGCAGCCCCAGAACGGCGGCCACCGTGAGGATGGCGGTGCAGGTCTTGATGGAGAAGGTCAGGGCCTCTTTCATCCGGTCCATGCAGCCGGCGCCGTAGTTATAGCCCAGCACGGGCTGGAACCCCTGGCCGAAGCCGATGATGATGGAATTGACCACCATGAACACCTTGGTGACGATGGCCAGGGCGGCTACGGCGGCGTCACCGTAGATCCGGGCGTTGTAGTTGACCGCCATGGTGGACAGGCTCAGGACGCCCTGCCGGAAGAAGGAGGGCATGCCCTGTTTCAGAATGGCCAGATAGACCCGGGGGGTCCGGGCCACACAGGCGGGGCTGACCCGCAGGTCGCTGCGCTTGAAGGCGAAGAAGGAGGACAGAATGGTCAGGCTGACGCACTGGCTCAGCAGGGTGGCCGCGCCGGCTCCGCCGATCCCCATGCCGAACACGAAAATGAAGATGGGGTCCAGGACCATGTTCAAAATGCCGCCGGTGGCCAGGCCTATGACGGACAGGTTGGCCTTCCCCTGCCAGCGCAGCAGGTTGTTCAGGGTGAAGGACAGGATCATCACAGGCGCGCCCAGGAGGATATACTGGGCGTAGTCCAGGGCGTAGGGGTAGATGGTGCTGGTGCTGCCCAGCAGCCAGATCAGCTCCCGCAGGTTCAGCAGGCCCACGGCGGCCAGGGAGATGCCCAGCACCAGGGCGGTCAAGACGGCGCTGGAGGCATAGGTGTCGGCCTCCTCCTTGTTGCCCTGGCCCAGCAGGCGGGAGGCGATGGAGCCAGAGCCCATGCCCACGGTGAAGCCCACGGCCTGGATGATGGCCATGACGGAGAAGACAACGCCCACCGCGCCCGAGGCGCTGGTGTTGATCTGGGAGACGAAGTAGGTGTCTGCCATATTGTAAATGGAGGTGACCAGCATGCTGACGATGGTGGGCACCGCCAGCCCGCCTACCAGGGCGGGGATGGGGGTCTCCAGCATTTTTTGCCGCTGGTCGGGGCGCTCTTTGGAGGAATGGGAGGGGAGATGGGGCAAAGAACTCACTTCTTTCTGTCACTGAAAAAACCGCCCCGGCGCCGCCGCACCGGAACGGAGCAAATATGTTTTTTATTATTTTATACCCCTTTTTTCCCCAAGGCAAGGGGGAAAACAAAAAAGGACCGCTGCGTGCCGCAGCGGTCCGAAGAAAATGCCGGATCAGAAGGACAGGCCCAGCCCGCCGGTGAGCTTGGACATGGTCTCGGAGGCGTCCGCGTCCGCAGCCCGCATGGCCTCGTTGACGGCGGCCACGATCATGTCCTGGAGCATCTCCACATCGTCGGGGTCCACGGCCTCGGGGTCGATGGTCAGAGCCTTCAGCTCATGCTTGCCGTTGACCACAGCGGACACCACGCCGCCGCCGACGGCGGCCTGATACTCCTTCTCCTGGAGCTCCTGCTGCATCCGCATCATGTCCTGCTGCATCTTCTGGGCCTGCTTGAGCATGTTCATGTTCATGCCGCCGCCCATGCCGGGCATCCCCCGGCCTCCGTAGCCTTTTGCCATAGGTACATAACTCCTTTACTGTTGGATTTTATCACAGATCAATGGAAACGGTGATTATTGGATCACGATGTTGTCAAACTGTTCCCCGAAGGCCAGAAGCTGGTCCAGGGCGTCCTCCGCCTGAGCCTCGGGCTGGGGAGCGGGAGGCGTCTGGGCGGGACCCTCCGCCGGGGGCTTCCCGGTGACCACGCTGACCCGGGGCTGTCCGCCGAAGGCGGCTGCGGCCGCCTGGGTCAGGCCCTCCAGAACGGCGGGCTTGTTCAGCATGGAGCGGGTGAACTCGGTGTCCGTCCACAGGGTGAGCAGGCCGTTTTTCCAGACTCCGGTCACCTTGGCGGGGTTGTTCAGATAGGGGAGAACGGAGGGGGACACCTTGCCCCGCAGGCCCGCGGCGAAGGAGGGCCAGAAGGCCCGGTCACCGCCGCCGCTGGAAGCGGGGGCGGGAGTGGGTGCGGGAGGCTTTGCCGCCGCCTGCTGAGGGATGGGCGCGGGCCGGACGGGCGCCGGCTCCTCAAAGACGTAGTCCGCCTCCTCCGGGGGCTCCTCGGGCAGGGGTGGGCGGTCCTCCTCCCAGGGGGGGAGGTCCTCCACGGGAGCGGCGGGTTTAGCCGCCGCGGGGGGATGTTTGACGGGGGACGGCCGGGGCGCAGAGGCGGAGGCCGGAGCGGGTGCGCCCTGGGCCATCCGTTCCTCCAGCCGGGCCACCCGGGCGGACAGGCCGGCAAAGGACTCGTCCAGCCGCTCGTCGCACAGGCGGATGAGACAGAGCTCCGCGTCGGTGCGGCGGTTGCTGCTCCGGGCCAGGTCGGCGGTGGCCGACTGAAGCAGGGTCAGGACCTGAAGCAGCCGCTGGGCGGAGAACTGCTCCCCCAGGCTCCGCATGGTGGCCTCATCATACCCGCCGGTGAGGAGGGCGGCGCTGCCCTGGGGGGCCGTCTTGCGCAGCAGCAGGTCCCGGGCCAGGGAGGACAGCTCGCTGAGCACCGAGCCCACGTCCTTGCCGTTGGCGTACAGCCGGGCCAGGGTGTCCAGGGCGGCGGCGGTGTCGTGGGCGGCGACACGCTCCATCAGGGCGGCGGTCTCCAGATTGCCCGCCAGTCCCAAAGTGTCTAAAATCTCCTGCTCGTCCACGGTCTGCCGTCCGCCGGAGCACTGGTCCAGCAGGGACAGGGCGTCCCGGAGTCCGCCGTCGGCCAGCCGGGCCAGCAGGGCGGCGCCCCCTGCGGTGAGGCCGATCCCCTCCTGCCGGGCCACATAGTCCAGCCGCTGGGCGATCTGGCCGGGGAGGATGCGCTTGAAGGAGAACTGCTGGCACCGGCTCTTGATGGTGGCGGGCACCTTGTGCAGCTCGGTGGTGGCCAGAATAAACATCAGGTGGGCGGGGGGCTCCTCCAAAATCTTCAGCAGGGCGTTGAAGGCGGGGGTGGACAGCATGTGGACCTCGTCCACGATATAGACCCGCTTGCGGACGGCGGCGGGGGTGTACACCGCCTCGTCCCGGAGGGCGCGGACCTGGTCCACGCCGTTGTTGGAGGCGGCGTCCAGCTCCAGCACGTCCAGAATGGAGCCGTTTTCAATGCCCAGGCAGGCGGGGCACTGGTTACAGGGGTTGCCGTTCTGGGGGTTCTGGCAGTTGACCGCCCGGGCCAGGATCTTGGCGCAGGTGGTCTTCCCGGTGCCACGGGTCCCGGTGAACAGGTAGGCGTGGGACAGCCGGCCGCCGGCCACCTGCTGCTTCAGGGTGTCGGTGATGTGGGACTGGCCCACCACGTCGTCGAAGGTGCGGGGGCGCCATTTGCGGTATAGGGCCTGGTACATCCAATCACCTCACGGAGAAAAATAGCCCCGCCGCTTGGGGCGGAGCGAATATGAAGATCAGTGCCGCCGCAAAACCGCCTGGGCGGGCGGCGGATACGCCTTGGAAACAAGGAAAAGTGCGCTTTGGCGCGGAACAAGGCCGCACACCGGCCTTTGAAGCGGGCGGTATATCCGTTACCTGGACAGCCGGCTCAAGAACAGTGACCCCGCGGCACACGCGGCGGACCGCTTAGTGCTGCTCGGTTCCCCGCCTGACACGGTTCACGGAGCCGCGTTGCGCGGGACCGGTCTATCATCACTGCTTATCCAGGGCAGACGACACATCGCACGTCCGGGGGCCGGGATTCATCCCCGCTGCAGCGGATTGCGGGTACAGGGCACCGCTATCTCCCCAACTAGTGCGGCCTTGTTCCGCGCCGAAACGGCAACAAAGCTAAACTGTATTGTACTATAATTTCTCCGTTTTAGCAATGATAATTTTCGGAAGCGCCTGATTTTATGCCGGCGCCCGGAGCGGCGGGACAAATGGAGCTTTAGACATGGCCCGGTCCGGTACCGCCTTCCGGTTTCCGGTTGATGGCGCGGCCCGGAAGAAAATAACATGGCCGGGTACGCGACAAACTGTTTGCCATTCCCATATAAATCCTGTATACTGGGGTGGAAAGAAAGACGAGGTGTTGTCCAGTGGGTGAGCTTACCTTTGCCATTCCCACATTATTCGGACTGGAGGGCCTGTGCGCCGACGAGGCGCGGCGGCTGGGGCTGCCGGGGGTCTGGGCGGAGAACGGCCGGGTGCTGTGCGCCGGTTCGGAGGCCGACCTCCCCAGACTGAACCTGAACCTGCGCACGGGGGAGCGGGTGCTCCTGGTGCTGGGGACCTTCCCGGCGGAGGACTTCGACGCCCTGTTCGAGGGAACCCGGGCCCTGCCCTGGGAGCGGTTCATCCCGAAAAACGGACAGTTCCCCGTGAAGGGCCACTCGCTGAACTCCGCCCTCCACTCGGTGCCCGCCTGCCAGTCCATCATCAAGAAGGCGGTGGCGGCGCGGCTGGGGGCCAAGTATGGTATGAGCACCCTGCCCGAGACTGGGAACCTGTACCAGATCCAGTTTTCCATCATGAAGGACACCGCCACCCTGATGCTGGACACCAGCGGAGCGGGACTCCACAAGCGGGGCTACCGGGCCAAAGGGGTGGACGCTCCCCTGCGGGAGACTTTGGCGGCGGCCATGGTGCTGCTGTCCCGGTACCGGGGGCGGGACCCTCTCTGCGACCCCTTCTGCGGGTCGGGCACCATCCCCATCGAGGCCGCCCTTATCGCCAAAAACCGGGCTCCCGGCCTGAACCGGAGCTTTTCCGCCCAGAAGTGGACATGGCTGGACAACAAGCTGTGGATGTCCGCCGCGGACGAGGCCATGGACCAGGAGTTTGACGGGGACTATGAGATCTGGGGCGGGGACATCGACCCCGCCGCCGTGGAGCTGGCACGGCACAACGCCGAACTGGCCGAGGTGGAGGACCTGATCTCCTTTGAGGTGTCAGACGCCCGCACCTTCCACTGGGGCGGGCTCCACGGCCGGGTGGTCACCAATCCCCCCTACGGCGAGCGCATCATGGAGCGCAGGGAGGCGGAGGAGCTGTACCGGGCCTTTGGCAAGGCGTGGGACAAGTTCCCCGAGGGCTGGAAGCTGTATCTCCTGTCCTCCCACACGGAGTTTGAGCGGACCTTCGGCAAACGGGCCGACAGAAAGCGGAAGCTGTACAACGGCATGCTCAAGTGCGACCTGTTCATGTACCTGTGACCGGGCGCTGCGCTGGGGTACCGGCGCGGAAAGCGGCCCAAAATTAAGGAAAACGGAGTTTGTAAGGACGGTATGCGCCATCTGTTTATCATCAACCCCGCGGCGGGAAAAAAAGAGAGCACCGCCCGGCTGGAACAGCTGCTGGCGGACCTGAGCTTTGACCACGAGGTGGCCTACACCCAAAAAGAGGGGGACGCCCAGCAGATCGCCCGAGAGGCGGCCGACTCCGGAGAGAGGGTCCGGATCTACGCCTGCGGCGGCGACGGCACCCTGAACGAGGTGGTCAACGGCGCGGCGGGCCGGGAGAATGTGGCCATCACCTGCGTCCCCAAGGGGACGGGCAATGATTTTCTGAAGGTTTTCGGTTCCGAATACCGGGAGCTGTTTTACGACCTGGAGGCCCTGGCCGCCGGGCCCCAGACTGCCTTTGACCTCATCGACTGCAACGGGAAGCTGGGCATTGACGTGGTGTGCGCCGGGGTGGACGCCCGTATCGCCGCCGACGTCCACCGGTACAAAAACTGGCCCCTGGTGTCCGGGATGGGGGCCTACATTCTGGCCCTGCTGGAAAACGTGCTGATCAAGGGGATTGCCCGCCCCATGGCGGTCCGGATGGGGGAGCGGGAGTGGGACGGGGACACCGCCGTCCTGTGCGTGTGCAACGGCCGGCACTACGGCGGCGGCTTCATGCCTGTGCCCGAGGCCATGCCCGATGACGGAGTGCTGGACATGCTGCTCATCCCCAAGGTCAGCCTGTTCACCTTCGCCCGGCTGGTGGGCAAATACGCCCGGGGGATGTACCGGCAGTACCCGGAGCTGATCTTCCATTACCACGGAGGCCGGGTGGACTGCGTCTCGGAGGAGGAGATGACCGCCGTGGTGGACGGGGAGGTCATGCGGGACACCCGGTTCACCATCCGCCTGTCGGAGAAAAAGGTGAATTTCTTCTACCCCGCCCGGGCGGACTACGGCGCGCCCCTCTCAGAAGTGGCCATTGCCGGGGGGCAGCGGGGCCCGCGGGAGGACAGCCTGGTATCGTGACCGGAAAACACCTCTGGGCTAGCACTCAAAACGGGAGTTTGTGAACGAAATGTAAAATATGAAAAAATCAACCCCAATTTTTTGAAATTAGGGGTTGATTTTTTTGCCGGAAGCGGTTATTATCATACTTGTATTTGGCACTCGGATAAAATGAGTGCTAAACCGAGGGGCCGAACCCCTGTGAGGCCCGCTTTTCAATTTGTTTATACCAATATCTTATATAAGGAGGAACCCTATTATGAAACTCAAACCCTTAGCTGACCGTGTGATCGTGAAACTGGTGGAGGCCGAGGAGACCACCAAGGGCGGCATCATCCTGACCGGCGCCGCCAAGGAGAAGCCCGAGGTGGCCGAAGTCCTGGCTGTTGGCCCCGGCGGCATGGTGGACGGCAAGGAAGTCGTCATGACCGTGAAGGTGGGCGACAAGGTCATCACCAGCAAGTACGCCGGTACCCAGGTGAAGCTGGACGGCGAGGAAGTCACCATCGTCCGCCAGAATGACATTCTGGCTATCGTAGAGTAATCAAACAGATTGATTTGGAGGTAATGCTTTATGGCTAAAATGATTTGCTACGGCGAGGAAGCCCGCAAGGCTTTGGAGAAGGGCGTCAACCAGCTGGCCGACACCGTGAAGATCACCATGGGTCCCAAGGGCCGCAACGTGGTGCTGGACAAGAAGTTCGGCGCTCCCCTAATCACCAACGACGGCGTGACCATCGCCAAGGAGATCGAGCTGGAGGACCCCTTTGAGAACATGGGCGCCCAGCTGGTGAAGGAAGTCTCCACCAAGACCAACGACGTGGCCGGCGACGGCACCACCACCGCCACCCTGCTGGCCCAGGCCATCATCCGCGAGGGCCTGAAGAACCTGGCCGCCGGCGCCAACCCCATGGTCATGAAGAAGGGCATCGCCAAGGCCACCGAGACCGCCATCGATGCCATCAAGGGCAACAGCCAGAAGGTCAACGGCTCCGCTGACATCGCCCGTGTCGGCACTGTTTCCTCCAGCGACGAGAGCATCGGCAAGCTGATCGCCGAGGCCATGGAGAAGGTGGGCCACGACGGCGTCATCACCATCGAGGAGTCCAAGACCGCCGAGACCTACTCCGAGGTCGTGGAAGGCATGCAGTTTGACCGGGGCTACATCACCCCCTATATGGTCACCGACACCGAGAAGATGGAGGCCACTCTGGACGACGCCCTCATCCTCATCACCGATAAGAAGATCTCCAACATCCAGGAGCTGCTGCCCATTCTGGAGCAGGTGGTCCAGTCCGGCAAGAAGCTGCTGATCATCGCCGAGGACGTGGAGGGCGACGCCCTGTCCACCCTGATCGTCAACCGCCTGCGCGGCACCCTGAACGTGGTGTGCGTCAAGGCCCCCGGCTTCGGCGACCGCCGCAAGGAGATGCTGCAGGACATCGCCATCCTGACCGGCGGCACCGTCATTTCCTCCGACGTGGGTCTGGAGCTGAAGGAAGCTCAGATGAACATGCTGGGCCAGGCCCGTCAGGTCAAGGTCACCAAGGAGAACACCACCATTGTCAACGGCGCCGGCAAGTCTGAGGACATCAAGGCCCGCGTTGGCCAGATCAAGAGCCAGATCGAGGTGACTACCTCCGATTACGACCGTGAGAAGCTGCAGGAGCGGCTGGCCAAGCTGGCTGGCGGCGTGGCTGTCATCAAGGTCGGCGCTGCCACTGAGGTGGAGATGAAGGAGAAGAAGCTGCGCATCGAGGACGCCCTGAACGCCACCCGCGCCGCTGTGGAGGAAGGCATCGTGGCCGGCGGCGGCACCGCCTATATCAACGCCATCCCCGCTGTGGAGAAGCTGCTGGCTGAGACCGAGGGCGACGAGCGCACCGGCGTCAACATCATCGTCAAGGCCCTGACCGAGCCCGTGAAGCAGATCGCCGCCAACGCCGGCATCGACGGCTCTGTGGTTCTGGAGAAGATCAAGGAGTCCGGCAAGACCGGCTATGGCTTCGACGCCTACAACGAGACCTATGTGGACATGATCTCCGCCGGTATCGTGGATCCCACCAAGGTGACCCGCTCCGCTCTGGAGAATGCCGCCTCCATCGCCTCCGTCCTGCTGACCACCGAGTCCCTGGTGGCCGACAAGCCCCAGCCCCCCGCACCTGTGGCAGCTCCCGCTGACCCCGGGATGGGCGGCATGTATTGATCAAGTGACTCCGAAAGCCCGTGGCCGCAAGGCCACGGGCTTTTTGCGGCTGGGGCTTGTTGGCCGGGCCGACAGTGGGGCCCCCGACGAGACCCGAAGGGGTCTCGTCGGGGAGAGGAGGAGCAGCGGAATGAGCGAGACTTGCCGCATGCGGCGAGAGGAGCGATATGGAGCTTACGACGACGAAGCCCCCCGCACCTGTGGCAGCTCCCGCTGACCCCGGGATGGGCGGCATGTATTGATCAAGTGACCCCGAAAGCCCGTGGCCTTACGGCCACGGGCTTTTTGCGGCTGGGGCTTGTCGGCGTCGGGGCCCCATCCAAATCCAACGGAGTGATTTTGATGGGGAGAGGAGGAGCGGCGGAGTGAGAGAGAGGAGCGAGATGGAACACTTCACAAAAGAAGGCCCGGAACGAAAGTTCCGGGCCTTCTTTTGTACGCTTTTGCGGAATGGGTGCAGAGCCGGGTCATAGATTCAGGAACCGCTGGGCGTCCCGGTTGCTGCCCAGAATGAAGATCGTCTCATCCGCCCGGAAACAGTGGGCGGGGCCGGGCAGGGGCTCCAGCTTGCCGTTCTGTCTGGTGGCCAGGACGTTGATATGGTATTTCTGCCGGACGGCCAGCTCCACGATGGTCTTGCCCACCCAGGAGGCGGGCACCGCCGTCTCAAAAATGGAGTGGTCCTCCGTCAGCTCGATGTAATCAAAGATGTGGTCGGCACTGTACCGCACCGCCGCCCAGTTGGCCATCTGCTTTTCGGGGTAGATCACGTCGTCCGCGCCGTTGCGCAGCAGAAACTTGGCGTGGACGTCCCGGGCGGCCCGGGACAGGACAAAGGGGGCGCCCTGTTCCTTCAGCAGGGCGGTGGTCTCCAGGGAGCTCTGAAAATCGTCTCCGATAGCCACCACGCACAGGTCAAAATTCCGGACCCCGAGGGAGGCGATAAACTGTTCGTTGGTGCTGTCGCCGATCTGGGCGTTGGTCACCAGGGGGAGAATGTCGTTGACCCGGTCCTCGTTCCGGTCCACTGCCAGCACCTCGTGGTGCAGCTCCCGCAGCTTCTGGGCCATGTGCCGGCCAAACCGGCCAAGGCCGATCAAAAGTACAGATTTCATCGTCCAATTCCTTTCTTATCCCACGGTCACCGGCTCCTGGGGGAACTGGGAGGCGGTGATCCCGTTCCCGGCCGTGACGGCGTAGATCAGGGTGAGGCCGCCCACCCGGCCGAAGTACATCAGAAAAATCAGCACAGACCTGGAAAACAGGGAGAACCGCGCCGTGCCGCCCAGAGACAGCCCCACGGTGCCGATGGCCGAGGCGGCTTCAAACAGGGCGTCCATCAGGGGAACGCCGTCCCCACAGCAGATCAGGATGCCGCCGGTGAGAAACAGCAGAAGGTACAGCAGGAAAATGGCGCAGGCATTTTGGAGCGCTCCCTCCTGTACCCGCCGGCCGAAGCACTGGGCGCTGCGGCGGCGGCGAAACACCGCGGCGGCGCTGAGGAGCAGGACGGCGAAGGTGGTGGTTTTGAAGCCGCCGGCGGTGGAACCGGGGGAGCCGCCGGTGAGCATCAGCAGGATGGTCACCAGCTGTCCGGCTTCCGACATTCGGGACAGCTCCACCGTGTTGAAGCCGGCGGTCCTGGGGGTCACGGACTGGAACAGGGCGGCCAGCACCCGCTCCCCCGGAGAGAGCCCCGCCCACTGGGAAAGGCGGAACTCATAGAGCAGGAAAAACAAGAAACCGGACAGCAGCAGGGCGGCGGTGGTCACCAGGATGAGCTTGCTCTGCAGCCGGTACTCCTGGAACCGGAGACGGCGGGAGGCGATGTCCCGCCAGGTAAGGAAGCCCAGACCGCCCACCACGATCAGCAGCGTGACCGCCAGATTGACCACGGGGTCCCCCACATAGTCCGTGAGGGAGGAGAAGGGGGCCTCCCGGCCCATCAGGTCAAAGCCGGCGTTGCAGAAGGCGGAAACGGCGTGAAACAGGGCATACCACAGCCCCCGCCAGAAACCGAACCGGGGACAGAACCGGACCGCCAGCACCGCGGCCCCCAGCCCCTCGATGGCGAAGGCGGTCTTTAAAATGAAGCGGGTCTGCCGGACGATGCCGCCCACCTGGGGCGCGGAGATGGACTCCTGCATGACCCAGCGCTGCTTCAGACCGATCCGCCGCCCGGAGAAGATGAAGATGGCCACCGCCATAGTGACCACGCCCATGCCCCCCACCTGGATCAGAAACAGGATCACCAGCTGTCCAAAGCCGGACCAGTAGCTTGCGGTGTCGCGGACCACCAGTCCGGTGACGCAGGTGGCGGAGGTGGCGGTGAACAGCGCGTCAAAAAAGGAAGCGCCGCCCCACGCCCGGGTGGAGCAGGGGAGCATCAGCAGCGCCGTCCCCAGCAGGATCAGAAGCAGAAATCCGCCAATGATGATGCGGGCGGGAGATACCCGGTCGCTTTTCCAAAAAGGTACGGATACCGCCCGGAGTTTTTCTCTGAACATGGGGTGAACGCCCCCTTTGAACGCCGGTCTTGAAATCGATTTTATTATAACATGGAAAGGATGAGGAGTTTATTAGGGTTCTCAGCCCGGCATTAAAATTGCATTAAGGCGGAGGAAAGGAACGGATGGCGTTAATGCAATCTTAATCTCCCACGGAAAACGCAAATCTCACCCATAGGTGTTTGCGTTTATAATGGAATCAGGAAAATGGTCGGATACTGCTTTCACTGTGGGAGGGATCGGAATGGAGGCCTTGGTGCTGATCGGCGGTTTTCTGTTGGTGGCCGGGGCGGGTTATGTTGCGGCCGGACGCCTGGGGCGCTTCCTGGAGCATGACGGCATCTCGCCCTATTGGGACGAGGGAGAGGAATCCGCGGCCAAAGGGGAAAACAAGACGCGCGCCAGGACGGACGCCCAAAAAGCGCAAAACGGTTGCGGCGCGCCTGAATCCGATATATGATAGAGGCAGACCAAGAGAGAGGAGCGGTTCCCATGCTGGAGGACCACCGTCCGGATCCCGGCCCGCGGATGCGGGGCGCGCAGCAGGCCCGGGAGCAGACCGGGGGGCGGCTGAAGATATTCTTTGGTTACGCGGCCGGCGTGGGCAAGACCTACGCTATGCTGGAGGCAGCCCGCCGGGCCAAGGCCTCCGGCGCCGACGTGGTAGCCGGCTATATCGAGCCCCACACCCGCCCGGAGACCATGGCCCTGCTGGAGGGACTGGAGCAGCTGCCTGTCAGAAGGCCCCCCGGTCAGGGGCGGGAGTTTGACCTGGACGCGGCGCTCAAGCGCCATCCCCAGCTTCTTCTGGTGGACGAGCTGGCCCACACCAACGCCGAGGGCAGCCGCCATGTCAAGCGCTACCAGGATGTGCAGGAGCTGCTGCGGGCGGGCATCGACGTCTACACCACCGTCAATGTCCAGCACCTGGAGAGCCTGAACGACAAGGTGGCCGCCATCACCGGCGTCTCGGTGGGGGAGCGTATTCCGGACAGCGTGTTTGACTCCGCCGACCAGGTGGAGCTGGTGGACCTGGAGCCCGCGGACCTGCTGGAGCGCCTGCGGGAGGGGAAGGTCTGCCGCACCCGGCAGGCCGCCCAGGCCATGGGCAGTTTCTTCACGGAGAAGAATCTGGGTTCCCTCCGGGAAATCGCCCTGCGCCGGACGGCGGACCGGCTGGACACAGCCCCCTGGTCCGAGGGGGGCGAAAAGCCCAAGGCGGGGGAGCATATCCTGATCTGCCTGTCCGCCTCCCCCTCCAACGCCAAGGTCATCCGCACCGCCGCCCGTATGGCAAAGGCCTTTCACGGCGCGTTTACGGCTCTGTTTGTGGAGACGCCGGAGTTTGCCGACCTGTCCGAGGCGGACCGGAAGCGCATCAACGCCAATGTGCGCCTGGCGGAGGAGCTGGGCGCCAGGATCACCACCACCTACGGAGACGACCCGGCGGTCCAGATCGCGGAATACGCCCGCATCAGCGGCATCTCCAAGATCGTGCTGGGCCGTAGCCCCCGCCGTGAGGGGCTCCGCCCCACAAAAAACCTGGTGGACCGGCTCAACGAGCTGGCCCCGGACCTGGACATCTACATCATTCCGGACCAGCGGGCCCGCCAGAAGACGGGCCGCGCTTTCCGGCGCAGCCGCCACCAGGAGCAGTTTTCCGCCAGCGATGTGCTGAAGATGCTGGGGGTCCTGCTGCTGTGCACCCTGGGCGGCTACTTCTTCTCCTTTCTGGGGATCTCGGACACCAACATTATCATGCTCTACCTGCTGGGAGTGCTGGGCATCTCCATGATCACCACCGGCCGGAGTTACAGCCTGGTGGCCTCGCTGCTGTCGGTGCTGGCCTTCAATTTTTTCTTTACGGTTCCCTATTTCACCCTGCGGAGCGACCCCAGCTATATCGCTACCTTCGGCATTATGCTCCTGGTGTCCCTGCTCAGCAGTTCTCTGACCATCCGGGTCAAGACCCAGGCCAAGATGAACGCGGACAAGGCCTACCGCACCGCCATCCTGCTGGAGTCCACCCACAAGCTCCAAAGCGCGGAGCGGGCGGAGGATATTCTGACCATTGCGGCCCAGCAGCTGGGGCACCTGCTGGAGCGGGACCTGGTGGTATACCAGGCGGACGGCCAGGGCGGGCTGCTGCCGGCCATGCAGTTTCCGGTGGCGGAGGAGACGGACCTGTCCCCGCTGCTGACCCCTGCCGAGGAAGCCGCGGCGGAATGGGTAATGAAAAACAACAAGCACGCGGGCGCCACCACCAATACCCTCCCCAACGCCAAATGCCTGTACCTCTCCATCCGGGGCAACGGCGGCGCCCTGGCCGTGGTGGGCATCGCCGTCAAGGGCGGCCAGCCCCTGCTGGCCTTTGAGAAGAACCTGATGGTGGCCCTGCTGGACGAGTGCGGGCTGGCGCTGGAGAAAGAGCGCTCCATGCGGGAGAAGCAGAAGGCGGAGGCCCAGGCCGACCAGGAGGCCCTGCGGGCCAATCTGCTGCGGGCCATTTCCCACGACCTGCGCACCCCCCTGACCAGCATCTCGGGCAACGCCAACATCCTGATGGAGCGGGCGGACCAGCTGGAGCCGGACAAGCGCCAGAGCCTGTTCACCGCCATCTACGATGACGCCATGTGGCTCATCAGCCTGGTGGAGAACCTGCTGTCCATCACCAAGATCGAGGACAACCGGATCCATATGAACATGGAGCCGGAGCTGCTGGAGGATATTTTTGCCGAGGCCCTGTCCCACTTGGACCGAAACGCCGGCAAGCACCACATCCGGGTGGACCTGGAGGATGACATGCTGATGGCCGATATGGACGCCCGGCTGATGGTCCAGGTGGTCATCAATATCGTGAACAACGCCATTAAATATACGCCCGAGGGCTCCCATATCACCTTGTCCGCCCGGAAGTGCCGCCAGCTGGTGGTGGTGGAGATCGCCGACGACGGACCGGGCATTGCCGATGAGGCCAAGGGGAAGCTCTTTGACATGTTCTACACCGCCAACAACGAGCGGGGCGACGGCCGGCGGGGCTTGGGCCTGGGCCTTGCCCTCTGCAAATCCATCGTCACCGCCCACGGCGGAACAATCGAGGCCCTGGACAACCATCCCCGGGGCGCGGTTTTCCGCTTTACATTGCGCGCATCGGAGGTAAAGCCCTATGAATAAACCGCAGATCCTGTTTGTGGAGGACGACACCGCCGTCGGAAACCTGATCGCCACCACCCTGGAGACCCAGAATTACCAGTTCCACCGGGCCAAGAACGGACAGCAGGCGGTGCTGGACGCCCTGTCCTGCCGGCCGGACGTGATGCTGCTGGACCTGGGGCTTCCCGACATTGACGGCATCGAGATCATCAAGAAGATCCGCTCCTGGAGCAATATGCCCATCATCGTGGTGTCCGCCCGGTCCGACGACCGGGACAAGGTGGCCGCCCTGGACGCCGGAGCGGACGACTACCTCACCAAGCCCTTCTCTGTGGACGAGCTGCTGGCCCGCCTGCGGGTGGCCCTGCGCCGGGTGCGCTATGACAGCCAGCGCACCGGGGACGAGGCGGCGGTCTACCGCAACGGCGGCCTGGTCATCGACTATGCCGCCGGCTGCGCCTACCGGGACGGCCAGGAGCTCCATTTGACCCCCATCGAGTATAGGCTTCTGTGTCTGCTGGCCAAGCATACCGGAAAGGTGCTGACCCACAACTATATCATCAGCGAGATCTGGGGCACCGTCTCGGAAAACATGTCCACGGAACTGCCCTCCCTGCGGGTGTTTATGGCGACGCTGCGGAAAAAGCTGGAGCCGGACCAGAGCCATCCCCAGTATATCCAGACCCATATCGGGGTGGGATACCGGATGATCCAGAGCAACCGGGACAGCGAGGGGTGACGGAGAGCCTCCAGGGGGCGGGGCAGCGTCAGGCGAAAGAGAGAACGCCCGAAACCTCCCGCGGACCGGACACGGACAGCCCTGATAGGATAAAACGGCAGGCCGCTATGGCCTGCCGTTTTTGCGTATGGAAGACCGCCATCTCGGTGAAGTCGGCGGTCATGTTCATTCTGCCGGACCCGAAGCCGGAGCGAAGCGCGGCATGCTCTGCCGCCGCGGGCCCTTTCTTGCAGGCGGGCCCGTCTGCCCCGCCTACAAGAAAACATGATTTGATATGTGACAGCCGGGACAGGCTGCGTTTCATATGATCCGATCATAACGCGAAGAAAAAGACAACGCGTCCGGCCAGACGCCAGTTGCGTCAGCCGGGGCGTTGCCTTTTCTTTGGAAGGGGAATGATTCAAAGCTGCCGGGTTCGGGTTTCAGTCAGGTGTGTTCCGTCCGAGGACAACCTGTTTCTGTGCCTCGCCCCATTCCAACGCGCAGGTGATGGCCATGCGCCAGCCTGCCTGGCGGCTTTTCCGCGCCTGCTCGTCCATCGCGGGATGGTAAATCCTATCAATGCTCCAATTTCTCAGGATTTCTTCCCGGCTTTCCCAATAGCCCACAGCCAGCCCGGCCAGGTATGCCGCACCCAGCGCCGTGGTCTCCACGCACTCGGGGCGGTATACGTCGGCGTTTAAAATATCGCTTTGGAATTGCATCAGAAAGTTGTTCCGGGAAGCTCCGCCATCCACCTTCAGGCTCCGGAGCGGGAGCCCGGAGTCCTGTTCCATGGCATGGCATACATCCATGGTTTGGTATGCGATGGCCTCCAGGGCAGCTCGAATGATATGTGCTTTTGACGTGCCGCGGGTCAGGCCCACCATACATCCCCGGGAGTATTGATTCCAATACGGGGCGCCCAGCCCGGTAAAGGCCGGCACAAGATAGATGCCGCCTGTGTCGGGCACCTGGGTGGAAAAATATTCCGAATCCGCACTCCGGGCAATGAGCCCCAGCTCGTCCCGAAGCCATTGGACCACCGCGCCGCCGATGAAGATACTGCCCTCCAGGGCATACTCGATCTGGCCGTCGATGCCGACTGCGATGGTGGTCAACAGACCATGCTTCGACGTGACGGCCTTCTGGCCTGTGTTCATCAGCAGGAAACAGCCGGTACCATATGTATTTTTAAGGTCTCCGGGCTGAAAACAGCACTGGCCGAATAGAGCTGCCTGCTGGTCCCCGGCCGCGCCGCAGACGGGGATACTGGCGCCGAACAGAGATGGATCGCTCCAGCCATATATGCAGCTGGATGGCTTTACTTCCGGAAGCATCCCTTCCGGAATGTCCAGCAATGAAAGCAGTTCCGGATCCCAGCACAGCTTGTGGATATCAAACAGCATGGTGCGGGAGGCGTTGGTGTAGTCGGTCACGTGGACCCGGCCTCCGGTAAGGTTCCAAATCAGCCAGGTGTCAATGGTGCCAAAGAGCAGCTCGCCGTTTTGCGCCCGCGTCCGTGCCCCCTCTACGTGGTCTAAAATCCAGCGGATCTTTGTGCCGCTGAAATAGGCGTCAGGGAGCAGGCCGGTCTTCTCTTTGATCCGCTGGGAGTATCCCTTTTTGACCAGGGAATCTGCATACTCAGCGGTGCGGCGGCACTGCCAGACAATGGCGTTGCAGACAGGCTTACCCGTAGCTCTGTCCCATACAACCGTTGTTTCCCGCTGGTTTGTAATGCCGATTCCGGCAATTGCGTCTGCGGTAATGCCCAGCTTCTCCATTGCCTGCCGGGCCACTTTCAGCTGGCAGTTCCAAATTTCCTCCGGGTCATGTTCCACCCAGCCCGGAACCGGATAACACTGGGGAAACTCCTCCTGGGCCTGGGCGCGGATTTGGCCGTTGTGGTCAAACAGTATGCAGCGGCAGCTGGTCGTGCCCTGGTCCAACGCCATGATATATTTCATGAGGTACCTCTCTCTATTGTGTGTCCACGGGGCGGATACCCCCTCTGCTTACGGGACAGCGCGTTGCAGGGAAGATATGCTCAGAGCGCCAGCCTGAATATGTTCACAATGTCTTCTGTATTCAGCTGCTTTAAGGTGCCGACTGTGCCGTTGGGATTGGTGATCCGGACCCTTCGGGCCATCTTATACATAATTTCTTCCGGAACATTACCCACATCCGGCATTTCCCTCATGGTAGTCGGAATGCCCAGGAAATGGAAGTAGTCCTCCAAACGGCGAATGGCCTCCAGGACGGTCAATTCCGGGTTATCGTAGTCGTAGGAGACCCCCATCACTCGTGTGGCCCATTTGAGGAACAGCGGCAGATTATCCCGATAAACATATTTCATCCAAGCGGGGGTAATGACGGCAAGGCCGGCGCCATGGGTCACATTGTATTCACCGGACAATTCATGCTCAATAAAATGGGAACTCCAGTCGCCGTTATTGTGGCGGCCGATGCCGGTCAGGCCATTGTGGGACAGGGAGGAGGCGACCATGATATTGGCACGCGCATCATAGTCACGGGGGTTTTCCATCAGCTTGCGGCCGCAATCCATGCAGGTATGAAAAATGGCCTCGCACATCCGGTCAGTCAAGTCGTTGCCGGTAGGCTCATCGCTGAAATAGCGCTCCATGGAATGGGACATGATGTCAATGATGCCGCAGGCTGTTTGGAATCTTGGCAGCGACATCGTCAGCTCTGGGTTCTCAATGGCGAACACGGGGCGGTGCAGATCGTTGTCACAAAAGCGTTTCAGCTGTTCATCCGCCTTGGTGATCACGCAGCTGTTGGAGCATTCGCTTCCGGTGGCGGCGATGGTCAGGACAACGCCCACGGGCATACAGCGCTCCGTTTCAACTCCGCGGGGCACGCTGTTGTTCTCCACAAAGAGGTCCCAGACATCGCCGTCGTACTTCAGGCCCATGGCGATAGCTTTCGCGGAGTCGATGACGCTGCCGCCGCCAATCGCCAAAAGAAAATCAACATGTTCTTTGCGGCACAGATCGATTCCCTGGTAGACCAGGTCTAAGTGGGGATTGGGAACGACTCCGCCCAATTCAACGGTTTCCAGACCTGCGGCCTGAATGTTCTGGATGATCTTGTCCACCAGACCACTGCTTTTGCAGTACATACTGTCGTGATGTACCAGAACCTTGTGACCACCGTACCGCTTGATCCACTCGCCGGTCTGTTCTTCTGCCTTGCGGCCGACGATCAATCGGGTGGGGCTCAAAAATGTAAAATCATTCATCAGTTTACTCCCCGCTTTCTTTATTGTATTTTTTCTTTGCTTGTGCGGCTGAACTCAGCCTGATTACCAGATCTGTCATGTGTGTCATAACGGCAGCCGCGCCAGTTTGCGGAAAGCCGCCATACCGCCTGCCGGCCACCCTTCAGTCCGCCGTATGCTTTCCGCCGGTCGGACGCCTGTGTGCTGCCTGGTCTGAAAAGATTTTCTATTTCTTCTGGGGCGGTTGGCGAAACGAACGGGCATCCGGCAGAAGCAAAAATGATTTTGCCTATCTTGTCTAATATAGACACATGGCAACTGAAATATTTTATGCAATATTCCGTGCTTTTGCGCCTTCATTATAGATAGCACGTAAATTCTTGTCAACAGCGGGGCAGGAGATTTGAAGAAAAACGGCTCGAAATGAACAGGTTTTCAGAGAGGAGCGAGTTTTTTTGAAAACAGCTCAAAATTCGACATTATCACCAAAAAGTATATTGCATATCGAATGAAAATTGATAGAATGATAGCAACCAACAGACAAAGAGGGACGTGTTGCATGCCATGCTCAAGCTATTATCCGCAGGGAAAATCGGCGAATTGACGCTGAAAAACCGTGTTATTTTCCCGTCCATGTGTCATGGTTATTGTACCGGGCAAGGAATGCTGACAGAGCGCCTTGAGGAGTATGTAAGGGAACGGGCCCGGGGCGGCGTGGGGACGATCATTCTTCCTGGAAATCCCTATGGTGGGGGCAGCCAGGCGAGAATGGCGCTGACGCAGGAAAAACATCTGCCCGGGTGGAGCAAGCTGGCCAATATCTGCCATGAATATGGCTGCAAGCTATTCGTACAGCTTCATCCCGCTACCTATCACGAAGAGAGCGGTGATGAGTTGGCCAACAAGGCCACACCGGAGGACATTGCTTATTTTGTGAATGCCTATGCGAAAGGCGCCGTGCTTGCGGAAAGGGCGGGGCTGGACGGCGTTGAGATCCACGGCGCGCACGCCCATGAAGTGGCGCAGTTCCTTTCTCCCTATTACAACCGGCGCACGGATGAGTATGGCGGGGACTACAAAGGCCGCGCGAAATTCGCGGTAGAAATCATTCAGGAAATCAAAAAGCAAACCAACCTGCCGTTGATTTTCAGAATCAGCTCCAGTGAGAAAATCCCCGGAGGCCGGGAGGTAACGGAGACCATGCAAATCGCGCCCCTGCTGGAGAAAGCGGGGGCAGACGCCCTGCATGTGTCAGTGGGTACTCCGCTCTCAGAGTCCTATATCTCCGCTCCCATGGATCTCCCGTACGGGTTCAATGTGGACGAGGTTGCCCAAGTAAAGTCTGTGTGCAGCATACCGGTGATCGCGGTGGACCGTATCGTATCTCCGGAGCTGGCGGAAGACATCCTGCAAAGCGGAAAGGCGGATTTTGTCGCACTGGGGAGAGCCCAGTTGGCAGACCCGGAGTTCGTGAACAAGATCATAGAGCACAGGCCTTACCGTCCCTGCCTGGGATGCAACCAGGGATGCCGGAACCCCTATCGGAAGGACATCCACTGCGCGCAGAATCCCCGTACCGGACGTGAACATGAACTCGTTTATAACCCGGCGCCCCCGGAGCTTCAGGATAAAAAAATCCTAATTGCCGGTGCGGGAGCGGCTGGGCTGGAGGCCGCAGTTGTGTTGGCCAGACGCGGGTGTCATCCCATTGTGTTTGAAAAAAGCGGCGTCCCGGGCGGACTGATCCATTTGGCCAAACGTCCGCCGCACAAGCAGGACATGCAAAAGATCATTGACTGCAGACTGGCCGAGGCCCGCGAACTGAAAATTGACATCCGCATGGGCGTGCCGCTGACCCCGCGGCTGGCAAGAGAAGAAAAGGCCGACATCGTCATTGTGGCGACGGGAAGCCGGCCCATCTTTACCGCGTTGGAAAAAGAACCCAGTGGAAAAGTATACTTGGCGGATGATATATTTGCGAGTAACCTGTCAGCGCACAAGATCGCGGTTCTGGGCGGCGGATTGGTTGGCTGTGAGATCGCCGAGACGTTGGCGGCCCAGGGCAAAGCTGTGACGATTTTTGAGATGGGGGACGAAATCGCAAAGGGCCTGAGCGCTTTTAACAAAGAGTATTTGTTTAAGCGGATGTCGGAAACCGGAGTGGATGTCAGACTGCAGGCCCGTGTCGAGGAGATCCAACTGCCGTCGATCCGGATCAGCAGCAATGGATACTCCCATGGGGTCGGCGGATTTGAGGCCGTGGTTATGGCCTTTGGCAGGCGCGCGGAGAGTACCCTGGCAGAAGAGATCCGGGCTGCGCTGCCTGAGGCGCAGGTATATGTCATTGGCGACGCAGACAAACCCCGCCTGGCTATGGATGCGGTTTATAGCGCCGCGCTGTGCGCATCAGAATTGTAAGTATGGTAGCGGAGAAATTCCGATTATCATAGAAGGAGCGTCCTAAATTTTATTTTTGGAGGTATTAGCAATGAAATTCAAGCGACTGACTGCATTGGCTTTGGCTCTTGTCATGACTGCAAGTGTTTTGAGCGCATGCTCCAGCCAGAAGAACAGTACACAGAGCAACCAGACTAGCCCGAGCGCAAGCGCGCAAGCCGGAAGTTCTTCTGATCAGGAGAACGACCCCGCTCCCGACTATCCCGGCAACAAAACGATTCAGATGATCTGCGGCGCTGCTGCCGGCGGCGGAACTGACACCACCGCCCGCGCTTTGCTGAAGTACATGCCGGAGTATCTGGGAAACGCCGTTGTTGTCAACGTGAAGGGTGCCGGCGGCTCGATCGCCGCCCGTCAGGTGATGGAGTCCGAGCCGGACGGTTATACCCTGAGCTATTATAACGAGGGCACCGACGTGAACCAGATTTCCGGTGTCGCCGACTTCGGTATGGACATTTTTGAGGCGATCCTGATTCCCGCCACCGTGGAGGCCACCGTACTGTGCGTTTCCGATTGGGACAATTTTGAGGATACCGTGAAGTGGGCCCAGGAAAATCCCGGCCAGCTCAGCTTCGGCTGTGAGGTTGGTACTTATACGGAGCAGGTAGCCTGCGCCTTTTTCAACGCCTATGGCATCGAGGGACAATTGGTGGACGTTGGCCCCACCAATGATCAGGTCGCGGCTCTGGCGGGCGGCCATGTCAAGATGATCGTGGTGCCCATCGGTGTTACGCTTGACTATCAGAAGACCGGCGAGTTCAAGCCCATCTGCTTCATGACCAAGGAGCGCAATGCCAACTATCCCGATATTCCCACCGCCATTGAAAAGGGCAGCCCCGACTGGTTCTATCTGCCCCGCTACTACTATATTGGATTCCCCAAGGGTACTCCCGCCGAGATCATTGACAAGTTCTCCATGGGCCTGGAGAAGCTGGTTGCGGATGAGCGCTTCCAGAACGATCTGAACGCCCTGGAGCTGACCCCCAACTTCATGAACAAGGACGACGCATGGGCTTACTATGAGGAGACGCATCCGGTGTGGGAGCGTTACGCCGAGGAAGTCATTACCTATAAGGCGCAGTACGGACTGTAATGAATCTTTGTCTCGGAGGCGGTATCGGAACGATCACGCCTCCGAGACGCTCCAAATGCTTTACACTCGTCTGAGGAGGATGGAGATAACGTGTTTAAGAAGTATTCCGATGTCATTGCTGCCTGCTTCTTCATGCTGCTGGGCGTAGTGATTTTAGCGCTTTCATCGCAACTGGAAATAAAGGATAATTACGGCGGTGCCGCTTTGGTTCCCCGCATTTGTGCGGTTGTGATCATGCTTTGTGCGGCAAAAGAACTCTATTCAGGCGTTCGTGGACTCCGTTCGGCGGCTACGGCAGAAGATGACAATGAGGAGAAAGAAACTCCCTCTGACTATAAAAAGGTCATTCTTACCTTCGTCAGTATTGTTTTGTATGCACTGTTGTTTGAAAAAATCGGTTTTTTGCTGGCAACTTTTTTATATATTGTTTCCCAGGCAGCTCTTTTGGCACCAAACGGTACAAAACGAAACTATGCTTTATATGTAGTTGTAGCGGTTGTATTTTCCGTATTGATCTACTTCGTATTTACCAGGGTGTTCTGGATCATGCTGCCGACAGGCATATTCCGGTAAAGGAGGGGATCTGCGTTGTTAGATATATTCGCGACAGGTTTTTCACAGATTTGCAATCCGGAGATTTTGCTTCTGATTCTGTTAGGCGTTGTGATGGGCATTATTTTCGGAGGAACGCCGGGCATTTCCACATCAATGGGTATTGCGCTGATGCTGCCGCTTACCTTTAAAATGCCTTTGATCCCTTCGGTGGCAACCATCCTGGGCCTGTATATCGGCGGCACTTCCGGCGGACTGATTACGGCTATTCTGTTGAATATTCCAGGTACCTCTTCGGCGATCGCAACTTGTTGGGATGGCCACCCCATGGCGCGCAGGGGAGAGGCGGGCAAGGCGCTGGGCGTCGGGATCTTGTATTCCTTTATCGGCGGCCTGCTGAGTCTGATCATACTGTTTATCATGGCGCCCGCGCTGGCGAAAGTCGCCTTGAAGTTCAGCGCTATCGAGTATTTTGCCATCAGCACGTTCTCTCTGACCCTGATTGCCAGTGTTTCCGGAGCGTCTCTGTCCAAGGGTATCATCAGTGCGGCTCTGGGCGTGGCCTTTACGCTGTTCGGCGCTGCTCCGGTTGACGGCGTCCTGCGCTTTACGTTTGGTTTCCACGGGTTGGACGGCGGGTTCCAGCTGCTGCCCGTACTGGTCGGGATCTACGCGGTGTCTGAGATCCTGAAAGTGGCGGAGAAAAACGAGCCGTTACCTGAACTGGCGAAATACAAAATGAAAGGCTTTGGAATATCCTGGCCGGAATTCATGGGTCAGATCCCCAATTTGATTCGTTCCACTTTGATCGGCACCGGCGTTGGCATTCTGCCCGGCATCGGCGGCGGCGTGTCCAATATTATTGCCTACACGGCGGCGAAGGACCAATCCAAGTACCCCGAAAAATTCGGCACGGGCATTGTGGACGGCATCGTAGCCTCTGAGACAGCGAACAACGCAGTAACCGGAGGCGCTCTGATTCCGCTGCTTACTCTGGGCATCCCAGGGGATGCGGGCACGGCCATGCTGCTGGCGGCGCTTATGGTTCAGGGCGTGGTCCCAGGTCCCATGCTGTTCCGCACGAACCTGGATATTGTCTATACGATTTTCGCAATCATGATTCTTGCCAACGTCATTATGATTGTGGTAGAATATTTTGGGATCCCCCTGTTTCTGAAGGTACTTAAAATTCCTCAGAATCTGTTGTTCCCCATTGTGCTTGCCATGTGTTCCGTGGGTGCCTACGCCTCCAATAACCGCACGTTTGACGTTTGGTCCATTATTATATTCGCCGCGGTTGGTTATGGACTGTCAAAGTTCGGTTATCCCACCTCTCCCTTTGTGCTGGGCTTCATCTTGGGCAGTATCTTCGAACTGAACCTGCGCAGAGCGCTGATGGTCACCAATGGAAGCTATCTGGCTTTCTTCAGCAAGCCGATCGCGGCGGGCGCCTTCATCATTACCATTCTTTTCGTGGCGCTCATTCTGTACAACCGGCACAAGACCAGTCAGAAGACAGGAAAATCCTGAATGGAGTCTTTTTCTGCCAATAAAATACCCAGAGGGCTATGGCCCTCTGGGTATCCGTATATCCCCGGAGAATCAAAAGCATGATGGAAAGGATGTGACCGGTATGAAGGAGAAGATGCCTGACAGGAGCAGTGTGGATCCAAAGGTGGATTACTTTTATATCGTTTCAAACAAATATGATTCATTTTCAAAGTCAGAGAAGATCATTGCTGACTTCCTGTTGGAAGACAAGATGCTTTTTCTGACTTGCTCCATTACCTCGCTGGCCAGAAAGATCGGGGTGAGTCCGGCGTCGATTACCCGTTTCTGCCAAAAGCTGAACTATGGGGGATTCAGTGAGCTGAAATACAACATTGCCAACAATGCGCTGTTGCCGATCGAAAAGGAGGAACGGCTCACGGTGGACGATTCCGTGGGCAATATCATCACCAAACTGATACGGCTGGACAATTCAGCGATCCTGGATTCCCTGGTCCATCTGAACCCCGATCTGATTAAAGTGGCCGCCAGAGCGATTTGCAAAGCCCAATCCATCCACATCTATGCGGAGGGCGGTCCCGCCAGTACGGCTAACTATGCATACCAGCTGCTGTTCCAGTTGGGTTTGCAGTGTCAGTTCTTCTCGGACGTGCAGATGGCGCTGACCTCAGCGCTTCAGCTTCAGCCCGGAGATGTGGCTATGTATATTTGCCGCACAGGGCGCGCCAAAAATATGATACGCGCGGTGAGGATCGCAAAGGAACGAAAAGTGACCATACTTGGTATCACGGCAGATCCGGAATCCAAGATGGCCACTTTATCAGATATTGTGTTAAGTTATAGCTCGCGCATTGAAAACAACCTGCGGTATCTGCATATCGCGCGCATTTGTGAGATGTCTATCATTGGCGTGCTGTTTAATGCCATCATCAATTACCTGCCGGAAAAACAGGTTACGGAGAAGGCGCTCAGCAGCAGCCACGCCATCAGTATCAATCAGGAGTAAGGAAAGCTTATTTCCCGACTGACTCCAGACGCTTTTCCAGATGGGCGATCAGACCGCCGCTGGAAAGAATCTCCAGCATGAACCCGGTGAGGGGAGTCCCGATGTATTCTTTCCCGGTTTCCATGTCGCGCACGATCCCCTTGACACAATCCACGGTAAGAAGGCTGTCTTCCGGGATCTGCAGGGCATCTTTGACGACCAGGACAGGAAGACCGATGTTGATCGCGTTGCGGTAAAACAGCCGGGAGAAGGAGGCCGCCACCACACAGGCGAAGCCGGAGCCGCGCACGGCGACAGGGGCGTGCTCCCGTGAACTGCCGCAGCCAAAGTTTTCCCCGGCCACCAGGATACTGCCGGGGGCCACCTGGGCGGCCAGTCCGGGACTGAGATCCTCCATGAAATGGGGACCCAGTTCTTCCTGCGTGGAGAGGCTGAGATATCTTGCGGGCAGAATCGCGTCGGTATCCACATCATTTCCGAAGTGGATGCTTTTGCCGGTAAAGCAGAACGAATCCATCACTGCACCTCCGCTGGCGAAGCAATATACCCCATGACTGCGCTGGCGGCGGCAACCGGCACGCCGGAGAGGTACACTTCGCTGTCCACATGGCCCATACGTCCCTTGAAATTTCGATTGGTTGTAGAGATACAGCGCTCACCCGAGGCGAGCAGTCCGGAATGACCGCCGATGCAGGCTCCGCAGGAGGGTGTATTGACAACGGCTCCCGCCTCTACAAACACCTTGAACAGTCCCTCCTCCATCGCCTGGAGATAGACCTCCTGGCTGCCCGGAGATATGATCATCCGCACATCCGGATGGACAGACTTGCCCCGCAGGATCTCGGCTGCGATCCTCAGGTCTTCCAGACGGCCGTTGGTACATCCGCCCACAAATACCTGGTCCACCGGGATCTTTTCCCCGTCGCCGGTCAGGGATTTGACGTTTCCGGGGCTGTGGGGATAGGCGATCTGAAGACCGAGAGAGGCCACGTCGATCTCGATTGTTCGGCAATAGACCGCGTCCGGGTCAGATTGGTAGATGTTCCAGGGCCTGAGCGCCCGTCCTTCCAAATAACGCAGCGTGATCTCATCCGGCGCGATGACGGCGCTTTTGGCGCCCACCTCGACGGCCATGTTGCACAGCGTGAACCGGGCGTCCATGGAGAGGTAGGACAGGGCGTCTCCGCAGAACTCCAGCACTTTGTAGTTGGCCCCGCCGATCCCCAGCAGACCGGCCAGATGGAGGATGATGTCCTTGGAGGTCACCCATCGGCCCGGCTTGCCGGTCAAGACGATCCGAATGGTCTCCGGTACCATGACCCACAACTCTCCGGTGAGCAGGGCGTAGAAAAAGTCGGTGCTTCCGACGCCCAGCGCCAGGGCGCCCAGCGCGCCGTGTGTGCAGGTGTGAGAGTCGGCCCCCACTACGATTTCGCCGGCACTGATCAGACCTTTTTCGTGCATCAGAACATGCTCAATGCCCATCCGTCCCACTTCGTAGTAGTGCTCTAGCTGTTGAGATTTGGCGAAATTCCGCACTTTTTTACACATCTCAGCGGCTACAATGTCCTTGTTGGGCGTAAAATGATCGGGGATGATCGCCACTCTGCCGGGGTCAAACACGCCCCTTTCAAGTAAGTGCTCCCTGCCCTGGATGGAAAGAGACGTTCCCAGCTCATTGCCGAACAGCATGTCGATCTTGGGCATCAGGAACTCTCCCGGCGCAACACGGTCTCGCCCACTATGCGCCGCCAGAATCTTTTCAGTGATAGTCATTCCCATGGCGCACCTCGGTCATCTTTCGTAGGAGTCCAGCAACTTTTGGAATTGCTTCATGATGAAAGCGGTATCAAAGCAGATAGTCTGCAGAACCACGCCCTTTTCCATCAGCTTCTTGGACTGTTCCGGAGTGCCGGCGGTGATGAGGGGATAGAGCCCCTTCTCAACGGTCTTCCGAATCACCATATCCTGCGCCTCCACCACGGAGGGGTGGCCGCTCTGGCCCGGAAGCCCCATGGATTGGGACAGGTCCTGAAGGCCGGTGGTGACGATATCGATGCCCTCCACGGACAGGATCTCGTCGATGTTGTTCAGGGCTTCCACACTTTCGATCTGTACAGCCAGACAAACCTCTGCATTTGCTCTGGCATGGTATTCGCCCAGAGGAACCGCGCCATAGCGCACGCAGCGGCTGATATTGGTCATGCCGCGCTCGCCCACAGGGGCGTATTTGCAGCGGCGTACCGCCTCGCGCGCCTGGTCCGCGGTGGAAATGTCAGGAACCAGGATGCCGGAAGCGCCAAAGTCCAACAGCTTTGTAATATCGTCCAGGCAGGAGACGCGCACCAGCGTGGGCAGACCGTTGGCATCGGCCACGCGTATCAGCTCCCGGAGGTGCTCTGTGCCGGCCAGGGTGTGTTCACAGTCGATCCGCATGTAATCGAATCCGGCAAAAGCGGCCATTTCAGCAACACAGGCTCCGGTGTCCCCTATGTACACGCCCAAAGCCGGCTTATCCTGCTTTGCCAAGGAATGAAACGTGTTTTTCATGACGCTGCCCCTTTCTCAAATGGTTTCATTTTTCTCCAAAGCCTGAGGGTTGATCAAACCCTTGGGCTTTTCTCCGTTGGAGAGGTCGATGATGTTTTGGAAGGCGATGTCGATCACTTTTTTGCGGCCTTCGAAGGTCATGCCGGCGGTGTGGGAGGAGATGACAACATTCTCCAGGGTCAGCAGAGGATTGCTCATATCAATCGGCTCCTGCTCGAACACATCCAAGCCGGCTCCGGCCAGATGGCCGCTTTTCAGAGCCTCGTACAGAGCGGTCTCGTCCACGATCTCTCCCCGGGCACAGTTGATGAAGAAAGAACCTTTTTTCATCATGGCAAATCTTTCGGCGTTCATCAGATGATAGGTCTCTTTGGTGTAGGGGGCGTGGATGAACAGATAATCGCTCTGCTGGATGACATCGTCCAAGGGCAGCATGGTGATGTTGTGGGCCGCGGCATATTCGGCGTTGGGGAACATGTCATAGGAGATCACGCGCATGTCGAAGCCGGAGAGATACTTGACCACTTTTTTGCCGATGTTGCCCAGGCCGATAATGCCCAGAGTCTTCCCGGAAACGGAGCAGCCAAAGTGGGTTTTCCACACGCCCTGGTGGGTAAAGGCGTCAATTTGCTTTACTTTCCTTGTGGCAGCCATCATGAGGGAGACGGCGAATTCCGCCACAGCGTCAGCGTTGGCTCCCGGGGTGATGGTCAGCGCCACGCCCCTGCGGTTCAGAGCGTCCACGTCCACTTTATCGTATCCAACGCCCATTCTGGAAACAATTTTCAGCTCCGGAGTGTGTTCCAACAGCGCATCATCGACCGTTTCAGCGGAAGCGACAAAGGCGTAAACGCCGTCCAGCTGCTCCACCAGCTCGGCCTGACTCAGGGTGCGGTAGCGGGGGTCAATGGTGACTTCAAATCCATTGTCCTTCAAGTGCTGCACGCAGGAGTCGAAATTGGAAATCACTTCAGGGGGAAAAGAGAGGGAAATAAACACTTTCTTTTTCATGCAAAAGTCTCCTTTGCAGTTAAATCAACCCTAGGATAACCACTTTTCAAGCAAGATGTAAAGTATAAAATCCGAGGTTTAAACGATTTCCCGAACAGCAGAGCTTTTAGTGAAAATTGTTGCATAAACTTCGGTGATAATGGATTTTTCTTGTTCATTATAGTAAAATGTGGCTGAGCTCAGAACAGACTGGGTACGGCGCAAGATACCTGTGAACGGACAGAGATCCAATGAAATATTTTGAAATCGCTTGAAAACGGGAGGAACTGCCAGCATGAAAAAAATAATGAATAAAGCGGAAAATATTGTGGCGGAAATGATCCAGGGAATGGCCTTTTCCAATCCACAGCTCAGTTGCTTCCCCGAGGAACGGGTCATTGCCAGAAGGGAAAAGAGAGAAAAGGTTGGACTGGTATCCGGAGGAGGAAGCGGACATGAACCGGCTCACGCCGGGTTCGTGGGCACCGGAATGCTGGATGCCGCCGTGGCCGGCAATATTTTTGCGTCCCCGAGTCCGGACCAGATGCTGAAAGGAATCCAAGAGGCGAACAGCGGCAAAGGCGTTTTGTTCATTTTGAAGAATTACACGGGTGATCTGATGAACTTCTCCATGGCAAAGGAGTTTGCCGAGATGGAGGGGATCGAGGTGGACAGCGTGGTGGTCAAGGATGATGTGGCTGTTCCGGACAGTACATACTCCGCCGGACGCCGGGGGATCGCGGGGACGGTACTGGTGCACAAAGTGGCGGGCGCCATGGCGGAACGGGGCGCTTCCTTGGCCGAGGTGAAGCGGGTCGCGGAGAAAGCGATCAGCCGGGTGCGGACCATGGGGCTGTCCATGAGCGCCTGTGTCCTGCCCGGGCTGGACAAGCCCGGATTTGAAGTGGGCGACAACGAAATTGAGATCGGAATGGGTATTCACGGCGAGCCGGGCATACAGAAGAGCGAACCCAAGCCCGCGGCGGAACTGGCGAAGGTCCTGATGGACCATATTCAGAGTGATTACGACTTTTCCGGGAAAGAGGTCGCGTTGTTGGTCAATGGTTTGGGCGGCACCCCGTTGATCGAGCTGTATGTGCTGGCCTCTGAAATGGAGCGGCAGCTGAACGAGCGCAACATCACCGCCGCAAAGGTCTTGGTGGGCAATTACATGACCTCGCTGGAAATGGCGGGCTGCTCCATCTCTCTGATGGACCTGGATGATGAGCTGAAAGAACTGATCAACGCCCCGTGCAGCACACCGGGGCTGACCATACTGTAAGGAACCGGAGGAAAGCAGATGAACATGACACCGCAGCAATATGTAGAATATATTGAGCGGGTTGCCGACGCCATCGGCGCCCAGGGGGACTATATTACTGCTCTGGATTCCGCGACCGGAGACGGGGACCACTGGCTGAACCTGAATATCGGCTATCAGAAGCTGATGGAGCAGACGGAAGCCCTGAAAAAATTTCAGGATTTTGCATCCCTGTTCAAGCAGCTGGCCCGCTCCATCATGACAGGTATGGGCGGGACATCCGGCGCGCTTTACGGAAGCATGTATTTGGCCGCCGCGAAACAGCTGGGTGAGGCGAAAGAACTGGATCGTGCCGGTATCTCCAAAATGCTTCTGTGCTGGGCCGAGTCCATTATGCAGCGCGGGAACACCAAGCCCGGACAGAAGACCATGCTGGATGCGGTCCAGCCTGCTGCGGAAGCATATGCGCAGGCGCTGGAGGCGGGGCAGGCGGACCACGAGGCCTTGGATGCGCTGAAGAAGGCGGCGTGGGCCGGGGCCGAGGACACCAAAAACATGGAGGCCATGAGAGGCAGAGCCAGCAACCAGCCCGGAAAGGGCGTGGGACATCTTGACCCGGGAGCCGTTACCATGGCCATTCAGCTGGAGTGTCTGGCGGAGTATCTGAAGTCTCTGTAACCACCCGGGACCGCCCGCGGGAACAGACAGAAGGAGGCGGCATTTTGGAGAACACGGTTCTGGAATGTATCAAGTCCAGACGGAGCGTCCGTCAATATATGGCGCGGAAACTGACCAAGGCGCAGATCCAAACGCTGTTGGAGGCTGCTGTTTGGGCGCCCAGCGGCAGCAACCATCAGAGCTGGCAGTTTACGGCCATTCAAAACAAAGACATTTTGTCGGCGCTCAACGAAGTGGTGAAAAGCCGGCTCCCATACATCAAAGAAGAGATGCCCGCACAGACGAAGGTGAAAGCGCGCTGTCAAGAATCCGGGTACAATTTTTATTACAATGCACCCGTTCTGATCGTGGCGTCCAATATTCCGCATTATCCAAACGCCATGGCGGATTGTGCCCTTGCCCTGCAAAATATCTTTTTAGTGGCCCAGGAGATGGGATTGGGCTCTTGTTGGATCAATCAGCTCCATTGGCTGGAGGAGGACCCAGCAGTCAGAGATTTTTTGTCGGACCTCGGCATTGCCAGAGAGCGAGTGATTTGCGGAGCGGCAGCCGTGGGATACCCGGCTAACAGGCCGCAGCCGCCGGCCAGAAAGCCGGGGACAACTTGGATCATATGAACAAAAGCCCTCGTCCAGTTGATAAAGTGATAAAAAGATGGCAGACACGAAAGTGTCTGCCATCTTTTTACTTCAATCTATGTGTTTGACAGCATGATGTTATGGACCGGTACTGCCTGCGCGCACAGAAAAGCATGCGGCAAAGGATATACAATCTGCCGAACCGTCCCCAACTTTATAGTTTCATATGTTCGTCTGAGCTTTACGTCAAACAAGAGCGCGGCAGGCCAAAACATCTGACTTTTCACAGCGACAGAGGAAAGCAATACACATTGGGCGCCTTCACACAATGGCTTCAAGTCAACGGCATCAGGCAATCATTTTCAGCTGCCGGTCGCCCACACGATCACGCCGCAGCCGAAGCATTCTTTGCAACTTGCAAAAAAGAAGATGCGTACCGCAGAGAGTACACCTCAGAGCGGCAACAGCAAAATAAAAGAGATGGACGGTAAAAGAACCATCCATCTCATTTTGGAAAGCGTGAACACTTTCGAGGCGCCAACGTTCAAGTCTACATCTAAAACCAAATCGAAGCCCAGCGCAGCGGGTTCGATTTGGAAAGGAGGAGCAGCAGAATGAGTGCGCTCTGACTTTTGAAAAAAGTCGGAGCAAGCGATATGCAGCTTGCTCCGACGTGGTACGCCCGAAGGGACTCGAATTATTTGAAACGAATACTGTTCGCATCCAAACAGTTGTAAGCAGTCAAGTAAAATACACATTTTTTCGCCAGAAAGTGCACACTTTTGAGGAAGGTATTTCGCCTCAAGAATGCCAGTTCAGCCAGTAATGGATTGGTGGTGTTCTAAGCGGTAGC